>Ga0315279_10007350_pt1 | contig 13646 bp, 16 predicted proteins | sample YL17G06_20_MG_FD_203694 | JGI IMG/M metagenome (GOLD analysis project Ga0315279, IMG submission 203694) | Sediment microbial communities from Yellowstone Lake, YNP, Wyoming, USA - YL17G06_20 | ecosystem: Environmental > Aquatic > Freshwater > Lake > Sediment | place: USA: Wyoming | collected... | reverse complement strand
GACCTGCGGCCGCTGGTCCTGCTCGACAGCGGCAACTTCGCCACCAGCGACCTCAACGACCTCTACCGGCGCATCATCAACCGCAACAACCGCCTCAAGAAGCTGATGGACCTGAACGCCCCCGAGGTCATCATCCGCAACGAGAAGCGGATGCTCCAGCAGTCGGTGGACGCGCTGTTCGACAACGGGCGGTGCAGGCGTTCGGTGCAGGGCACCGCCAACAGGCCCCTGAAGAGCCTTACCGACATGATCAAGGGCAAACAGGGACGCTTCCGCGAAAACCTGCTCGGCAAGCGAGTGGACTACTCGGGCCGGTCGGTCATCGTCATAGGTCCGGAACTGAAGCTCCACCAGTGCGGCCTGCCCAAGAAGATCGCGCTGGAGCTCTACCAGCCGTTCATCATACGCAGGCTGAAGGATCGCGGCCTGGCCGACACCATCAAGTCGGCCAAGAAGATGCTGGAGCGTCGAGACCAGGAGATATGGGACGTCCTGGAAAACGTGATATACCAGCACCCGGTGCTGCTGAACCGCGCCCCCACGCTTCACAGGATGGGCATACAGGCGTTCGAGCCGGTCCTCGTGGAAGGCAACGCGATCAAGATCCACCCGCTGGTCTGCAAGGGCTTCAACGCGGACTTCGACGGCGACCAGATGGCCGTTCACCTCCCGCTGTCGATAGAAGCCCAGGCCGAGGCCCACGTGCTGATGCTGGCGACCAACAACATCTTCTCCCCCGCCAGCGGAACGCCCGTCACGATGCCGATGCAGGACATCGTGCTGGGCTGCTTCTACCTCACCGCCGACAGCGGGGCCGAGCACGTCTCCAAGGACGTTCGCAGGATCCGCGTCGGCAAGGACCTCCAGGTGCCCGTGTTCACCAGTCCCTATGGGGCCATCACCGCCCATCAGCTCGGGCGGATCGGAATGCACGCCAAGGTCATGGTGCGCCTCCGCCCCGGCCGCGAGATCGTCGAGGAGGAGCGCAGGTACGTCCTCCAAGGCGGCAGGCTGCTGACGACCGCCGGGCGGTGCATCCTGAACGACATCCTGCCGGAAGGCATGGCCTTCTACAACTACCCGCTCGGCGCCAAGGGCGCCAGCCGGGTCATCAGCGACTGCCACCACAAGCTCGGCAGGGGCGCCACGCTGGACCTGCTGGACAACATGAAGGACCTCGGCTTTCGGTACTCGACGCTGGCGGGCATGTCTTTCGGCATCACCGACGCGAGAGTACCGGAGCGGAAGGCGGAGATACTGGCCGAGGCGCAGGCAAGAGTGGACAAGATCGAGGCGGACTTCGCCGCCGACGCCATAACCGAGGGCGAGCGATACAACCAGGTTATCGACGTCTGGATCCACGCCCGCGAGGAAGTGACCAAGAGCCTGATGGCCGCGCTTCAGGAAGACCGTAGAGCGTCCGAGCCGAGCTACATGAACCCGGTGTGGGTGATGCTGCACTCCAATGCCCGCGGAAACGTGGACCAGATCAGGCAGTTGGCCGGAATGCGAGGCCTGATGTCCAAGCCCTCCGGGGAGATCATCGAGACGCCGATCAAGGCCAACCTCCGCGAGGGCCTGACGGTGCTGGAGTTCTTCAGTTCCACGCACGGCGCCCGCAAGGGCCTGGCCGACACCGCCCTGAAGACCGCCGACAGCGGCTACCTCACGCGAAAGCTGGCCGACGTCGCCCAGTGCGTCATCGTCACGAAACTGGACTGCGGCACCATGAAGGGCATCGCCAAGTCGGCTGTCTACAAGGGCGAAAACGTCGACACGCCGCTTCGAAGCCTGATCGTCGGCCGGACGGCCAGGGAGAACATAGTCAACCCCATAACCGACCAGATGATCGTCCGCGAGAACGAGATCATCTCGGAAGCGGCCGCCGAGCGAATAGAGGATCTGGGCCTTGAGACCATCCGCGCCCGCAGCGTGCTGACCTGCGAGAGCCCGTTCGGCATCTGCGCCAAATGCTACGGGGCCGACCTGTCGACCAGCCAACTCGTGGAGGAAGGCCTGGCGGTTGGGATAATCGCCGCCCAGTCGATCGGCGAGCCCGGCACGCAGCTTACCATGCGGACGTTCCACACCGGCGGCGTGGCCACTCGCGACGTCGTGGAGAACCAGGTCGTCGCGACCGCGGCCGGCACGCTGAAGTACCGGGACATCAACGCGGTCGAGGAGGACCCTGAAGGGTCCGCCAAGGGCAAGAAGGCCGCGAAGGCATGGGTCGCCCTCAAGCGAAACGGCGAGGTGGCGATCTTCGACGACAAGGACCGCGAGGTTGAGAAGTACGCCGTGCCTTACGGCTCGCACATTGTCGTGCCGGACGGCGCCAAGGTCAGGCCGGGCCAGAGGCTTCTGTGGTGGGACACCCACGCCGTCCCGGTGCTGGCGGAGGCTCAGGGAACCGTCCGCTTCCAGGACATCGAGGAAGGCGAGACGGTCAGGGTCGAGGAGAGCGCCAAAGCCGCGACTGGCCGCCTGGTCGTCGTCGAGCACAAAGGCGAGATGCATCCCCGCGTGGTCGTCGAGGACAAGAGCGGCAAGATACTCGATTTCCACTACCTGCCCGCCAAGGCTCGCATCGAGGTCGAGGAAGGCCAGACCGTCAGCCCAGGCGACATGCTCGCCAGGCAGCCGCGGGAGATCACCGGCACGCAGGATATCACCGGCGGTCTGCCCCGCGTGACCGAGATATTCGAGGCCCGGCGCCCGAAGGATCCGGCGGCCATGGCCGAAATATCAGGAAGGGTCGAGCTGCGAACAGACAAGCGCCGCGGCAAGATGACCATCATCGTCCGGAGCGATTCGGGCATGGAGCGCGAGCACCACGTTCCGCACGACCGCCACCTGCTGGTGCACGCCGGGGACTATGTTGAGGCCGGCGACAGGCTTACCGAAGGCCCGCTTGTCCCCCACGACATCCTGGCGATCCGCGGCGAAGAGGCGCTCCAGCAGTACCTGCTCAACGAGGTTCAGAGCGTCTATCGAGGCCAAGGGCAGAACATCAACGACAAGCACGTCGAGGTGATCCTGTCCCAGATGATGCGGAAGGTGAAGGTGGAGTCGGTCGGCGACAGCGGTCTGCTGCCTGGAGACGTTGTTGACAGATTCGCCTTCATTGAGGAAAATGCACGGCTCGCGGGTTCACTGAAGATCGTGGACCCGGGCGACACAGGCTTCGCTGTGGACGAGACGGTGTCGCGGGACAAGGTCAACCAGGCCAACATGGATGCCGACGCGGCCGGCAAAGCCCCGGCCAAGACCAAGCGTCCAAGGCCCGCGACGGCCAAGACGCTGCTGCTGGGAGTCACCAAGGCGTCGCTTCAGTCAGAGGTCTTCACCGAGGCGGCGCTGGCCGGCAGGATCGACCAGCTTCGCGGCCTGAAAGAGAACGTGATACTCGGCCACCTGGTGCCGGCGGGCACGAGCTTCAGGCCCTACGTGGAAATGAGGATTAAACGCAACGTCGAGCTGCCCGAGCTTGGCGCTGTCCCGACCGAGGAACTGACCGAGGCCGAGATAACCCAGGCGGTCCAGCGGGCGCTGACCGGCCAAAGCAGCACGGCCGGGTAATTCGAGGAAAGGTGTGCGATGCCGACGATCAACCAACTGGTACGCAAGCCCAGGGTCAGGCAGGCGGTTAAGAAGAAGAACGTCGCCCTGGACCAGTGCCCCCAGAAGAGGGGCGTCTGCCTGCTCGTCAAGACGGTCACCCCCAAGAAGCCCAACTCGGCGCTTCGGAAGGTCGCCAGGGTCCGCCTGACCAACGGCAAGGAGATAACCGCCTACATTCCGGGCATCGACCACAACCTTCAGGAGCACAGCATAGTGCTGGTTCGCGGCGGGCGAGTCAGGGACCTGCCCGGCGTCAGGTACCACATAATCCGCGGCACGCTCGACTCTCTAGGCGTCAGTGGGCGCAAACAGGGCCGCAGCAAGTACGGGGCGAAGAAGCCCAAGTAAGATCGTCCAGAACATCGAATCGGCCGACGGGCCGAGAGTACCGGTGTAAGGTCCCCGACAGACGGGACCCCGGGAAGCGCATGGCGGCCGGCCTGTCCCAGGCCCGCCGCACGGGAACTGAAATGGCAAAGAGAAGGTTTACCGCCTCGGTGAAGCAGCTCAAGGGCGACCCCCGCTACAACAGCAAGCTTGTCTCCAAATTCGTCAACTGCTTCATGCGGGGCGGCAAGAAGTCGGTCGCCCAGGGAGTTTTCTACGGCGCGATGGACATCATCGGCCAGAAGATCAAGGACGCCCCGCCGCTGGAGGTGTTCGAGAAGGCGGTCGAGAACGTCAAACCGATAATAGAGGTAAGGTCGAGGCGCGTGGGCGGGCAGACCTACCAGGTCCCGGTCCAGGTGAACAAGAAGCGGCAGTTGGCTCTGTCCATCAGGTGGATCCGGGCGGCGGCCAGGTCCGGCAAGGGTCAGCCGACGCACATGCGACTGGCCAACGAACTGATGGCCGCCTTCAAACGCGAAGGCGCCGCGATGACTACCCGCGAGAACATCCACAAGATGGCCGAGGCCAACAAGGCCTTCTCCCACTTCGCGTGGTAGGCCCAGGGCGGTTCTCACGCGGCACGGCAGTAGGCTGCTGGTCTGTTATGGGCTTTTAGTTGTGACGGGTCGGCCGGAAACTCATGTCGGCCTGACATAGCGGTCATGATTGAATCGTCCGTCGGGCGGGTTTGCGGAGCACGCGGCGCGGCGGACGACCCCGGCGAGCACCGCTTGGCCGGGGCTCACGGAAGGCGCCGGTCCGTCCGGCGCCATTGAGATAAGACAACCGGGCCGGTCTGCTTAACGGCTCCTCCGCGAGGCGGCCGCCTAAAGACCGGTTGCCTGCCGGCGCACCGGCAGGCGCAGGAGTGTTCGTCAGCGCGCGCTTCAGGCCCACGCGGCCTGGGCGCCGGCAAGCTGGCGCAATCCCCGTTGTGGACGTAGCACGCATGGCAAAGGACCTGCGACAACTTAGGAACATCGGCATTACCGCCCACATCGACGCCGGTAAGACGACCGTCACCGAGCGGATCCTGTATTTCGCCGGGCGGACGTACAAGATCGGCGAGGTGCACGAGGGCACTGCCGTCATGGATTACCTCCTTGAGGAGCAGGAGCGGGGGATCACCATCACCTCCGCGGCGACCACCTTCCAGTGGGCGGGGCACACCGTCAACCTGATAGACACTCCGGGCCACGTGGACTTCACGATAGAGGTGGAGCGATCCCTGCGGGTGCTGGACGGGGCGGTGGCCGTGTTCTGCGGGGTGGGCGGGGTCGAGGCCCAGAGCGAGACCGTCTGGCAGCAGGCCGACAGGTACAAGGTCCCGCGGATATGCTTTGTCAACAAGATGGACCGGGTCGGGGCGGACTTCGACATGGTGGTCGGCGAGATCCGCAGCCGCCTGCGGGCCGACCCGGCCGTGACGCAACTGCCTATCGGCAGCGGGGACGGCTTTGCGGGCCAGGTGGACCTGGTCAGGAGAAGGGCCTACTACTACGACCCGGACAAGATAGCCACGAAGCTCCGAATCGAACCCGTGCCGCGCGAGCTTGCCGACCAGGTCGATCGGGCCCGCCACGAACTGATCGAGCAGGCCGCCGACTGCGACGACGCCCTCATGGAGAGGTACGTCCACGACGCCTCCTCGGTGAGCGAGCAAGACATAATAAGGGCGATCCGCAAAGGCACGGTTTCGCTTAGGTTGCAGCCGGTTCTGTGCGGTTCGGCGCTGAGACACATGGGCATTCGCCCGCTCCTGGACGCCGTGACCGACTTCTTGCCGAGCCCCCTGGACGTGCCGCCCGTAAGGGGGCACGCCCTCGGCAGGATCGCCAGCCAGGAGTATCGCCATGCCGACCCGGAGGAGCCCATGGCGGCCCTGGTGTTCAAGATAACCTCCGACCAGCATGGCGACCTGCACTTCATCAGGATGTACAGCGGGAAGCTGAAGGCCGGCACTCGCGTGCTCAACAGCACGCAGGACAAGAAGGAGATAGTCTCGCGCATCTGGGAAATGCACGCCAAGCAGCGCAATCCCCGCCAGGAAGCCGTCGCCGGGGACATCGTGGCGGTGGTCGGGCCCAGGAGCAGTCTTACTGGCGACACGCTTTGCGACACGCGGCGCCCCATAGTACTGGAAAAGCTTGAGTTCCCCGAGCCGGTCATAACCATGTCGATCGAGGTGAAGCGGAACGCCGACAAGCAGCGCCTCGTGGAATCGCTGGCCACGCTCAGACGGGAGGACCCCAGCTTCCAGTTCCGCTACAACGAGGAAACCGGGCAGACGACGATATCCGGCATGGGCGAACTGCACCTGGAGATCGTTCGCAACAAGCTCGTCAGGGACATGGGCCTGGACGTCCACGTCGGCAGGCCCAAGGTCGCGTACAAGGAGACCATACGTTCCTCGGCCCGCGCCGAAGGCCGGTTCATCCGCCAGACGGGCGGCCACGGGCAATACGGCGTGGTCGAGCTGGTGGTGGAGCCCTTCATCCCGGAAGCGGGGGGGGAAGTGATCGTCTTCAAGGACGGCACAAAGGGCGGCCCGATCCCGCGCGATTACATACCGGCTGTGCGCCAGGGAGTGATCGGCGCCTCAAGCGCCGGCCCTCTGGCGGGCTATCCGATGCAGAACATCATGGTGACGCTGGTCGACGGCAAGCACCACCCCGTCGACAGCTCGGAACTGGCCTTCGAACAGGCCGGGGCGCTGGCCTTCGCCGAGGCGGTCGGCAAGGCCGATCCGGTGTTCCTCGAACCGATCATGAAGCTCCAGGTGACGACGCCGGAGGAATACCTCGGCGCCGTGACCGGCGACCTTAACGCCCGCCGCGCCGCGATCCGCAGCATGGAGCAACGGGGCCGGTTCAGGGTCGTGGAGGCCGAATCGCCCCTGGCCGAGATGTTCGGCTACAGCACCCAGTTGAGGTCGCTCAGCCAGGGCAGGGCCACCAGCACCATGGAGCCGTTGATGTACGTGGTTGCGCCGGCTCATGTTGCGGAGGACATACTGAGGTACGTCTAGACAGGCGAAAAAAATCCTAAAAATGTTTAGCGAAGAATTGACAAAGACTTATGCATCAGTATCTTAGATGGGCTCCACGTTTTTGGAGCTTTCCACCGTGTGTTAGCGTCGGAGAGCGACCCTGATGGCGCATGACAAGATACGGATCCGAATGGAAGCCTACGACCACCGGACGATTGACGCTTCGGCCAAGGAGATCGTCGATCATGCCCAGCGCACCGGCGCGCGGGTTTGCGGGCCCATACCGCTGCCCACTCGCATCGAGCGATACACGGTGCTGCGAAGCCCGTTTGTGGACAAGAAGTCCCGCGAGCAGTTCGAGATGCGGACCCACAAGCGGATCATCGACATTTACGAGCCGACCGTCAGGACCGTGGAGGCCCTGAACCGCCTGGTCGTGCCGGCCGGCGTTTTCATAAAGATCAAGGCATAGGTGTGGCCATGCGGCCCGCGATACTCGGCAAGAAGATCGGCATGACCCAGGTCTACGACCAGCAGGGGTCCCTGCTGCCCGTAACGGTGGTTCAGGCGGGGCCCTGCACCGTCACCCAGGTCAAGACCGCCCAGACCGACGGATACAACGCCGTGCAGATCGGCTTGGGGGAAGTGAAGGCCCACCGCGCCAGCAAGCCGCAGATCGGCCATGCCGCCAAGGCCGGCGCCAAGCCGTGCAAGACGTACCGGGAGGTGCGCCTGGTCGGGCCGGCGGACGTCGAGCTGGGCTCGCCGATTACGGTCGGGAGCTTCGATGAAGTCGTGTTCGTGGACGTGACCGGCACAAGCAAGGGCAAGGGCTTCGCAGGCGGGATGAAGAGGCACGGCTTCACGGGCCTGCCAGCCAGCCACGGGACCGAGCGGAAGCACCGAAGCCCGGGGACGATAGCGTCCTACGCGTCCAACCGAGGCACGGGACCCACCCCGGGCAAGGGCAAGCGCATGGCCGGGCACATGGGCGCGGTCCAGTGCACCAGCAGGAACCACAAGCTCATCAAGGTGGACAAGGACAACAATCTGTTGCTGATCAAGGGCGAGCTGCCCGGCGCCAACGGCGGCTACCTGTTGATAAGGCAGAGCGTCACCGCCAAGGCCGGGCGGACGTAGCCCGGCGGGAATCCGATCATGTTGGAAGTTCAGGTATACGACATCAGCGGCAAGAACATCGACACCTGGAAGGTGGACGAGAAGCTATTCGGCTCGGAGGTTAACGCCCCGCTGCTCAAGCAGGCGGTTGTCGCGTATCACGCCAACAAGCGCCAGGGCACGGCCTCGGCAAAATCGCGCGGCATGGTCGATGGATCCACCAGGAAGCTTTACCGCCAGAAGGGCACGGGCAACGCCAGGCGAGGCGCTCGGCGGACCAACATCATGCGGGGCGGCGGCGTCGCGTTCGCCAAGGTCCCGAGGGACTTCCGCCAGAAGCTGCCCAGGAAGATGCGGAAGGCCGCGCTCGACTCGGCGATCCTGGCCAAGATGCTCGGCCAGGACTTGATGGTCGTGGACGGTCTGAAGGTGGATCAGCCCAGGACGGCCGAGATAGCCCGGCTGATGAGCAACCTCAAGATCGACCGCTCCTGCCTGCTCACGCTGGCCGATCGGGACAGGAACGTCTATCTCTCCAGCAGGAACATACCCGACCTGACGGTCAGGACAATGGGCGAGTTGAACGCCTTCGACGTCGCCACTCGCCGGAAGATGCTGGTTACCACCGACGCGATGAAGGCCCTTATGAGCAGGGAGGGCGCCCGGTGAGCGTAAAGAAGGACATCTACAGCATCGTGGTTCGCCCCCTGGTTACCGAGAAGGGCACGCACCAGTCCCAGAAGCTGAACGCCTACGCGTTCGAGGTGTCTCCCGACGCGAAGAAGGCGCAGATACGGAAGGCGATTGAAGACATTTACCAGGTGAAGGTCCTCGACGTGCGGACGGCCAACCGCAAGGGCAAGCCCCGCCGCATCCGTTTGCGATGGGGCAAGACCAAGCAGTGGAAGAAGGCCGTCGTGGTGCTCCACCCGGACCATCACATAGACCTGTTCTGATATCCACCGAGGCAGAGGCTAATGCCGATTAAGGTTTACAGGAAGACTTCGCCGGGCCGGCGGTTCAGTTCCGTCAACAAGTCGGACGTGATCACCACCGCCAAGCCGGAGAAGTCGCTGCTCAAGCCGCTGAAGAAGACCGGAGGGCGGAACCACAGCGGGATGATCACCTCCCGGCACATAGGCGGCGGGCACAAGCAGATGTACCGGGTGATAGACTTCAAGCGCGACAAGGACGACGTCGCCGCCGAGGTCAAGACCATCGAGTACGATCCCAACCGCTCGTGCAACATCGCGTTAGTGCAGTACGACGACGGCGAGAAGCGTTACATCCTGGCGCCCCTCGGGCTGAAGGTCGGGCAGAAGGTCTACTCCGGCCCCGCCTGCGAGCCCCGCATGGGCAATTGCCTGCCTCTCAGCCGGATCCCCCTCGGCCTGGAGGTGCACAACATCGAGATGATGCCCGGCCAGGGCGGCAAGATGGTGCGCACCGCCGGCGGCGTGGCCAGGCTGACCGCCCGCGCGGGTGACAAGGCCACGCTTGTCCTGCCGTCGGGGGAGACGCGAATGGTGAATGCGGGCTGCCGGGCAACCGTGGGCCAGATCGGCAACATGGAGCACATGTCGATCCGCTGGGGCAAGGCCGGGCGAAGGAGGCATCTGGGCAGGCGCCCTCACGTCCGCGGCTCGGCGATGAACCCGGTGGCCCACCCGATGGGCGGCGGCGAGGGAAGGCGGTCGGGAGGACGGGACCCGGTGTCGCCGACCGGCAAGCTTGCCAAGGGCGGAAAGACCCGCAGGAAGAGAAAGATCTCCAACAAGATGATCATTCGTCGGCGCCGCAACGTTCGGTACGGCCAGCTCGTCTTGTAGCAGAGGTGAAGCATGACGCGAAGCAGGAAGAAGGGCCCTTACGTGGACGAGAAGCTGTTCCGCAAGGTGATGAAACAGCAGGAGGCCGGCGCCAGGGACCCGATCAAGACGTGGGCCAGGGCCTGCACGATAGTGCCGGAGTTCATCGGGCACACCTTCGCGGTGCACAACGGAAAGGTCTTCAACAAGGTGTTCATCACCGAGGACATGGTCGGGCACAAACTTGGCGAGTTCAGCCTGACGCGGATATTCAGAGGACACAGCGGCAGAAAGTAGGCAGGCCCGGGCAGGCCCGGCGTGGAGTTCGGCAGACATGGCATGGCGAGCGACACATAGATTTGCCCGCATCAGCCCCCGCAAGGTCAACCTCATGGCGGGAATGATCCGCGGGCGGGACGTTCAGGACGCCTTGAACATCCTGAAGTTCACGCCGCACCGGGCGGCCGTGATGTTGTCCAAGGTGCTCAATAGCGCGATTGCCAACGCCAATGAGCAGGAGGCGAACCTGGATCTGCTCTACGTTCAGGAGGCCAGGGTCGACGCCGGCCCGTCGATCAAACGGATAGTAGAGAAGGACAGGGGCAGGGCGCATCCGATCCTGAAGAGGACAAGCCACATCAGCGTCGTGGTTGAGCAAGAGGAAGCCTGAAGATGGGACACAAGGTATCGCCAATTGGTTTCAGAACGGGCGTGACGATCGGCTGGAAGAGCCGGTGGTTCGCTCCCAAGAGCAATTACGGCGAATTCCTGGTCGAGGACGAGCGGATACGCAGGTTTATCGACGCTCGGCTGAACCGCCAGCCGCCCTACGCGTCGATCAGCGGCATCGAGATTGAGCGCACCAGGGAAGAGCTGAAGGTTGTCCTGCGGACCGCCCGCCCGGGGCTGGTGATCGGCCCCAGGGGCGCCGAGGTGGACAAGCTCAAGGAGGCCCTGGAAGACCTGACCGACAGGCACGTGAGCATCAACATCATCGAGGTGAAGAACCCCGACGTGGACGCGCAGCTCGTCGCCGAGGTGATCGCCGAGCAGATCAAGCGACGCGCGAGCTTCCGAAGGGCCATGAAACAGCGCTGCGAGACGACGATGCAGGCCGGCGCCAAGGGCGTGAAGATCATCATCTCCGGGCGGCTCGGCGGGGCGGAGATGAGCCGGACGCAGACCGAGATCATGGGCAGCATCCCGCTGCAGACGCTGGAGGCCGACGTGGACTACGGGTTCGTCGGGGCCGTAACCACTTACGGCGTGGTCGGCGTCAAGGTGTGGGTGTATCGCGGGATGTTCGGCGAGAAGACCGGCGAGGAGCGGGAAGAGGATACGGCCCGCGCCGCCGCGATGACCCGGGCCAGGCGCCGCCGCGAGCGCGGCGGGCCTGGGACTGGGACCCCATCCCGCGGCCGCGGAAGGCGCTCCGAAGGGCCGGCCGGTCCGCCCACGATGAGGCCGGGCGGCAGCAGGCTTGGCGGCCTCAGGCAGCAGCGGGGGCCTGCGGCAAGGCCCGCACCCCAGCCCGACCAGGCGGAGCAGCCTTCCAGCCAGGCGCCGGAAAGCGAGTCCGCCCCAGAGGAAGATGCCAAACAGGGCCAGTAGGCCGATACAGGTGACGTCGCCCGGGCTGGAGGCCCGGGGCAAGCGGCAGGACAACAGGTGCACACATGGCGTTGATGCCCAAGAGAATCAAGCACCGCAAGCAGCACAGAGGCAGGATCCGCGGCAACGCGACTCGCGGAAACACCGTTGCTTTCGGCGATTTCGGCCTGCAAAGCCAGGGGCCCGGTTGGGTCACGGCCAGGCAGATCGAGGCCGGCCGCGTCGCCGCCACGCACTTCCTCCATCGCGAGGGAAAGGTCTACATCCGCATCTTCCCGGACAAGCCCGTCAGCGGCAAGCCCCTGGAGGTGCGAATGGGAAAAGGCAAGGGCGAGACCAAGCACTGGGTGGCCGTCGTCAAGCCCGGGACGGTCTTGTACGAGATAGCGGGCGTCGATGAAAACACCGCCAAGGACGCCCTGAGGCGCGCGGCGATGAAAATGCCCGTCAGGTGCCGTCTGCTGCACCGGCGCCACGGGCTGTGACATGGTGCGGGTATGAAAATAACCGAGACTCGACACCTTACGGATGAAGAACTTTCCGCGGAACTGGCCAGGTTGCGGCGCCACCTCTTTGACGTCCGCAGCCAGGCGGTGACCGAGAAGCTAGAGGACCCGACCCTCATCACCAAGGCTAGGCGGGACATCGCCCGCATTTTGACCGTGCAAAGGGAACGTGAATCCGCGGCCGAGGCAGGCCGGACGTGATCCAGCGACGGAACGAGGCAATGACCGATACCCAACAGCAAACCAAGCCGGCGCCAATGCGAGCCCTGACGGGGATCGTCAGGTCAGTCAGCGGCAAGATGACCGCAAGCGTGGTGGTTGACACGCTGGTCAAGCATCCCCGATACGGGAAGTACGTCCGCAGGCACACGAAGCTGGCGGTTCACTGCCCGGCCAGCGACGTGCAGCCTGGCGACCTGGTCGAGATAGTGCCGTGCAGGCGCCTCAGCAGGACCAAGAGCTGGCGACTGGTGAAGGTGATAAGCCGCCGCCAGGCGAGGTAAGCCTGGCGAGCGAGGTAAGTTGAAGTGATCCAGCAAGAAACGCGACTGGAAGTGGCCGACAACACCGGGGCCCAGGTTGTGGGCTGCATCAAGGTGTTGGGCGGCTCGACGCACAGGGGGGCTTTTACCCGCCGCACCGCCACCCTGGGCGACATAATAGTCTGCTCGGTGAAGAAGGCCCTGCCGGGCAGCGCCATCAAGCCGGGCACGATCGTCAAGTGCGTCATTGTCCGGACGGCCTTCCCGGTCAAGCGGGCCGACGGCAGCTACGTCAGGTTCGACAAGAGCGCGGCCGTGATTATCGACGAAAACAAGAACCCCAGAGGAACGAGGATCTTCGGCGCTGTGGCGCGGGAGTTGAGGGAGAAGAACTTCATGAAGATCGTCTCCCTCGCCACGGAGGTGGTCTAGAAGTGGGCAGACACGTCAGGAAAGGCGACATGGTGCAGGTCATCGCCGGCAACGACAAGGGAAAGGTCGGCGAGGTGATGTCGGTCGACCCGGCCAAGGACAAGGTGATGGTGCAGGGGGTCAACCGCGTCTACAGGCACCTGAGGCCCTCGCGCCAACACCCCCAGGGCGGGCGAATCCAGAAGGAGATGCCGATCCACATCTCCAACGTCCTGCCGATTGACCCTAAGGCCAACCAGCCCACGCGGGCCGGTTTCCGCATCGCCGAGGACGGCTCCAAGGAACGGTTCGCCAGGAAGTCCCGCCAGTCGCTCGGCACAGTGAAGAAGGCTAAGTAAGTCAGATGGCTCCACGGATGCTGGAAAAATACAGGAACGAGGTCGCCCCGGTGCTGATCGAGCGGTTCGGGTACGACAACCCCATGGCCGTGCCGAAGCTTCAGAAGATAGTGATTTCCATGGGTATCGGCACCGCCCGTCAGGACGCCGCCAAGCTCGAAGCGGCACAGGGCCAGCTTGCCCTGATAGCCGGCCAGCACCCCGTTGTGACCAAAGCCCGCAAGTCGATAAGCAACTTCAAGCTCCGCAAGGGCTTCGAGGTCGGCCTCATGGTGACGCTTCGCGGGGCCAGGATGTGGGAGTTCCTCGACAGGCTGATATCGCTGGCCATACCGCGGGTCAGGGACTTT
>Ga0315279_10007348_pt1 | contig 13648 bp, 10 predicted proteins | sample YL17G06_20_MG_FD_203694 | JGI IMG/M metagenome (GOLD analysis project Ga0315279, IMG submission 203694) | Sediment microbial communities from Yellowstone Lake, YNP, Wyoming, USA - YL17G06_20 | ecosystem: Environmental > Aquatic > Freshwater > Lake > Sediment | place: USA: Wyoming | collected... | reverse complement strand
AGTCATGGCAACTTGGGACGCAAGTCGTTGGGAGGTCGAGGGTTGTGAAAAAGATTGCGGGTGGCACAGTGGACATACGCCTTGTGAGGTATATGAAGTTACGTTCAGTGTACCAGCCGTAAGTACATGCCACAAGGCAGGTTATTGGCCGGGCAGTCGGCGCAAAAAATGGCCGGGGGAGCGGGGTTGGGGATTTGTTGTGGTGACGAGGTGAGGACGAGCGATTAGACTGGAGGGCAAGGAGGGACCAACACATGGAATTGGCCAAGTTGACGGCGCTGCAGTTTGTCTCCGTTCATCTGTTGTTCAGCGGCCCGAAGACGCCGGGCGAGCTGCGCAAGGGGCTTAGGAAGTTGGGCGTGAAGCGAAGTCTGGGGTCGTTCTCGCGCCTGGTGCGGCGTCTGGAATGGAGCCGGTGTCTGGAGGTCGCGTACGACAAGCCGGAGGGCGGACGCAGACTGCGGGAATGCCGGCTGGCCGTGACGGACATTGGGGTGATGAACTGGAACGCGACGCGGGAGTTCTATGCGGGCTTTTCGCGGCCGCCGGCGAAGCTGGTTCCGGTCCAGACCGAGGAGGGGCGCCTGGCGCACCTGCCCGCGCGGGCCCGGAAGGGCATCCTAAAGAAGCGGGCGATGAAGGAGTTCCGCGAGGGTGTGGAGAAACTGAAGCGGAAGCGGACCGGGGCGCGGAAGCGGAAGAGGTGAGGGGGTGAGGGGGTGACGGACTGAGGGGGTGACGGCCCGAAGCGAAGCTTCGCGGAAGTGCGTGCCGAAGCAGAGCTTCGGCACGAGAGGAAACTACCGGGCCGCCGCGCGGTGGAGGAGCCAGTCGGCCAGGGCGGGAATGCCCTCGCCGCGGAGGGCGGAGACCTGGAAGACCGGCGCCGCGGGGGCAAGCCGCTTCATGTCGTCGGCGACGCGCTGGACGCGGAAATTGGTGTGCGGCAAGAGGTCGATCTTGGTGACGACCAGGGCGTGCGAGCTTTGGAAGATCGCCGGGTATTTTACGAGCTTGTCGTCTCCTTCGCTGACGCTCAGCACGACGATCCGCAGGCGCTCGCCGAGGTCGAAGCCCGCGGTGCAGACGAGGTTGCCCACGTTTTCGATCACCAGGAGGCGGGTGGCTGGGGACGAGGGGCTAGGGGCTAGGGGCTGGGGGCTAGGGGCTAGGGAAGAAGAACCAGCCATGGGCGTCGCCCCGCGCTCCTCGTTCCCAATCCCCAGCCCCTGATCTCTGGCCCCTGGCCCCCGATCCCCAGTCCCTAGCCCGCGACCCCTAGCCCCTTCTTCCCCGAGCAAGTCCGAGGCGGCGGCGGCGATCATGCTGGCGTCGAGGTGGCACGCCCCTTCCGTGTTGATCTGGACCACGGGCACGCCGATTGCATCCATGCGCTGGGCGTCGATCGAGCCGGCGATGTCGCCCTCGATGACGGCCGGGGCCAGGCGTCCGGCGAGCCCGGCCTGGCCGAAGAGGGCCTCCAGGAGGGTCGTCTTGCCGCAGCCGGGCGAGCCCACGAGATTCACGGCAAACACGCCCGCCGCGTCGAAGCTCGCGCGGTTCTCCGCGGCGAGCTGGTCGTTGGCCTTGAGGATCTTCTTGGCAGCGACGATCTTCATCAGCACTCCTCCAATTCGATCGATTCCAAAAGCAAGTCCCGGCCGCCCTCGATCGCCACGTCGCTGCTGCCGCATTGCCGGCAGCGGGCCTCCAGGTCGTCGATCTCCGCCCGGTCTCCGCAGGCCGCACAGCGGCAGAAGGCGTTCTGCCCGACGATCTCAATCCGGGCGGACTCCAGCATCGTCCCTTTGGCGAGCAGATCGAGGGCGAAACGGAGGGAGTCCGGGTTGACCCCCGAGAGCCGGCCCACGACCAGGGCCACGCGCGTGACCTGGCCGGAAGCGCCCGCCCGGCGGACTTCGCCCTGGACCTGCTCGATCACGGCGTCGGCGATGGCGATTTCGTGCATGACTGGAGGGCGATCGCGGCCTTGCGCTGTTCGAGGTCCAAGGTGAGGACGACGCAATCGTCCTTCCGGGCGCATTGCTGGCGGAGGAAAGCCCCCAGGCCCCAAGCGCGGCCGTCCTTGGCGGCCAGGATGCCGACGGGCCGGCCGTCGGCCGTCACCAGCTCGAACTTGCCGCAGACCACGTCCTTCAGCTCCGCCGGCACCGTGATCACGGCATAGGTGCTGGCCGCCTTCGACAGGCGATAGCTCAGCCATACGCGGCCGTCGTCCGTGCGCCCGTGGCCGTCGAGGACCCGCATCGGCGCCCGTGCCGCCCGATGCCGGGCAATCAGCGACTGGACGGCCGCCGGGCTGACCTGCGCACCCAAGAGCCCGTAGACGCTGTGACCGTATTGGGCGATGATCGGCGAGCAGGCCAGGAAGGCGTGGAAGCTGAAGCGGTTCATTCCGGCTGCCACGCAGAGGTCTTCCAGGACGCCGCGCTCGAGGATCGGCCCGTGTGCTTTGAGGACCCGCACCAACTGGGTTTCCACGCCGGTGAGGACCTGCTCCCAAGGGCGCGGGGGATGGGCCGCGATCCACTCGCCATCGACGCGGACGCCGGGCGTTTGCCGGCAGAACTCCAGGAGCACGTCGTCGGGGGGCGGAGTGGTCCATAGCCGGCGGTTGCGGCGTGCCGCCTTAGCCAGATCGCGCAGGCGGACCCGCCCAGCGACGGCCAGGACCTTCCCGAGGGTCTTCGGCAAGCCGTGCTTGGCAACCTTGGACAGCCGAAACCAGCCCGTCGCCCGCTCCAGCCAGCAGAAGCCCTCCATCAACTGGATCGCCTCCGCGACGAGGACCGCGTCCACTTGCCCAGGAAACCGCGCGCCAAGCGTCTCGACGATCTGCCCGATGGCGGCCAGCCCGTGGTAATACGCCTCCTTCTTGGCCGCCTCGACCGCGGCGGCCGGGATGGCGGCCTGCGGCAGGCGGACCGCCAGACGGCCCTTGCCGACGGAGACGATGCGGAAGGGAACCGGACGGCCCAGCAGTCTTGCCCCGGCGACAACGTGCTCCAAGCGGAGTCCGACCGCGGTCAGCCCTGCCTCCTTCATCTCCCTTTCCAGGACGGCCACCGATCGGGGCAGGCGTTGGCCGAGAAAGCCCAGCGTCCGGTCCACCACCGGGGCGAGTATCTTCCCCGGCTCCTTGCGCTTGACCACCTTGGCACATATTTGGCGCGTACGCTCGCGCGTCATGCCGTACCGGGCCCCGATCTCGGCCAAGGTGTGGCGCTGGCCGTCCTTCCAACCGTAGTAACCGATGAGGATCTCCCGGTTGCGCGGTTGGGGCGCCGAGGCGAAGATCTGCGTCAGCTCCTCTTCGAGCGTCCAGCCCGTCACGGCCAGGATCCGCTCCCGCAATCGGCGGACCTGCTGGGTCGCGTAAAGGGGATCCGGCGGGTCTTGAGTCCGGGCGATAAGGCGATCCGCCAACTCCGCAGCCGTCTGCGCCTGCACGTCGATCTCGCTCATGAGGGCCCGGAACCGTGGGTCGTCGCTCCGCACGAAGAGGGCGGCGGGCATTTCGGCCAATTGCCGGGCCTCCCGAGTGAGCGCCCGGTCCACGCGGTTCTCCCGCGCCACGTGCGACTCCAATGCGCTGAGAAAATCCACCAGGCAGCGCGGACCGAACGCCCGGATCGACAGGATGTCGCCAATGGTCCGCTCGCCCAACAGCTCGGCATTCTCATCGAAGCCTTCCCGCACCAGGCAGAGGCGCGTGCGATGCTCCAGCGGAAGCTGGTCGAGCCTGACGTTCTTGGGAGGGCGGGGAAAATGACGCCGGTGGAAGACCCGGCGCGTACACCCGGCAGCGACGCGCGCCAGCACGAGTTCCGCCAGCTCGAAGATCGCCTGCGGCGGGAGTTTCACCCACGTCGTTTCGTCCAGGTCTGCCAGCCTCCAGCCCTCGGCCGGCGTGCCGGCAACCAGGTGGCGAGGCGCCGGCTCCATAAGCACTTGGCTGAGCGTGGCCGGGGCGATCCGTTCGCCGGGCCGCGGATAGTGGTTGACCCCCTTTCGGAACGCCATAGGGACGTCTCCTCCAGCCTGCCCCGGCCTTGCGATGGCGTCCGTATTGTAGCTAGGACGGACAGATCGGAGAAGTATTCGGGGTCAAAAAGCCAGACTCGGGGGGCACATATTCCCCTACAGTGCCCGCAAGCCGGGCCATATCGGCGGTCTCGAATGTTACGGAGAGGTCGGCTTCGGGGGCGAGTTCCTCGTACGGGCCAGGATAGGCCGGCCCGGCCTCCCTACGTCTATCAACCATAGCACGCGCCCAGCGATCGGGAGTCAAAAACTCATGCCGCCCTGAACCCTCGACCCTACTCCTCTTCTTCTTCCTTCATCTTCGTCCGGTCGATGATCTCTTTCTGGATGTTGCCCGGCACCAGGTCGTAGTGGCTGAACTCGATGGTGTAGCTCCCCTGGCCGCCGGTGATGCTGGAGAGGGTCCGGGCGTAGGTGGTGACTTCGGCCAGGGGGACCTCGGCGGTGACGGTTTGCAGATCGCCGCCGGCCGAGCCCATGCCGAGCACCCGGCCGCGGCGGCCGGACATGTCGCTGGAGATGTCGCCGAGCTTCTCGCCGGGCACGGTGACTTCCATGCGGACGATGGGCTCCAAGAGGCCCGGCTTGGCCTGCTGGAAGACGTTGCGGAAGGCCATGGAGGCGGCGGTCTTGAATGCCTGCTCCGAGCTATCGACCGGGTGGTGCTTGCCGAAGAAGACCTCGACGCAGACGTTCTTGACCTTGTAGCCGGCGATGACGCCGCGCTCCAGGCGGTCCTTGAAGCCCTTTTCCACGGCGGGCATGAAGTTGCTGGGGATGGTGCCGCCGACCACCGAGTCGATCCAGAGGAAGTTGTTCTCCGGGTCGTAGTGGGGCTCCTTCATGGAGGAGAAGCGTGCCTTGGTGGCGTACTCCTCGACGTTCACGTCGGTCGGGAGGGGGAACATGCGGATGTGGACCTCGCCGAACTGGCCGCGGCCGCCGGTCTGCTTCTTGTGGCGGTAGCTTCCCTCGGCATTGGCCTGGACCGTCTCGCGGTAGGGGATCTTGGGCTCCTTGGTCTCGATCTCGACCTTGTCGCGGCGTTTGAGCCTTTCGCGGATGATCTGGAGGTGGAGCTCGCTGGTGCCGTAGATCACCATCTCCTTGGTCTGCATGTCGAGGTCGCGGCGGAAGGTGCCGTCCTCCTGGCAGATCTTGGCCAGCGAGCCGGAGAGCTTGCTCTCGTCGCCGCGGCTCTTGGGGCTGGCCGCCAGGCCGACCATCGGCGTCGGGAAGGGGATCGGCGGCATGGTGTATTCGCCCAGGCTGCTCCCGGTCTGGAGGTCCTCGACCTTGGTCACGGCCACGATCCCGCCGGGGCCGACCTCGTCGATCGGCTCCGTCTCGCCCGCCTGCACGCGGAACAACTGCGCGATCTTCACCCCCTTGCGCACCGCAACCACCGGAATCGTGGACTCCTTGCTGAGCTTGCCCGAGTAGACGCGGATGAAGCTGAGCTTCTGGACGAACGGGTCGATGCGGGTCTTGAAGACCTGGGCCACCAGGGGGCCGTCGGGATCGGCCTTGATCTCCACCTCTTGGCCGTCGGGCTTGGTGGCCTTGCGGGGCAAATTGTCGGGCGGCAACGAGCAGAGGACCATGGCGTCCAAGAGCTCTGGAAAGCCGACGCCGGTCTTGCCCGACAGGCAAACCATCGGGATCAAGGTCCCCTTGGCGATGGCCTGGACCATCAGGTGCGAAAGCTCGTCCTGCGACGGGTGGGTCCCTTCGAGATAGCGCTCCATGACCGCCTCGTCGGCGACGATGATCGACTCGACGAGGGACTCGCTGATGGCCTTGGGGTCCACCAGCGCGCCGGCGGTGTCGGCGGGCGGATTGAGTGTGCTGGCCACGCCGCGGAAATCGGCCCCTTGCCCCAGCGGCACATTCAACAGCACGCACGCCCCCCCGAAAAGCTCCTTGATGCTCTTCAGCAGCTTGGGGAAGTCGATATTGTCGGCATCCATGCGGTTGATGACGATCATCCGCCCCACGCCGGCCTTATCCGCCTCGGCGAAGACCCGCCGCGTGTTCACCTCGATCCCCGACTGGGCATTGATCACGATGGCCGCCGTGTCGACGCCGCGCAGGGCCCCGATGGTCTGGCCGATGAAGTCGGGATAGCCGGGCGTGTCGATGGCGTGGAAGTGCTTTCCGGCGTAGTCGAAGTGGGTCAGCTTGGCCTCGATCGTGTAGCGGTGCGACTTCTCCTCCTCGTCGAAATCGCAGACGCTCGTCCCGTCGTCCACGCTGGCGGTCCGGCTGACCGCCCCGGTGTGGGTCAACATGCGGTCCACGAGCGTCGTCTTGCCGCAGGATTTATGGCCACAAAACGCGATGTTGCGGATGTCTTCGACCTTGTACATGGTTGTCAGTTGTCTGTTGTCAGTTGTCGGTTGTCCGTTGTCCGTTGACAGTGGCCGGTTGTCGCCCTCAGTCTGACAACCGACAACTGTCAACTGGCAACTGCCATCGCGTCGCGCAGGGTCAATGTGCCCTCGTACAGCCCCCGGCCGATGATGCAACCGGCCATGGGAATGGCCGCCAGCCGGGCCACGTCGTCTTTGGTGGTCACGCCGCCGGAGGCGATCACCGGAAGGCGAACCGCGGCCTGCATCTGGGCCATGGCGACCACGTTCGGCCCGGCGAGCATCCCGTCGGTGGCGATGTCGGTGTAAACGATCCCGGCGATCGGCTCCTCCTCGAACTGTTTGGCCAACTCGGTCGCTGCGGTCTGGCTAGTCTGGAGCCAGCCGTGGGTCGCCACGTATCCGTCCCGGGCGTCAATGCCCAGCACCAGTTGGCCGGGAAACCGGCGGCACATCCGGCGGAACCACTCGGGCTCCTTCAAGGCCAGGGTGCCGATCACCAGCCTCGCCACGCCCAGGGCCAGCACCCGGCGGATTATCGCCGCACTGCGGATGCCGCCCCCTAACTCGCAGGGAACGCTCACCGCCTTGACGATGGCCTCCACACTGCGTAGGTTCCCGGGAATGCCGTGCCGGGCACCATCCAGGTCAACCAGGTGGAGGCACTCCGCCCCCAGGTCGACCCAGTGCCGAGCCATGGCGACCGGGTCCTCGCCGAAGATCGTCTCAAGGCCATAGTCCCCCTGCTTCAGGCGGACGCATTTTCCCCCGCGAAGGTCAATCGCCGGCCAAATCTGCACCTCGACGCCGCTCCTACCCTCTGTTGGGGTTGTACGACGAAACGCGTAATATGACACAGACGAGCCTGGTCTGCAAGGCGCTGGGCCAACGGGTGGTGTCCTCACGGTGTGTTGCTGACCTCGTTGCGGGGGTGCCTTTCAGGACAAGCGGCGATATTATTGCCTAGTGAACCTGTTACAAAGCGCCGGGGTGAAACCTAGGCATTTTACCGATGATTCGGGGGATACCAAGATTGACATGCCTGTAGGCCGATAGTATGGTAGGGTTGGAATGGGCCTGCGGGCCGTTACTCTGCGCGAAGGTGCCGAAGCGATGGCGGAAGAAACGAGTTCACAGCCGAGAATGGCAACGAAGATCGTGCCGCTTGCGTGGAGCGAGCCCGCCGGTATGGCAGTTTTTGCAAATCAGGCCATGTGCCAATATGACGGAAACGTAGTATTTCTGACATTTGGCCAAGCCAACCCGCCCATCATTTTAGGGGAAACTGAGGAGGAGAAGCAGCAGCAATTAGATAAAGTTCAGTCAATTGCGGTCGCCTCAGTTGTTCGCCTCGTGATGGCACCCGCGAGTTTTCGCACGCTCGTGGAGGCTTTTCAGAAACACCTTGCGATGATAGACCAGATAGACCACCAGATGGCCAAACAAGGAAAAACGTGATCACTCCACCTGATATGCTGCCTGTTTTTGCATCCTCAACGGCATCTGTCATTCAGTACCGAGTTAGTGAATGCTCCACGCCGATGGTACGCTCCCTCGTTACGCAGGCTACCTTTTGCGGTATAGAGAGAGACGCCATGCTTACATCCGATAAGATGGTGGCACTTAGCGCTGACATGCGTGCATACCTTGAGTACGAGGCTAATCGCCGAGGAATTGATATTGAGCTGGTGTACAACGAAGAAAAAAACGCCCAGAAGGCACTCGACGCGAGACCATTCACCACGGAAGAGTTGAGGACACTGGCCGCCGCAAGCACACCGGACCCACGCGTGTTGGAAGGCGATGAAGACTACCCGTTTTAGCCGTGAGGTCGGGGGGTGGCACGCAATATCTTGGCAGGCACGATAGTCTGGGTGTGCCTCGGCCCTCGTGGGGGTTACAAGGAACGTCCGGCAGTCGCGCTGAATGCCCCCGATTCTGACGGGAATCTCTTCGTCATCGCATGCACGACTAAAACTGGGCAGGATCCAGCGAACGAAGTTGAATTGCCATCTTCGTCCCCCGAACGACATCCGTTGACCGAACTAAAGAAGCCTACTGTTGCGCTGTTGAAATGGGTTCAGGAGATTCATCGGTCATCGATCCGGGAGTGTCGTGGGCAATGTCCTCCCTCTATACTACTTAACATCCAACAAAAACTCCGGGCACTTCAACGCGGGCGCGATCCACAATCGGATTAGCAGTGTCTAGCTTTTCTCTGTCCCCAGTCTCAATTTGGGGAGAGCGGCCCGCGCCACCAACTGGGGAACTACACCATCCCCGCGAAGTTCCGCAGCATCCTTAGCCCGTCGGACTGGCTCTTCTCGGGATGGAACTGCGTGGCGAAGAGGTTGTCGCGCCAGATCATCGAGCAGAACCGCTCGGGATAGTCGGTCTCTGTGGCGATGAAGGAGGCGTCGCGCGGCGCGACAAAGAGTAGGCCCCTTCCGCGAGGACGTCGAAACGGGGACGCAGCTAGTATTGGGTGTCCAACGGGACACGTCACTCACTAACGATTCGGCGATGGAACGTCGAAACCGGCCGGGTGGCCCCGGCCGGTTACCCGCCCGCGGCTCCCACGGATCCGGACGAGCCCGATCAGCGCATCCGGCTCGTCACGTCGTGGGTTCGCTGTCGTAGGGTGCTATCCGTGGGCGCTGCGTCGAAACGCAAGGGATTCCAAAGCATCCGACGCGTTTCCTGCCAACGGGTCCACAACTCCACACTTCGCCAGTATTCAGAGCCGGGGCGTGTCGCCCCGGCGCGCCCGGCGCCTCACACACACCGGGTCGACACGGCCCGGCTCTGACCCCTGAACCCTGACCCCCGAACCCTGACCCCTGAACCCTGACCCCCGAACCCTGACCCCTGACCCCCGAACCCTGAACCCCGAACCCTGCCCCGCGTGCTCAACTGCCAGGTGCGGCCGGGACCCGCTGGACCTTGAGGTTGATGACTGCGCATCGCGCGTGCCCGGCTTCGCCGACCCACGCCGGATCGCCGTAGAGGCCCGACAACACTGACTGGGCTCTTCCGGTTCTGGGCGCGAACTCTGCACTTCTTGAAGGGTTGAGCCGTCCGGAATTCGGCTGATCCCCTTGCACCTCTCCCCAAATCCGCGTACCGTCTTGGGCAGGTGGTCGCGGTGAGACGCAAACGGCTACACGCCTTCCTTCTCTGCCAGCGCATCCGTGTCCTTCTTGCGGAGCAGTGTTATGAGCGAGTATGGCCGCAGTCGCGATCTGGTCCAGCGTTGGGTGTCGGGCGATGAAACGGCCGCGGCGGAGATCGACGGCCGATACCGGGAGACGCTCTGCACGCTGGTCGAAAGGGAAATGGACCGCTGCCTGCGCGCTCGCGAAGACGCCGAGGACGTGGTCCAGTCGGCCCTGGAGACGTTCTTTCGTCGCGCCGCTAAAGGGGCATACGAGTTCAAGCGTTCGGGAGACGTGTGGCGGTTGCTCGCAACGATTACGCGCAACAAGATCCGCAGCCACGCCGAGCATCACAAGGCCAAAAAAAGGACCCCAAAGGCCGAGGTGCGCCTCGATTCCGGTAGTCTCCTGGCCGAGGGGCCGGCAGCGGCCGAGACCGCCTTGCTCGACCACGTCCTCGAATCGGTGCTCGTGGAAGTCAAGTCGCCCGACAGTGAGATTCTCCAGTTGCGCCTGCAAGGATACTCCATGGCGAAGATTCTCAGCACGGCGCTTGCCGGACTTAAGCCTCCCGATCCTGCGGTGTTCATACTTTGGCTGCAAGGCGCACACAAGACCGACATTGCGAAGCGCCTGGATTGCACGTACGCGAAGGTCCGCTGCAAGATCGACCGTATCCTGGGGCGTCTTCGCAGACTGGCGAAGGCCGCTTCGTGCTCTTGAGCTGCGGGCGGGACCTGAACGGGATGCCTCGGCCCCTTGACGGGCCGGCCCTCCCCGGCTAAAGATAGGTTGCGGTTGCTGCTCCCTGTGTGGCTTGGGAGGCCGTGCCAATGCCCGACACCAGCAGTCTTAGCGAGCCGGAGCGCGGCGACGAAATCTGGGCGATTCTCGATGGGGCGCTAGAGAAGCTGGAGATTGTGTGGCAGGTCTCGCCCGAGCCTGATCTTGCCCAGTTTCTACCGCCGCCCGGCGATCCGCATCGGACGTGGGTCCTCACTCGACTCGTTCAGGCCGACCGCGAGTGCCGGGAGCGTGCCGGCCGGCCAAAGCCCCTGGCCGAGTACCTGGAGGAGTGGCCGGAACTCCGCGCGTTGCCCCACCTTGCGGACGAACTCAACATCCCCGCGTCTGAGGCGAAGCTTGCTCCCTCGGTCCTCCCGCCAGGGGCGTTGCGGATCCGCTGCCCGCATTGCCGCAATCCCGTGGCCGTGGTGGCCGACGAGCAGTTGGTCGACATTCTGTGCCCCTCCTGCGGCAGCCATTTCAGCCTGACGAGCGTGCGGCCGACGACACCGCACTTCCCCGGGGGAAGCAAGACGATCGGCAAGTTCACTCTGATGGAGGAGGTCGGGGTCGGTCAGTTCGGCAGCGTTTGGAAAGCGCACGACGGCACGCTGGACCGCTGGGTGGCCGTGAAGATCCCGCGGCGCGGCCAGCTCGACGCGGCGGAGACGGAACTCTTTCTCCGCGAGGCCCGCGCAGCCGCCCAAATAAGACATCCCAACATCGTCTCCGTCCACGAAGTGGGCCGCGAGGGAGACACGGTCTACATCGTCAGCGATTACGTGGAAGGCGCGACCCTCGGCGAGTGGCTCACCGCCGAGCGATTGACCGCCCGCGAGGCCGCGGAGCTGTGCGCGAAGATCGCCGGCGCCTTGCACGAGGCCCATCAAGCCGGCGTGGTTCACCGCGACCTGAAGCCGGGCAATATCTTGCTCGATTCGGCCCGCGAGCCGCACATTACCGATTTCGGGCTTGCGAAGCGGGAGTCGGGCGAGATCACGATGACCCTGGACGGTCAGACCCTGGGCACGCCCGCCTACATGCCGCCGGAGCAGGCCCGGGGCAAGGGGCACGAGGCGGATCGCCGCTCGGACGTCTACTCGCTGGGCGTGATCCTCTTTGAGCTGCTCACCGGCGAGCTCCCCTTTCGCGGCGAAACGCGGATGCTGATTGTCCAGATCCTGACCGAAGAGGCGCCCAGCCCGCGCAAGCTGAACCACCACGTCCCCCGCGACCTGGAGACCATCTGCCTCAAGTGCCTGGAGAAGGACCCGAACCGCCGCTATCAGACGGCCCGCGATCTGGGCGACGACCTCCACCGCTTCCTCCGTGGCGAGGCGATCATCGCGCGGCCGATCGGCAAGGCGGCGCGCCTCTGGCGCTGGTGCCGCCGTAAGCCGGCGCTGGCGAGTCTGAGCGTTGCGGTGGGACTTCTGATCCTGACGCTTGCGGTCGGCGGGCCTTTGGTGGCGCTTCAGCAAAGCGCGCTACGAAGCGAAGCCGACAACGCGCGCCAGAACGCGGAGATCTCCCGTGATGACGCCCGCCAGGCATCGCGACGCGCGTATCGGCACTACTACGTCGCCCAGATGCGATTGGTTCAACGAGACTGGGAAACGGGCGATCTTGTGGCGGTGAGGGAACGCCTCGAGAAAACCGAGCCGGAGCACACGGGGCGGGAGGACCTCCGCGGCTTCGAGTGGCACTACTGGTACCGCAAGGGCCACCCGGAGTTGCTCACTCTCGAACATCCATTGGCTTGGCGCGTCGTGTTTACCTCCGACGGTCAGCGCGTCGTGTCCCGGGGCAAGGACGGCTCGGTCAAGGTTTGGGACGCCTGGACCGGCCGCGAGTTGACGACGTTCAAGGACGCCAGCGCCCCTGAGCCAGCGACTCCAGTGGGAGCCGGAGGGCGAGTGGTCACCGTGGTTCGTCCATTGGCGGTCGGGCACGCGTACTGCATCGTCCGGGACACCTTGACAGGGAAAGCGACCGTGGTGCGCGATGAGGAGACGCCCACGAGCAGTGTAGCGATCAGCCCCGACGGAGAGCGGGTGGTTGTCGGCGGAACCGACGGCACCGTTGGGGTCTGGGACGCAGGCTCGGGCCAACGGGTCTTTTCGATGAAGAAACACGACGCCGCCGTCGTTTGCTTCGCCTTCAGCCCGGACGGGAAGAACATCGCTTCAGGCGTGGGCGAGACGCGGCAAGGAGCACCCACCGTCAAGATCTGGAACGCGTCGACGGGTGAGGACGTTTGCAGTTTCACGGAGAGTGCGATTTCCGCCGCGAGCCTGAGGTTCAGTCCCGACGGCGGGTCGGTCGCCACGTGTAGCTCGAATCGGTTGAGTTTTTGGGACGCGGCCACGGGCAAGGAGATCAAGACACTCGCGATCCGGTCGGAAGCACCCTCCGGCTGGTTCGATGCCGGGTTCAGCCCTGATTGGCAGCGCATGGCCGTCCACGGTGAAGGCGGCTCAATCGCGCTTCTGGACGTCATTACAGGCCGGAAAGTCGCGAGCGTCAGCGGACATGCTGCGATGGTCTGGAGCATCGCGTTCGGTCCGGACGGAGCACGCGTGGCATCTGCTTCCGAGGACGGGACGGTCAAGGTATGGGACGGATGCCTTGGCCAACAGGTTGTCACCTTCCGACATCGCGCGCCCGTGATATCCAGTCTGGCATTCAGTCCGGATGGTCGCTTAGTGACGGCGGCGGATCAGACGAAGACCGTGAAGACGTGGGACACCCTGACCGGGCAGGAAGTCGGGCAGTTCCACGCGGGCGACCGCTTTGCCTCATGCCGCGAGATCAGCCCGGACGGACGGCTGTTGGCCGCAGACGGCGTCGACGGCACGGTGAAGGTGCTCGATAGGTCCGCTGGAGAAAAGGAGATAACTCTTGGAAAGGTAGAGGACCTCGCGCGACTGACGTTCAGTCCGGACGGCCGGCGCATCGCGTCGGCGCACAGGGAAGCAATCGCATTGACGGACAAGGCGCCGAACGCCGATCTAGTCAGGCTTTGGGATTCCTCGGCGGGAGAAAGTCTGGTTCTGTGCAAGTGCCCGTGGGGAGATGTCCAGAATCTGGCGTTCAGTGCGGACGGCCAAAGGGTCGCTTTGGCCAGTGCAGCGGGCTACGTGCAAGTTTGGGACGCACTCACTTGCCGCGAGCGGATTGCGATCAAAGGACGACCGGCCATAGCCGGATGGCTCGCAGACGATCGCAGATTCGTGTGGTACACGCGGCCATTTCAACAAATCACTGTTC
>Ga0315279_10007346_pt1 | contig 13653 bp, 14 predicted proteins | sample YL17G06_20_MG_FD_203694 | JGI IMG/M metagenome (GOLD analysis project Ga0315279, IMG submission 203694) | Sediment microbial communities from Yellowstone Lake, YNP, Wyoming, USA - YL17G06_20 | ecosystem: Environmental > Aquatic > Freshwater > Lake > Sediment | place: USA: Wyoming | collected... | reverse complement strand
AGAAGGAGTTGATGCTTCGGAATATAATTAAAACCGGAAGATTCTGGTTTCTCATCCTCTTCCCCCCTCTCACCACTTTTGGTGTTTACGTCGTCATTGTTCACCATGTAAGATATCTGGTTGATCTTGGTGTGGATAAGATGTGGAGCGCCTCTCTATTTGCTGGGATGGGTGCTCTATCTGCAGGATTTCGATTCTTCTGGGGATGGTTCTCCGATCGAATTGGCAGGGAGATCACTTTCACCTTAGGGGGAATCTGTTTCTCCTTTGGGATCCTATTTCTTCTCCTGTTTCAATATATTCCCTCTCTGATCCTTCTCTATTTATTTGCTTTCTTTTTCGGTGCAGGATGGGGTGTGACGGCTCCAATGTTTATGTCCATTTCAGCAGATCTCTACAAAGGAAAAGATTTTGGGCTGATCTATGGAATCGTTGAAGGGGTCATTGGGTTAGGGGGTGCCTTGGGGGCTTGGGTTGCCGGATATATCTTCGATCAAACCCAGAATTATTTCTGGGCTTTTGTCCTTGCCATTCTTTTCAATCTTATCTCTATCATCCTCGTCTGGTTCGTTGCCCCCCGCAAGTTTCGGCAAATCAGATCATGAAGCTCCCTCCACAGGGTGACCTTCCCGGCAAAGTATTATCATTCATATTGTGCCCCTTCCTTCCTGCCCCAGGCGGGGACCCCGCCCACATCCTCATCCCCATTGACTCTAAGCTCCAATCATTGTAAGAATGGATTAAAAACAGAAGAGGTGATATCCGTACGAGATCCATTCTAATTGTCGAGGATGAAAAAGATATTGTTGATCTGATCGCTTACCATCTCAAACAAGCGGGGTTTTCTGTCATCTCGGCTCTGGATGGACCTTCGGGATTGGAACTGGCCAAAAAGGAACGCCCCAGTCTTGTCATTTTAGACCTGATGCTTCCGGGAATGGATGGGAAAGATATTTGCCGGGCACTTAAATCGAATCCACTGACCCAATCGATTCCTATCCTCATGCTTACCGCAAAGGCCGAAGAAGTGGACCGAGTGATCGGGCTTGAGTTGGGTGCGGATGATTATGTCACCAAACCCTTCAGTCCAAGGGAATTGGTCTTGAGGGTAAAGGCCATTCTTCGCCGAAAGGAAGTTGGTCAGGAAATTGAAAAAATTGTTCGGATCGGTGACCTTTTGATTGATATCGATCGCCATCATGTCGCCATTAAGGAACGTCCCGTTCAACTGACCTCCACAGAGTTTAAACTCCTTGTAGAGCTGGCATCCAAAAGAGGACGAGTTCAGACCCGTGAGCATCTCCTGGATAGAGTTTGGGGATACACTTATGAAGGGTATGCAAGAACAGTGGATACTCATATTCGGCGACTAAGAGAAAAATTGGGATCCTTGGGTGACTCTATAGAGACCATCCGGGGAGTAGGCTATCGATTTAAGGAGGAGAAGGAATGAAACTCCGCCTCCAGTGGAAATGGATGGTTTCATTTACCTTCCTCCTTGTCCTTCTCCTCATGATTCAGGGGTATTTGCTTTCATTTCTTAAAAAATCCTTCCTCCTTTCCTCTCTACTCAGCCTCATTATTCTCATACCTCTGGCCTATTTCCTTGTAAGATCCCTCACTCACCCCATTTTGGAAGTTACTCAGAAGGCGATCCAATTAGTTTCCAGCACTCTTAATAAGGAAGTTCAGATCAATTCGAAAGATGAATTGCGAAGTCTTTCAAAAGCGATCAGTGAAATGGGTATCCAGTTAAGGAATAAGATAGAAGAGATTTCAAAAGAAAAAGATTATCTTCAAACTATTCTCAAGGGTATGATGGAAGGCGTTTTGGTCGTGGATGGGAGGGGTCGCATCTTAATGGTAAACGATGCCCTACGAAATCTGCTATCCTTTTCTTCAGATGTGGCAGATAAAATGCCTTTGGAAGTCATTCGGAATGCAGAGTTGGAGGCTGCAATTACAAGTGTTGTCCGTGAAGGAAAAAACAAGGTCCTTGAATTAAATGTCACGGTTCCTGGCGGAAGAATACTTGAGGTTAATGTGGTTGGCATTCTCCCCTCCTCAAACTCGACAGGTGCGGATGGCGAAGGGGTCAGAGGTGCGATCGCTGTTTTTCACGACATCACTCGATTGAAGGAGTTGGAAATAATCCGGCAGGATTTTGTGGCCAACGTGTCACATGAATTGCGAACACCATTGACTACTATTAAGGGATATGCCGAGACACTTCTGGAAGGAGCTCTCAAAGAGGAAGTGGCCTTCCAATTTGTTCAGGTTATTAAGAGACATACCGATCGTCTCACAAAAATTGTTGAAGATCTATTGATGCTCTCAAAGATCGAATCCAAAGAATTCCAACTTAAGATAGAGTTCATCTCTCTCCCGGACTTTATCAATGATGTAATTGATTTTGTAAAAGAGGCCGCAGAAAAGAAAGAGATATCGATATCTCAAAGTAAAATCACCTCTTCTCAGGCCGTCGGGGCTGACAGAAACTATTTAGAACAGATCTTCATCAATCTTTTGGATAATGCCATCAAATATACTCATGAGGGAGGAAAGGTTACGATCTCGGCCATTGAAAAAGATAAAAGAGAGATTCAATTTTCAATTGAAGATGATGGCATGGGGATTCCAAGAGAAGACATCCCCAGAATATTTGAACGTTTCTACAGAGTCGATAAAGGCAGGTCCCAGGAACTAGGTGGCACCGGTCTCGGACTCTCCATTGTGAAACATTTGGTTCAAGCTCATGGTGGAAGGGTTTGGGTAGAGAGTCAGATCGGAGAGGGTTCCACCTTTTATTTTACCTTACCGATATTTCCTTGAAAATAAAAGTCGGTGGTCAAAGGGTAACGGTAAGGATGCCCGTTTCGTTAAATGGATAGGTCGTTGGTCTATAAATCTTTTAAACGTAACCCCTTAACGATACACGAAACAGGCTTCGTCACCCTAACCCATTCACCTTAATCCACACTTGCTTTAGAGATCACCGAAGGAATCTCCAACCCTTCCAAGATCCTCTTCCGCGATATGGACGATAAAGATCGACTCGTTTGCATCCTTCATGGCAGAGCCATAAATATAGTCGATGTTAATGTTCGCTTCACCAAATCTCTTTGCCACCCTGCCAAGAATTCCCGGTTTATTCATTAGTCTGAACACCAAGACTGGCTCTGCATCCACCAGATGTTTAGCCTTAACCAACACCTTCTCGGCCTCAACGGGTTGGTCAACAAGGAGCCGGATCAGAGAATAGTCCGAAGAGTCCTTCAAAATACCCCGATAGCTCTCCGCAAGGGCAATTCTCCTTCCGGTTTTTTCTCTCATTTTGTAAAGCTCTTTGACCGAGTCCTTAGCATTTTGAATACTCATGCCAAGGATATTAATATCTGCCGCCTTCAACAAATCGCAGAGTTTCGAAAGTTCTCCAGGCGCATTCTTTAAGATCACCGAAAGCTGGGGCTTTTTCTCCATCGACCTATTCTCCTCTTTTGGATTTAGAGAGCTAAAAGATGATTCAAAATAACAGATCAGCCTAAGCAGGTCAAGAAGATGTCACACTTTCGATTTAGTCTTATCTCATGACCGAGTGGCTTTTGACCAGAGCAGCTTAAGGTGGTTTGGGACCTGTTCCTGTAAACCGGTCCCGAGGGGCCTTCCCTCATCTCTTGTGCAGCCTCGTGGCGCACTTTCACCTACAAGTCTTCACAATCCTTTTGCAATGAGAGGTGAAGATTAGGGAGTGAAAGTGTGTATTTAAATCCAATGGGAGAAAGTAGGAGGCAAAGGGATTCGATATTTTTCTTCCCCAATACTAATAATGTGAGACCGCGATTTAACTTTCCTCAAATTTGCTAACGTGGTACGCAATGTTCCAAATTGGCATTCCGCCATGAATGAATGTGACCTGAAACCGTTCCGGATAGTCTGCCTTTCTATCTGAGACGGGTATTTCAGTTATTGAAATACCTGAGGGCATTTGATCCCGCAAACCATAAGCAGAAACTTCCTCGATAAAACAGCAGAGGCGGTCCAACATGTAATCCACAAATGCAGAAACAGGTTGACCAGAGACTTCCGGTTCCACGGCCTGAATAGTGCCAGGGGTCTCTTTGTATGTCATCTTAGGTAGCATCCAGCCTTTATGTAGGTTATTTCTGATTAGAATAAGGCTCTCAGACCATTTCCGAGTTTCCTGAAGATACGCAGCCAATTCGGGTCGGGTTTGTGCAAGTGTTGCAATTCCGTTCTCGAAGGCTGCTTGCTGCCTATACAGAAAACCAATATTCAACTGCAAAACCGCCGCCAGATTTTGCATCCCGTCTTTGAGTACCCGGACTGTGCCATTAAGGAACTCTGCAAATTGTTTTCCCAACTTGCTATCAATGCTTTGACTGATATGAATTACGTGCCCTTTTAGATGGGCAATTTCACCTTGTGACACCTTGCGGCTGTGTTCAGTCAATGTCTGGATTATTTCGTTTGAGGTTTCCCGTGCATTCACGAACGTATCCAGAACGAATTGATAAGCCTTGTCAAACTCTTCGCGCTTTTTGTTGTCATCGAAAACCATATCACGGAGGCGCAGCATCCCAAGAAATAACCGCGCCATAAATGGCGAGGATGTCCCTTCATCGGCGAATTTTGATACAGTCAATTTTGGCTCTTCAACTCTTACTTTCATGTTCGATTGCCGCTGAAACTTGGCCAGCATTTCTCTGAATTCTGCTTCCCCTATGGGAAGAACACTGGAAATCGCTCCATCAGGTTGTCTGATTATCTGCGCATTTCGTGCAACTGGCCCCATAAAAACCAGGATGCCCTCCAGCGGCAGTTTTCCGATTAAACGTACTACTCCACCATCCTGCCACGGGATGAATTGCAGATGAGACAGAAGATTTCCTTTGCTATCTTCAATGCGGAACGGGAGAGGCCCAATTTTACCTTGCTCCCACAGTAGATTGCGCGCAGGGACCAATTGGCGCTCCAGATTAAACTGATAAGCACCGAGAGTGATTCCAAAAGGTGAAACACCCTCCAAGGTCTCCTCCATATTCGGCAATTTTGTGCCAGGAGAAAAGGTTTGCAGATGCATGAACAAAAGGCTGCACACCTTGTTCATTGAAAACAACCCTAGGCCGTGCGCAAACACGTGAACGTACATAGGCGGGACCGGGAAATCCTTGATGTAGGGGAGGAGGAAATCGCCTTTTATAGGTTCACCAAGAAACGCGACGGCATAATTGACTGTGCCCCGCGTCAGAACCGCGACCATATCAGGCCATTCTGAGGCTGGATAGCTCTTGTTCAGCAGCATCATAAGCTCTGCAGTTTTCTCGATTGGGATACTTGAGTCAATGGCGAAGACTATGCCTAACGGCGCAATGTTGACCGGAAATCCTACTTGTATTCGAGTCCTTTTCAGGCGCTTAAGGCCAGCAATGCACTCATACCCTACACGGAGTTCCTCAGGGCCGAGGCTTTGTACTATATGCACACCGCAGGCAACTGCATCTGCTTCGACCTTAGGCGGCTGGCTCTCCGATTGTGTTGCCGAGCTTGTATAGATGACGGTCTCAAATGTTATGCTTTTCCCTTCAGAATCGATTATGCGCAGAGACCCCGCTCTAAAGGGCCAAGTCAGGAATTGATTTAGAGTTGAATTGAGGCACACGGCAATGTTAGCACCAGAAATATACACCGCTTTAAGCAATGCCTGCGCCGCTTTATGAATTTCCTGGGAAACAGAATCCTGCATAAACTTACGTCTTCTTTGAGTAGACTGGCTTATGTTATTACGATTGAAATCTACATCTTTGGAGAAAATCTATCAATCACTGATTTCAGGAAGTACTCCTCACTTTTTGCAAATCCTGCCGACCGGAAGGCGAATTTAACGCTTTCACCTACTTATATTCAGTTAAGCATAGCGCATGCGGCTGGAGATTACCGGTTGAAAGAGTGGATAACGGCCTCGAGTTAGGTGGCCGAGTCAACCTTGCGTTTTCTTGAACCATAGGAGTAATAGCCTCGCCGCCCATATGCCCTCCCTTACGGCCTGTTCGGAGGCTGGAAACGGGGACGCAAGATCGATCTCTGGAACAGCGATGCGAACAGCGGCAGATTTCGAAGCGGGAACAATCTCCATCCCAGGCTCGAGAAGGGGCGCGTACCGGTTCTGCAGAGCTTTAATCTCCTTAGCCATCCCGGCGAACTGCAGATCGACGTTCCCGTAGGGCATTTTGTGAACGAGACGGACATCCTTGGGGAGCGCGATGGGTCGGAAGTAGATGAAGGCGGATGTGGCAGGCTTGATCCCGGGGCGTGGCATCCTCAACTCCGGCGCAAGTACCTTTGTCAGTTCCCAATACCGCCTCCAGAACTCGGTCGCTGTCTCGTCTGGCACAAGTCGCCATCCGGCCGATCCGCGTTGGAGGGCCCTCTCGATGAGGATGCTCTTGAATTTGGCGCGGCGTCCCTGGCTGCGTCGCGCTCTGAGCCACTTACGAATGGCCTCATACGTCACGACGGAGTCGAAACCAAGGGACTGTGGATCTTTCCCGACATATACCTTGGGGGCAACGAGGGCTGTATGGCAGTAGGCACATTGGCCATCTCGGACATATCGCTCTGCTCGCTCGCGATATCTCTCAGCCTGGAGCGGCTGGAGGATCGCGTCGATCTTGTTCTCGATTAGGACTATGTGGGTCTGCCCATCGAGCTGTAGAGTCAGCTCTATATCAGACTCGCCCGTTGAGGTAGACACGGAGTGAGCGATGGTGACGACGCTGGACGTAGCGGCAATGCCTAATCTGGAGAGGAACCACTGTGCAAAGTCAGAGGAGGCAAACAGCTCTTCAAGAAGAACGAAATCGATGTCTCGCTCAGACACACCGGAGAGGATAAGTTGAGTCATGGCTATCCCCCTGAGTTAGGCCGCCTAACGAACAAAATCAACGGCGGCTATCAACTGTCCGCTGGAGTGGTTGGGCGGTCTGTAAGTCGTTTAAGTCGTCATTCTGGTACCGCCACAACCGAAACCAGCCATGGAGTGATTTCTCTTCGAACAAACAAGAAGTCAGGATTATCTTCCTGCATTCTCAGGTAGATCTTCTCGAAGGACTTAGCCGATGAGCGTCTTTCGGTCTCCCCATCTGGCAGTAGTACCACCCATGCAAACTCTGCCTGATTGCAGACCCTGGTCTCTTTGTTGTAATGCTTCACGATCTTCAGGTCGTTGAAGATCTCTTTAGGCGCAAGGCCGGTCTTGATCTCTGAGCTGACGATTCGATCACCTGTCTTTAAGCGGACGGAAATGTCCGGTGAGAGATGGACAGCCTTTGACTTCGATCCGCTGAGTCCATCGACTTCGCTGGCTTTGATCTTCTTATCAGAAAAGTGCCCGTTCGTTCGAAGATCTCGGATCTTGGCACTTCGTGATACTCGATCAACTAACTCCACCAAGAGCCAGTTCTCGAAGTTCTTCGTTCGACCTGAGAGAGCGGGTACTTGCCGTCGCCAGCTGTCCAGTATGTGTCTGCGCCCAGTGAGTACTGCGGTCAGGTACGGTTCAAGCCATGACTTTTTCATGGGTAGCCCCTCCGTTGCTTTATTTCTCGTCCTTAGCCCAACGAGTCTGTAGAAAAAGAGATTATCCTTGCAAAAACTAATGAACAGAATCTGTTGACTCGTAGTTTTTCTATCAAAAAAAGTCGCATCAGTCAATTAGAAATATGGTTGTGCAAATTATGTTTTTAAATGAGATGCATTTTTAAGAACTGAAATAAGAAACCTATTACAGCGATTTCCATCTGAAATGTTGCATCTTTGGGTGAAATTCGAAAATGAGGAAGAAGTTACTACCAAATCGGACAGTGTCTATAAGGTCGAATACTCTCTTTCACAATTTTTTTTATTTTCGCTTTATTCTTCAGCATCCATGAAAAGTCCGGTTGTCACCAAAATTCTACATTCTTGACATTGTTCTGTAACATTCAAAGGTTAAATTGGAACCATGGAAAAATGGTTAATGACCGATCTTCACATCCATTCCACCTTCAGTGATGGGAAGCCAAGCCCTCAAAGTGTCATTCCCGTGAAAACGGGAATCCAGAGCCTAAGAATCGATGCCCCTGGATTCCTGCTTCCGCAGGAATGACAACCTGAAGGACCTGGATGAATTCTGGGTTTAACTAAAAAGTAAAGAACTCGTAACACGATTGTAACAGAGGTAAATTAAATTTAATCAGGAGGTCAAAAAATGAAGAGAAAAGTATTTGCGTTACGAATGAATCGAATTTTGTGTTTCATCATAGTCCTGTCAATTCTTTTAGTCCTGGGGAATAAAGGCTTGACAAAAGAGACAGAACTCATAGGAGCAGGTGCCACGTTTCCATACCCATTATATTCAAAAATGTTTGATGTCTATAACAAAGGGTACGGAGTAGAGGTGAACTATCAGGCTATAGGTTCAGGTGGAGGAATACGACAACTGATCAATAAGACCGTTGATTTCGGGGGTTCTGATGCGATAGTGAGCGACCAAGACATGAAAGAGGCAGCCGCCCCAATCCTGCATATACCCACAAGTGCGGGTGCAGTTGTCGTCACCTACAACTTAACTGGAGACCCAGAATTGAAATTTACACCGGATATGATTGCTGACATTTTCCTTGGGAAAATAAGGAAATGGAACGACCCTCGTATCTCCGCACTTAATCCCGGAATGAAGCTTCCTGATATGGCTGTTACGGTGGTACATAGGTCAGATGGAAGCGGAACGACTTTCATATTCAGTGACTATGTGTCCAAGGTCAGTTCTGAATGGAAAGAAAAGGTTGGAAAAGGTACTTCCTTAAATTGGCCAGCCGGGTTGGGCGGAAAGGGTAATCCGGGTGTTGCAGGCTTGGTAAAGCAGACGCCCGGGAGCATTGGCTATGTCGAGCTTATCTATGCTCTCCAGAACAAGATGCCCTATGGGACGGTAAAGAACAAAAATGGTAGATTTGTTACTCCGACCATTGCTTCTACAAGCCTGGCTGCAGATACCAATTTGCCGGATGACATGAGGGTAAGCCTGACTGATACAGATGCTTCGGGTGGTTACCCCATAAGCGGGTTTACCTGGATTTTAGTGTACAAAGAGCAGAATTACGCAGACAGGTCCGAGGAGAAGGCAAAGGAACTCGTCAAATTGCTCTGGTGGATGACCCATGAGGGACAAAAGCATGCTGAGCCTCTTCATTATGCCCTGCTTTCAAAGAAGGCTGTGGAAAAGGCGGAAAAATTGATTAAATCCATTTCTTACAAAGAAAAACCGTTAATGAAGTAGAGTTGCAAGGGACAGGGTGGAATTTGTTCCCGCCCTGCTTCTCTTCTGGCATTTTCACCAGAGAGGTGGACACAATGGCCGATCAAAGTATCGCAGATGTTCTGGCATTAAAGGCCGATGCAAAAACGTTGAATCAGCATAAATGCGTTCTGTCAGAATCTTCCTTTCGGAAAATACTTTATCTTGCAGCTATCTTTGTGCTGATTCTCCTTGTGGCTATCTTCTTCTCGCTATTGTTTTCTTCCCTTCCAGCCATTCGAAATTTCGGTGCGAGATTTCTCGCAGGGACAACATGGGATCCGGTAAAGGGCGAGTTTGGAGCTCTTGCCTTTCTCGTCGGCACTCTCGCCACTTCCTTTTTAGCCCTTATCATTTCGATCGTCTTCTCCCTACCCATCTCCATCTTCTTAGGCGAGTATTTCAGACATGGTGCTGCATCAATGTTTATAAAAAGTATTATTGAACTGTTGGCAGGCATTCCTTCGGTGATTTATGGATTCTGCGGACTATTCCTTCTGACTCCCGTGATAAGGGCGCTGGAAACCAAACTGGGTGTAACACCTTATGGGGTGGGGATATTTACCGCATCTCTGGTTCTTTCAGTCATGATCATACCATATTCAGCATCCATCGGCAGAGAAGTAATCAGCCTTGTCCCTTCCGATCTTAAGGAAGCGGCCCTTTCGCTTGGGGCAACCAGATTCGAGGTTATACGGAAAGTAACCCTTCCTTACGCCTACTCCGGCATATTTGCAGGTATCCTTCTCGCACTAGGAAGAGCTCTCGGAGAGACAATGGCCGTTACCATGGTCATCGGCAATTCAAATTTTATTCCGACCAATATTTTCAGCCCTGGCAATACTTTGGCGAGCGTTATTGCCAATGAATTTACAGAAGCTACAGGAAGTCTGTACCTCGCGAGTCTGATTGAGTTGGGACTCGTCCTCTTCATCGTCACTACTGTTATAAACATCATTGGCAAAATCATCATCCGCCGAATGGGGGTAGGGGCGTAAAATGAGAGAGAGCACGATTCGGAGAAGAATTTTAGTAGACAGGTTATTTAAAACCATCATCATCCTTTTTTCTTTCAGTTCTATCCTTCCTATGTTTTTTATCCTCTTCTTCATTACCAGTAAGGGCATTTCTGTCATCAATTGGGACTTTCTCACCCATCTTCCCAAACCTGTTGGTGAGACCGGTGGAGGAATTCTGAACGCAATCATCGGAACGTTTATTCTGGTTATTATCTCAATTCTCTTTTCCGTTCCTCTGGGTGTCTTCACCGGCATTTTCCTTTCGGAATACAGAAAGGGAAAGTTCGTGTATTTTACGAGGTTGTCTATCGAGATATTGCAGGGAATCCCCTCTATTGTCATTGGTATCATCGCATACATATGGGTAGTCGTACCCACGGGCTCCTTTTCGGCTTTTTCAGGCGCGGTAGCCCTCGGGTTGATGATGCTGCCGGTGATCGTCACGGCAACAGGAGAAACCTTAAAACTCATTCCGGATTCCTTGAGAGAAGCTTCCTTGGCATTAGGGGTCTCCTACCCCAGGACGATTCTAAAAGTGATCCTCCCGGCAGGCCTGAGCGGCATAATGACAGGAGTGCTGCTGAGCATAGCGAGGGTTGCCGGCGAGACAGCGCCTCTTCTTTTTACCGCCTTTGGCAGTCCGTTCATGAACCTTAACATTCTTAAGCCTGTCAATAGTCTCCCTTTGATGATATTCAATTATGCCACAAGCCCCTATCCTGAGTGGCATGCGCTTGCCTGGGGGGCTTCTTTTGTTTTAGTCGCACTTGTTTTAGGGCTGAATCTTCTTACCAAATTTGTGACAAGAAAATGGAAAGTACAGTTTTGAGGATTGAAAAATTCAGCGCCTTTTTTGGCGAAAATGCGGTCTTGAAGGACATCAACCTTTCGATTTCCAGGAACAAGATCACGGCTATTATGGGGCCATCAGGTTGTGGTAAGACGACACTCATCCGCTCCATCAACCGGATGCACGAGTTAACCCCTGATGCCATGGTCTCCGGGAAAATCTTCCTTGATGGTGAAGATATCTATGCTACGGACCCCATCATCGTACGGAAACAGATTGGGATGGTTTTCCAAAAGCCTAATCCATTTCCTATGATGAGTATATACGACAATGTAATTGCAGGATATAATCTGAACGGGATCAAATTGACAAAAGATGAGAAGGAAAAAATTGTTGAGGAGTCGCTGAAAAAGGCTGCTTTGTGGGATGAGGTCAAGGAGTCTCTTCATAGAAGGGGGACGTTTCTCTCTGGTGGACAGCAGCAGAGACTTTGCATCGCCCGCGCTCTAGCCATGCGACCAGAGATTCTTCTGCTCGATGAACCCACTTCGGCCTTGGATCCGAAATCGGCTTCCCATATCGAGGAGTTGATTGTCCAGCTGAAAGACACGGTTACAATCATTCTGGTCACTCACAATACCGGTCAGGCAGCTCGGGTTTCGGACTACACTGCCTTTCTATACCTGGGGGAGCTCATCGAGTTTGGGCTTACAGATAGAATGTTTACCGCCCCGAGGGATAAAAGGACGGAAGAATACTTGACCGGAAAGTTTGGCTAAGAATCGAGCAGTAATCAAGGGAAAAAGGCGATGATAGAAACTCATTTTCAGAAGGAGCTACAGGAACTCAAAGAAAACCTTTTAAAGATGGCGGTTCTTGTGGAAGAAGCGATCAATACAGCTGTCCAGTCTCTTGTCAAAAGAGATTCTGAGCTAGCTAAAAAAACATTTGAGGGAGAGGATCACATTAATGCCATGGAGATTGCCATTGAGGATACGTGTTTGAAGCTCCTTGCCTTGAGGCAGCCCATGGCGGCTGACCTTCGGTTTATCACCTCGGCGATGAAGATCACCACCGATCTGGAGCGAATGGGCGATCAGGCCGTCAATATTGCCGAGAGGGCAATCTCCTTAAATCAAGAACCACAACTTAAACCTTATATCGATATCCCAAGAATGGCTGAGATTGCCCAATCCATGGTGAAGGACGTCCTCGACGCCTTTGTGAACGGTGACTCTAAACTGGCTCGTAGTGTCTGCGAGAGGGATGATCTGGTTGACAGGTTGAATGACCAGGTTTTCCGAGAGTTACTCACCTATATGAATTCAGACCCGCAGACCATTACAAGGGCGATCCATTTGATGATTGTGTGCCGTTGTTTGGAACGAATTGGGGATCATGCCACAAATATTGCGGAAGATGTGATCTTTATGCTGGATGCCCGTGTGATCAAACATCACGCCGATTTTAAAGAAGAGGGGGAGAGAAGAAACGTTTCATGAGCAAAGCAAAGGTTCTATTCCTATGTACAGGTAACTCGGCGCGCAGTCAAATGGCTGAAGCCTTTCTCAGAAAGTATGGCGGAGAGCGATTCGAGGTATACAGTGCCGGACTTGAACCGAAAGGAATCAATCCGAACACTGAGCGTGTGATGGAGGAAGTCGGAATAAATCTCAGCGGTCAACACTCCAAACATGTCAAGGAATATATGGGAAAGGTGCACTTTGGATACTTGATTACCATGTGCGACGAAGCTGAAGAAAGCTGTCCCACGACGTTTCCTGGAATAGGACAAAGACTACACTGGTCATTTGAAGATCCTTCAGCCTTTACGGGGTCTGAGGATGAAAAATTGGCGAAATTTCGGGAAGTAAGAAATCAGATGGAACAACATATCAAAACCTGGCTTGCTGAAGTACAGGACAAATAACTTACTTTAAAATCTTTTCAAGATTTCTTTCATTTCTAAAACTTCTTCTTAGAATCTCTCATATTTTCAGATTCTTGCAATATTATTCTTTAAAGGTTACCTTTTTCAGCTTGCTTTTTGAGAGCAAGACAAATCTTCTTGAACAAGGAATCATAATTTGTTAATTTCAATCAAACAGAATCATGATCTTCAAAAAAGTATCCTGATGACAGAATCCAATCCCACTGTAAAAATGGAGACACGAGGGCTTAATTTCTATTATGGCTCTGCCCAAGCCCTCAAAAATATCAACATCGAGGTCATAGAACGCCAGATCACTGCCTTGATCGGTCCTTCTGGATGTGGAAAATCTACTTTTCTTAGAACCCTGAACCGGCTCAATGAACTCATTCCTCACACCCGTATTGAAGGGACCGTCACACTCGATCATCAGGATATCTATCAGCCGGGTACGGATGTGGTCTCTCTCAGGCAGCGGGTCGGAATGGTCTTTCAACGTCCAAACCCTTTTCCGAAGAGCATCTTCGAAAACATTGCCTTTGGTCCGAGGGTCTTGGGA
>Ga0315279_10007345_pt1 | contig 13654 bp, 11 predicted proteins | sample YL17G06_20_MG_FD_203694 | JGI IMG/M metagenome (GOLD analysis project Ga0315279, IMG submission 203694) | Sediment microbial communities from Yellowstone Lake, YNP, Wyoming, USA - YL17G06_20 | ecosystem: Environmental > Aquatic > Freshwater > Lake > Sediment | place: USA: Wyoming | collected... | reverse complement strand
TGCCCATGCACATATTCAAAATTCCTCAGATCACTGATCGCATCCGCGCTCTTCCCCGGGACATGACGCTCTTTCTCTGGGCGTCAATCCTGAGCGGGTTTGCGGGCAACACCTTTGATTCCGTATTCAATAATTATCTGAGCGATTCGTATAAGCTGAGCAATTTCAGCCGCACGTTTCTGGAATTGCCGCGTGAGCTTCCCGGATTGCTCATCGTCTTCGTCTCCGCACTGCTGTTCTTCATGTGCAGCAGGAGGCTGGGCGCGGTCGCCATGCTGCTTATGACCGCCGGTCTGGCGTGCATCACGCTCTTTTCAATCAATTACCACTGGATGCTGGCATGGCTCTTTATCTACAGCATCGGCCAGCATCTTTTCCTTCCTATCAATTCAACGATAGGCATGGAGCTGGCGCGGGAAGGCAGTGAAGGACGACGCCTCGGCCAATTGAGCAGTGCGCGGACAGCCGCTGCCATTTGCGGCAGCTTCTGCGTTTTTCTGGGGTTCCGGTTCCTGCACTTCACTTATGCAACCGCCTTCGTGACCGGCACGGTCTGTTTTGCCGGCGCCGCGATCATGCTCCTGCGTATGACGGCCGGCAGGCCGCCGTCGCCGGGGCTGCATCTCAAACTGCATCGGAAATATTCGCTTTATTACGGTCTGGTGGTACTTTACGGCATGCGCAAACAGATTTTCCTGACCTTCGCGCCGTGGGTGCTCGTGACCGTGTACAGGCAACCGGCGTCCGTCATCGCCACATTGTTGACCATCGGCGGGGTCCTCGGCATCGTCACGCAGCCGCTTATCGGCCGCTGCGTGGACCGGCTGGGCGAACGCTTCGTGCTTGCGTCGGAGGCCGCTATCCTGGTGGTGATCTGCCTGGGATACGGCTTTTCACATGCGATTTTTCCGGAGCATATCGCGCTCTATGTCACGGCCGGATGCTATGTGGTGGACCAATTGTTGATGGGCGTGGGCATGGCGCGCGCGACCTATCTCAAGAAGATTTCGCTGCGGCCGGACCATGTGGCGCCAACACTGACCATGGGGACCAGTATTGACCATGTCTTTTCCATCTCCACGGCGCTGGTATGCGGATTGATCTGGTCACGATGGGGGTTCGGCTGGGTTTTTCTCTGCGCGGCGGGGATCGCGGTGGTGAATTTTTTTACCGCGCTGAGAATTCGAATCGGCGGGCGATAGCCTGCTTTCGCATCCGGATATTTGATGGGGATCATTAATATTCCCGGAAATCAACTCCAACCTTCGCTATTGGACATTCGCCTTTATTTGCCATCCCGCATCACGATCCCGAATCCTCCAGCAACCGTATTTTCTTCAGCGCGATGCCGGCTTCTTCCGCCGCATGCAGGATCTTTTCATCGCGGTAAAATTCCAGATAGAAAACGCGCTGGATCCCGCTGTTCGCGATCAGCTTGAAGCACTGCCAGCACGGCGATGCCGTCACATAAATATCCGCTTTATCAATTGCGGTCCCGTGCTTGGCGGCCTGGATAATGGCGTTGGCTTCCGCATGCACCGTGGCAACGCAGTGGCCGTTTTCCATCATATGCCCGACATCGTCGCAATGGGGCATGCCTCGGATGCTGCCGTTGTAGCCGGTTGAAAGGATGGTCTTGTCCCGCACGATGACCGCGCCCACGTGTTTGCGGTCGCAGGTTGATCGCGTAGCCACCTGCAACGCGATGCGCATGAAATAGTCGTCCCATGATGCGCGTTTGTGCTTTGCATCCTGATGTGTCTTCTTGACTTTCATAATGACTCGCTTTGCCGGCGATATGCGATCAGATGGATCCGCAATCGGCGGCTTCTTCGATTTTATTCACCCGCCGTTCATGCCGTCCGCCCTCGAATTCCGTATCAAGCCAGATGTGCAGGATTTCTGACGCCTGATCAAAGGGAGTAATGCGCTCGCCCAGAACAAGAATATTGGAATTATTATGCGCGCGCGACAGCCGCGCCATCTCGGGCGTTACGCAGAGGGCCGCGCGCACGTGCGGAAAGCGATTGGCCACGATCGAAGTGCCGATGCCCGCTCCGCAGATGGCAATGCCCCTGCTGAATGCGCCATTGGAAATAGCGCGGGCAACAGCTGAAGCATACACGGGATAATCATCCTGGGGATCGAGAGTCTGCGCCCCAATGTCGGTAATGTTGAAGCCGAGTTTCTCCAACTTGCCTTTTATGAAGGTCTTAAGAGCAAATCCGGCATGATCGCTTCCGATAATTATAGGATCGTTTTTGCTTGTCACGTAATTTCTTTGCGATTCAGTCGATTAGGGATTCAAAACCGCTGAAATCAATCATCTCCGGCCTAATGAATTAGATCCATTGATAAAATGTATCTTTGGAAGCCGGCTCTACTATCAGGAATTCGGAAGGTGTGACATGGCCTTCAGGCCGTGTCACACACTGCAATTCCTATTGAAAATAAAATCAGGTGGGATAGCAATGCGAGCATTCCTTGCATTTTTCATCAAAATCAGTAACATCAGGCGCTTTTAGCATGTCTAATTGTTATAAAGAAACGATATCATGACCGAAATTGATACGATTACCATCGAGCGCGCGGCAAAAGGCGATGATAAAGCTTTCCGGAAGCTGTATGACCATTATGCGCCGTTTGTATGGAAAGTGATATATCGCACAACGAATGGCAACAAGGACGCAGCGGCTGATATACTGCAGGACACCTTTATCCGGCTGAACAGTTCGCTTAAAAAATTCAGACATGACTCAGCCCTGTCAACTTGGATTTATCGCGTCGCATTCAACGTTGCCATGACGCAAGCGGAAAAATCAAGGAATAACGGCGCACGGCATGTCTCGGATGATGTGACCATGGAGTTGCCGGCATCGGGCCCAACGGCGGAAGAACGAATGATAGCGAAAGAGATCCTTAAATCGGTCGCGCCCGATGAGCGTTTTTTGCTGGTCGCGCGCGAGGTAGAGGGCATCCCGTTTGAGGAACTGGAGATTATCACCGGCAAAAATTCCGGTGCGTTGCGCACGGCAATCCACCGGCTGAAGGAAAAGATCCGAAAGGAGTTCAGCAATGCGTGACGAATCGAAATTTTATGCTGAGCTGGCGCATGTTCCTGAAATGCCGGACTATCTCTACCGCACTATTTCGCGTACTATCGTCCGCCGCCGGATTATTATCCGGAGCGTATGGTCGATCTGTTCTTGTCTGGTACTAGCGCTGGGCGGCGCATTCATTCTACCGGCTGTCCAGTCGCCCGTCCCATCCGCCGAAATCCAGACTGAAATTCAGGAGATGCAATCATATCTCAACGGTGATAGTCTGGCGGACGAGATCAATCAGTTTGCCTATGTCGGCGAATAAATACCCATAACCATAAAGGAGTCCGTATGAATCTCAAAATGCTCGTTGTTTCGCTGGTCGCAGGAGGGTTGCTGGCGCTTCCTGTTTCCGCTGGTGAAGATTATCATGCCGGCAAGGAAGGGAAAGGCGCATGGAAGGGCGGCGAAATGCATTCCATGTGGAAAGACCTTAACTTGACCGAGCAGCAGAAAGACCAGCTTAAAGCTGCTCATCAGGAATTGCAGGCACAGCGCAAGGAGCTTTTCCAGAAAATGAAAGACCTGCGCAAAACCATCAAAGATGAAATCATGAAAGATAATCCCGATCAGAACGTATTGAACAACCTGGCCGAACAATCCGGGGCCCTGGAAAAAGAAGCGACCCTGCTCCGGTTCCAGCACTTTCTTAAAATGAAAGGCATACTCACCAAAGAGCAATTTAAAAAAATCCTGGACAATGATCGTCCCGGCTTTGGAATGGAAGAAGGCATGGGAGGGCCTCCTTTGGGATGTCCCCGCGCAGAAGGTGCGCGCCATGATGAAAAAGACGGCAAAGGCGATTGCCCGATGAAGAAGGAAAAAGAGGAGTAGCGTGAATGCCGGTTGTCGGAGATCGGTAGTCGGAAGTCAGTGAAATGCAGGTAAGCAGTAAACGGTAAACGGTGGCATATGGGGATATGAAAAGGAGGAAGGCGAAAGCCGACCTCCTTTTTTCATGGGGATAAGAATTGCTTGATTCGGGGCTGGGGTGAATGCATTTTGGATGTGCCCGCGATGCGGGAACGTTCTCAGAATAAAAGCGGGCCGATAAGCCGCTGGATCCGCCCCCATGAAAACATTCCGCAAAACCTATATCGAAATCACCAACGTCTGCGACTTGTCCTGCGATTTCTGCCGTCCGACAGCGCGCGCGCCGCGATTCATGGATCGGCGGTTGTTTTCGATTGTTCTTGAGAAAATCCGCGGCTATTCAAAACTGCTGCATTTCCATGTGATGGGCGAGCCGCTGCTTCATCCTGAAATCGGACCCTTCCTCGATCTGTGCGGCGAACATGGCTATCAGGTCAATCTGGTCACCAACGGAATATCGCTATTGGAAAAGGGCGACTCGATTTTAGGCCGACCTGCGCTCAAGCAGGTCAGTATTTCCCTCCATAGCATTTCGGGAAATCCCGGCAAGGGATCGCCGGACGCATATTTTCATTCGCTGTATGATTTCGCGCAAAAGGCATCGAGGGTCCTCGGACTGTCGATAAGCCTCCGCCTATGGAATATGAATGACGATGAGGATCATGTTCGAAACGCTGAAATCCTGCGCCATCTCGAACGAACGTTCCTGTTGCCGGGGTCGCTCATGGATATGCTGCGCGAGAAGCAGTCATGCAAACTCGGCAGGAATGTCTGGCTTAATTGCGCCCCGCGCTTTGAATGGCCGGACCTTTCCAATCGTGAATACGGGAATACCGGGTTCTGTCTTGGCCTGCGGGACCAATTCGCGATATTGGTTGACGGAACCGTAGTCCCGTGCTGTCTGGACCGGAATGGCGTGATGGCATTGGGGAATATCAAGGATCAACCGCTATCTGATATATTGAGCAGCGAGCGTGCGCGGAAAATCCGGCAGGGGTTCGATGCGGGCGAAGTGGCGGAAGAACTGTGCAGGAAATGCGGCTACCGGCTGAAATTCGGGGAAGGAAAAGAGAGAGCGCGCTGAACCGCCGGCCTAATGATTTCCCCATAGCATGATCATATACTCCGGCTTTTCCGCGGGAAGCCGGACCCAGATGACGGCTTTATGCCGCCACCTGCTCCAGTATGAAATCGAATATTTAAGCGGCGTTCCATCGGGATTAAGGAACCGCAGATCGCGTCCGTTGGGCCGCGCCTGCGAGAAATCAAAATTCCGTCCGGAAAGCCGGACCAGCGCCCAGAATCCACGCCTGGTTGCAGAGATCAGGGTACTGTTGGCCGGCGGCCGCATCTGCACCACGGCCGAATAGGCCCAGGCCCCCCATGCGCGCGCGGGCGTTCCGGACGCAAGCGTCGCGGAACCGGGCGGCAGCGCCGGGCGCGGAATCGGCGTTGTGTCAATTGCCGGTGCCGCGGGACCCGCAGGCGCGGCAGCCGCTTTCGTCAGCGTCGTGCGCAACGGGAAATCGGACACCAGCGAATAATCCTGCGTAATGCCCGTTTTCGTGGATTGCTTGACGGCAATCCCCGCGCCGCTGACCACGGCCCGCCAGGCGCCGGCGGCGGGATTATCCAGGTCGACGACCTCCAGGTTGTTCACTGTGTCAATGCCGCGCACGGCAGGATGCGCAAGGATCCCCTGCGGCGTGAGCAGCGAATCGACGCCGTTTGCGGGAATGGCGCCATCATGCATCCACGAATGGTCCAGTGTCCAGGGCCGCACAATCGTGCCGCTTGATACATTCTGGAGATACAGGTCGAGATCATTGATCAGTTTCGTATGGAACGCATCGGCCGCGGCCACATTGTCGCTATGCGAATCGTCCCAGCAGAGCGTCACGCGCGCGGCGGCAGTGCTTGCCGGGACGTCAAAATACCAGGTCTTCGTCTGGTTCTGGGCGATCGTGTCTTCACGGAAATTGTCCGCGGAAACGTAGTGGAGCGCACGCACGGCGTCAACCAGACCGTAGCCCGTGGCCCAGTCCGGGCCTTTTCCATAGAGCACTTTGCGCGGATTGCCCATGTAGGCAAAATCGGGATTGTCCAATCCCCAGCACTCGCCGACGGTATCGACCATGTCCCGCGCCGTATGCGCCAGGATGCCGCGGATGGTGGAATTCCAGGGGGGGTTGGCATGGATCGTGCGGTTCGCGCCCTGCGCCGCGTTGAGCGGATAGAGAATATCATCGCGGTATTTCTGCAACATGAGCGCGCAAATTCCGGAAACTATGGCGCAGGATTGCGAGGTACCGTGCGATCCCGGACCGAAATAGATATCGTTGCGCCAGCTCGATATGAGGTCCGCCTCTTTATGCCAGAAATCAAACCGCAATTTGTCAATAGTATCACCGGCGACCCATCCGCCATTCGCCTTGACAACGGATGGATCGTTCAGTCCTATTTTTGTGACCTGCCAGCCGCCGGTGGGCGTGACCGGGAATTTAACCGACGACCAGGGATCGCCGGCCTTGGCGTACGCGTCCTGCGGGCGTTTCCACATCAGCGTGAGATACATGACATTCGGGACTTTCGCATTGAGTTTCGTGATCTTCCAGCGGACCAGCAGGCTGTCGGATGCCGCGCTGATCATGGTCTGCGCCGGGTACATGGAATTGCTGAAAAGGTAGGATGAGGCGGCTGCGTCCATGCTCATGATCCCGCCGGCCTGGATCATAGTGTTTATGCGATACGTTTCATTTCCCGAAAGCGTGCCCCATCCCGGATCTCCATTGCCGAACCCCCAGACAAGCCGGGCGCCGTTATTGACAATAGCAATAGAATCGATCTCGATGTGCCATCCGGAACCTGTAAGCCCCGCGCCGGGCGCCATGATATCGGGTTTGATGCGGCCGTCGCGCGTGGGACCAAGGCTGGAAAAATCGGCGATCAGGGCGCGGCCTTTTTCGGTTGCGCCCACAACGATGGCGTTTTTGCTGGCAACAAGCACCGAATAATAGCCCTGCTGCTTATTGCCGTTTTTCTGCGATACGCCGTTGTTGGCGGCTGCGTATACGAAGACGTTATTGTATGCGGGATCGGTGCCGGCATGGTGCCACAGCACATAATCATTGTAGCGGGACACGGGGTTGTAATACGCGGCGCTCTCGGTAAACGAATGATTATTGACGTCGCCGGTATCGGTGTATTCGCACAGGACAAGCGCTTTGGGGGCGACCCCGCGGCGATACATGGTATCCACGCCGTAGGTCGTGTCGACCAGACTCGTCCATCCGTTGCCCGCGGCCATGCCCGCCATGTTGGTGCCGTGTTCGTCCAGACCCCACTTGTTAAGCGCCGCGTCGCGCCGCTTGATGCGCGGTCCCGCGTTCCGCAGCACCGTGTCGCGTCCCGATGCTTCGCATAAATCAAGATGCCGGTACACCCCCGGCTCGTTGATGGCGATCCGGATGGAGTCACCGGTATAGGGGACCTTCGTGAGCCAGTCGATTGCCGGCGGGTGGGTTTTCGTCACGAAACCGGCCTGCAGCTCGTTCACGCGCGCGAGTTCGCGCGCGTAATAGGCGGTCGGTTCCTTGGGCGGATACCAGGCGACTTCCTGCACTTCGTCAATTGCCGCCAGCTTTTCCAGGTCCCCGGGGGCGGCGATCACGATGAACCGCTGCGCCCGGGAAGCGTCGGTCAGAATGGCGTCCACGCAGCCGCCGCACAAGAGCGTGAAGTCCGCGAGCGCCATGGGATGATAGAGCGTCACGTACGCGCGGATCGTGCCGCGCGCGCTGTCGATATAGACCAGGCCTTCGCGGCGCCAGATCCGTTCCTCCAGCTTGTCTTCCACGGCAACGGGGGTCATGTTGATAAATGCGGAATCGCCATGCACCACCGCCATGGCAGCGTCCCGATCGGCGCCCATGCCGATTTTATAGACCACGCCGCCCTGGTAGCGGCCCGCGCAGCCCATGATTTCGGCGCCTGCAGCGGTAAGATGCGCAAGCAGCGAGTCATCAATAGCATGCGCAAAGGCGGCCCAATAGTAGCTGGTGGACGGCGCGGTCGCAAGCTTTTTTGCAAGGGGCGCATGGTTCCACTCCCCCATGCGCACGCGCGAATTGAATGTCGGGAATTCCACGGTCCGTCCCTGTGCCAGAATGGCGGCTGCAATCATGATCATCAGCATTGAACGCATAGGGAATTCCCTTGCACTCGATCGTTGCTTTGATGCCATTACCGGACCGCCGGCAGACCAACGGACGCCGAATGCGCGCCCGCGGTCAACCGCGCGATGTATCTGCCATCACCCGCGGAGAGATCATTCCAGACCGTCCGATACTCCCCCGCCTCGAGCGTTGTTCGCAGCAGCGTTGCCGCATGACGGCCGCGGGCATCATACAAGTCCAGGGAAACCGGCGATTGCCCCTCAAGACGCCAGGTCAGCACAATTCCACGGGAGGATCGCGCTGCGGAAAGCGCAAGAGCAGCGCCGGCCGGTTTGCCGAACGCGAATGGACCGGCCGCGTCCGTGGGCGTCCCCTGGTGCAGCCCCACGCCGCCGCCCAGCGTGCCCACCCACCGGTTGTTCGCATTGTCAATCAAGAGCGACAGAACGTTGTTTGACGGGATGCCGGTCGCGCGCGTTCGCCAGGTGGTCCAGGATGGGCCGGTGTATATCGCCAGGCCGCTGTCCGTAGCGATCCAGGCATAATTCTGATTATCCACGCTCACCGCATAGGTATTGTCGGATGGCAATCCCGAGGCGGCGGCGGTGAACCTGGTCCAGACCGTGCCGGCTTTTTTGGCAATGCCGCCGTTCGTCGCGAACCAGACGTTTGAAGCAGCGTCAACGGAAATCCCGTTGATCCAATTGGACGGCAGTTGCGAATTCGCGGTTGTATAGGGCGTCCACACGCCCCCGGAAAGCAGGGCCGCGCCTTTGCGCATGGTACCCACCCACATGTCCGCGGTCCCCGAAGGCGCCAGGCTCAGGACCGTATTATCGGGCAGATTTGAATTGGCGGTCGTATACACGCTCCAGGTGGACCCGCTCATGCGCGCACAACCGTTCTGCGTGCCGAACCAGGTATTACCCGATCCGTCAATGGCAACCGCATAGACAATCGTACCGGGAAGCTGGGAATTCGACGGCGTAAAAACGGACCAGGCGCTGCCGGTATAGGATGCCGCGCCGCCGTACGTTCCGATCCATTTGATGCCCGCGGCGTCCGTAGCGACCGCATTCACATAATCATGGGGCAGCGGTGAATTCGTGCGGGTATATGCAGTCCAGTTTGCGCCGTCAAACTTCGCCAGCCCGGCGTCCGTGGCGAACCATTTCGCATTGAGGTTATCAATCGCGATCCCATTAATGACATTGCTGCGCAATCCGGTTGCGGATGGGGAATATTGAGCGGCCGCGGTCCCTACGATTTTCGTCAGTCCAAGGCGCGAGCCGGCCCACGCCGGACCCGATGCGTCGGCGGCAACCGAAAGCACGATGTTGCTGGGGACCTTGGCATGGGCTGAATCGAAGACCGTGAAAGCCGTATCGATCACCGATGCAAGGCCGCCCATGGTGGCGATCCACTTTTTTCCCGTGCCGTCGACGGTCACGGCATTGATAAAGTCGTCCGGCAAAGAGGTCACCACGGATTGGAAATACAACCATTTCTTATTTGTCGCATCATATCGCCCAAGTCCATGACCATAGCTGCCGAACCATGCGTAGGTAGCGTCAAATGCAATTGTCGTAATGTAAGCATCGGGCACGGCCAATGCGGGTTTGGACCAGGTTGTCCCGTTGAATGTTGCACAACCCCCCTGCGTACCAATCCAGACGGCGCCTGCGCGGTCAACGGCAATTGCCGTCACATAATTATCGGGCAACACATTCATCTCCTGCGTATAAAAACTCCAGATGGATCCATCGTACATTGCCGCGCCCGCATCGGTCCCGACCCATGCATGATTCAAGTTGTCCGCGGCAACGGCGGTGATGCGGTTTGACGGCAAGGCCCCAGCGCCTGCGCGAAATACCGTCCAGGTGGCGCCTGCAATCAGTGCAATCCCCCCCATTGTGCCTATGATCTTCCGGCCGTTCCCGTCCACGGCAATAGCAGTTATGGAATTATCCGGCAGTGATGAATTGGAGCGATTATAATAAGTTATGATCCCCGTGGTTTCGTTCATTCTGGCCAGCCCGCCGGCAGTGCCGATCCAGAGTGTTTCAGCTTGATCGGCAATCGCCGTGACCTGAAGACCGCTGGTGTAATTGGTCCAATCAGCGCCGGCGAAGGCCGCCAGGCAAAGGATGGCTAAAAGATGGATTTTCAGGCGCGGCATGATGAGATGGTATGCAAGCACGATAACCCTCTATTACTAATTTAACCCATATCAGGGGAAATGTCAATGCGGAGTTGGGATGGAATACGGTTTTTGCAAGCAAGTATTGGAATTAGTGAAGGCCGGTTTATCCCTGAATGATCAACCGGCAGTTCAGGAGCACCCGTCCGGGGGACAGTGGCACACGAGGTTTAAACGATATTTCGAATAGGGGGGTATCCATTTGAATCAGCGAGCCGCCTCTTTTGCCAGCGGCGGGATAAATCCACGCCGCTGGGCAGGGAAAAGCCCGTTGCAGCGGGCTAACGAATCCGGCGCGGAACCGGTTTCAACCGGTTTAGCGCTGCCCAGCGACGGGTTTTAACCCGTCGCACCGAACGGCCAATTTGCTGAACCAAGTGGATACGCCCCTTCGGATATTCACCCTATGCGAACAGTAGGGGCGTTGGATGGAACGCATCTACAATTGATTTTCCCTTTCCCCTTTGCCTATTTTCAAATCGTAACCTTTAACCAATGGACTCCCCCATGGCATCACGCAAACGAATCGCCGAATTCCTGGACTCCTACCTCGATAAACCTAAGATCAATGACACCTCCTGCAACGGTCTGCAGGTGCAGGGCGCTGAGGAAGTGCAGAAGATCGGACTGGCTGTCGACGCGAGCATTGCGGCATATCGCAAGGCCGCGGGCGCCGGGTGCCGGATGCTCATCGTCCATCATGGCCTGATCTGGACCGGCATCAGGCATGTGACCGGGAAATATCATCAGCATATCAAATTCCTCATGGACCATGAGATGAGCCTGTATGCGTCGCACCTGCCTCTTGACAAACACTCTGATGTGGGCAATAATGCCAGATTGGCGCGCATCCTGAAGCTCTCGAAGACGTCGCCGGCATTTGATTATCATGGTGTTCTCATCGGAATCCGCGGCATGCTGAAAACGCCGCTGACGATAGAGGAAATCACAGGGCGACTGACCGCCGTCATCGGTGGAAATCCCATGATTCTGCCATTTGGAAAGAAGAAGAACCGGAGCGTCGGCATTGTCTCCGGCGGCGGGGCGGGCGAACTTGAGCAGGCAATCGATCTGGGGCTTGATTGCTATATCACCGGAGAGTCGGCGCACCATAACCATCATCAGGCAGCGGAAGCGGGCATCAATGTCATATACGCAGGGCATTATCACACGGAAATGGCCGGCGTAAAAGCGGTTGGAAAACTTCTGGAAAAAAAATTCAAGGTCCAGACGGTGTTTCTGGATGTGCCGACATTGGTTTAAAGCAGGGAAACCAGATGAACCAACCGGCACATCCGTCGCGGACGCAAACCAGGTTGCCGCTTGCCACTAAAATCTTCTACGGCATCGGCGATATCGGCAATGCAGTCGTCAATTCATCCATACAATTCTTCCTCATGATTTTCTATACCGATGCAGCCATGGTTGCGCCGGCCATGGCCTCCAATGCGCTATTCATTGGAAAGTGCTGGGATGCAGTCAATGATCCCCTTTTCGGTTGGGTCTCCGATCGCGTGAAATCCCCCCTGGGCCGTCGACGGGTATTTATGATTTACGGCGCGATCCCGCTTGCTATTTGCATCATGCTGCTCTGGTACGTACCTTCGGGATTTACCGGCATCGCGCTGTTTGTCTGGATCGCCATAACATTCAGCCTGTTCGATACCTTCTGGTCGATCACCAATGTCCCGTATTATGCGCTCACCGCGGAATTGACGGATGATTATGACGAACGCGCAAGCCTGACCGCATCGCGCATGGTCTTTTCGGTCCCTGCATTCATTATCGGCGCGGCATTGACTCCTGCAATCGTAGGATTGTTTCCCACGAAACGGATGGGATACGGCATGACCGGCGTCTTTTATGGCGTCCTCGCCGGCGCGGCGATTCTGGTCTGCGCATGGCGCATTAAAGAGCGGCCCATGGTCGGCCGGTCCGATTCTGAGAACGCGCCGCTCAAGGCGCTGGGCCAGGCATTTCAGAACCGGCCATTCGTGCAGCTGATCATCGCCTATAGCATCGTCAACCTTGCTTTTGCACTGGTCAAGACCATGCTGGTCTACCTTCTGACGTATCAATTCCATATGGCGGACAAAGTGCCGATTGTCATGGGTGTCATGCTCATCTCGGTCGCGGCCTGTCTCTTCCCCTGGAAAAAAGTCTGCGACCGCCTGGATAAAGGCCCGGCCTATGCTATCGGCCTGATGATCGGCGGACTCGCGGTCGCTTCGACCTTTCTCCTTCCTGAAAAGCCGACATGGATAATCTATCTGATAGCAGTGATCGCCGGCATCGGTTTTTCGGCCAACTGGGTTTTCCCATGGGCAATGATACCCGATGTCGTGGAATACGACCGTCTGATAAGCGGTCAGCAGCGCAGCGGCATCTTTTATGGACTGTGGGGATTGCTGTATAAGATTTCCGAAGGTCTTGGCCTTGTCGTTACAGGATGGGTATTGCAGCTTTACGGCTATGTTCCCAATGTCAACCAAACGCCCCATGCGTTGCAGGGGATTCGCCTCTTCGTGGGCCCCGTGCCCGCGGTATTGTTCCTGGTCGGCCTACCATTGCTGATATGGTATCCTGTTAACCGGAAAAAACACCGCGAAGTGTGCGCAAAGCTCCAGGCACTGCATAACCCCGGAGTCAACTGATGAACCGTGTTCTGGAAGCTATCGGCAAATCGGAATTCATCCAGGCCGTCCTCGGACTATTGGTATACGTGATCTATGCCCTGGTCATCGGCGTGTCGCTTATCCCCTCGGTTTTCTGGATGGCATTCTGCTGGAAACACCTGCTGATATCCCCGACCCCCGCGTGCCTGGCGCTCTTTGCGCTGGCAATCGGCACGGCTGTCCTGATCTATTTCCTGACCGGCACGGTCGTCATGGGCGGCTGCGTCCGCATTCTGACCCTGGGAATCAAACCCGGCCGTTATCCCATGATATCGATCACCATGGTCCGATGGCTTATCTACAGCGGCATCTATCACATCGCCGGAAAAACCATCCTCGAGTACCTGCCTATGGGCTTTGTAATCAATCTCTTTTTCCGCATCATCGGCGCAAAGATCGGAAAAAACGCATCGATCAATACGTGGTATCTCAATGACGCATATCTGCTGTCAATTGGTGATAATGTGGTGATCGGTGGAAAATCGGACATCTCCTGCCATACCTTCAGAACTCCTGACTTGGGCAAAAAGCTTTGACCGAGTAGGGACTCCGGGTTTTGCTTGTTATATCAATCAGTTGCGTTCACCGCAGTATTATATTCTCGCCCAATACTGACCTCGTTCCTCGTAA
>Ga0315279_10007344_pt1 | contig 13654 bp, 11 predicted proteins | sample YL17G06_20_MG_FD_203694 | JGI IMG/M metagenome (GOLD analysis project Ga0315279, IMG submission 203694) | Sediment microbial communities from Yellowstone Lake, YNP, Wyoming, USA - YL17G06_20 | ecosystem: Environmental > Aquatic > Freshwater > Lake > Sediment | place: USA: Wyoming | collected... | reverse complement strand
GGATCTTCACCCATGCCCACTCAGAGTCGGTCCACTCCGAGCGGACCTACGCTCCGGTGGTCATCGGTGACTATGCGAAGATCTACTCGGGCGCCATGATCTTCCCCGGGGTGACTATCGGGGACCAGGCGATTGTTGCCGGCGGTGCGGTGGTGACAAAGGACGTGCCCCCGAATATGGTCGCCGCGGGGGTTCCGGCCAGGGTGATCCGCGAGCGCAGAAGTGGGGGGCACCAGAAGGAGGCCCTTGACCACCGCTGGTTTCACGGGGGCGCCTTCCAGGATGGGTGAGGGACGGAGACCTCTCCAAACCTGAGGGATGGTTCTCCTCCACCTGCGGATCCCCGGCACCCGGTTCACGCCCCCCCCATCACTTCGGGAAATGATATCGTAGAGAAACTATTTTGGATGCTGGGAAGAGCATCCTCATGAGCATGAGTGGCATTACCCATGGAACTCTCGGGTGCGCTCTCGTATCTCTTCTCTTCCTCGGCCTTATCTTGGGATCTGGATGCCTCGGTATAAACGGGGCCGGGAGCTCCCTTCCCATGGATGCCGCTGCCCCTTGGGGACCCGGTGGAACCACGGCCGCCCCCGGCTATCCACCTGCCCCTCCAACAACCCCTCCGCAGGAAAGGACCCCGACCGTGGATCCCATCGTCGGGAAATGGTACGCCCCGATCCCGGATGACCTGACCTTCGAGTTTTTCCCGGATGGGACCTTCATCGAGTGGTCCCCCAACTTCCCACCTTATCAAGGGACCTGGAGCACCTCTGAAGAGTACTTCTACGATGCCTTCATCCTCGACCGGTGGGGCTACCGGAAACCTGCGAAGTTCCTCTATGCGACCGGAAGTCTCATGACCAAGGGGATCGGGACGATGCACAGGGTGACGTAGAAGGTTTGAGGGTTTCTCGAGCCACCCATCCGTGAAAGAGGGGGACTGGTAGGCCGAAGGGAGATCTCAGCGTGGAGAAATTGGGGAACCGGACAAGGAACCCTTGGCGCGGTTTTTCAGGGCAATATATCCGCCTTTCCCAGAGAGGTACTCGAAAAAAGTGAGATCCTATTTCCTCTCCATAAGGAGCTTCTCGAAGTCCTTTCCCGCCTTTTCCATCTCCGCCCGGGTAAAGACCGGGGTGATATAGATATCAGCATTCCAATCGAGCCAGAAGGGTTCGAGGGTCAAGGGCAGCTTGTCGGCAGAGGGGATATCAACCACCATGTACATGGTCCGCTGGCCGCCCATGACGCCGAAATAGACAGCCTCGGGTTTTAGATCCCCAACAACCTTCTGGATCTGGGGCATCAGCTTCCCGGTTTTGATTGCAGTGTTTCCGGATGTCACAGGAATGGTGATCTTGCAGAGAAATCGCATCTTTCATCTCCTGCTCATATCGTGAGCACCAACTGGTACCCTCTCCGTAAAAAGATATCGGGTGAGTCTCAAAAGGTGAGGGCAGACCCGGGCAGCCTACCTGTCCTTCCGTTCCTGAAATCCCTGGGACCCCCCGTCATGCCGGCTCCCGCGGAGAACCGTGGCCGCCCACTCGCGGTTCGCCCAGAGGGCGCATCCTCCCTGCGTCTCGGTCAGCTGTTCATGGTGCCTCCGGATCTCCTCGAGGAACCGTGACTGCAGGGCCTGCCGGAGAGGCATTTTCGTGAGGTTTGCATCAGAGAAGAGGGCAGCCGGGCATGGCTCCAGATCTCCCGTGGCACTGACATGAATGAACCCTCTCCCCGATGAGAGACAGCCTCCGAAGACCTCCTCGTCCCCGGGAAAGCCGAGGAAGAGGGCAGGGAACCTCCCCGGGAAGGTGCGGAGGCATCCGATCAGGGCTCGTCTCTGATCCGCCGTCAGGACAAGGTCCTCAGTGCCCTCCTGGACCGGGACGTACTCGACAAAGGTGAAGACCCTGCATCCTGCACCGATCATCCCGCGGATGAACGCCTCGTCTGTGACAAGGGCATGGTTGGCCCGGGTTACGGTCAGGGAGCACCCGAAGAAGACGCCGGCCCGGTCGAGGAGGGATCCCGTCTCCATGAGGTGCCGGTACACCCCCTCGCCCCGGCGGGCATCCGTCTCCCCCTGGAACCCCTCGAAGCTGATTATCGGGACGATATTTCTCCGGCATGCAAACCCCTCTGCCATGCATGCGTCGATGAGGAGGCCGTTCGTGATGACACCGAATACGATCCCCGGGAATTCGCGGGCGAGCGTAAGGATCTCGTCACTCCTCACGAGCGGCTCTCCCCCCGCAAAGACGATGAATGAGATACCAAGGTCACCTGCCTGGGCCACCACGGACCTGAGCTGATTGGGGGTCATCTCGGGACCGTACTCCCTGCGCCGCGCCTTCATGTAGCAGCCCTTGCAGGAGAGGTTGCACCGCCGGGTGACGGAGATGATCATCACTGCCGGCACCTGGATGCCCTGTCTCTCAAGTTCCAGGCGGCGGGAAGCGGCACTTCTCTGGGAGACGTATGTCCTTATGGTAAAGACGAGCAGCGACGGCCGGGCAACGAGGATTCTCATCGCCTGGCGGAGAACGCCCTTGATGCTGTCAGCGAGGAGGCGGTTGTAATAGCGATCGTCTCCCGCCTCTCCCATAGGTGGGGTATCCACCTTTTTCGGGGAGACGGTCGGCGGATTGGCGGGTGCGGTTTCCGGGCTATGATGGTGATAGGGCATGACCTTGATGGCTCCTGTTCTCCTCGCCTGAAATCATGGGGGCGGGAAAGGGAATAGCCCTTCCGTTTCGCCTCAGCGCCGGAGCATCATGATAGAGACAGCGAGGGCGAGGGCCCCTATGGGCATGATCCAGGAAAGCGGGGCCGGGGTTGGGGATGCTGATGGAGCCGGAACGGTGGTCAGGGTCGGAGCCGGCGGAGTGGTGATGGTGGCAGTCGTGGGGGCGGGTGTGGAAGGAATCTCTGTGGGGACGGGTGTCCAGGGGAGGACGAACTGCGCCGAGTCCCGGAACCCGGTCTCCACCGACTCCACGGTGACGAGGTACTCGCCCGGGGGAAATGTCGATACATTCACATCAAAGCGATAGGTGTTGAGGGGTGAGCCCTGCTGGACGACAACCGACCCGCCCGCTCCGGCAAACCCGCCGCCGGCGCCCTTCTCGGTCGGGGTAAAAGCCGCGGAGATGACGGTTACCTGGAGTATATCGCCGGAAGCAAGGTTCGTGGAATCCATGATCGTGACGATATCGCCGTTCTTGCTGAACTGGATACTGCCTCCCTGCGCCCCCGCCGTTCCTGCGAGGAAAGCGGCGGAGAGAATCGCTCCTGCGACAAGGATCTTCCATGCTTCATCCATCGGATCTCACCTTGAGAATTTCCCCCGGGAGGTTCCCGTTCCACACCATCATGGAGAGGTACCCTCTCACCGGGGCAGATCATGTGCCATATCCCCTCATCCATATTAAATCCTTATGGTGCCCCGGTGATCAGGATCAACTTCAGAGCTTAAAAACGGGGATCGTGAACAAAGCTTGGACGGAATCAAGCACGAACATTTACCGGTGAAACGAGCTTTGAGATCACAAAGGCCTGATCATAGCGGGACCCGCGTAACCGCCCGGAAAAACAAAAGGTGGTAAAAATGCGAAACCTCGCGTCGGATTTTTTTGCACCAAGATGTAACTGTTCCGAATCTCGTGAATGATAGCTGTGGGAATTATGAAGGTGCAAAAAAATTAGGTTTTTTCCATCGATTCCGGTGACTTTGGTCTCCAGATGATGGCCATGATCCCCCCGACAATTGCGAGAATTCCCCCTATGATAAATCCACCGCTCCCAAGGAAACTCCACATCGACAGGACCAGTATTCCGATACCAGAATTACTGTTGGATCTGGGCTGGGAATAGAGGAGATATCCCATAATGATAATACAGATTCCGCAGGCTATTCCCCACAATCCGACCATTTCAATGGTGGCTGATACGAAATTCGGGCTAACCAATGGCGTTCCTAGGATCCGGTAAATATCGCCGAGGATGGATCTTCGGAATCCCAGATCGATTCCTCCGGAAAGCAGTATCAACGCGCCGCCAATTACTGAGAGAAAGACTGCCCAAGAAGGATATTCTCTTACCGTCATACATTTTACCTGACTGGCTAATGAGAGGCTAGAAGATTTATTGGTTTCGCACTGACCACGGGGCGGCACATGCCCTGCCTGATTATCATTGTCAGGTATGACTCTCTCATCGAACCACGCCCTCTTGATATTCGCCATACTTCTGATGGCAGTCATCCTTAATCAGTTTTTTCTGGCAAGGTATTGTGATCAGGAAAGAGAGTGAACATCATGAGTTTCGATATCCCGTCAGAAAGGTTGCATTTTGCTAGATACTTATCATCCCCAGGATATATGCGAGGGGAGGGATTTGAACCCGCGAACCACTTCTGGAGCAGATCTTGAGTCTGCCTCTTTTGACCAGGCTTAGATACCCTCGCTTAGTAGATTATCAGCCGCAGATGGATAAAACTTTGAGCTGCAGCTAGGTCTCTGGCGGCTCCGCGGGAGGTCTCGCCTTGGTCGGCACCCCCTTCCCCGACAACACGTCCACCGTCACGTGCTGGAATGGGTACCGGGCAAAGCCCTGCTCCCGGAACGGGTCCCGGAAAGTGAGGGAGTCCCCGTTCTTCTCCACGGTAGTAATATACGAGTTGTACCTGTGCCTCCTGACCTCGGGGAGGTCCTGGTACTGCTCCACCTCTGCAGTGCCGACGCCCTGCAGCTTGGGGAATACCCGGGGCTCGGTGAGGCCGCCCAGGAGGTGCCGGCTCTGGATCGCATAGGAGCCGTCCTCCTCCCGGATCACGAACCACCTGAGGGGATTTTTCGTGGGGATGGTGGCCCCCTCGGTTGTCATCGCCAGGTAGAGCTTGAGGAGCGCCTTGAAGCCAACGTAGCCGAGGAAGATCATCGCCCAGTACTGGTATTCGGCAACCGTGGCGAGGGAGAGGAGGAGGGCTACGAGGTAGCCCCAGCTCACGGCCAGGAGAAAAAGGCTCGGCCCCGCGAAGATACCGATGGTGTACTTCCGGTCCGTGAAGGGGTAGAGGACCGGGATGCCGGGATACGCGAGGAAGTCGCAGAGGACATGCGTGAGCGCCCCGGCGAGGAGGGCGAGGAGCCCGGGGATGCCGAGGCCGGCCCCGAAGAGCCAGGCCGCCGGCCCTGCGAGGGTAATGCCTGCAACCGCTACAAAGACGATGGATCCGATGACGAGAGACCCGGCGATACTGTGGGTGAATCCCCCGTGGGTGAAGACGTAGTATTTCGGGTTCCGTTCCGGGAACCACATGAGGAGCACATCGAAGTCCATGGAGATCGACCCGAGGGCAGCGAAGGGAACGAGCTCCGGGTGCCCGAGGGCGAGGAAGAGGGAGGAGGCGGCCAGGGCATGGGTGACGGAGTCCACGATCTCAGGTGATGCGGGGTAGAGGAAATAGGTGACTGAGAGGAGGAACGGGAAGCCCCGGCCCCCGGGAAGTCAAAAGCTTCACGGACGAAATGACCGAGGGGTAGTGTAATTCTGTGCCGGCCCCCTCACATGAAGTCCGCGAGGGCCTTCTGCTTCTCACTCTCGACCCCGAAGGTGGACTCGATGGCCCGGGCAAGGACCTCGATCCGCTGCCGCGTGTACGGGGAGATGGTGTAGTCCTCGCAGATCTTTCTCGAGATCTCCAGGTACTTCTTCACCGAGGCCTCATGGACGGTAGGGAGGATGGCACCGCCGCAGCGGGGGCATTTCCCTGCGAGGGGAACGCGCCGGTACTTGGTGTTGCACTTGGTGCACCGCACCGTCTGGTTCGAGAAGGCGCGGAGGTTCCCCTGCATGTCAGGGATGAAGTGGGTATGGAGCACCCGCTCGGCCACGTCGTCCGGGTGAACCGCACGGATCCTCTTTGCAAGGGAGAGCATGGCATCGAGCTTCTCCTGCATGGTCTGGAGCCGGGTGTAGGTGGACTCCTGGGGGCCTGCCGAGATATCGCCCGTCTCGTGGGTATAGGAGAAGCCCTCGAACTGGCCAGGGGTGTGGAGCCGCTTTCCCACCCGGTCGATGAGCCCCTCGACCTCCCGGGGATGGGCCCGCCGCTCTGCAGCAAGGTAGAGCTCGACGGGATATGCAGAGCAGAGGTCCAGGTTGTGGGACTCCTTGTCGATCTCGGCGGGATCGATCCGGCCCGTGATCATGAGGGGGGCGTCCATCGTCCCCCCCCGGGACTCGGGGAGGAAGGCCCGGGAGAAGTTGATGAGGCAGTCCAAAAGAAGCATGACGCAGTCCTCGTCTCCGTCGCACTGGCCGGTGAAGATCCCGTTTGCTTCCATGGTATGATCCCTGTCCACGGTCAGGCAGTACACTCTCTCATCCGGTGAGGGCACGATCTCCCGTTTCAGGATCCGCTCGGCCATCACCACTTCCCCCGTGGAGACCGGAAGGGAATCCCCTTCCTTCACCTCCATGGCCATAATCTTCCGGAGGTATGTGAGATCCCAAACAAGCATGGCATGGTCAGGGGTGACGGCGATGGACCTGCCCCTGTCGGTGTCGAACCGGATGAGGGCCTCGGGCGCCCTGTGGACCGAGACCGAGGTGATCCGGCGGAGGTGGACGGATCCGGTCGTGTCCACGGCCCTGATGTAGGCGAGTTGCCGGGTCTCGGAGTGGTAGGTCCCGAGCCGGTCCAGGCCAGGCCGGGAGATGTCGAAGTTCTCGGTGACGAAGTCCCGGATCCGGGTCTTCTTCCACTTCTCGCCGTCGTAGACCTCTATCCCGGTATCCCCGTGGAAGCAGTTCCGCCGTTTCGCCGCGTGGAAGAAGGGGTGGGCATAACCCACGTTCGCCCGGGTGAACCCGACGAGCCGGGCGAGGACCCCGGCCGAGGTGTGGGGGGCAAGGCCGACGAGGAGGTGCCCCACGAGGCCGGAAGGCTCCTCGACCCGGTAGAACGGGGGAAGGTGGTAGACCTTCTCCAGCAGCTCGTCGATGAAGGCAGCGACCTTCACCATGTACCGGGCGCAGTCTTCGGAGACCAGGATATCCTGCGGGCGGAGTTCCAGCACCTGGCTCGCCTCCCGGAGCTCGTTCCCATGGGTGTCATGGGTGTAGCCCAGGGCGCGGAGCCTCTCCACCCCAACCCCTGCCTCGTCGGGCCTGAAGTGGGTGAGGGGGAGGTCGATCATGTCGTACCGGATGGTCCCGTCCTTGAAGACGAAGAGGTCGTGGATCGAACGAAGGATCCCCTTGTCCACCGGCTCGACCGCCCGTTCCCGGGAGATGAGCCCCCTCACCCCCTTCACGAGGGTGACCTGGTTCTCCCGGATCCCCAGGCGCTCGAGTGCCGCCGTGTACTCGGCGCGGAGGTCGACGGCGACCCGCTGCCCCGAGGTGGTGGGGATGCCGCACTGGGGGCAGCGCTCGGGGGCCTCCCTGCTGCAGCGGGGACAGCGGAAGACCGGCTCGGTGGGGATGCCGCATTCGCAGAGGTTCCGGAAGCTGGTCTTCCTGCAGGAAGGGCACCTCCTCTCGCCGGCCATGATCTCGATCACCCCCTCGGTCTGGGAGAAGCCCCCTGCCTTCTTCACCATGGTCTTCGTGGACCTCGCTTCCTGGAAGGACCGCCGGCTCCCGCCCGCATCCCCGAGGGGAAAGAGGGAATGGGGCGGCGGGCTCATCTCCCGGGGCCGGGACTTGCCGGGCCTCCCCATCCTTCCCCCGATGCGCGTACCGGCACGGGGGCGCATCCGGAACCCTGCCAGGTGCATGGCGAGCTCGAGGCCTGACCCGGTCACGGGTGCACTCTCCCAGACCGGTTGCCGCTCCCGGCTCACGGTGAGGCCGAGGCAGGCGAGAAGGACAAGGGGGTGCCGGATCTGTATCTTCCCGTCCCGGACCTGGTGGGGGACGAGGAGCTCCTCGAGGATGGCCTTCCCATCAGGGTCCAGCGGCACCTCGAGCGTCCCGTTCTCCATGGACCCCTTTCCCTCGATTTTCCCTGCAAGGGATCTCACCTGGTCGGCGGTGATGTCCTCCCAGGGATACGTGAAAGCGGGATGGAGGTAGCCGCCCGAGAGAGCCATCTCGATCGCAGCGAGTTCACTCTTCGGGGGTTCACCTTCGCACTCCGCCCTCCACCACTCCTCCTGGTAGCCAGCGGGCATCAGGGGGTGGTTGTTCTCCAGGAACTCCCCGAACCCGATGAGGATCTCCCCCACATCAAGGATCTGCTCCACCTGGTCTGCGAGGGCGATCGCCGTCTTCTCGTCATCTATGCGGAGCACGTCGCCGTTCACAAGGCGCACTGTTGGACCTTCGAGGGAATCCACGGGAGCGATCCCCGCGGCCTTCCCCGGCCGCTCGAGCTTCATCTGGGTCCCCACAGCGAGGAACCCCCCCAGGAGGTGCATGGTGGCAGGGGAGAGGCCGGCCGCGGCTAGGCCGGTGTTCCGCGACCTGCCGTAGCGGAGCCGGAAGCCCCCCTTCTCCATGGGGTGGGAAAAGACCGGCCTGCCTGCGATGATCTCCCTGAGGTATTTGTCCCGGGGGGCGATCCCGTTCTCCTCCTGCCCGCCCCCCTTCCCGCCGGTGAGGCCCGAGAGCCACTCCCACCCGTCGAGCTTCAGGTTCCGGACATGCTTCTCGAGCTTCGGGGCCTTGAGGGCGAGCCCCTCGGCAATGACAAGGGCCATCCCGCCCCGGATGGAGTTCGTCCCGACCCGGGCCAGGTTCCGGTACCCGCTCACCTCCTCGTCCTCGGTCCCCTCCCCGTCGATGCAGACCGGGCAGTTCTCGACGATGAGCCGGATCTCCTCCTCGCTCGGAACGTACTGGAGGTGCTGTCGGGCATGGTACTGCCGGATCTCCTCGATATACCGCTCCACCTCCTCCTGGCGGGGCCGGTACCGGTCGATGTTGAGGGCCCGGCGGACATAGTCCGCGACAAGGACCGAGAGGGCCTGGGCCGTCCCGCCGGCGCTCCGGATGGGGCCCGAGTAGAAGATCCGGGCGTACTCGGTCCCGGAGTCGTTCTTCCCGAGGTCAACCTTCGCGATCCCCTCGGTGGGGGCGGCCACGACACCCTCGGTGAGGATGGACATCGCGGTGCGGATCGCATGCTCGAGGACCTCCTCCCGGCTCGTCTCCCCGAAGCGGCGGGCGATGAAGTCATCCGAGATGGAGAGGGCGACCATCTCCCGCTCCATCCTTCCCTCCAGCTCCCGGATCCTGGCTGTCACTCCCCGGATGCCGAGGAGAGCCTCCACCCGGTCGGCGAGGTCGTTCGTCACCGGCACCTCCACCGAGAGCCGGGGATCCACCCCCTTCGACCGGGCCGCGCGGGCGAGCTCCACGGCACTCCCGAGGGAGCGGTCAAGGGAGGAGAAGTAGTCCGCCATGGACGGGGAACAGTCCATATCCTACCATGGGGCGGGGGGTATCTAATGGGTTCCTGTTTCGTCGTGGCTGGCCTTTTCCGGATCCCCATCCCCCGTGGTGAAGGCCTTCCCGAGGGCATCCATCCCTTCCTCCCCCATCTGCCAGAGGATGAGGGCGGCGCAGGACCGGACGGTCTCGTCGGCATCGTCCAGGACATCGGAAAGAGGCTGGATGGCCGGCCTCCCCACCCGGCAGAGGGCGAGGGCTGCGAAGCCCCGGATCTCGGGCTCCGGGTCAGAGAGGAGGCCGAGAAGGGGCCGGACCGCGGCCTCCCCCATCTCCCCGAGGCTCGCCGCCAAGTACCGGCGGACCTGCTGGTCCATCTCGCCCTTCAGGGCCCGGATGAGGTGCCCGATGGCTGGGGAACCGATCCGGGCCAGCACCCGTGCGGCGTACCACCGGAAATCGGTGTCCTCATCCTCCCGCAGGGCCTGGATGAGGGGCTCCACCGCGCCCTCACCCTGCGTCCGGAGTGCCTCCTCGGCCTCATGCCTTGCGGGGAGATCCCCCTTCTTCAGGGTTGAGATCCATCCCGCCACGTCCCCGCCCGTTCCGCTCATGGGCTCCTCTCTTCGGGTGCATCCCTGGGTACGGGACCCCTGCCCCCCTCCCCTGCTGAAAGGGAGATATGCCTCCTGGGCGGCGGGATCTCGATGCCCGCCGCAACGAGCTCCTTCTGGATCCCCTCGAGAACGGCTGACCTGGCCGGGGTGAAGGAGCGGGAAGGCGTCCAGAAATACACCGAGAGGATGAGCCGGTCATCGGCGATGGCCGAGAGGGAGACCTCGGGTGCGGGGCGGACAAGGGCATAGGGAGATGATTGCAGGAAGGAGAGGATTACCCCCCTCACCTTCTCCACGTCCTCGACGTGACCGACCCCGATGGAGTACTCCACCCGCCGCGCCGGATGGGCGACATAGTTCGTGATATTGGAGGTGAAGACTTCCTGGTTCGGGACCCGGGTATAGACCCCGTCATGGGTCCGGACCAGGGTCGAGAGGATCCGGATGTCCTCCACATAGCCGCCGATGTCCCCGATCAGCACCTCGTCCCCGATAGAGATGGGGCGCTCGACGAGGAGGACGATCCCGGAGATCAGGTTTCCCACCACCGACTGGCTGGCGATACCGATGACGATGCTTGCGAATCCCCCGGCGATGAGGAGCCCGGAGAGGTCGATTCTCAACTGGGAGAAGATGATGAAGGCTGCGGCGACGACAACGGCCCAGTACACGATCTTGATGATGACATCGAGGTCCCGACCATGGACCCTGCCCGAGAAGACCTTCTTTAAGTTGAGCGAGACCAGCTGGGCGATGACAAGGGCGATGATGATGGTGAGGGCGATGATGATGAGGTCCCAGAGGGTCAGGGTTCCGATGATTCGGGTCCCGAGGCTCATGAGAAACCACTCTCCATCAGGAAGCCCTTCCGCTCCATGCCCGGGAGCCTCGGGCCGGTATCGAGCCTGAGGATCCTTCTCGCCGTGAAGAAATCCTGGGCCCGGCTCATGCCGCCCTTCAGGGCCCTGTCGATGCCTGTAATCTCGGCAGCCTCCCTCCCGGCGATCCTCATCACCGCCATCAGGCCCGCAAACTCGGAGGAGTAGAGGTGCATCTCCGGGCTGTCCATCACGACCCGCGAGACCTTCGCCCACTCGGAGAGCATGTTCCGGATGGTGAGCTTGAGCACCCCTTCCCGTGCCCCGTCCACGGCGGGGAGTTCGCGGTGGCGCCCGCTCCGGGCGAAGCGGGTGATGACCCCATGGTGCGGGGTCCCGTACAGGGAGTACTTCGGGGGCTCGACCGAGAAGGCATCGAGTACCTCGGTATCCCTGATCCCCTCGACGAAGATACCGATTTCGACGGGGAAGGTGAGGAAGATCGTCTCGGTGGCCCCGGCCTCGATGATGAGCGGCGGGAACTCCAGCTCCAGGTAGCCTGCTGTCTCGGGGCCCGTGTAGAAGGGCTCCACCGGGTGGACGAGGAGCCGGGAGAGGCCAACCGAGATCGCCTTCTCCACCCGGTCCCCGGCAAGATCCCTCCGGTACTGGTAGTGCCCCTCCCTCATCTCGAGGGAGAGGGAGAGTCCGTCCCTCTCGAAAGTATACGGGGGTGAGAACTCACCAAACACAAGAGAGCTTCAGATGAGAAAGACAAAAACCTTCCCTACGCGGGAGAGGAGGGAAAACCCCTGGTCCTGGCCTGAAAGATCCGCCGGTTACCCGCCGGATCCCCTTGTCGCCTCTGCCACGCACTCCTCGCGGGTCCCGATCCGCACCATGGCCCCGCAGAGGGAGGGGACATAGGCATAGGCCTTGCCGCTGTCCACCATGACGGAGGAGAAGGCCTCCATCATCGGGGAGACCACCATGCAGGTGTCGGCATAGACCCTGGCCCCCGAGGCCTCGATCCCATCCACGAGCGGCCGGTTCCGTTCCAGGACCCACCGGGAGGTGAAGACAAAGAGGGGCTTCATCACCCTCTTCCCTCTGAGGAGGCGGGCGATCATGGCGAGCTCCCCGGCGGAGCAGTGGGGGCAGCCCATCGCCACCGCCTCAACCTCCATCCCTTTCAGGAGATCCCTGACATCAGCTGAGGTGATGGTGTACCGTTCCAGCGGGCCGGTTTCAGGTTGCCACCGTCCTGCCTCGGGGGTCACCCCCTCAACGTGAAAAAGGGCGACTGCGCCGGTCGCCGCCATGGCAGCCCCCATCGCCTTCAGCTCATCGGGAAGGGGCCTGATCCCGCGGAAGAAGGGGATCCGGTTCCCTGCCAGCTTTCCGGCGATGAATCCCAGGGCTCCATAATGATCCGGCCGGGTTTTATCGCCGGAGAACCCCTCCACCAGGATAACAAGGTTCGGGGCCCGTTCCCGGTCGAGGTGGAGGCCGTAGCAGGGGGTCTTCCCGATGATGGCCGCGGCGAGCGCCCCCGGCCCCCCCTCGCGGTTCGTGCGGGCCCCGATGACCGAGTTTGCGTATGCGACCGCCGAGGACTCGGCCCAGGCGAGGTGCTCCCCGAACCGGGTCGGGAGGATCTCGTACGGGGTGCACGTGCATTCGAGACGGACCCCGAGGCGGCGGTACACCTCGAGGACCTTCTCCTGGTTCTCCGCGAACTCCGGAGGGATCCCGGCCTCCCTCCACCGCTCGCGGTCCATGCCCACCGGGTTGAGGATCGTGGGGACGGTCACCTTCGCGTCCAAGCTCTCGAGCCATGCGAGTCCCCACCTCCCGATGGTCTTGTAGGAGGCACCGCTCACCTGGGCGGATGTGACAGGGATGAGGCGTGAGGCACCGAAGACCTTGCCGAGGCCGACCAGGAGCTCCATCATCCTCCGGCGGGTCTCGCCCTCCTCGCCCCCGAGGATCCCCTCCTCCTCCCGGGTGAGTTCCATCCCTCAGGACCACCCCGCCCGCCGGAACCGCTCCTCCTCCCCAATCACCATGGTCGCGTCCACTCCCACCTTCACGTTCGTCCCGTCGTCAAGCTGGCAGGGGTCCAGAGACGACCCCCGGGCGCCGGTGATGACCAGGATGCCCCGGTCGCCCCTCACCCGTGTGGCTACCGCGTACTCCACGTCATGCAGATCATAGGGATCGATATCCTCGTCCACCACCACCACATGCTTCAGGGAGGTGTGGGCGGCAAACGCCGCGAGGATGGCGTTCTTCCCGTCGCCCTGGGTGGCCTTCCGGATCTGGATGACGGCATGGAGGTACCCGCACCCTCCCCGGGTGAGGTGGACGTTCCTCACCTTCGTCACGGCCGAGACAGCACGGTAGATGATGGGCTCATACGGGACCCCCATGAGCATCTTGTGCTCGTTCCCGCCGGGGAGGATGCTCGCGTAGATGAAGTCATCCGCAAGCTGCATGCCTGTGAACTCGATGACCGGCTCCTGCCGCACCTCGTCGTAGGTCCCGGTGATGTCCACAAAGGGCCCTTCCCGCGCCCGCTCGCCCCCGATGAACCCCTCCAGGATGATCTCGGCCTCGGGGACGAGGACCCCGTTCCCGCACCTTGCAACTCGGATGCCCCCACCCAGGAGCTCGGCCGCGAAGGGGAGCTCCATCCCCGAGGGGACGCGGGTGCATGAGGCGAAGGTAACGGCAGGGTGTACCCCGATGGCGACAGCTACCGGGAGCTTCTCACCCCTGTCAAGGGCGGCCATGAGCATGTCATGGGTGTGC
>Ga0315279_10007343_pt1 | contig 13655 bp, 11 predicted proteins | sample YL17G06_20_MG_FD_203694 | JGI IMG/M metagenome (GOLD analysis project Ga0315279, IMG submission 203694) | Sediment microbial communities from Yellowstone Lake, YNP, Wyoming, USA - YL17G06_20 | ecosystem: Environmental > Aquatic > Freshwater > Lake > Sediment | place: USA: Wyoming | collected... | reverse complement strand
GCCGACGTGGACAGCACGATGTACCCCAGTGTGGAGGAGCTCGAGAAGGAGGGCCGGAAGGACTCGCCCAGGCCGTTCTTCGTGTGCGAGTACGCGCACGCCATGGGCAATGCCGTCGGGAACCTGAAGGAATACTGGGATGTCTTCGACGCCCACGATCGACTGATCGGCGGTTGCATCTGGGACTGGGTCGACCAGGGCCTGCGCAAGTACACCGACGAGCCGCCGGACGCGCAGGGCCGGCGGCGGTGGTACTTCGCCTACGGCGGCGACTACGACGACAAGCCGAACGACGGCCCGTTCGACTGCAACGGCCTGGTCCCGCCCGATCGGCAGGTCACGCCCAAGCTGTGGGAAGTGAAGAAGGTCTACCAGTACATCGGCGTGGAACCCACGGAGGTCGAAGAGGGGCGCGTGACGGTCCGCAACAAGTACTTCTTCACGAACCTGAACGCGTTCGACGTGCACTGGTCGCTGACCGAAGACGGGGCCGTGATCCAGCAGGGCGACCTCGCGCCGATCGATCTCGCGCCGGGCGAAGCACGGACGATCACGCTGCCGTTCCAGAGGCCGAAGACGACCGGCCCCGTCGCCCTGCCCGTCGAACACTTCCTGCGCGTGAGCTTCCACCTGCGCAACGCGACGGCGTGGGCGCCCAAGGGCCACGAAGTCGCCTGGCAGCAGATGGCCGCCCACTTCAACGCCGCGCCTCCGCAATCCTACGAGCCGACGCCCGTCGGCGCCGGCCTCACGCTGCGCGTGGATCAATCGCCCGCGGCGGTGACGCTGCGTGGGCCGGCGTTCGAAGCCACCTTCAGCCGCTCGACTGGAACGCTTTCGTCGCTCATCTACAACGGCACGCGCATCCTGGCCGACACGCCCGCGTACACGGCCGGACCGCTGCTGAACGTCTACCGCGCGCTCACCGACAACGACAAGTGGCTGTCGGCCGCCTTCTACAACTCGGGCCTCAGCCAGCTGGCGCACCGCGTCCGCACGTTCACCGTCACGACGCCGACCGCCCAGGCCGCGCGCATCGACGTGCTCTTCGACTGCGACGGCTTCAAGGGCAACGGCTTCGTCCACCGCGTGTCGTACACCGTGCTGGCCGACGGCCGCATCCTGGTCGAGAACCACATCGAGCCGCGGGGCGACGTGCCGCCGCTGCCGAAGCTGGGCGTGCAGATGCGCGTGTCGGGCGACCTGGAACGGTTCGCGTGGCTGGGCCGCGGGCCGGGCGAAAGCTACCCGGACCGCAAGACGAGCGCGGACGTCGGCCTGTACCGGGGCACGGTGTCCGAGCAGTTCACCGCGTACGTGCGGCCGCAGGAGAACGGCAACAAGGAAGACGTGCGCTGGGCGGCGCTGACGACCGAGGCGGGACCGGGCCTGCTCGTCGTCGCCGAGACGCCGCGCTTCGCCGTGACCGTCTCGCACTTCACGGCCGATGACCTCGACGGCACGCGCCACCGCAACGGGGAGCCGAAGAAGTTCGCGCGGCTCGTGCCGCGCCGCGAGATCATCGTCTCGCTCGACGAGCAGCAGATGGGACTGGGCGGCGCCAGCTGCGGACCCGAGCCGATGGCCCGCTACAAGTGCCTGCCGGGGAACGTGGACTACAGTTTCAGCCTCCGCCCGTACGCGCCGGAGATGGGACCGATCGAGCGGGTGGCGAGGTGGAAATTGCCACCGGTCTGAAGACCGGCGGTCCCACAGGTGCGAGCGGCGGTCCCACAGGTGCGAGCGGCGGTCCCACAGGTGATGGGTGATGGCTGGCCACCAACCATCCCTGTGGGACTTCCGGGCTTCAGCCCGGGAGCGAGATTCCCTGTGGGACTTCCGGGCTTCAGCCCGGGAGCGAGATTCCCTGTGGGACTTCCGGGCTTCAGCCCGGGAGCGAGACCCCCTGTGGGACTTCCGGGCTTCAGCCCGGGAGCACCTTCATTCGAACGACCCGGTCACCCCCTGGAACCCCGCACGGCCTGGCACAGGATCCACTCGAGGGCTCGCGCGTCGTTGCCTCTCGCCTCAACCCGCCCGCGCCACGAGGCGCTGGCAGGCGCCGACCAACGCTGCGCGCGGCTGTTGCGGCCGCTGCACGCGCAATTGACACTGGCGGCACTCACTGCGTAGTATCCCGGTGCAACGCGAGCTTCCGCCTTACCGTTACCGTCTGCCTGTTGAGCGGAGGATGACATGACCAAGCGGGCCGTGCTGGTGGCGAGCGCCCTCGTCTTGATCCTCGGTGTCGGCGCCGGCGCGCAGATGACGCCGTGGCTCCAGTGGACACTCCTGCCGAAGGACGTGATGGCCGAGATCGTCGGCGAAACGTCCGGCGAGAACGCCTACCACATGATTATGGAGACCGGCGGGTACGACAAGGATCGCACGCCCGAGGAATTCGCGACCCTGTTCCACGAAACGAAGTTCTACTTCGACACCCTGAAATCCTACGGGTTCGCGGACGCGCAGATCGTGAAGTTCCCGGGCGGGCAGTCATGGGACGGCGTGAAGGGCGAGTTGTGGGAGGTGACGCCCATCCGTCAGAAGCTCGCGTCGTATCGCGACATGGCCGCCATGCTCGCAACCGGCAGCAGCACCGGTGATGCCACGGGCGAGCTGGTCTGGGTGGGTCTCGGACGCGCGGACGACCTCCAGGGCAAGGACATCGCCGGCAAGATCGTCGTCACCGAAGGGTCGGCGGGTTCCGTGCACGCGCTGGCGTGCATGCAACGCGACGCCGCGGGGGTGATCTCGATCCAGGGCACGCGCCCGTTCTTCGACCCGCTCCAGGTGGGCTGGGCCAGCGTCAGCGGCAGCGGCGGCGGCGGTCGCGGCGGCGCGCCGCAACCAGCCGCGGCCGGCGCGCCCGTCAAGCCCGCGAAGTTCGCGTTCCAGATCCCGCCGCGCGAGGGTGAGTACCTGAAACGGCGGCTGATGGCCGGGCAGAAGATCACCGTGCGCGCGCAGGTGCAGTCCGCGATGCGCGAGACGACGATGCAGAACATCGTCTGGACGATCCCGGGCACCGATCCCAACGCGGGCGAGATCATCTTCTCCGCCCACCTGTTCGAGGGGTACGTCAAGCAGGGCGGCAACGACGACATCTCCGGGTGCGCCACCCTGGTCGAGATCGCGCGCACGCTGAAGACGCTCGCAGACGAGGGGCGCATCCCGAAACCGAAGCGGACGCTGCGGTTCATCATCGGGCCCGAGATCTCCGGCACCGGCGCCTGGGTGAAGGCCAACAAGGACGTGATGGCCAGGACGTTGTGCAACATCAATCTCGACATGGTCGGCGAGTGGCTGAGCACGAACCAGTCGTTCATGTGCCTGATGCGGACGACCTTCGGGAACCCGCACTACATCAACGACGTGATGGAGAACTACTACCGCTACATCGGCGAAGGCAATCGCGAGCACATCCAGAACCGCAGCAACTTCTATCCGGTCACGCAGCGCGTCGTCGCGCCGACCGGCGCGGACGAGCCGTTCTACTACAGCATCGAGACGCACTACGGCGCCTCGGACCACGAGGTGTTCAACGACTGGGGCGTGCAGGTGCCGGGCGTGATGATGATCGCGTGGCCCGACCGCTGGTACCACACCTCGGGCGATCACGTGGACAAGTCGGACCCGACCCAGTTGAAGCGGGTGGCGATCATCGGCGCCGCCGCGGCCTACACGATCGCGACGGCCGACGACGACATGGCGATGAAGATCGCGGGGGAGATCACGAGCAACGGGACGGCGCGGCTCGGGCACCAGCTGGTGCGCGGCCTCGAGGCGCTGAACGCCGCGACCGCCGAGACGCTGGAAGATGCCTACCGGACCGCGCGCGCCTACGTCGACGCGGGCGCGATCAACGAGAAGGACACGATCGAAAGCGCCAGCCAGCTGGCGGCCGACAAGAAGCGCGTCGGCGACTACCTGGTCGCGATGCAGAAGTCGATCGACCAGATTGGCGCGTCGCACCTCTCCGCGATCGACGCTCACATGAAGGCCACCGCGACGCGCCTCAAGGCGGTGCCGGTCACGCTGAAGATGACCGAGCTCGAGCTGAAGGCGTCGAAGACCACCCCGAAGCCGACCGCGAAGGTGAAGGAGAACGGCTACCAGGGCTATCGCGACGTGCTGAGCAAGGTGGACGAGGCGACGCGGACGAAGCTGATGGGCCCACCGCCGGCAGCTGGCGCGGGCGGGCGCGGCGGCATGGGGTCCGGCGGCGGTCTCGACACCCAGGAACTGTCGCGCCTGGTCAACGGACGCCACACGGCGCTCGACATCAAGAAGATGCTCGATGCCCAGTCGCAACGGAAGGCCGACCTGCAGCAGGTCATGAACTACCTCGAACTGCTGAAGGCCGCAGGCCTGGTCGAGATTCCCGAACCGGTGGTGGCAAAGAAGAAGTGAGGCGTCAGGCCACCGGTCTGAAGACCGGCGGTCCCACACTGTTTGGGCCACTGGTCTGAAGACCGGCGGTCCCACACTGTTTGAGCCACTGGTCTGAAGACCGGCGGTCCCACACTGTTTGGGCCACCGGTCTGAAGACCGGCGGTCCCACACTGTCTGGGTCTCCTGGCACCGATCCCTAAAGGGAGTAACATGGCACTGGTGCCGCCTGGACCGAGCTCGGCCGGTTGACCCGGCCGTGGCCACTTGCCAGACGTCAAAAGAACATGGGCCCCGTTCCCGTCGCGCTTGCCCTGTTGCTGTTGCAGGCCGCACCCGGTCCGGCGAACAGCAACTCATCAGCCTGGCAGGATCCCGATCAGCAGCAGGCGGCGCCGTCGAAACCTGCCTCGTCTGCCGCGCCGGCTGAGGATCTGCTTTCGATCGACCACATCCGCAAGGAACTCGATCGCCGGCCGACGCTGACCTTCACGATGCCCGATCCAGACGCGCCGCGCTTCCGCGTGGAGATCCAGGGCCACCGTTTCGAGCTTCCCGATCTCCGCCAGCGGCTCGCCATGGCCCTGCCGAAGTCATCGGTCCCCGTTCCTCTTGGTGGCAACGACAACTATGAGATGATGCGGCTCAACACGCCGTCGCAGTACTGGGGATCGGCGCCGTTCACCAACGGCGATCTGCTCAAGATGTCGGCGCTGACCGGCGCCTACGGCCTGGCGGGCCTGCTGATCAGGAAGGGCCTCGCGGCGCGCGAGAGCGCCGCCGAGGCACGGGCGCGCGAGGAAGTGCAGCAGGAGCTGGCCGAGGTGGCGGCGCACAACGCGCGGGTGGCCGCCGGCCAGCCGGACGCGGACGGCAAGGACGCCAAGGCGGCGGAGAAGAAGAAACAGGACGAGAAGAAGAAGCAAGACGAGAAGAAAAAGAAGAAGGACGGGGGATGGGACTGAGCTCGCGCTGAGGCTCAGGGCTTACGGCTTCTCCCTCCTGACCGCCTCGAGCGTCGCGCGCGCTCGATCGACTGACTGGTTGGCCTCGTCGGCCGCGCGGCGCGCTCGCTCCGCCTCGTTCTCGCGGTCGGGCACGCGGCGTTCGGCCTGCTCGACGTGCCGCCGCGCCTCTTCCCACGCAGACTTTGCACGCTCCGCTTCTGCCTGCGCCGTCTTGACATCGACCCGCGCCTCTTCCAGCGCGGCTGCGGCCCGGTGGGCCTCGGCGCGTTTCTCGGTTGCGGCGCGTTCCGCGTCGGCGACCGCGCGGCGCGCCGTTGCAATCGCCTCGAACGACACCACTTTTGGCGCGGCCGCCCGCTGACGGCGGGGCTCTTCGGACGCCGGCTTCCTGGCCCTCATCGCGCGCGGCCGGATTCCCGTGAACACCTCGAAGCCGGGCGGCTCCAGGTCTTCGACCAGCCGGCCCGGGACCGCACCCGGAGGCGCTCCGCCGTAGGCAGCCAGCGCGTCGAGATTGGTGGCCACACGCAGCCGCATCGCGGGCGTGGCCGGGTGACCGGCCTGCCGCAGCAGGTCGAGCGCCCGTTCGAGCGCCGCCACGAGGGCCGCGTCCCGTTCCCTGCCCGCCTCGCGCACGTTCCCGGCGCGCCCACCTAGCGTCGCCTCCTGGGCGGCGCGCAGCGCCTGCCCCGCCTTCACCAGCGCGTCGAACGCCGGGCGCGCCCGCCAGTACAGCTGGTTGACGGCCCACGCGGAAGCCGCAGGCTTCGCGAGCGAGTGCAGGCGAAGCGCGGCCTCACCATCACCTTCGGCCCGCGCGCGCGACGCCCGGTCGTCCCGCGCAGACACGAACTCCTCGAGCGGCAGCTGGTACAGCCGGTCGATTTCTGCGTCGATGTCGGGGCGATCCTTGGCGGCCATTTCTGTTGAGGACAGCATACGCAAAGCGGCGGCCGCCGAAAAGAGATTCGATGCGGATCGAGAATGCGTCGCGGCGGCGAAAGTTGATCTACACTCTTCAGGACGCGGTCATGCCCGGTTGGCTCCTGCGTCCCGGAGGCTTCCATGCCGAAGCTGAGCACCACGAACAACGCCTCGCCTCCCGACGATCGCCATGCGCGGGGCAAGCCGGCCGATCCGGAACCGCGCTGCCGGCCGTGCCCGCGGTGTTACGTGCCGCTGGTGCTCGAACGCCAGTATCGGTCGCGCGGCTTGTCGGGCAGCGAGTCGCTGCACGAGACCTACATCTGCCCCGCGTGCGACGCGCGGTTCCAGCACAGCCCCGCCGAAGGACGCTGGCGGGAGATCTCGTAGCCGGTCCGGACGAACGTGGCGACGATGGACGAGCGGATTCGAGCCAACCGCGAGCTGCTGAAATCCAGTTTCCCGCTGCTGCGGCAGTTGAAGAGCGATCAGGATCGCCACGTGCCGCAGCCGCGCCTCGAGAAGCCCGTGCCGCCCGGCGCGCGGCTCGTGGACCTGCCGGCGCCCGATGCGGCCGCGCTCGCCGAGCGCGACATCCACAACTGCCTGAAACGCCGGCGCAGCCGCCGCACGTTCAACGCGGCGTCGCTCACGCTCGACCAGCTCGCCTTCCTGCTGTGGGCCACGCAGGGCGTGCAGCGCGTCTTCGGCGACAACTATTCGACCTTCCGGCCGGCGCCGTCCGGAGGCGCGCGGCATCCGTTCGAAACATACCTGATCGTCAACCGGGTGGACCATCTCGCACCCGGTGTCTATCGCTATCTCCCGCTGTCGCACCGCCTCCAGTTCGTGTTTGCGGACGAAGCGCTCGTCGCCGGTCTCCACGAGGCGGTCATGGGCCAGACCTTCGTCGGCGACAGCGCCGTGGTCTTCGCGTGGAGCTGCATCCCGTACCGAACCGAGTGGCGCTATCACGTCGCGGCGGCCAAGCTGGTTCTGCTCGACGCCGGCCACCTGTGTCAGAACCTGTATCTGGCCTGCGAGGCGATCGGCTGCGGGACGTGCGCGGTCGCCGCCTACGACCAGGCCTTGATCGATCGGCTGCTGCGGCTGGACGGGGTGGACGAGTTCGTGGTGTACCTGGCGCCGGTGGGCAGGGTTGGTCGGCAGTAAATAGTGGGTAGTGGGTAGTGGGTAGTGACTGCCAACCGCCAACTGCTACAGCACCCGGCGTTCGACGACCGAGTAGTATCGGAACCGGGCCGGCATGTGCGATCCCACCGACGCGAGGACGATCACGATCAACAGGATCGGCAATCGGGCGGGCCATGCGAATGGCATCGCGAGCAGCAGGACGAGCTTTGCGATCACCATCAGGCCGCGGCCCTGAACCAGCCACCGGAACGTCACCTGGAACGCCTCGAGAACGATCAGCACGGCGCCCGTGATGATGGCGAGCCAGAGGACGGGGTAGATCTGATCGCGCGAGGCGCCGAAAACGTGGCCGCCGACCACCGCCGACGTCGCCGCGATGTGCGCCGTGCGGGCCGCGATATTCCAGGCGCGCGCGCCCGGCAGCGAACGTGCGCACGATTCAGGCGCGGGCCGGTCCCGGTCATTCGTCATTCGTCGTTCGTCTTCCCACGGCAAGGCTGAAGCCTTGCCCTGCCGGAACCGCGGGTCCGCCCGCCGTCGGCACGCAGCGGTTCGCTCGTGGCGCTGTCCCACAACAGTCCCGGGCGGGCCACCTGGTAATGGTTGCTCGCCTCGTCTCCGGAATCCGGTGTCGTTCCGGTGCGCCGGGTGGGACGTCGGGCGCGGCATTTCCCGCGTTCGAACCGTCCCATCGCTCCCCGCAGGTAGTCCTCGACCATCTCCACGCAGATCCACCGGCGGTCCAGGCGCTCGCACACCTCGCCGGTCGCGCAACTGCCCGCAAACGGATCGACGACGAGGTCGCCGGCGTCGGTGAGCATGCGGATGAAGAATTCCGGGATGTCGGTCGGGAACCGGGCGGGATGGGGTTGCAGGCCACGCGCCTTGCAGAATCGCAGGTAGGAGCTGTTGCTCTCGGTGTGCGCGACCGCGATCAGGTTCGGCGGGATGGCCGCGCCGTTGTCGCGCCGGAACTTCTCGCTGATGTCGTGCCCGGACGGACGCTTCTTCGCGCGGTACCCGGTGCGCAGCAGCTGCCGCATGCTGGCGCTGTAGGGCTGCGCGACACGCCGATTGTCGGCCCTCGGCCATGGCGTCGGCGACAGCCACCAGATGCAGTTGACGGCGTCCTTCACGCGGATCCGGCGCACGGTCACCCACTCGGCCGGCGTCGGCAGCCGCGCCGGGTTCCACCAGTAGAACTCCTGCGCGAGATGGAACCCGAACTCCTCGCACAGCGCGACGAGCAGCTTGAAGTGATAGAGGCTGCGGGTGGGCTGGCCGGCCATCCATGCGCCGCCGATGTCGATCACCAGGCTGCCCGTTTCGCGCAGCACGCGCCGGAACGAGGTCGCAAAGGGCCGGAACCACTCGACGTACTCGTGCGCGTCGGCGTTCCCGTAGCCCTTCTTCCGGACCAGCCCGAACGGCGGGCTGGTGACGATCAGATCCACCGAGCGCGGTGCGAGCGTGTCGTCGAGCACGGTGCGCGCGTCGCCCAGCACGATGGCGCCGCGCGCGCTGCTCCAGTACGTCCGTGGCTGGTCGGCGCGCTTCATGGGCGCCGCTATCATACGACAAGCAGGTTCGGGCGAAACGGACTCGCGTGAGGCAGTCAGGAAGGGGTGACGCGTCGATACCGCTCGGCCGTCTCGATCAGCTTGTCGAATTCGACGGGCTTCTGCATGTAATCGACCGCCCCGAGCAGCGCAGCCCTCTCGCGCGCGTTATACACGGCAGACAGGACCACCACGGGAATGGGGGCCAGTTCCGGATCGCGCTGCTGCTCGACGCGGAATTGGCAGCCGTCCATGACCGGCATCATCAGGTCGAGCAGGATCAGGTCGGCCTGTTGTCCTGTTCGAAGCTGATCGAGCGCGTCCTTCCCGTTCCGCGCTGTCGCGACGCTATACCCTTCGATCGCGAAGAACTGACTCAGCATCTCGCGAACGTCGGCATCGTCGTCGACAATGAGGATCGACTTCAACGGGGAGACTCCGACCGGGCGCGCAGATGGCATGGCTACGACCCGAAACTGTGCAAGGAAAGGACCAAAAGGACCAACCGGACGGCAGGCGGGCTGGCGGGACGGGAAGCGGAGACGAAAACAGCCACCGCTCGCCGTCCAGCGCCTGTCGGCCCCCATCGACAGACGCCGGATCACCGAACGGTGGCTTGTCGTTGCTGTTTGGTCGCAAGGGCGGTGCCACCACGACGGTTACGGAACTGGGCTATTTTCGGCCGGATTCGCGCGCCGGCCGCGTAGCGACTCTTCGATTCTTGCGGGATCCTGCCAGCAACGCCGGGTTTCCGTCGTGATACGGCTACCAGACCGCCGCACACCCGCGGCCCCGAATCCTCGCGCCGGGGGACGCCGGGTGAGCTTCTTCGGCCGTTGCGGCGCTGGTCAGTCGGGTGGGCGGCGTATCTTGATTTCATACACCTGCATCAAAGTGCACTGGTTTTGCGGACAGCTGCCACGCAGCATGCCGCTCGTCCCGCCTGCGCGGCGCCACAGTCTTTTCACCTCGTTGTCACCGACCCGCCACGCGTTGGCCGTCTACTCGAGTAGGTGGAACAGAGAGCACCGGCACGGGCCGCAGGCGGCTTGTGAAGAGGTGACTTATGAAGAAGGCAATCCTCACGCTCGTCCTGGCGAGCTTTGCCGTGTCGGCCGGCGCCTACTACGAACTGCGTCGCACGACGACGCCCGTTCGATTCGAGACTGGACGAGCCACGCGCGGCGATCTCGTCGCAAACGTCGTGTCCACGGGGACCCTGGAGGCGGTCAAGACCGTCGAGGTGGGCACGCAGGCGAACGGCATCATCAGGGAACTGGACGCCGACTTCAACTCGGTGGTGCACAAGGGCCAGGTGATCGCGCGACTTGATCCGACGTTCATCGACGCGCAGATCGATCAGGGGCGGGCGCTTGTCGAGAAGGCGAAGGCCGATGTCGAGAACCTGCGCGTGGCGCTCGACGACGCCAACCGGCAGCTGGCGCGGGCCGAGGCGCTGTTCGCGAAGCAGTTGCTGGACCAGAGCGACTTCGACGCGGCCCGCGTGGCGGCGGAAGAGGCCGCTGCCGCGGTCAAGGCCGGCCAGGCGCAGGTGACCCAGGCGCAGGCGATGGTCGACGAGAACCTGGTCAACCGTGAACACACGATCATCACCGCGCCGATCGACGGCATCGTGATCGCGCGCAACGTCGACATCGGGCAGACGGTCGTGTCGAACATGCAGGCGCAGACGCTGTTCGAGATCGCGGAAGACCTGACGAAGATGCAGTTGAACGCGAGCATCGACGAATCCGACGTGGCGCGGGTCCGGCCTGGCGACGCGGTGACTTTCACCGTCGATGCCTATCCCGACGACACCTTCAGGGGCACGGTGGCGCAGGTCCGCCTGAACCCGATGATCGACCAGAACGTGGTCACCTACACGACGGTCATCGATGTGCCGAATCGCGATCTCGAGCTGCGGCCCGGGATGACCGCCAACGTGACGGTGCGCGTCGATTCGCGGCGCGACGTGCTGCGGATCCCGAGCAACGCGTTGCGCTTCAAGCCGAACGACGAGCTGTTCGCGCTGCTCCACCAGCCCGTGCCCGGCGCCGCGCATGCCGGCAGCCGCGCTGCGAGTGGCGCGGGCGTGGCGGCCGCCGCCACGCGGCGTGCGCCAGCGGCCACCGATCGCGGCCAGGTGTGGGTGCTCCACGACGGCCAGCTGAAACCGGTCCCGGTGCAGGTGGGCCTGGGCGACGGCACGAACACGGAAGTCGTCGCCGGCAACCTCCAGCCCGGCGACACCGTGGTCATGAACGCCCTCACCGCGACCTCGGCGCCCGTGCCGTCCCTCACCGCCGCAGGGCCGGCGCCGGGCACCCGCCGCTAGCACTTTCTTGAGTGGCGGGGGCCCCTACGCCCCGCACCGCTTCGTCGCCCTTCTTGAGTGGCGGGGGCCCTGCCCCACCCGACCCCTTGCAGAGACCCCACCCCTCCGCTATTCTCGTCCTGCCCCCGCCAGCGGTGATGCCATGGCCCGTGACAGGCGCAGGTTTCTCAAGCTGTCGGCCCTCGCCGGCGGCGCACTGATGCTTCCCTCCTCGGCCGGGGGGCTCGCCTCCAACACCCAGGCACCACCGGCGCGGCGGCTGAAACTCACCTTCCGGCCCTACACGCTCGAACTCAAACACGTGTTCACGATCGCGACGAGCTCGCGGACGACCACGCCGGTCGTGCTGACCGAGATCGCGTACGGCGGGCTGGTTGGGTACGGCGAAGCGTCGATGCCGCCGTACCTGGGCGAAACCCAGGAAACGGCATCCGCCTTCCTCTCGAAAGTCGACCTGTCGCGCTACCGCGACCCGCTGCAGCTGGAGACGATCCTCGCCGACATCGACGCGATCGCGCCCGGCAACCCGGCCGCGAAGGCCTCGATCGACATCGCGCTGCACGACCTGGCCGGCAAGCTGATGAACCGGCCGTGGTACGACATCTGGGGTTTCGACCGGTCGCGCACGCCGTTCACCACCTACACGATCGGCATCGACACGCCCGAGGTCGTCCGCCAGAAGGTGCAGGAAGCCGGCGAGTTCAAGATCTACAAGGTGAAGCTTGGCCGCGACAACGACAAGGAGATGATCGAGACGCTCCGCTCGGTCACCGACAAGCCGATCACCGTGGATGCGAACCAGGGGTGGACCGACAGGCAGAAGGCGCTCGACATGATCCACTGGCTGAAGGAGCGCAACGTCCTGCTGGTGGAGCAGCCGATGCCGAAGGAGGTCGTCGACGACATGGCGTGGCTCACCGAGCGCAGCCCGCTGCCGACCATCGCCGACGAGTTCTGCCAGCGCCTGCCCGACGTGCGCCGCGCCTACGGGGTGTTCTCGGGCATCAACATCAAGCTGATGAAGTCCACCGGCATGCGGGAAGCGCACAAGATGCTGCTCGTCGCGCGCTCGCTCGGCATGAAGGTGATGCTCGGCTGCATGACGGAAACCTCGTGCGCGATTTCCGCGGCGTCGCACCTGTCGCCGATGGTCGACTGGGCGGATCTCGACGGCGCGGTCCTGATCAAGAACGACGTCTTCAGGGGAACGACGATCGTCGACGGCAAGATCACGCTGTCGGAGAAGCCGGGCATCGGTGTGACGAAGATCGGGGCGAGCAAGTAGCCCGTAGGGGCGGAGCTTGCTCCGCCCCATCGCCCGCTCCGCCCGATCGTTCCCGCCATCGACAACCCCACCCGCCAACCAACTGCTCCATGGCCGCGGAACATTCTCCCCTCATCGGCAGGCATTGGCCGCAAACACGTACGGAGCTCGACGAGTGGATCCGGCGCAACCTTGCGCGCAACCGCTCCGCTGCCACCCATCCGCACGCCGTCGCCGCCGAACCATCCGGTCCGGAGCTCTGACACGGCGCCAGCGCCTGGCCCAGAGGTGGATTTGCGGCTGCCTCGAGAGCGGTGCTAGACTGAAGTGTTTCACCAGATGGTGAGTGTAGCTCAGTGGTAGAGCGCCGGACTGTGGCTCCGGAAGTCGCGGGTTCGAACCCCGTCACTCACCCCACCACCGAGGCTCATGTCGCGAATCGCATAGTAGGTTCCAACCACCGCGCCTACGCCCACACCAGACCACTCTGGTCGAAACGAAGTTCCTCGGCCGCAGCCGCGACGGCAGGTACTTCAGGTTATCCTGTACGTAGACGAGTCGCATGGAACAGGGATCGGAGATCCGGGATCGGGCGTCACCTGCCCGGGTCCGATCCCTGGCTCCGCTCGCCGAGCGATTGCAGCCTTTGCAAGAGGAAACGAGATGGCGAAGAATCCACGGACAGGAGACAACCGCGGGCGCCGGACGTCCGATCGGCGCGCCGCGCAGGAAGCGGCGGCCGCCCCGAAATCGACGCCGTCCTCGGCGGGCGATCGCGGCGCGGCGGCGGCCGTTCCTGTCGCAGCGTCGGCCGTCCGCGGCGCCAGACCGCGGCGTCGGGCCGCGACGCGGGAGCAGATCGCCGCCAGGGCCTACGAGATCTACGTGGCGCGCGGCGGCACGCCCGGATCCGACATCGAGGATTGGCTGCAGGCCGAGCGCGAGCTGCGGTCGAAGTGACTAGAAGTGGTTTCAAAACCGGAGCGGGTGGCCGCGGGCGGACCCCTGTCGCTCCTGGACCGTACCGAGGTACCTGTTCGAGGCCCAGGAGCGACTGT
>Ga0315279_10007342_pt1 | contig 13656 bp, 13 predicted proteins | sample YL17G06_20_MG_FD_203694 | JGI IMG/M metagenome (GOLD analysis project Ga0315279, IMG submission 203694) | Sediment microbial communities from Yellowstone Lake, YNP, Wyoming, USA - YL17G06_20 | ecosystem: Environmental > Aquatic > Freshwater > Lake > Sediment | place: USA: Wyoming | collected... | reverse complement strand
CTTCTTCCTCGGTCACGTCCTTCCCCTCCTGCACCCCCGAATCGCCTCATCCAGCTTAAGGGCTTCTCCCAGCCCCTATGGTCTTTTCCGATTCTTATTTGAACATGAAACGCGGGTGATGTGATAATGAGTGCCAGTCTTTCATGTCGCGTGGAATGATGGATCAATTCTTACCTGTAAACATCTCTCAGTATCTGCATCGCACGTGCGATTTCAGCAACATCTAACTCGAAAAGGGCAGCAAATTTGGGATTAGATTTGAACACGGCACGCGCGAAGAGAGAACGCAGAACGCTGATGACGGGATGACGGATATAGAAAAAGAAGAAAGGGTTTGGAATCGTCTCTTGCTCGCCGCTATTACCTCAATCCTCCGCCTGGGGATCCTCATCTTCGTCAGGGAAATCTACCATGAGATTCTCCAACTCCGTGAGTATACAGTACTGAAGCACATATGCCCTGGTTACTCCATCGTTCTTGTAGAACTCGACGTATCGGTCGAGGCGTTCGAAGTCGTCTGGCTCGAGTCTGACTGAGACCACGCGGCTGCAGGGGTGGTCGTCAGTCTTACCTCTTTTGGTCGACATGATTGTAGAGTCTCTTCGTTCCACACTATTTGTAATATTCGGTGCATGCCAGAGGGACCAGGAGGGGCGTGCGCCTGGACTCCCTCCTTGTGATGTCTGGCCAGAGACGAGTGAGATCATGTGACACATATCGCTCCATGAAGGGGAACGCTTATCGGATGATGTTGATAAGAATCCCCCGATGCTGGCTTCACACATACCCCGTTAGATATCATACAGCTTTATCTAATCCCCAATGGTGCCGCCGCACATTCCGGGTGTCTGCATCCTGATCCGACCCGATGCTGATCCAATAGATTTTTTTGCTCGTATTCTGCCGAGACCCCTCTTACTATACTTCGCAGCCTTCACCATCGTTCTGCAGCCACTCTGCCGAAAGACAAGACGGAGCTTGAGGGACGGAGCGCGAAATGCCGTGGAGGTCTTTCTGCAGACGCCAAAGCTGGAACTCGGCCCCTTCTCCAACTTAACCTCCTGGATCAGAATCTCACGTAACTCCGTTCCTGGGATTCGATTGCGTAAACAGGGCGGGAATGTACTAGACATAGGCCTCGGCAGATGCCTTGATGGTCACAACGCTGCAGTAAACAACTCATCCGCTTCCAAGATCATATGGTGGATATACCGTGAAAACGTGGATACACGGATCGTGTGTACGCGTGTATATCCATTGAAAACGCGTCTGCAGAAGTCGTGTATGTGCAATGAAGACGCGCGTACAGGATCGAAGACTTGTTTACGATATCTCTTGAGCAACATACAGCAAGCAACTAGTTTCAGTCTACACCTCGTTGTATGCATCCGGCTCAATGTCCGGGTGCTAGTTTGAACACGTGAAGGACAGCTGCGATATGATATCCAGATTTCGCAACCATCAACAACACAAGAGTATTTCCTACCCGCAAAGACTTCCTTGTTTCGTTCGGAACGCTGTTTGTCACGCACGAAAACCACCCAGATGATTTCTGGTTAGCGTGCCAAGTTCATATCTGGCTACGAGTACGGATTGATCTTCAGCCAGTCTGCGAGGTTTGCATCCTGTTCCCTGCATGCCGGGCTAACTGGCTGTTTTCAATCAGGGGTTCGATCGCCGACTGGCCTCATCGATATGCATCCCATCGAGCTCTAGCTCGCTGCAACATATATCATTAAGTGTTGACACATAGCATTCGCTATCAGGAGGAGAGGTCACGCCTTCCGAGCGGTCAAGAGGTCCAGACTTATTCAGAATGTGGATGCTCCTGCACTATCTTGACAAGCCCATGTGCAGAGGGGACCCTGACCGATACTGCAGACTCCATCACCTTACTAGCTCTCTGTGGGGGAATTGGGTCAAGACCAAAGAGCTCGTCAATCGCGCAATCGAAAGAGGTTGGGTTGCCAAGGAGGGAGACAGCGCATACCGCATTACAGAGAGCGGGGGGAGTTACCTCCTGGTTCTCCGCAAAGTGTATGAGGAGTGGGACCCAAACAGAATGGCGCGATACCTTGAAAGGGAAAGGTAAGTCTAGGGTGCTCCGTCACCCGAAGTACACGGTACCGAAATTGTAGTGATTGCCGTCTTCCGCAACGAGCTCCACTGGGGAACTCCAATTCATTGTTGTTCCCGCGATGTCTCTCTTGTACTTGATTCGATGCTCGTTTGCTTCCTCAACGAGTTCGTCATCGAAATCCCCCGATTGCGTTTGAATGAGGATGACTCGGGTTGCACAGGACTTGAACGCCCATCGAAGGCGCCCGCCAGCTGACACCACATCCTCGACGGCATCCTTTAAGTCCTCAATATTAGAGGCGTCGACCTCATCGACGGTTCGAACAAAGAGCCTGACGGATTCCTCAATTCCATCCCAGGGATATGATGATGGCTCGAAGAAAGCGTCAAAGTGATGCTGCGTCTTCGACTTACCCTCTAGTAGGACATCCCGCCGCAGATACTCTGGCTTCTTCTTGTAGAAGTATGCGAAGCGATCGTCATAAGCCTCTAGATACGCAATGAATCGGTCCAGAGGACTATCGCCTTCGGGCACTCTGGGCATCGGAAGCCAGTCTTTTGCCCTGTGAACCGCACCAGCTAGGACTTGATATTCATCCAAGAACGGCCGCTCTTGATGAACGAACCAGACCGCGATGACTGACACCACAATAGCAAGACCGAGCAATACCAATAAGTTTGGATCGGGTCCAGTGAAGAGAACCCACAGGATGGCGATCACGGCAAGGACCAATGCGATGATTCCTGCCCAGAACGCGTAAGTGAAAACGTATCTGATATGAGACACTCTGTGGAACATCTGCTCATTGATGCCGAAGACCATTTCGATTGGATCGGTGAAGGCTACTGCCTCAGTCAACGAATCCTCATCTGGCTCTCCAGAAACTGTCATTATTCTTGTGATGTCTCGGTCCGCTTATATAAGGAACAGTACACATTGTACTGACACTTCGTCAGTATTTATTGTTCCGTCTTTATTTTAATTCCGATGCCGTATACTCTATCGATAAACATGACAAAGAACGAAGCGCAGGAGAAGTGTGTGCATGAAGATGAATGGGAAGAGAATGCGGGAAACATCACCTCTCCAGCTCCGAGCGCACGCTGGGATGTGACCGACCTTACCGAGTACTCCATCTGTCCGGGGAGAACTCATCACAAGTATGTTCTACATGAGCTGGGAAGCGAATCCGTCTCAGCTGTGTTGGGCAAAGTGGAGCATGCGGTGCGGTCCAATCTTACGAAGAGACTGCTCGGGATCTACGTGACATCGGAGAGGATTGATGACATTGTCGCCCAAGCCTACCCAACAATTGACTCCTGTATACAGGAGACGGTGAAGTCGGCGATCGATGCCAACTCAGCACGGTCAACGATCATCGCTGAGTTTACGACGGACCTAAAGGAGAGGCTGTCTAAGGAGGAGGATACCCGAGCGTACAAAGCTAGATACCTGCTCAGAAAGGGGTTGACAGGTCTAGATATTGCCCGAACCTTGCTCCCGTCTAGGGTTGAGTACCCTGTTTGGTCAGACAAGCTCGCAGGCCGCATTGATGCAGTCTTCGAATTCGGTGACAAGGTCGTGCCATTCGAATACAAGACCTGCGGGTTTTGGCCAGGAATAGACACCTCCTCCTGGGAGATTCAACTTGCCGCGTATTGTATGCTGCTGTCTGAGAAGACAGGGAAGGCGGTAGATTACGGGGTGCTCTATTTCACAAGGACGCTCACCGAAGTTCCAGTAATCGTCACTGACGCACTTCGCACCAAGATAGAGAATACAGTGGACAGAATGGAGGAACTCGTACGCGATGGACAGTGGTCAGAGTGTGTTGATGCTAGCAAGTGCGCTGGTTGCCTATACTCTGAATTCTGCAAGAACAGAAACCAGCAGCTCACTAAGGCCGAACCGGCAGCTACAAGCGTACCGCCGGTAACGCCTGCAGGCGCAGTAAGTGTCTATGATAGGATAATGGCCCAAGAAGGTCGAATCTGCATATTTGATGACGGAGGGGGAGCACAATGAATGAGAAGGGCAGCGTATCGGCACATGCGATTGGGATGTCAAACTTCTGCCCAAGACTCGCAGTATTGCTTGATCGAAGGAACATGACAATCCCGTTGTCGAAGACGGCAAAAGAAGAGAAGGATGCGATTGTCGGGTTCACCAGGACATGGTCGAGAAGCGTCTCACATCTTGGCTCGGTGAATCTGGGTCGTCTGGACTTCCTCCTCGACGAAGCCGAGAGGGGCACCCTTGACACAGCGACTGATGACAACTCCAAGGAGACGCTAGCCAGGACAATCAAGAACATGAAGAACCAGATCTGTGCATTGGCAAGAGCTCGGGCCGCAAACGGGCATGTCACCACAGAGAGCCTGTTCAATGGCTATTTTGGAGGTAGGCCAGAGTTCGGCCAGACAGTTGAGAGTCTGGGCATCCGAGCCTCCGTAGATATCGTCGCCAGCCAAGGAGGAGCATCGCGAATATGGATGTTCGTTCCTGAGAACGGACTCGGTCTCAACTCGAATACGAGGCTGAAGGACGCCTTCATTTGGGAGGCAGCGGCAGAGGCGGCTGCTTGGGAGAAAGCTAGCTGCAATCGTTGCACGGCAAGTGTGGTCTTCGAGGGGCTCCCACGAATCGTTCAACTGGGCCCCAAAATAGAAGAGAGAATTGACAAAGCCAGGCGCATGATCCGAGATGGCCGTATAGATGGCTTTTCAACCGAAGGTTGCGCGGCCTGTCAATTCCACAACGATGTATGCGCTGAAAGCCTGCAGATTGTCAAGAATGATCTCTCCCCAGCTGGCGCTCCGAATGACGAGGACGTCCATGAAGCCAGTGTGTCGAACAAGAAATCCTCATTCGATTCTCGTCCCGTTGGAAGGATTGTTCAGAACTTCAGCAAGCAGCTAGCTATTCAAGTCGAAAAGAAGCGCCTCTATGGCTACTTGTTCGAGGAGAAAGCCGAGGAGGTGCATGCAGGAGATATCCTGACAGGCGTTTCAGCGAACCATTCATCGTCCCGACTGCTCTGTCGGGTCGTCGAGGCGAAATCCGCAAACCTGTGTGCATCTATCCCGACCAAGTCTGTCGAGGGATTCGTATGCAACCTCAGTCTAGAACCAGTTGGAGTCAATACTGGCCAGCGTTTGGAGGAAGTTCCAAATGCGAACTACGATGGTTATGAACTCCACTGGCCCAGCTCGGGAGATCTTGGCGTTCTATATAGCCTTCCTCCGCATGGGATCCCCTTAGGGTACATCGCGACTCCTGTTTCGAAGTACTCAATCCCCTATCTCTATGATCCGAGACAAGCCTTCAAGAGCTTCTTTGTCTGCGGGGGACAGGGCACTGGCAAGACTAACTTCCTCAGATATTTCGTTAGAACCCATAGAGAATCTCTGAGACCAGGGCCGGCCATCGTAATCCTCGACGTTGAAGGGCAGTTTGTTGGTCTTGAATCTAGCCTAGCAAGAGAACACGCAGAAGCCAGCAACGTGAATATCCTTAGGGTGGCCTCATCAGAGGCGCCGGGGGACGTCACACTATCGTTCATAGCGGTTGGAGAAAAGTATCTCTCATACTTCGTCCCCGAAACGCCAACAAGGACAACTGAGATGCTGGAAAGAATCACTCACGACGTCTTCGTTGACCTTGCCGCGAAAGGCGAGAATGCAATCGTTCAGAAAGTTCTTAGAGAGATTGCAGCCAAGGCCACGAGAGATGGGAGACTCCACTTCTCCCAACGGGACGCAATTCAGAGGGCAACAGTGTCTCCGACATTCAACCTCTTTGATCAACCGGGAATCAAACCACTCTCGTCCGATGACCTGTTGGCTCCTGGAAAGACCACCGTCATCGACGCGAGCGAAATGAGCGAGGATGATCAGAGGGTTGTGGCGATCTACCTGATGGCAATCCTGTTCGAAACGAAGATGAAGAACCACAATGACGGAGAAGCTGGCATAGATGTGTTGCTAGTCATTGACGAGGCCCACCGATTGTTTCCGCGACATCGTGGTCTCAAAAGAGACTACGTCATGAGAGTGGCGAAGTTCGTGGAAGAGGTCACTCACAGGGGACGAAAACGGAACTACGGTATCTTGCTTGCAACGCAAAGCCCTGCGGACATCGCCCAGAGCATAGTCGGGCTATGCGAGACGAAGATGTTCTTCAGAGTCGCAGGGCACCAGACCTGGTTGAAAGAACATGTGGGCAGCAAGGAAGTCGTGAAGTCAATAAGCAATCTGCCGAACTTCCAGGCGTACATCATAGTCAAGGGAAGCTCTCGTGAGCCGGTAGCGATCGGCTTCCCGAACGTCTCGGATGGACAACTAGATGAAACCGCCGGCCGTGAGAAGCGGCAAGAGCACGAAAACGAGGTGTGAGAGTGGGATGCGGCGATTCGATAGCTGCAATAGGGGTCGCTGCCGCAACAGCAATTGGAATCGTTGCCCTGGTGCTGATCCGAGCAGGTTTGGTGATGCTCTCGTCGAATGACCCATACCAGCAACTCTTGGGCTTGTTGGAAGGGCCGGCGCTAATTGGTGCAGGCACGGGCCTGCTGGGGGTTGTTGCTGGCATAGTCGTTGCACTCTTGCGGCGGCAGTGAACCATAGCAGCGACATTGCAAAAGTTCACAGAAGGGGATAGAAAAAGGGTTTGAGGGACAACGGAGCAGAACTCAATTCCGTCTGATTGACAAATAGCCAGGTGGGCCCGTCGCGATTTGAACGCAAGTCACCACCACAGCATCACGAGGATGGGAATTCTGACGCGGTCATGACCAAGGCTTTGTCAATATTCATGTTCATTGAACAGCAGTGGTTTATATGCGATAGGCTCTGAGAAAAGGCAATATGGGCGGAAGGAATTGTGTGACTGCTACAAATGACCGTCAATCCGGCTTCGCCTGGACATTGGAACGATGGACTCACACGACAACAGGAAATCGCCGCGTCTCACGTCGGAACCCACGCGAGACTGCTTGCGGGTCCCGGGACCGGAAAAACTCACGCATTGATTCGGCGAGTTGTCTGGCTTGTCGTTGAAAAACAGATATCGCCAGACAATATCCTTGTTTTGACTTTCACTCGTGCCGCAGCCGCAGAACTCAGACGATTGGTGAAGGGAAATCTTGATCCACTCGGTCTTGGCCTTCCCAAAGTAAGCACGCTTCATTCTTTTGCCTTGAGACAGATTCTTCGAAACGAAGGAATGACTTCGCTGCCGCGCCCCCTTAGGATAGCAGACGACTATGAGGAAAGGTACGTCGTAGTTGAGGACCTGAAGAAACTGCTTCACAGAAGTGTAGACGATGTTGAGGATCTGCTGAACAAACTCTCTGCTGACTGGCAGGAGCTAAACGCTGACAAGTTGGATTGGGAAAAGAGATTCCCAAACCCTAAGTTTCTTGGTGGATGGAGAGAGCACAGAACGGTCTACGGCTATACTCTGAGATCGGAACTCGTCTATCGATTGAAGCAACTGCTGCTGGAGAATGGTGCTGACGTCGATCTCGAAGGCCCACCGATGTATGTGATGATAGATGAGTATCAAGACCTGAATGCATGCGACTTGGAGATCATAAAGTCATTGTCGGCTGTAGGAAGCGAGATATTCTGTGCAGGCGATGACGATCAGAGTATCTATGGGTTCAGATACGCGAATCCAGAAGGAATTCGGAGATTTCCCAAGGACTATGTTCCTTCCAAGGATTTCGTCCTTGACTTGTGTCATCGCTGTGGTAAGAATATCCTTGAGTACGGCAATTTCGTGGCTGAACAAGATCCAAGAAGGATTGCCAAGCAACTACACTGTGGAGGTAAGGCCGGTAAGGGCGAGGTTCATCTTTTGAGATTCTTCTCGGGCAAGCAAGAGGCTGATGGCATAGCACGGATCTGCTCATCATTGATCCGGACAAACTGCATACAACCTGAAAACATTCTGATTCTAATACGAACGGACACGAATCGCTGGTACTCCGGCCCCATCGAGACAGCCCTTGCGAAAGCTGGCATAAGTGTGGCCACCGTCTCGGATCCTTTGGGACCTTTGAATTCGCCCAGCGGAAGGAGAGTCCTGTGCCTTATGAGGCTTGTTGTTCATCCGAGAGACCATTTATCCTGGCGCGTTCTGCTGAGCCAAGAGGAGGGAATCGGTGACTCGACACTCGCCGCTCTGTACGACATGTCTGTAAAGAACGGATGGGGTTTTTCCGAAACGCTCAGAAGGGTAAGCTCCGCTCCCACCATGCTCCCGAGAAGAGGTGAGTTCCTGACCGGAAGAATATCAAGTATTGAGAGTCTTCTCGCAAGGATTGGCACTCCAGACGACAATCACCTTGAGGAATGGCTGTCGAATGTCACCGAGGAGGTCATTGAGGATCCAGCGGACCGGACATCTGTAACGGAGCTCTTTCGGAGTGTCATTGAGAGTAGCGGGTCGATGAGCCTGTCTGAGCTTCTCCGCAACTTGAATTCTTCACTGGGTGACAAAGAGCAGGAGCGGGAAATCGGCAAGGTCGCAATCATGACTATGCACCAGGCTAAAGGTCTAACTGCAGATGCGGTTATTCTTGCCGGGGCCGAAGACGAACTCATTCCGGGAAGAAACAAACGAGATGAAGACCGACGGTTGTTGTACGTTTCTCTGACAAGGGCGAAGAAGCATTTGTATGTGACCTATTGCCAAAAAAGACTGCCTCCCCAGTCATATACTGGACGGACTCCGGGAAAGACCGACAGAACACTTACGGAGTTGTTGAGTGGTGGACCCTATCCCCCGGAGAATGGGCATGTCTTCTGCAGGAGCATTCAATAGCATTGTCAACTCAACTTAGAGCGTTCGATGAAGGTCAGCACGAATTGGCGATAAATAAAGACGGAAGAAGGAGTTTAGTTCGGCGCAATAATGCCCTGATTGAGAAATGGCCAGTGTTCCGGTTTCATCCAAGGGGGGTTCTACATTCGGATAGCTAGTCAGTGGCAGCCTAGTCGAGTGGAATAAACGGATTGAAGAATTCCTGGTCAGACCCGCTTATGTAAGCTTTCCACCAATCATCATAAAGCACAATTCCGAGCAGGCCATCTACGACTGTCTCAAGACATTCCCCCTCAATAGCTAGCATTCTAGATGTGTTCCCAAACATATCAGCGACGGCTGGAGGAAGTGCCGATTCGATATCATCATCGTCTTCCTTCTTCATTTCCTCAACTGTGTTCAATACGCGACCAGGAAGGAAGTATAGTCTCAGGCCAGCAAGCGTAATCCAATGAGAGCTATCCTGACTCTGTTTTACGAACCGATTGAAGATCTCCGGATAGTCTCTCAGAATCTTTCTGAATAGGTCTCCTAGGGGAGCTAACGATGTTGTGTAGAGATACTGAAGGGTGTAGAGGTACGCATGCGCAATTGCCTTCTTCTTCGTGGTGTCAAGACGACCAAGGTCCATCGATTCGAATAGCACCTGCAGAGCAAAGAAAGACTTGTAGAGAGACACCGTCCGATCCTTGGCGTGCCATAGAGTCTGTATGAGCTCCGGACTTGGTTTGACCCGATTGCCAGAAACCCTGGAGACCTTAGCCTTTCGATATCCCGACACAAGAATCGCGTTTATCTCGAACAACTCTGCCAGCGCATAGTTCTCGATCATCAGAGTCATGTACAATTCTGGAGAGACACTGAATAGCTCCTCAGTCAACTTCTTGGCGTTCCAAAAAACCACTTGGCTAGTCATCTCCTCCATCTTCTTCTTGAAGTCTGCGGTAGGTGGCAATACATGAATGTAAACCCGTCTCTCGCCATCCTGCTCGGCGAACTGGATCAACTGGCCAACATCCTTCTTCTCCGGTTTCTTCTTCACAGCAATAATGGTCCGGGCTTCCTCGGGAGATTTCTTGCACTCGATGTCAATTCCGTCCTCCATCCGCCGGTCCAGTTTGTGGATGTTATAGACTGAAAAGCCCTTCTTCTTGAACATGATCGACACTAGTTCTAGAATCTCCTCTTCAGAATAATCTCCCCACGGAACTTGAAACATGATTAATCAACCGTTGAGTGATTATAAATGGTTTATGTGGCCCCATCACCTAGAATCGGCCAAGTCGGCAGATTCGCGGGAATCGCTATCCAAAGTGCCGCGTGCGGAAGAAGGAAGAAGGAGTTTAGCTCGGTGCAATAATGCCCTGATTGAAAAACAGCCATTATCTCAGGTTCAACCACGGCTCCCTATGAACTAACCGATGCCAAGTTTCGGGATGCACCTAAGATACTCGTTCTTGAGCTGCTCGTCATCAATGTGATAGTAGATGTCAATCGCATCTGAACGAATGTCCCCTCTCAACTCTTGGATCATCTCCCTGGGCATCCCGTTCCTCCGAAGATGGGTCGTGAACCAGTGGCGGAGGCAATGCGGCGAGAAATGATCTTCCAACCTGCTTGATGACGCATCGTGGAGACCCATACGGGCAGCGTGGCTCGTAACGATGTCGTAGACTCCAGTCCTTTCCACCCGGCCTCCACCTTCGGTTATGAACAGTGCTGGAACATCGCTCCTGGCATATCTCCGCCTCACAATGAGCCAATCCTGCAAGAGCTTGGCGCATTCCTCATCGATGTAGACTACCCGGTTAGATCTCTTTGCCTTGGGCTTGAGGACTAACTTCATGCCAGCGAAGTCGACGTCCTTGACATCGATTGTGACGAGCTCGCTCCTCCTGATGCCCGTCTTTGCAAGAAGGACGACGATGGCCTTGTCGCGCGGCTGGAGGATGGACTCGACCAACGCCTTCAATTGTTCCACTGTGATGAGCTTCCTTGTGTGACCTTCGCCGGGAGTCTCTGCCTTGTATCTCCTAACATAACGCTTCCGGACAGACAGGGCGATGTTCGTATCGATCACGTCCTCGTAAATCAGGTAGTCTAAGAATGCAGAGACGCCCGACAGATGGTTCTCGATCGTGGATATACTCAGCTTGCGATCCTCGCGCAGGATGCGTACGTAGTCTCTAACGGCGTTCTTGTCGATGTCAGCAACATCTTGGATGCCAAGGCTGCCGAGATGGCGGTTGAAACTTCGGAGGATTGAGGCGTACGAAAGAATCGAGTAATGGGTCATCCCTCGGAGGCGGCAGTCCTCAATGAAGGAAGCGAAGTGGTCATCGAGGTTCTCGTGTGCGCGGAGAGGCTTGCCTCTTTCTGCGATTTCCACGTACCCACCTCCAATCCGAGATGCCTTTCTCGATGAGTCCCATGCTAGCTAGGGCATCCACGGCAGCGCCTAGCGCGCGAAGTGCATCGACATCTGCGTCTCCAATCCCAAACATCTTCTTGGCCCTCTCGATCGGGAGGACCTTCTCCTCTTGAATCAACTCAGCTAGAATAGGGACATACTCAGCGGATTCCTCAGAGACGACCGCAGGCCTCGCGAGTCTCTCCCGATACTCCGCTATGGTCGTTTCGTTCCTCTTTTGAGCCTCCCTAAGATGATCCACTTCGATAGAGAGAGTCGTCAGCTCTGCCCAGGCCTTATTCAACTCATCTTCAAGCTGCTCCCTCGGGGTCACGCCCCTCGGGTTCTTCCTGAGAGCGTCATCGACGACTTCCACGACAAACTTGGAGAGCGAAAGCCCGTGTTTTTCCGCCTCGACCTTCCACTGCTTGACCATTTCTACGGTCGGAAGATAGAGGTCGACCTGGCGGTCTTTGAGGGTCTTCTTACGCCCTAAATTGGGTCTTCCCGGGCCTTTTTTCATCAGACCCGAATATATGTCTGGCCTATATATAAGTTACCGGTACATAATGTGCGAGGGCCCGGATTTGAACCGGGGGACTCCTGCGAGAACAGATCTTGAGTCTGTCGCCTTTGACCGAGCTTGGCTACCCTCGCTTGATGTTCTCGTTAGGGGAGGTGAGGTAATAAACATTCTCAGCCGAGAGACTTTCGAATTTCGCTCGAAACTTGACATTCTTACAGATGGAAAGGTGTCTGGATGCGAAAACGCTATGGTCTCAGACGAAACCTCCCTGCCAATCCCTCGATTGAACGTTGCGACAGGTGTCAAACCTTGTTCGAATGGTTAAACCGAAAGGCATTAAAGGGGATTCGGACAATTAACCCTCATCAGGCCCGGAGGAAATCCTGATATCCCTCCAAAATGGAGAGGCATCACCAACACCCCTCGCCATTTCCTCCAGAATTTCGAACCACCCACAACTTTTTCACAAAAGAGGTGTTCGTCATGCCTCTCCACCTCACTATTCCTATCTTCAGAAGCAGTCGTTGCACAGCAATGCTGACATACGCCCAGAACGGCAATTCACGTTAGGACGATACACCCGCTCTTTGTCACCAGTACAGAGTGCTCCGCCTGAGCGACCATCCCTCCGCCGGACTCCGCAAGCACTGGGTAGTTCATGATCACGCCCAGCCGGGCCAGTTTCTGCACGAGGCTCTCGGCATCCGGATGAAGTTCATCGCACCATCTAGAGGCGAACGGGAAACCGCCGAAAGTCGATTGGATTTTGGAGAAGAGCGCAGCTGCGTCTGCCGGTGCTTTCCTCTCTCGGACGATCCTGTATATGTTCCCCCGTCCAGCGCCATGCACTCTTCCTGCTCCAGTTGTCGAAAAGGGTTCTATTGCAAGCACCATACCCTCGTGGACGATCGACTTGTCGCGTGTGGCGATGTTCGGAATGCTCAGACCAGCGTGGAGGTTGTACCTCTCCATGCTGTGTCCCGTCAGATTCTCGATCGGCTTGAACCCTGCTGCCCGAATCGTCCTGGATACAGTCTCCCCCATCGCCGAAACCGTGGTTCCAGGAGCTACCATCTCGACGCACATCTTGAGTGCGTCATCGGCGCATTCGATGAGCCTCGTGTTGTTTCTCGTGCCGACCTCCACCGTCACAGATGTATCCGCCGGATAGCCATCGACATGGGCGCCAACATCTATCTTAACGATGTCACCCAGGTTGAATCTCGCGTCATCCTGCCTAGAGGGGGTGTAGTGCGCCGCAATGTCGTTGATACCTATATTGACCGGGAAAGCGCACAGGCCACCGTTATCCTTGATGATCCTCTCGATGGCGTTCGACAGCTCTAGCGAGCTTCCGCCTGGCTTCACCCCTGCAGCGCCGAACTCCCTTGCCTGCTTCGCGATCTTCCCGGCAAGCAGATACTTCTTCAGCTCCTCATCAGTGACGGAGGGCATTCTCTATCGCTTCCTGAGAAACCACGCCCTTCCTAATAATCTCGACTGTGCCATCAGACACATCGACTATGGTTGAGGGTTCCGAGTACCTCGTCTTCCCACAGTCGATACAGATCCGGACATGCCCCTTGAGATCCTTGATCGGCATAGTGGCATCGACTGGGTCCTTGTGAGAGTGCAGGTTAGCGCTGGTCGCCGTTATCGGCCCGAATCTGTCGATGAGCCGTATCGCGAGCGGGTGGTCTGGGATCCTTATTCCGACGGTGTTCGCGCCCGATGTGAGCAAGTCTGGTCCACGAGAGTGCGAAGAAAGAAAAGGGTTCTCGCCTCGGAAAAGACAATAGGAGAAGGAAAGAA
>Ga0315279_10007341_pt1 | contig 13656 bp, 8 predicted proteins | sample YL17G06_20_MG_FD_203694 | JGI IMG/M metagenome (GOLD analysis project Ga0315279, IMG submission 203694) | Sediment microbial communities from Yellowstone Lake, YNP, Wyoming, USA - YL17G06_20 | ecosystem: Environmental > Aquatic > Freshwater > Lake > Sediment | place: USA: Wyoming | collected... | reverse complement strand
GCCGCGTATCGAAGAGTTGGTCAGGAACGTGTCGTCCGACAAACGCTTCGTGTATTACCTCATGGGATCCACGGGGATCGTCGTCGTCCCGCTAACGGGCTTCCAATGCGCGCATGAAGGCTTCCGCGTAACGCTTCTCGAGACGGACGACGCGAAACGCGCATGGATCTTCAAAACCCTCCGCCAAGCAATTGACCAATACATCGCCAGCGCATAAAGATCCGTATCTCGCAAAGGCGCAGAGACCGCAAAGGCTTCTCCCCGTGCTGACGCTTGCTTCTATGGAGCCGTCTTGCCAAAATCCCTGCTGGTCTATCTGGAGAAAAGTCATGGGAAGTCTCTTGCTTGTAGTTGCTGTTTCAATGGCGCTGAACGCGTCGGGAGCCGGTGATATGTCCAAGAGTTTCGTGGTGGAAACGCTGCGTTGCGAGTATCGCGTCGATCCCATGGGCATCGATGTGCCTCTGCCGCGCTTGAGTTGGGTGGTCCGTTGTGACCAGCGTGGACAGCGGCAGACCGCGTACCGCATCCTCGCTGCCAGTTCGCCCGAGAAGCTGTCGCAAGACGAGGGCGATCTCTGGGATTCCGGCAAGGTCGCATCGGAACAGACGTTGCAGGTGACCTATGGAGGCAGCGCGTTGCGATCGCGCATGCGGGCCCATTGGAAAGTGAAGGTGTGGGACAAGGACGGCAATCCCTCGGAGTGGAGCGCGCTCGCCTGCTGGTCCATGGGACTCCTTGACAAGTCTGACTGGAGAGCGAAGTGGATTGCCGATCCGCTGACGATGGACAAGCCGAAGGTCCAGCCCGCAGCGGGCGCAACGTTGTTCCGCAAGGAGTTTCGCGCGGAGAGCGGCATCCGCCGGGCGACGGCCTACGTGACGGGACTCGGACTGTACGAGCTTCGTATCAACGGCACGCGTGTCGGCGATCAACTGCTGGCGCCCGAATGGACGGACTATCACAAACGCGTGCAGTACCAGGTCTACGACGTGACACGGATTCTGAAGTCTGGAGAGAATGCCGTTGGCGCCATGGTCGGTGAGGGTTGGTACTCGGGCCGGCTCATGGGAATTCCCGGCAACGCGTATGGTTCTTATCCGCGATTTCTTCTCCAATTGGAGATCACGTATGGCGATGGACGCGTCGATAACGTCGTGACGGACGATTCATGGCGCGCAACCCACGAGAGTCCCATCGTCTCATCGGGTATCTACAACGGAGAGGTCTATGACGCGCGAAAAGAAGCGCCCGGATGGGACGGGCCTGGGTTCGATGAGAGCGGATGGCGTCAGGTGCGGATGCTCGATGGCGATGGCGCCGCGTTGGTCTGCCAGCGCAACGAGCCTATCCGCGTCGCAAAAGAACTCTCGCCCGTGGCCATGACCGAACCGAAGCCGGGCACTTACGTGTTCGATATGGGCCAGAACATGGTCGGGTGGTGCCGCATTCATGCGAGCGGCCCCGCCGGGACCACGATGACGATCAGGCACGCCGAAATGGTCAATGACGACGGCACAGTGTACGTCGAGAACCTGCGCGGCGCACCGCAGATCGACAAGTACACGTTTCGCGGCGAAGGCGACGAGGTCTTTGAGCCGCATTTCACGTATCACGGATTCCGTTACGTTGAGCTGACGGGCCTGCCGGCACAACCCGCGACGGATGCCGTGCTCGGGCGCGTGTTCTGTTCGTCGTCGCCGGACGCGGGCTCGTTCCAGTGCTCCGAGCCGATGTTGAACCAGTTGTGGCATAACATCGTCTCGACGCAGCGCGCGAACCTGATGAGTACGCCGACGGACTGCCCGCAGCGCGACGAGCGGTTCGGCTGGATGGGCGACATTCAGGCTTTCTCGCAGACGGCCATCTTCAACATGGACATGGCGGCGTTTTTCAGCAAGTGGGTCGTCGATATCCGCGACGATCAAGCGGATGATGGGCGGTATCCCGACTTCGCGCCGAATCCCAGCGATTCCAACAAGACCTCCTCCGGCGTGCCGGCATGGGGCGACGCCGGCACAGTGGTTCCCTGGCGGTGCTATCAGAATTACGCCGACACGCGCATGATCGCCGAGCATTTCAAGTCCGCGCGCCGCTGGGTCGAGTACATCCATTCCAACAATCCCGATCTGATCTGGGTTAACGGGCGCGGAAACAACTTCAACGATTGGCTGAACGCCGACACGGTGGTCATGAAGGATTGGCCGAAAAAGGGCGGGGCCGTGCCTCCGGACGTGTTCGCAACGGCCTTCTTTGCGCACTCGACGGAGATCGTCGCCAAGATGGCAGGCGTTCTCAATCGCAAAGAAGAGGCCAAACAGTACGGCGACTTGTTCGAGGCGATCAAGACGGCCTTCAACAGGCGCTTCGTGGATCAGGACGGACGCATCGAGGGAGACACGCAGGCCGGCTATGCCCTCGCGTTGAACTTCAACCTGCTTCCGGAGGATGTTCGCCCAAAAGCCGCGCAGCACCTCGTTGAAGGTTTCAATCGATACAACGGCCATTTGTCCACGGGAATACAAAGCACGCACAGACTCATGCTCGAACTCACGCGGAACGGCTTCAACAGCGAAGCATGGCGGCTGATCCTGCTGCGCGATTTTCCTTCGTGGGGCATGATGATCGAAAACGGCGCAACGACTATCTGGGAACGCTGGGACGGTTACGTGAAGGGCCGCGGCTTCCAGAACAAGGGTATGAACTCGTTCAATCACTGGGCGTTCGGCGCGGTGGGCGAATGGATGTATCGCACGATCCTCGGGATCAACCTGGATGAGTCGCAGCCGGGCTATAAGCACTTCGACATCCGCCCGCAACCGGGCGGCGGCGTGACATGGGCGAAAGGATCGTACAACTCGATCCGAGGAACAGTCTCGGCTGCGTGGAAGCAAGAGGACGGCACGTTCACGCTCGAGGTAATCATACCTGCCAATACGTCGGCCACCATATACGTACCCGCAAAGGACGGCGCTGCAGTGACCGAAAGCGGCCAGCCCGCGGCGGAAGCCGAGGGAGTCGTGTTCAGATACTCTGGAAACGGCGCGGCTGTTTTCGACGTCCAATCGGGGCGTTACGCATTCGCTGCACCACGAGACCAGGGATAGCCTGAGAGGGTGTACGGAAAGGTTCCGGGATTGCGTCCAAGGACTGGGTGCCATGGATAAGACGGCGTCGCTTTCCGCTGTTATGGCCAATGGACGGACTCATACGACGCCGTCTTATCCATGCCACCCCGCAGCCAAGGAACTCTCCGTACACCCCCTGAGAGAGTTAACCCTAAACAAGGTTACTGCGAAGCTGGCAGGGGCGCGACCGGTTTCGCGGCGTCCGGAACGCTTGACTTCACGATGAGTTCCTCGGGCAGGTGGTTGGCCGTTAGATACGCATCGTAGCCCGTCTGACCCTTGAGATAGTGGCCGAGAAACGCGGTCGTATAGCCGTTCGTCAAACGGAACGCCACATCCATCGCGGTATATGTGATCGGTTCGCCGTTCGTGATGCGCGTGCCCGTGCCGATGCCGTCGCCGAACGTCGGTTTGAACTGATACATCTCCGTGAACGAAAAGTGGCCTCCATTCCGGAACTCGACGGAGTAGCGTGGCCCTTTCGATTCCTCGTAGTACGCGCGGACGCGGTCATTGCCCTCGATTTTGATCGTGGCATCTTCGGTGGCAAGAAGAATGAGCGCCGGGCAGTCATATTTCACGCGCGACCGCCCAACGCCCGCCATCGGCGCAATCGCAGTAACTCGCGGGTCCGTGTCCGCGACAAGCGTGGCCGTGAAGCCGCCGTAAGAATGGCCGGCGACGCCGATATGCGCCAAGTCCACCTTCCCTACGAACCGGCTGTCCGCTCCCTTGCTCATGCGCGTCATCGCATCGATGAGAAAGCTGATATCCACCGGGCGGTCCTTGCCCGATTGTTCGCGCCCCTCGTTGTTGTACGGAATCGGATTGCCGTCGATGGCGGTCATGGCGCAGTTGCCGGTATGGTCGGGCGACATGACGATGTAGCCGTGGCTGGCCATGTGCTCGCACCAGAAAATGCCTTGGATCCGCGTGCCGCCGTTTCCGTGCGAGAACAGCAGCAGCGGAAACACACCGTCCCGCGCGCGGGCGTCGCGGACGGCGAAACAATGAAACGTCTTGCTGACCTGGGCCAGGTCGATGCCGAATGCCATGTTGAGCGCCATGGCAAGCGCAGGGTTTCCATCCTTGAAATAGTCGCTCATCAAGTTGCCTTTCGGCAACGCCGCCGTGTCATCCGTCGCCGGATACCAGATCTCCGTCATCAATGATCGCGGGCCGTTCGTCTGCGCATCCGTCCGGTTATGGTCGACGAACAGCATGGTTGTCACGCCGACGGGGAACGGGCCCGGTTTCTCCGGGTCTGGCAGTTCCGCCGCGCCGGCAAGCCAAGGGAACAGCACCAGGAACACGAGGATCGCAGCAAAACAAAATGACACTGCACGCATGATTTGTCTCCTCAGTAATGACAGCCGATCGGGTACGAGCGCGATTGTACAACAGCGGACGATCCGTATTACAACGGCTGTCAGAGAACTTGGTTGTCCTGTCGAGGCACTCGGGGGTGTTGCCGGAACCTCTTGGCAAGAGGGTCATTAAGATCGTATGATCCGCTCCGGGCATGGAGAGACAGCCAATGAACATTACACGAGTTGTACGGGCGGCATGGCCAGTATTGTTCTGCCTGCTCTTGACGGCAGTTGGCGCGGTGTCGGCGGAAGCGCCGGTCCAGGCCGCGATGGATCGGATCGTGGAGCGGCTGACTGCCGCAATGGGTCCGGATCAGTTGATGACACTGGATGAGGCCGCGTTACAGCCGTTCATCACGCCGGAAGATCGCCGCGCGCTGGCGACCGAGTACTGGTGTTTCGACGTGGACGGGCCGGTTATCGTGTCCGTGATGCGCGATGTCAAGCAGCCGGTCGTGCCGTTCTGGCTTGCAGACGCAGGCTTCAGGAAGACGGACCTCCGCGTGCGCAACGCGGAATTCGAGTATGAGGTGTGGCAGAAGAGATTCGATGCGGGACGCGTTGGTCTCGGCATCAACGGGTTCGATAAGCACCGTCCTCACTACTTCGTCACGGTAGGTCCGCAACAGCCGGGCACGCAGGTCCATCTCAGCGGGTTCTACCCACCGGACCAACAGGTGTTCGAGATGCGCAAGGGCGCGTTCACGTATCACGACTGGTCGGACCTTCTCCTCGCGGAGGTGCCTGACGCACTGAACGGTCATCTCCTGTTGCCGACGATCCGGGGACGCGCACGCGAAGCGTACTTGATCGGCGCGTTCCGAAAAACCGACTTTCCCTCTTCGAACAAGCCCGACCAGGTCGTGCTCACCTGGAGCGATGACCCGCGCACCACTCAAAGCATCACGTGGCGGACAAACCCATCCGTGACGGCCGGCATACTCCGGATCAAGGAAAAGGATTCGACCGATCCGACGGGATGGACCGAGGTGGAAGCGCACGGACAGGAACTTGATGACCGGCTGTTGCTCAACGACCGGCGAGTGAACCGGTTTACAGCCACCGCCCGCGATCTCAAGCCGGGCACTCAATACGTATACACCATCGGCGGTGAGACGCAGGATCCACGGACCGGGCTTGTGGAATTCACAACGGCTCCGGCAGGCGTGGAGCCGTTCACGTTCATCTTCTTGAGCGATACGCACAACTCGCCCCTTACGCGCGATCTGCTTAACACGGCAACGGCGGCGTATCCGCATACGGCGTTCTGCACGATCTCGGGCGACCTTGTCGGAACCGGCCAATATCGAGACGATTGGGATCGATTCCTTGAGTACTGCGGCGGCTACGCTGCGGGACATCCGCTCGCGCCCTCCATGGGCAATCACGATTGTATCGACGGGCTCGGGGCGGACCTCTATCGTTCCGTATTTGAGCTCCCAGCCGATGGACCCCAGGGCACGCAGCCGGAATGCGCCTACGCCTTCGAATACAGTAACGCGCTGTTCGTCATGCCTGATGCGACCGGTTCAGTGGACGAACAGGCGCCCTGGATCGAGAAGGAGCTGAGCCGATCGCACGCGGCCTGGAAGTTCGCCGTGTTCCACTTCCCGCCGTTCGCCCCGGGCAGCCGCGAACCCGATATCGTCAGGTACTGGGCGCCTATTTTCGACAAATACCATGTGGACTTCGTTCTCTCGGGACACATTCACGAGTATTTCCGTACACATCCGATGCGGGATGGCAAACGCGTGGATTCACCGAAAGAGGGAACCATTTACTTGATCTCCGTGTCTGTGAAGGGCGACCGGCCCCGTGGCCGCAACCCTGATTACATTGCCGCAAACGACCCCTCGGGGAGCCCGCTGTTCGTGGCCTTTACCGTGGACGGCAGCCAAGTAACCGTCAGTGCGCAGGACACACAAGGCCGGAAAGTAGACGAATGTGTGGTTACCAAGTAGGCGCGGCCCTCACCCTACGTTTGTCCTGGCTGATTCAGAACCGCTTCCCATTGCATGTTGACTGAATTCAAGAGGGAGATCCTGGTACAGAGGGGAAGCTCCTCGATGCGAACGATTCTCTCCTTTACTTTGCCTTGATCGAGGAGCAGCGATCTGTAAGTGCCGGGCAGGAGACCGCAATGAATGGGCGGCGTGTAGGATTCACCGTTCATCTCGACCACGACGTTGGCGATACACGACTCGGTGATCTCGCCCTTCTCGTTCCACAACAGGACGTCGTCAACAGCCGAGGGCGGCTGTTCCACACTCTTTGCGCCTTCGAGGGCCTGCTCATAAGTCGCTCGCCAGGTGGTCTTGTGATATAGAAACGGGTCGGAAGAGTCGATTGGTTGTTTCGCAAGACATACGTGGGAGACCTCACGGCGTCGCGTCAGGGGTTTGATATCCAGCGTGTGCGAGCCGCCGTCCGGCGCGATCAGCCGGACCTTATGTGGGCAGGCGGGGAATCGCTTGGCCGCTGCGAAGAGCGTTTGGCGGATCGTGTCCATATCTACCGGGTAGTCGAAGTATTCCGCGGAGTTTTTCAAACGGAGCAAGTGACGTTCAAGCAGAAAGAAACCTTCCTCCGGCGTCCAGAGCATCGTTTCAAGTAACGAGAACTCAGGTCGTTGCGCGGTCAGGATGCGGGCCTTCGTGGCGCATTCCCTGAACTCGGATTCGGAGGTCGAGTCCCACACGATTCCTCCGCCCGTGCCGTATTCCGCCGCGCGGCTCCGCTTGTTTATCGCCACCGTTCGGATCGCCACGTTGAATTGAGCGGTTCGCGCAGGCGTGATGAACCCGACTGTTCCCGTGTAGATCGTTCGTGGACTGTCCTCCAGTTCGCGGATGATCTGCATGGTCCGTGCCTTTGGCGCACCCGTGATGGAAGCCGGCGGGAACAGGGCGCGGAAGATGTCGGTTATGCCGGCGCCCGTGGTGCAACGGACGGTGCTGGTCATCTGCCATAACGTCGGATACCGCTCAACGTCGAAGAGCGCCGTTACCTTTACGCTGCCGGTATCGGCGACGCGCCCCATATCATTCCGGACCATATCCACGATCATGACGTTTTCCGCGCGATCCTTTTCCGAGTCGCGCAGGCGGGCGGCGTGATCGCGGTCTTGTTCAAACCATAGGCCTCTGCCAATCGTTCCCTTCATGGGGCGGGAAACGAGTTCACGGCCTTCCAACTGGAAAAACAGCTCGGGCGAGGCGCAGCAGACGATCCAGTCTTCCGTGTTCACGAACGCGCCGTAGCCACAGCGCTGCGCGCGCATCAGTTCCGAAAAGAATGGCCAAGGTTCGTCGAGGAAATCCGCGCGAAGGCGCAGGGTGTAGTTCACCTGATAGGTATCGCCGGCCTGGATGTACTCTTTGATCTTGGCGATGGCGCGCCGGTATTCGTCCTCGGATATCGAAGGAGTCCATGTCATCCGCGAGGGTCGCGGGGAGAGCACGAACGAGTGGGCGGCTAATTCCTCCGGCTCGCAATACAACCCGAACCACGCAAGGGGGAACTGCCCGGAGGGTTTTGCGGCAAGCGCGGAATCGAACGCCGGCCCCGCTTCGTACGCCAGGAAACCCGCCGCCGATAGGCCGTCTTTCCGGACCTGACTCTCGACGGTCTCGATTACAGGAATGACCTCGTCAAGCGTCCGCGCGACGTGGACGGCCACGGGCTGTCTGAAGAGCAGCCAACGCTGTCGTTGCGCATGGTGCAAGACCACCGTATTTTCGTCTAGTCCCGGATACACTGCGGCGCCCTTGGTGTTCAACCATGCGGTGCAAGACTATCCGGCGGACGGAAGGAGGCACACCGCACCCCTTCACACAGACTCGCCTCAGCCCAAAGGCCCCCGCATCTCAAAACAGTCCGCGCACCCTCCCAGTGTCAACATCGACATCGACCTTGCGAAAAGCCGGGTCAGAGGCGGTGCCGGGCATGAGCTTGATGTCGCCGGCCACGGGCACAATCACGCCTGCGCCGCGGTAGATTAGCACATCGCGGACGGGCAGTGTCCATCCACGGGGCCGGCCTTTCAGGGCCGGGTCGTGCGACAAACTGAGGTGGGTCTTGACCATGCAGATACCGAAGCCCTTGAGCTCATCGTCGGCTGCAATCTCCTTGAGTTTTGCCTCGCTCTCTTGCGAGTACGAAACGCCGTTGGCGCCGTAAACCTCCGTAGCGATCCGTGAGATCTTGTCCTTGACGGGCGTATCGTCCTCGTACAGCAGACGGAAGGCAGGTTCCTCCTGACACGCCTCGATCACGGCTTCGGCAAGCTCGATGGCGCCATCTCCGCCTTTCTCCCAGTGTTTCGATACCGCGACTCGGGCGCCGCTGGCTTCCGCGGCCCGCCGAACGACGTTGACCTCGTCGTCCGAGTCCGTGTGGAAATGATTGATGCACACCACGGGGACAACACGGCTCTTCCGAACCGTTTCAATGTGGGCGAGAAGATTATCGACGCCCTTCTCGACCAAGGCGGGGTTGGATTCGGTGTAGACGCGCGCCAACGGCGTGCCGGGCGTGACCTTCGGCCCGCCGCCGTGCATCTTGAGCGCCCGGATGGTGGCCACGACCACCACGCAATTCGGCGTAAGGCCGCTATAGCGGCACTTTAGGTTCCAGAACTTCTCGAAGCCGATGTCGGCCCCAAACCCGCTTTCCGTGATGTGATAGTCGGCGAGTTTCATCCCGAGCAGATCGGCGATGATCGAGGATTGTCCGAAGGCGATGTTTGCAAACGGCCCCGCATGCACCAGCACGGGTTGCCCTTCGATAGTCTGCATGAGATTGGGGTTCACGGCCCGGCACATCAGCGCGGTCATCGCCCCGTCAACTTCGAGATCGGCCGTCGTGATCGCGTTGCCCCATTTGTCGTATGCAACGACCATCTTGCTGATACGGTTGCGCAAGTCCGCGAGGCCCCTTGCGACGGCGAGAATGGCCATGAGTTCCGACGAGACCGTGATCTGGAAACCGGTCCGGATCATGAATCCGTCCGATTTCCCGCCGATGCCGATAATGACCTCCCGCAAGGCCTGGGCACAATAGTCAATGGTCCAATTGATGGCGAGTTTGCGCGGGTCGATGTTGAGCCGCTTCAACTTTCGCTTGGCCAACACTTCATCCGTGTAGTTGAACTCGTGTTGAAGCCTGCTGGTCAACGCGACCATGGCCAGGTTATGCGCATTGTTGATGGCATCGATATCGCCGGTGAGACCGAGGCTGAATTCCGATAGCGGAATGCACTGACTCAGTCCACCTCCGGCAGCGGAACCCTTGATGTTGAACGTCGGCCCGCTCGAGGGTTGACGAATGGCGCCGCCCACGCGCTTGCCCAGCTTGCCCAATCCCTGGATAAGTCCGATGGTCGTGGTGGACTTCCCTTCGCCCAGGGGGGTCGGCGTGATGGCGGTAACGTCGATGTACTTCCCGTTCGGGGCGTCGCGCAGGCGATCGAGGATCCGCATGTAATCGAGCTTCGCGACATGGTGGCCGTACGGCAGCAGTTCCATTTGCTCGACGCCCATTTCTTCAGCGAGCTGATACACCGTTTTCATCTGCTGCTCCGCGCCCTCCGCGATTTGCCAGTCCGCCATTCGTGTCGGGTCGAGGCGCAACGGAGGCAGTTTGTGAATTTGCGCGAGGCGCGTTTTCCTGGCTGAGTCGGTTTCCAACGAAGGCGCTCCATTCGCCGGTTGCTCTTTGACGCTCATTCTATTTCTCCTTGTAGATTTAGACACTTTTGCGTGGTTTCCCGTTTGCCGAACCACACGTTGCCGACTGTTGCGAACTTCTGGCGTGATGCAAGACTCTTGCGACCTGGTTTTCCGCCAAGTAGAACGCCAGGAGATCCCGACGCCCTACGATCCCAACAAGCTTTTCATCCGCGTTCACGACCGGGACACAACGTATCTTCGTTGAATGAAACAACCGAACGACTCTCGCCAATGTGCAGTCCGGGCGCACCGTGATGACCTGCCTGGTGCACAGGGTGCTGACCTTCTGCTCGAAGCTGCCGACGAGGATCAGATCCGTTTCCGAAAGAATGCCGACGGCGCGCCCATCTTCGTTGACCACCGGCAGCACGGCCACCTGCCGCTTGACGAGCAATTCGAGGGCATCCTGGCAGGTCTGGTTCTCGCGAATCGTGATCACGCTCCGGTTCATCACGTCGCTGACCGTCAGTCCGGCCATGTCGTAGTAGCGCTTCAGATCGATGATCATATCGACTTCGTCGGTCTGCGCCCGAGTGAGGTACTCGAAGCCGCGCTTGGTGTACACATGCTGTGCAATCAGGTTCGCGACGTCGACCGACAGCCAGATGTCGTCGAAATCCAGTTCATAGGCCAACTCGACGATGGCGCGGGTCAGTTGCGTACCGATACCGATGTTCTGATGGCTCCGCCGGCAGACGATAAACATCTCGCACCGGCGGTCCCCCATCGGGAAAATGGCCGCATGGCCGACGACCCCGTCCTCGAAGGACAGAGCCAGCAGGCTCACGCCGTCGCGGATCATGCCTTGCACCCACGTGACGCACGCTTCCGGACGAGACGGAGGCAGGCCACAGAACCGGTCATCATCGCTGACATCGAGGTACATCCGGACCAGGCGGTCCTGCCATCGCTCACTGTAAGGCCGGATCAAGACGGGGTCTCCTCGTTTGTCAATGAACGCGAAAGAAGAGCGCTCGATGCTGACGTGGGAGCTCAGCGCGCCCTCTTCCGCATGAGAAGGGCAGGTGGCCGGGCTGCCGGTGCAGTGCAGACTTCTGTTCGTTTGCATTTCCGCTCCTGCCTTCTCCTGCTGACTAACCATGACTCTCCGGCGTATCCCAGTCCGACCTGTCTGACCGGTCAGACCCGTCCGACGGGCCCGAGTGGGGATCAATGACGATTCTGCGGCTGGTCCGGTTGTGAATCCTCCAAAAGCAGTTCCGCGACGCGACTCATCTCGTTCGCGGCGACCGATTTGTCCAGGAAACGATCAACGGGCGCCCATGAGACATCGGCTTCGGAAAAGGTGATGCCCAAACGGTCGCCCATGTTGCTTAGCATCAAGATAGGGAGGTGGCGGCTGCTCGGATCGGATCGGATCGTCCGACACAACTCCGCCCCGTCCATGCCCGGCAGCAGAAGGTCCACGAGCAGAAGATCAAAGTCGTTTTTCCCGAGGACATCGAGCGCCTGTTCGGCCGTCCGGACCGCCTCGACCACGTGTCCCCTCATGGTGAAGGCGACAGCGTAGATCTCCTGGAAGTCCTTATCATCTTCGACGACTAAGATCCGGGCCATATCGCTGTCCTTAGACGCTTGCTTCTTGGGCGTACGTCAAGAGTTGTTCCATATCCACGTGTTTCCTCACGAGATCCCGCGCGCTTTTGATGCGATCCGTGTCCTCCGGCAGCGTCTTGAAAACCACGTTTTGCAACCGGGCGGAGACCTCGTAGGTCGAGCCCGCGCAGAGCAAGACGGGGAGATTGGAGTTCTTCAGCAGCGCGATAATGGTGAAATGCGGGATGAGTCCGCACGTCAGCACCAAACCCGTGACGCAGGCGACAAGCCCCGTGCGGTGCCGTGTTTTGACGCAGGTGAGGTCGTCGGCGCACGTAGGCGCGGCGAACAGGGCAACCAGTATGTTGTCGATGCGGTCGCCTGGTGTGATCATCAGCGTGCGCGGCTCGAGGCGAGGAAGCACATTTTGTGGGCCCATCGCCGCGATCAGAACGGAGTTCACGCGCCGGTCGAGTGAGTCGTGCCCGCACAGGATCTTCGCCTCGAGGGCCTCGGCGGCTTGGCGTACGCGGGGATAAGTGAACTGGGCCTCGAAGGGAATCGCCCCGAGAAACCGGTAGCCGAGATTGCGGACGCCCTGACCGAGAAGTTCGGTCTGCTCCTCGATGCTTTCGGCAGGAACCTTGTTGGCGACAACGCCCAGGACTTCGACGTCGCGCGCTTCATACATGATCAGGTTCAAGGCGGTCTGATCCAATGTGGCGCCTACGCCGCCCTCGACAACGAGCAGCACCTTCGCACTCAGCATGGAGGCGACCTCGGCATTCGAGAGGTCGATACTGGCGCCTACGCCCGCGTGGCCCGTGCCCTCGACGACCATGAAGTCGCAGCCGTCGCACAGGCGCTGGTAAGAATCAAGAATGCAGGCCCGCAACGGTTCCGGATCGCGATTGAGGACATAATCCTCGATGAAGCCTTGCGGAACGGCCAGCGGGTTGATGTCGGTCAGCGCTCCCGGCAATGAATAGGCGGACTGCATGAGAACGGCGTCGCGGTCCACTTTGACGCCACCCTGTTCGACGGAATGCTGTCCAACGGGCTTGAAAAACCGAACGGAAAGCCCCTGCTCGAGCAAGTGGTGAACGAGACCCATGGCGACGGTTGTCTTGCCGACATTCCGACCCGTCGCAGCTACATAAACGACTTGCATGACTCTACCAGCCTTTGCCTTGCAGTCGACTCACCAAACACTCGGAAAGCACCACCACGTCTTCCGCGGGAAGAAGTTCGAGGATATTAGGCGGATACAGAAGCGACACGTTGGGCGGGAATTCCGCGTCCCCCTCGTACCACGCCACAATCACGGGCGCGGACGGAAAGACGTTGAACTGATACCCAACATCGCCAAAAGGCACGGCGCGTCCGCCAAGGCGTTCCGCCGCGGCGATGAAACACTCGCGATTGCGGCCGGCAGTAGCGCAGAGCCGTCTCACGACGCGCGCTTCGTAAACGCTCTGGTAGCCGCGTGCGTCAGGAAAGTCCGCGAACGAAGCCCAACCCACAGATTGCTGTAGCACAGGCGCCCCCGCCTGTGGGTAACCAGGCGCCCCCCTCCCGTGTGAATCAACAGCCGGGGGCGGCTGTTCCACACTCTTACCGCAAAGATAATGCAGCGCCAGGATCTCCCACCTCTGTCCGACCGTGCCTTCGCGGGCCTCCGTCAAGTCTGATTCGGCAAACGTCACGGTGCGCTCGGTAAGGTCTATGTTGAAAACCGCGTTCAAGACGGGTAGGCGGCAGAGGCGCTCAGGCCCGGCCTCGACCCCCAGGGAACCGAGCGCCTCGGGCGTTTGACGCCTCGCGCGCTCGAAGCCGTAGTCGGTGGCAACCTGGTAGTTCGTCTGTTTCACT
>Ga0315279_10007340_pt1 | contig 13656 bp, 15 predicted proteins | sample YL17G06_20_MG_FD_203694 | JGI IMG/M metagenome (GOLD analysis project Ga0315279, IMG submission 203694) | Sediment microbial communities from Yellowstone Lake, YNP, Wyoming, USA - YL17G06_20 | ecosystem: Environmental > Aquatic > Freshwater > Lake > Sediment | place: USA: Wyoming | collected... | reverse complement strand
TTTGGTATTTGGGAGATAATTTTACAAGTTCCATGTCAATCCTCGATCGATCAATACTTTGTTTTACGATAACTGAATCGATCGAAGATGTCAAGAGCTGCAATCCGGCCACAATCGGAAAGACGTACGCAGCCGCTAAAATTCTCAGGAAGAATAGAGAGCCTACGACTTTCGGGAGGATGGAGGAATCGAATTCATCAAACAGCCTACAAAATGAAGGTTTTCGCGGCTTTGAAAAATTGTCAATCTTTATGTGTTATTTTTTTCCAGGCAAAAATGTTGTTGTAAGGGCAAAAGTGAGGCAAATTTCAATTCTAAGTGCATAATAATCTGAAAGATAGCTTGGCCCGTCCCCAATTTCAAATATGCGAGGTCACCCGGGCGATGAACTCCAGATAATCCATCCGCTCCACCTCTTCAGCTTCTTTCCCATACCGGTAGCTCACCTTGCCCTCTTTCTCCTCGAAAGAGAGACGCTCCAGGGAGAGCAGCGGGCGAATGCAGTGGAGGTGCGGATGAAGGTTGATCCGGTCCCCGAAGGTCTGGATAACGGCGATGAGGCCTGGGACAAGATCCTCGCCTGAGACGGCCTGGAAGTAGACCGCCAGGGTGTTGACGGCGCAGCGGCAGAGGTCGCCGAGGAGCTTCCTTCGGAACTTGAAGAACACCCGCAGCGTCTTGGGCACCGTGAAGACAACCTGGCGGTGAGGGACATCCAGAAGGAGTTCTTCCCGCATCCACTCGCCCCATTCCTCAAGCCGCTTGGCGTGACACGAGGGACAGAATCCCCGGGTCTTGCAAGAAAACATCAGAAGATGCTCCGCCCGGCAGTCCGGATAGCGGATCCGGGCGAATCCGCAGCGCGGATTGCCGCAGTCAAGATACTTCTCCACAACGTCCTTGATGATCGGCCGGAAATAGCCGTACTCCTTCTCGAAGCGGTTTTCATACTCGGACAGGAATTTATCGAAGTCATGGAACAACACCCAATAAAGGACGGTCCGCTCCGGATGTCGAGGAGGATAGACTCCAGCCATGGCGGGAGAAAAGCCTCAGAAACGGGCCAAAGTCACGAATACGACCTAGTCTCCCCTGAAAAGACGTGATGAGGCCCGGCTCAAACGAGAAAATCAAGTGAGAAAACGTCAACAGCCGTTGACGCTCGCCCAGGAGAATGGAAACGGCAGAAAACTTTCTATAGATGATCGTCAGAAGTCGCCTGTTCGTGGCCACTTTGGCCTTGTTCGCACCTTTGCCGCGGGCCGGCCGTTCGTAAAAGCATCTTTCGTCCCGCCTAGCGGATCACGACGACCGCCGGATCGCTTTCCTGAAGGTCTTTATTCACCGCGACAATATGGTACGTGTATTCCGCGTCTTTCGTTACGCTGCGATGCAAGTATTTGAACGTATTCGCATCAAGCGAGGCGAGTTCCATCCTCTGTCCATTTTCGACAAGATAGATATTGTAGTTCAAGATGTTCACATTGTCGGGGTTGGCCTTGAATGAAATGACGTTAATATATTCAGCCTGAGAGAGGGAACGGTTCAGAACCTTCTGGCCGGCCGGATCCAACGGAGCATAAAGAGCCGATTTGAGGTCGATGACCTTTATCAGTTCCCCTGTATTCAGGTCGATCATGGACACGTTGTCCGTTCGGGAATTGGCCGTGTAGAAGAAACGCCGATCAGGCGACAACACACCATCGGTGACAAAAAATCCCTTGAGATTGACAATTCTTGTGGTCCAGGAGGATTTCGTCACATCGAAGGCATACAAGGAATGCGCATCGCCGGAAACGACGAAGAGTTTATCCTTTGACGGAGAAAGCGCTACGCCGGCAAGCCCCGAAGGAAACCAGCCGCTTCTTCCCATGGCGGTAAAAACGTCGATCAAATCGAAAGTGTCGATGAGCTGGTCCGTATCCATGTCAATCTTGTAAACGGATGCAAACCCGAGCAGGTAGAGAATCCGATTCGCTTCGTCGAATTCGCCTTCCATAAAGCCGGTATGGCCATGACGCTGGGCGGCGGGCGGAATCTCTATCGTCCGGATCTCTTCAAGAGTGGTCGCATTGAATATCGTGACGACGGTTGCGTCTCCCCACATATGCCCCCGGGCGATATAGAGTTTTGAACCGTCCGGGGACGCGACAACTTTATCGCTGTATAGCCCAAGCGGCAATGGAATGGACTTCAGGAGGACCATGGTTCTTGCGTCAAAGATGAAGAGCTGGCTGGCCTGCATCGTGCCGGGATCGAAATTGATCGCGGCCATGCGGTCACCGAAAAAAGTGAAAATGATGGGGTTGATATTTCTTCCGATCGGGTACCGTTGGCTGATGGAACCGCTCGAAGGATTCAGGGCGAGGATGTCGCTTCCACTGCTGATGTAGAATTTGTCCTGATAAAATCCCCACCCTTTCGCGGCCGCGACGGGCAAGGCAACGCGGCCCACCAACTGGCCGGATCCCAGATCCAACTTGTACATCGCTTGGGATGAATAGCTGACGACATAACCGATATTGCCGCCGCGGATGATAGCGTAGGGTTTGAAGGAATCTTTGTTGAACCGCATGCTGCCGACTTCATTTCCCGTTGAGATTCTGACTTTACGCAAGACATTGTAATCACCATCGGTTTCGAACAAGAAATCGGAGTTCGAGGGATCCACGACGACGGCCCGCTGATCACTGGATGATGACAAGGGGATATTGCGGACAAATTTGTTCGCGGCCATATCCCATTCGAGAATGGGCACATTGCCGACAGCGCCGCCGCCGGACCACAATCCTATGACATAGATCCTGCCGGCCGCTTCGTTCACGGTAAAATCAGCGACGCCATAGTCCGCCGGCGCCGAAGCCGCAACTTGAAAATTGTTGAGATCGAAAGCGACCATATTTCCGATCCCTTTATTGTCCGGACCTTGTTGGAACCATCCAAAATACGCGGCCGTTTCACTGGAGTTCAGGACAATCCGGCGCGCCGGGGCGGGATACTGGATGACATCGTTGGGGAAGCTCATGGAACGAACGACTTTTTGAGTGACGACATCAAAGGCAAAAAAGGATGTTTGAAAGACACTTTGGTTGATCAGCGTCCCCACCGTATACAGGAGATTCGGATTATTGCGTGAAGGAGCAATGGGGCCGAACAGCACGCCGGCGACGGCGATCCGTTGATATGAATCGTCCGCCGTACTGATGACGCACAATCCTCCCTGGTCACTCGAAGGGACATAGATCTTGCTTCCATCCGGCGACAAGGACATCGCCTTCAGAGAAGCGGGTGATACCGGAAGGACTTTCACCACTTGCTTGTTGATCGTGTCGACGACCATGACGTTCTGGGCGGCGTAATTGGAAACATAAAGTTTTCTTCCATCCGGACTCAAGAGAGTAGACCCCGAATCCAGTTGGATGCCGGCGGCCGAAACATCGATCGAGTCGCTGATCGTGAGCGTGGCCAAATTCACGACCAACAGTGAATCATCGAGCGAGAAGGAAACGTAAGCCGTTTTCCCATCCGGGGTAATCGCCAATCCCAGTGGTCCGGGCGCCCATCCTTGCAAAGAATCGCCCGATCCCGATATTGGTCCTATCGCCCCGATTGCTTTTCGTGGATTGGACGCGTAAGAAGAAGATGTTTTCGGTGAAATCCGGGTCTCTTTTGGCGCGCTTGGCATGACCATACGAGCCCCAAAAACCTGCGCGGTCAATCCCATGAAACCCAACATGAACATGATGATCAGTTTCAAGAAATAGGGATTTCTCACTATTACGGGATTACGAAATATCGTTCTATGCATGGAATCCCTCCCTTGGCTCTGCCGGTATCTTATAGCCCGCGTCACCGCATTGTCGACGGCGCCGATTTTAGTGTAAAGGATCACGGCTGTCCGGTTAAGAAAACGTAAGATCCTTCTAACATGCACATAATTCAGAACATGCAGTCGGTTTTGACCGTAATCGATTTGAACGTGATTTTGTATAATTGGCGCTCTTTTCAAAACCGAGGAGCGTCCGATGAACACCCCGCCCACGATTTTCGCCCAGATCATGGCTTTCCTGCCAATGTACGAATTCCAAAGATTTTCCTTTTTCCGCGGCGCGGTGAATTTCCGCTCTTGGCGACGAATCTCCCCTCCTAACCATACCGATACTGTATCTCCGGCCAGGCGGCAATGTCAATAACCGCGAAAAACGGCGCCTGAAAAGCATGTTGGGCCAAGAAACCCTCTCGTACCGGACAAAAGACAATAGACTCCCGTTCCCGGTGATAATGAGATGATCAAAAATAATCCACGCTTTTCTCGGCGGCCATCAGGGCGACTTCAATAAAAAAAAGGAGGGCGGTGTCCAGCGTCGAATAGATTTATTGGCCGAATCTATGGCGAAAAAAGACGCTCCGTTTTCTTTCCGCTTTTTTCCGGGGGCGAGGAAAAACGACCTTTCGTGTCACCTTTCGTGTTGAGGGCTGAAACTTGCGTATTTTGTGGTATTTTGGCTCCATTGACTAAGAGCCGGGGAGATATGATGGGCCCTCCGCGGGCCCTGTTAAGTTGCTGATAATAAAGCTGGCGGGAGGATGTGGGAATCGAACCCACCCAGCCCCTTCGTCAGAAGCCGTGCTGGATTTGAAGTCCAGAGGGGCCACCAGGCCCCATGCCCTCCCAACCATCAAATACTAATTGATTTGAAGCCGATTTTCAATCCCTTCGGAGAGGCCGTCATTTTGAGGATTGACGTCTTTTTGACGCCCTGAAAAGAGTCTTTCAGCCACCTTTTCAACCGCCGCTTGCTTGTCTTCATCAGTCGGATGAACATATCGGAGCGTCATATCGAGGGATGAATGTCCGAGAATCTTTGAGGCCGTGACGATATCCGTCGCTTTGACTAGGTGATAAGCGGCTAGATGGCGGAGGTCATGGAAGACAAGCCCCTGCTTTCTCCCTGTCTCGATCTCGGCCGCGGCGCAGGTCGCCTTGAATGCGTCGTCCACGTCTTTCCTCCGGGTCCCCGTCTCGGGATTCGAGAAAACATATTCGCCCTTTCGCGGCAGAGAGTCAAGCTCCACGCAGAGGCCGGAATCGATCGGGACGAGTCTTTCCTTTTTGCTCTTCGCATTCTCGATCGGGATCCGGATCCGCTGAAGTGGGAAATTGATATCCTTCCACTTGAGTTTGAGGATCTCACCTTTCCTCATTCCGGTCGTAAGCGCGAGCTTCAAAATGGGCTTCAGATAATCCGCGGCTGAATCCACGAGTCGGCGTTGCTTTGCATCATCAAGACCGAGCTCGAGAATGACCTTTTCGCGGTGATTATTCTCCGGCTGCTTTTTGACCCGCCGTCCCCGGATCGGATTCGACGGGATAAGCTCATCGGCCTCGGCCATATAGAGAATACTCTTGAGAAGCGAAAGCTCCCGGTTCGCCGTCGCCGGCGCCGCGCCCCCTTTCTCGATCCGCTGCGTAACGTACCGGCGGACGTTCCCGGGCTTGATATCCACGAGGCGCGCGTCTTTAAATTCTCGATTGAGATGCAGAAGCGACGCTTCATCGCGCTCGGCTGATCGTTTGGTCTTCCATTCCGCCGAGTCCAGGACCGCCCGGGCGTACGCGCCGAATGTATCTCCGGCCGGTTTCGGCTTGACGAGTTCGCCGAGTTTCCCTTTTTTTGCCGCGACGCGCAGTTCAGCGAGATAGGCCCTAGCCTCTTCTTTTGTATGGCCGGCGAAGCGCCGGACCCGGCAATAATTCAGCGTGATCTCCGTGAGATAATACGCCGGCTTGCCGTCTTCGGCCGGGATAAAGACTAGATTTCGTTCATTCTTCATCGCTTATCCCTCCTCTCGAAAATAGAAGAAGCGGCGCGGCCCGCATTGCAATTAAGGGGGACCGGCAGAACGCCGGAAAGGGGGGAGCGGGCCGCACCACATTCAATCATTATTTAACTTCGGCGATTTCGTCAAGCAGACGCCGGAGCCGTGGTCCGCTTGGTCCTGGCCGGCGCTGCGATCGTCTTCGTTTTCGAGGCCGTACGGCGTAACAGAGCGGCCTCGAGGAACATTCCAAGGCGTTCTACGAGCTCACTGGCCTGGGCCTCGTTCATGCTGATACCAAAGCCGGAATTGAGATCGTCCTTTCCGGGAAGGGGCTGAATCCGGATCGTCGGAATTATTTCCCTTTCATCACCGTTCGAGACTTTGAATCTGACCGCCTGACGTTCCAGCAAGATGATAATGTCTTCCGCCGTGACTTCGCCCTTGTCTTCGTCAAAGCTGATTTTGTCTTTCTTCCCGAACGTAAAGAGAGAGACGGCCTCGGCCAATCGGCGAAAATTCTCCGCCGAAAATACAAGAGATGTTTCGCAAGATCCGGAATCGGAAAAGGTAAGATCGACGCTTCCGTCTTTTTTCTTCGTCACCCATTCCAGACTCTTGCCTCCCAAAAGAATTGTTCCACCGATTTTTAACACGTTGTCCTCCTCTTTATTTGATGAATTTTTGGAAATCGATTTTCCGGATTCGCCAGAAGCGGCCGCCGCCGGGCTTGAATGCCCGCAGCCGTCCGGTCTGGATCCACCGGATAACCGTTCCTCTCTTAACTTTAAGGATTCCGCAGATTTCAAAGACCGAAAGGAATTTGTCCATTTTGGCGTCTCCATATTAGAATCATATTGAATCATTATAAGGCATAATATATCATTAAAAGCTATTTGTCAAGTTTTTTCTTCCCCCTCCCCGGAGTTCATGCTATCATCCCCCAAAATGAGCGCCGATTATCTTACAAAAAAAGAGCTTATGGCCTATCTGAAAATTAGCCGGACAACCGTTGATAGACTTATGCAGCAAGGGCTCCCCTATATAAAGCTCGAGCGCCGCGTCCTCTTTAAATGCGAGGACGTTGACACCTTCCTCGAGACCAAGAAGATCGTCAAATAAATCCTCCTGTCCTCGCCGTTCTTCGCGCGTGAGGCTCAATCGGATCCGAAGGGCGGCGCCGTCCTGCCGGTCCCTGTTCCAGTAACGGAAAGCCGCCCCCCAGGTTTCTATTTTTATTTTTCGGCCGTCGTAATGAACATCTCCCAAGTCACGGCGTCCGTGCCGACCGTTGAAGCGCGCCGGACATAGGTTTTTTCGCTCCGGAAGTTTTGTGTTTTAACGCCGGCCTCGACGATCTGGGGGAGAATCACAAGCGCCGCGTAAGGATCCCCGTCGCCGTCGTCATCGCTTTCTTCCAACTGGACGTCCAGCGTTCCCCCGCTCCCCACGTCTGAGACAATGATGACGGCCTTGACGCTGCCCGTGGGACCGATCTTGAGGCCCGCGCCGTTCTCGGATCCCACCTCCTGAGAGCCGCTTGTTTTGAGGATTAATTCCGCGTCTTTAATAATTCCGTAAACCATGATGATTTTCTCCTTTTAAGAAAATTTCTTAATAGCTTTTTCGCGCATCTTCCGATCTGCCTTGTTTGCGAAGACGCGCCTAGGTTCTTCGGCGGTCCGGCGTTCGGGCATTTTGTGGAGAAATTCCGTCTTCCGTGGGAGTAGATGTGGGATAAGGTTCGCCATAGTCAACGCCGCGTCCACGTCCCAATTATACCGATCGAGAATTTCTGTAACTAACTGAATCGCGCCCGCTTCACCCTTAGCCTTTACGAGCTGCGTCCTTTCCACGTCGATCAGCCATTCGCGGCCGCCGGCGCTGACGATCATCTTCCCATTTTCGATCCGGACGGATCCTGTTTCGCTCGCGCTCATGGTCAAAACCTATGCGGATTGAATGGCTCTTCATCTTTGAGATGACGTTCCAGATTGCTTATAAAATTGTCAGCCTCCTTCAGAAAGGGCCGGCCCTGGACCTTCAATCTCAATTTTAGAAGTCTCTCTTTATCCGCCTCAAATTTCGCTTTGAGTTCGCCTTCTTTGACCTTCGCTTCTCTCTGACGCTTGAAGTCCCATTGAGAAGTTTTGTCTCTGAGCGCCCGAATAGTCTTTGCGTGTCCGGTCATCGTTTCGATAATTCCGGCCATCTCCTCTTCGACTTTAAGAGCGTTTTCCTCGAATCCTCTGCTGATTCTTTCTTTAACACTTTCGTCCGGCTCCGGCTCCGGCGGCCCGACTTCCCCGATGACCTTTCCCCATTTGTCCCTAACAACCTGAGCTCGATCGGCCTTTCCGATTACGTTCCCGGCTGCGTCGCGGACAATCTTTTCGCCGCCCCCCGCGGGGATCCCGGCCGCTGCCGAATTCGTTTTCTTTGGGGCGCTGCCGCCAGCCTGATTGAGTCCTTCTGTGATATGTTCTCTTACCGATTTTTCGTCTGCCATTTTTTTGGCCTCCTAATTAAAATTTTTTAAAACCTAATTCTCTTTGCACCGTTTCAAGAAATCCGTCTTCTAACTTCGGCGGTGGTGGAATACCTTGATTGATTTGCGGTCCAAAAAGATATGGCTTTCGCGCTGCTAACTCGAGGATGGCTTCTCGAGCACCGATCACCATGTCTGAATCTTCATCGAATGAGCATCCGGAGAGGTCAACGATTTTGACGGCCAGGTCCGCGTCGACCATCCCCAGGGCCCGGGCCTCGAGCTCCACGTTCATCCGGATGATGGCGTTCCGGTAATGTTCTTTAAGTTCTTCCTGGGAAATCTCCGCTTTTAAAAACTCTTCTTTCCAATTAAATTCTTTTTCAGCCATTCGATCCTCTCAATGTCTAATGACTTTTTTTAAAACCCATTCCCATTTGGTCCCAAGCGCTTTTGTGTTCGCTGTACATTCGTTCTTTCTCTCCGTCCTCATCGGCCCCGGCCACCCCGCAGCTCGAGCCGAATCGCTTTCCGCAGTAGCACAGGACGCCGGCCGCAGCGTTCCCTAAATCGTCATGCTGTCCGGGGAAGTGAGTAACGAGATCCCGTCCCCCGCCGCGGACCCGGCGCTCGAGGTTTCCGAGCTGCCCGATCAATCGGCGGTTATCCAGGAGTTCAACGGCCCGGCTTGTTACGAGCGGGAGAAAATCAAGATAGAGTTCGCTGACAGATTTCGGAGAATATTTGACCCTGACGCCCCATTTCTCGAATTCCGTCTTGACCCATTCACGACTAAATCTATCAGAAATGACCTCAAAGCAACGGTAGGAATGAATGAGCGCCGCAAATTCGCGGACAACCTCTTCGGGTCTAAATCCCGGCTTAGCTTCTCGCATGAAGTCCAGGATCCGGACCCGGCCGTCAAGCTCCGCGTGAGCGATGGCCAGCGTGAAACTATCCTGACCGCCGAAGGACGGATCTATAAAAGCCGTGTACCTTTGACCTTGGAGCGGGGGGATTTCTGTTCGATCGGTGACGACACAAGTTTGGAGCGCCTCGAACGGAAGGAACGATTCAATATCAGCTCTCCATTCGCATTCCCATTCTGCCGCAGCGGCCGCGGGGTCATCGCGTAGCGCGTCTTTCACCAGCTCCGCGTCAAGCGTGGGATTCATCGTCAGACTTGGAGCTTTCCAAACCAGGACGCGGCCCGGCTGCCCGAAACTTCGCTTGAACGTGTCATAGAGAATTCCGCGCCGGCTGTACGGCGTTGAAATTGAAATCAAAAGACTCTCCGGAATCGTCCCTAGCGCCGGTCGGAGCGCGTTGACGACTTCTCGGTCCGGATTCGCGGTCATGTCTGAACGCCAGAATGCCGTCTCTTCGAGGATGGCCGCTAGACAAGTGAAGCCGCGGATCGATCTGTATGAATTCGTTTTGATCTCAATGGTAACTTTATTCCGGAGCGTGATCGTTTCTTTACGATCGTCGCGGACTAATTTTCTTAGGAGCGGCGTCGAATCCAATATCGCCGAGACGTACTCCTTTATGATTCGGGCCTGGTATCTATCAACCGCTATAATAAAAATCATCCCGCGTTCCCCGCGATTTAAAAACGGCGTCCAATCTTTGAAGCAAGCCAGGAACACGGCCACGAGCGCGGAGATAAAAGACTTGCCTGACCGCCGGCCGCAGATGGCCGCACATTCCCGGATCCGGTCCCTGGGCGGCTCAGAGAGGTCCGTACACTTTCTGAAGAGCTCGAGGTCAGCGGGATCCTCAATGGGCAAGCCGAACAGCGCCTTGAGAAAGACGATCCACGGCCGCCAGGTGGACGGGTCCTTAAATAAACCGCCGAAAAGGGCCTGGTCTTGAATCGCGTCAATTATAGAAATCATATCCCCTCCTCCCCGCCCGGATTGCCCTTTCCGAGCTCTAGGGGCTCATTTTTACCGGGAATTTCTTCACCAGGTGACTGCAGCGGGGCGATTGCCTTGGCTTTCGAGGCCGCGGTCTTGGTCTTTTTAATATTCTCAGCATCCTTCGCCTGGAGGTATTCGCCGAGATCTAGGATTTTGGCCTCTGCCCGCTTATCAATGCCTAGGGCTTCAAGGTCAAGTCTGAGGCTGTTTGTATAGGTGATATATGACTTCGCCAGAACCGGGCTCAATTCTTTTCCTTTGAAGACGCCGGTCTCTTTGACGTGCTCTTCTATACAGCGAATGACTGCCAACTTTGAGACGGCCCGATCAATAAGGACGCGCTGAGCTGCCGTGAGATCCTCTTCACGAGGCCCCAGATCTTCGATCAATCCATCCCGGGCGGCTTGAAGGTATGCCCTGATATATGTCCGGCGCTCCGGTAACTCGCCGGCCCGGATGATAAGGGAATATCCGCCATGACTGGGCGGCCGTCCAGGCTTGCCCTTTCGCTTGTCTTTGGCCTGTTTATCGCTCATTTACAACCTCTTTAATTTCAATAAGATGGCCTTTTCCATACGTTTCAAACACGTCAATAATCACGTCAATTTTCCTTTGCATATGGGGAAAGATATGGACTATCTGTCCAGCGCTTGAGGAGTGTTCTTGGTAGCATAGGAAGGCCGAAAGGGCGGCTTTGCTTGGCGCTGTTTTCCTGCCCTTCCCCAAAGAGGCCCTGACATACCCCCTCCTTAATATTTTTTATATAGAAACTATATATTCTAATAGGTTTATAGTGGCCAGGGGGGGTGGCCACAATGTTTCCCCCTATAAAGGGCATTTTGGCCACGTGCAGGGGGGGTATCAGGGGGGTCATTTGAGCCTCAGGATTGCCGGACTGCCTTTGCCGATCTGGTGATCTTTTTGGATGACTCCCCGGCTGATTGCGTCATCGATGGCGCGGCGGATAGTCGTGCGCCCTGCTTCTCCGGACAAGGCCAGGATGAGGTCCTTCTGCAGCATCTCTCCGTCATTATCCTTGAGGATTTCCTCGATCTGTCCGGGAATGATAGAGCGGCCGAGGTCTTGCCAGAGCGAGCTCTTTTCAAAAAGCAAACAATCTTGTTTTCTTTCAATAACGAAACGGGCCGGCCAGACGCCGTGACGCGTTGTGACTTCGACCAAGGCATAATTTTGGTAAGGTAGGGGCAAGGTTTGCTGTCGGTATTTGTAATGAAGGAAGTCAAGGCCGATGGTGGTATCAGCGCTGTTGGCAATCATCGAATGCCCCATGAAGCGCGAGACGGAAGAGCGCTGCTCAATTTCATCTGAATCCGTCTTATTACTAAAATGATGAACAACGACTAGGCCCAGGCCGAAGTTCGACTTCAAATCCGAAAGAATTTTCATCATGGGCGAGATATCGCCGGAGGTGTTAAGCTCTTTGGGGTAGAAAGTATAAAGTGGATCGAGGATTAAGATATCCGGCCGATACTTCTCGATGAGCTGGATTAATTTTTTATAGTCGGTTTCGACGGTCAAATTCCACCATGTTCCCGTCGTCGTCTTTTGGAAAAATCTGCCTTCCAGGTCGAAAACTTTTTCGTGTTGCATTTTGAAAAGGCGGTCCTTCATACCGGGAAGCGAGACTTCTTGTTGAATGAGGAGGACGTTGAGAGGCTTAGCGATTTTGAGGTCGTCGATTAGGAAGGGCGAGGTCCCCGAAGCGGCAAAGAGGCCGAGTTGCGAAACGAACAGGCTTTTTCCAACGCCCTTTTGTGCGCCGACAAGACAGAAGCCGAATCGTTCTATGATAGGTTCGACCAGCCAATCGATTTTTGGGATCTGGAGAATATTAAGCTCTTCGATCGTCATCGCTGCTTCTTTCGGCTGCTCGGCGCGGGCGAGTTCGTTCTGTTCGCCGACAAGTCTTTTGATCTCCGCCAGGCCCCGGTCATCGAAAATGCCGGTTTTGAGGAATTCCCTACTCTGGCACTCTGCCGCCCTTAAAATTTTTTCAGACAACCGGCGACGTTTAAGCTCCCGAACAAGACCAGCGAAATCCCCACTTTTGGGAACGCCATCGATAAGCGAGGAGGCCGCGATCCGATCCTCCGGCCGCATGAAAGAATCGACGAACGCCGGAATAGAAATTTCGTCAGGATGATCGTTTTTCCAAATCTCGGAAATCTTTCTGAAAAATATTCGTGGTTGGTCGGTGGAAAAATCTTTGTCGATTAGATCACGGCCTTCAGCTTCAAGAAGCGCCGGCCGCATAATTAAACGGCCGAGGATCGCCCGTTCGGTTTCGGTCATCGCCGCCCCTTTCCACGGGCTGAAAGCACCGCGCCCGCTTCGATTGCCGCGACGTTGAGCCGAATTTGCCGCCCGATCCTCAGTACCGCGCCCTTTGGCAGCCGGTCTCTGCCTATGAGACTATATAAGGTCTTCGCCGATTTGAGGCCGAAATATTCAGCGGCCGCGGGTATTGAGAACCAGCGCCGTGTTTCCATGTCAATCAGCACCAACGGCGAAAATATCCGAGATACCAACGCCGAGAGCTGCGGCGATTTTTTTCTGGGAATATATCGAAATCTTCCGACCGTGTTCGGCAGACCAGACAGTCGCGGGACAGACGCCGGCCTTTAGTGCGATATCAAGTTGCCGAAGCCCCTTTGCTTTGCGACTCGCCACCAACCGAATGTTGGGATTGAGCATTGCCGCGCCTCCTGCGGAATGAAAGCAGACTGGCGGGCTTAATTTGTTTCTTTCTTAATTGCGCCACGCTGCCAGCTTTCACCCACGGAGCGTCTTGCTCCGGCAAGCTACCTGTTAGCGATCTAGCTAACAAGTTTTGGCAGCGCGGCCTTGGGAGGGTCACGCTTTGCCCGAAACCCATCGGGGAACCTTGCGCATTATTCTTATACCATAATATCAATCTAGTGTCAAGAAGATTTTTCGAGATTCAAAAAAAATGATCTCGCGGGGACATCCTGGAGTGATTGACGAGGCCGTGCGCATGGCGTCCCCATCCGGTCTCGCTAAATAAATATGACGAAAACTTGTGCAAGATAATTGACGGGATTAATGACGTGATTGAACGGAAAAGCCTAAGAATTCCTAAGAATACGGAAGACAGTTTTCAGGGGAAAATTCAATTTCCAGGGGAGTTTAAATGGATTTGAAGTCCAGAGGGGCCACCAGGCCCCATGCCCTCCCGCATTTATTATCAACTACTTACGAGCCCATTATTTTCGGATTCTCCTGCGGTGTGAATAATTTATGAATATTCGACCTTCTTCTTTGCCTGGTTCAGCATTGGCATTTACCTCGCCGAATATTTTAATTTACCTTACGGCGAAATAGCAACAATTTCGGCCCTCGCTTTAAACATATTTTGTCTTATTTATTCAAATTTAACCATTGTAA
>Ga0315279_10007338_pt1 | contig 13659 bp, 7 predicted proteins | sample YL17G06_20_MG_FD_203694 | JGI IMG/M metagenome (GOLD analysis project Ga0315279, IMG submission 203694) | Sediment microbial communities from Yellowstone Lake, YNP, Wyoming, USA - YL17G06_20 | ecosystem: Environmental > Aquatic > Freshwater > Lake > Sediment | place: USA: Wyoming | collected... | reverse complement strand
ATTTCGACCAGACGCGGTGCACCGGCTGTTATACCTGCGTGATAGCCTGCAAAGACTGGCATGACGTGCCGGCCGGCCCGGCGAGTTGGAGAAGAGTGCTAACCATAGAAGAAGGCAAATTCCCGGATGTGTTCGTCGCCTGGCTTGCCACCTCCTGCTATCACTGCGCCCGGCCTGCCTGTGTGGAAGCATGTCCTGCCGGAGCTATCACGAAGAGGAAAGAGGACGGCGTCGTTGTCGTCGACCAGGCGAAGTGCCTGGGCAAAGACAAGTGCGACCTCTGCCTGCAATCATGTCCCTACGGGGCTCCACAGTTCGGCGCGGAGAAGAACGCCAAGATGCAGATGTGCAACCTGTGCTTCGACCGGCTGAAGGAAGGCAAGAAACCCATCTGCGTGGCGGGATGCCCTATGAGAGCGCTGGACGCCGGCCCCATTGATGAGCTTCGAGCATTGTATGGAGATAAGACCGATGCTGTGTCGTTTGCGTATTCAGCCGACCTGAAGCCGTCGGTCGTCTTCAAACCGAAGCGCAAGAAGAGCCTGGTGGGGGGAAGAAAATGAAGGAGCACTATGGATACGCCGGGAAAATCCTGAGAGTGGACCTGTCTTCGGGGAAAATAACTACCGTGCCCACCGCACAGTATGCCGATAGATTCCTCGGAGGCAGGGGTATCGCCGCCAAAATATACTGGGACGAGGTACCAGCTAACGTCAAGGCCTTCGACCCGGAGAACAGGATAATCTTCGTCACCGGGCCGCTGGCTGGAATCGGCGGCCTTTCCGGCTCGAGGTGGCAGGTCTGCGGCAAGGCTCCCGCCATGTATCCGGAGGAGTTTTCCTATTGCAACCTCGGCGGCAGATGGGGCTGGCAACTCAAGTGCGCCGGATACGATGCCCTCATCGTTGCGGGAAAATCTGAGAAGCCAGTGTACCTGCTTATTCAGGACGATTCGGTGCAGATAAAGGATGCTTCCTCTCTCTGGGGGAGGAGCACAGTCGAGACCCGCGAAACCCTGAAAAACGAGTTCGGCAGCAGCTTCGCGGTGGTGGCCTGCGGCCCCGCCGGAGAGAATCTTGTTGCCTATGCTATCGTTCTCGCCGACAACGATGCCAGCGGCTCCAGCGGCTTCGGCGCGGTCATGGGTTCCAAAAAGCTCAAGGCTATCGCAGTGAGAGGCCAGGGGAAAGTGAACGCAGCCAATCCGGAGAGGCTGACTGAGGTAAAGAAGAACGTCCGCCAGTTGCTGTGGAAAGGGCCTGATTATCAAAAAGAGATCGGCAAACCCGAGGCCCATATCGAGGTCGTATCGGGTCAGAAGACTAAGCTCGACCTTTGCCCGGGCTGTGCTGGGTTCGACGGAAGGATAACTATAGAATCCCGAGACGGGACAAAAAAGGGCAAGTCCCTGTGCGGCTCTTCGCTGTTCTACCTCGATAAGGTCAACAAGTACTACCCTGAACCGACGGAAACCACTTTTTATGTCAACAGACTCTGCGATGAGTACGGTGTCGATGCGCTCGCCATCGAATCGATGATGAAGTGGCTCTCCAGGTGCCGGCACACCGGCATCCTGACAGACGAGAATACAGGCATCCCCCTGTCCAAGCTGGGAAGCTGGGAGTACATGGAGGCGCTGGTCAGGAAAATGGCGCTTCGCGAAGGCTTCGGAGACGTCCTGGCGCAGGGCATACAGAGGGCAGCCGCAACTTTGGGCCCGAAAGCCGAGGAACTGGTCGGCGACTATATATCGAAGGCGGGTCATCTGCTCAGCTACTGTCCCCGCACCTTCCCGGCTCACGGCCTGCTCTACGCGATGGAACCCAGGCAGGCTGTGAACCAGTTGCATGAGATGGGCCTCGTCCTGTTCCAGTGGGTGAACTGGGCAAATAATCCCGAGTATTCCTATCTCTCCAGTGATGTATTCCACAAGATAGCTGCCAGGTTCTGGGGCAGTGAGCTTGCGGCGGATTTCTCGACGTACGATGGCAAGGCCCTGGCAGCGGCTGCCATCCAGGACCGCGAGTATGCCAAGGAATGCCTCATACTTTGCGACTTCACCTGGCCGGTAACGCATACCATGGAAGGAGACCACATCGGCGATCCCTCCATAGACAGCCAGATGCTTGCCGCAGTCACCGGACGCGATATAGACGAACGCGGACTCTACCGCATCGGCGAGAAAGTGTTCAACCTGCAGCGCGCCATACACATCAGGGAAGGACACAAAGGCAGGGCAAGCGACATGATCCCCGAAGCCCTTTTTACAACCCCGCTCAAGGGCAACGAGATGAACCCCAAGGCCCAGGCCCCGGGCAAAGACGGTGAGATCACCTCCAGGGTCGGCGTGGTGGTGGACAGAGCGGAGTTCGAGAGGATGAAGAGCGAGTATTATCAGCTCCGGGGATGGGACGTTGCCAGCGGCCTGCAAACCCAAAAGAGGTTGAAGGAACTCGACCTCGCCGAAGTCGCTCATGACCTGGGGCGCAGGGGTCTCGCCCTGTAGCAATTCCGAACCAAGGAGGTACTTATGGCCAGGCAACCTCTATCGGACGTTCGAGTGCTCGACCTCACCTGGCACATAGCCGGTCCCGCCTGCACCAAGTTCTTCGCCGACTATGGCGCCGACGTTATCAAAATCGAAAGTCCAGGTAGGGGAGACCCATCCCGTAACCTGGGCCCCTTCTACAAGGACGACCCTCATCCCGAGAAGAGCGGCCTGTTTCTGTTCCTTAACACCAACAAGCGCAGTATCACCCTGAACCTGAAAACTCACACAGGAAAGAAGATTCTTAAAGAGCTTGTGAAGGATGTGGATATCCTGGTCGAGAACTTCAGCCCCCGCGTCATGCCCGGCCTCGGACTGGATTACAAGACCCTGGAGAAGATTAACCCAAAACTGGTCATGACCTCCATCTCCAACTTCGGCCAGACCGGCCCGTATCGGGACTTCAAAGCATCGGAGCCCATTATCTACGGCATGGGCGGGGCCATGTGCAGCACCGGCGTCGGCGACTGCGAGCCTGTCAAGAAGGGCATGAACGTCATCCAGCACCAGGGCGGGTACATGGCGGCTACGGCCACTATGATTGCGTTCTACGGAGCCAGGATGCAGGGAATCGGGCAGCACATTGACGTCTCGCTGATGGAGACCCAGATGGCTGCGATCGATAGAAGGATGAGCGAATTGCTGGCCTACGAGTATAACAAGGAGCTGACCCCCAGGATGGACATAGCGGGTCTGCTTCAATACCCTTACGGCATCTTCCCCTGCAAAGACGGCTACGTCGATGTGGCCGGCGGCTTTATGTTCCTGGACCGTATCGAAAGGGTGCTCAAGATGTCCCTCATGGAGACCTACGGCGGGGCGAATCAGTTCGACGAGACACGCAGAGAGGAGTTTCTGGGCACTATCTGGTACCCCTGGCTGATGGAGCGAACGCGGAGCGAGATCGTTGAGGTCTGCCAGGAAGGGCGCGTCCTGAGCGCTCCCATCAATACCACTGAAGACCTCGTGGCAGACCCCCAGTTCCAGGGGAGAGGGTTCTGGACGGAGGCTGAACATCCCGTGGTGGGCAAGCTGACCTATCCAGGCAGGCCCGCCATATGTTCGGAGCTGCCCTGGAAGATAAGGCATCCTGCGCCGCTGCTGGGACAGCACAACGAAGAGGTCTATACCTCCCTGGGGTACTCGAAACAGGACCTGGTGAAACTGAGGGAAGGGGGTATCATCTAAGATGGCTAAGCTACCGCTTGAAGGCGTGAGGGTTGTGGGCATGACCCAGATGTGGGCCGGCCCCATAGTGGAGATGCACCTGGCCGACTGGGGTGCCGAAATCATCAAGGTCGAGTCCATTCACTATCTCGCCGTCGGCACCAGGGGCCCTGCTCCCAGGCATCCCAAGTTCGCTGTTGACTTCGTCAAGGGCGGTTATGCCGCCTATCTCAAAGAGGGTTACGACGAGACCAAATGCAGGCCCTGGAATCTGAGCTGCATGTTCAACGTGCACGGCCGCAACAAGTATTCCTGCACCGTGGACTCCGTGAAGCCCGAAGGCAAGGAAATAATCAAGCGCCTGATACAGGTGAGCGACGTTTTCATCGAGAATAGCCAGCCCGCCGTCATGGAGGACTTCGGCCTCACCTACGACGTCATCAGCTCCTGGAACCCGAATATCATCATGCTCTCCATGTCAGGCTTCGGCCAGACCGGCCCGTATAAGTACTTTCGCTCTCTGGGCGCCCATCAGGATGCCTTCCTGGGGCACACCTATCTCAGGGGCTATGCGGACCGCGACGTCACGGCGAACTCGGCGATCTACCATTGCGACGAGGCTTCGGGAACAATCGGTGCCTTCATGGTTGTAATGGCGCTGCACCAGCGCAATAAGACCGGCAAGGGCATGTTCATCGACATGGCGCAGACCGAGGCTACCATGATCCAGCTGGGCGAGGCCATCATGGACTACACCATGAATGGTCGCATCACCGAGAGGACCGGGAACCGCGACCTCTACGGCGGCATCCAGGGGTGCTACCGCTGCCGTGGCGACGACAGATGGGTAACCATCGCCATCCGCACCGATGAGGAATGGCAGGGCTTCTGCCGCGCCCTGGGCAATCCCAGGTGGGCCAAGGACGACAGGTTCGCCGATAGCCTGAGCAGGTGGCGTAACCAGGACGAGCTGGACAAACACATTGGCGAGTGGACCGGCCAGCATGAAGCCTTCGAGGTCATGTATATGCTGCAGAAGGAAGGCGTGGCCGCCGGCCCCGTGGAGCACCCGGACGATGCTTACAACGACCCCCAGATGAAAGCGCGGGGCTTTTTCGAGACGGTGACTCAGGCTGAATGCGGGACACACAGATACCCCGGCCTGGCATTCAGGATGTCGAAGGCGCCCAACCATTTCCGGCTGCCTCCGGTCCGTCTGGGCGAGCACAACGAGTACGTCTACAAAGGTATCCTGGGCGTCTCCGACGAGGAATATGCTCGACTGGAAAGGGAGGGGCACATAGGGATGGACCTGGTGCCCGATATCGTAATAGGCAAATACAAGCCGGAATAGAGTAGGGGCGACCGGCCGGTCGCCCTTCATGCCATTGCTTTGAAAATAGACGTAGGGCAGGTTTCCCAACCTGCCCTTTTCTTTTATGTCATTGCGAGACCTTCCATAGGAAGGCCGTGGCAATCTCACCGCGCCTGTCTCGAGCCCCTGACAACGTACAACATGCCATTCCTGCGGAAGCAGGAATCCAGACTCCCCCTTTTGTAAAGGGGGCGAGGGGGATTTACATACATGTCATTCCTGCCCTGAGCAGAAATCCGGGTCTCTTGGGTAGGTCGGAGCACCCGCTCCGACCTTTGTGTAGCGTCGTGACTCCCGTCACGACGTGGAGAGGCGGTTCGTGCCCACGCCATGTCATTGCTTCGTCCGCCTCGGGCGGACGAAGCAATCTCACCGCTACCCCTGTAGTTGCCCAATTCATTGGGCTATTTCTCCGCAAATATACTTCTTTCCGTTCGCTCCGAGTCCTTCTGGGAGGAAGGGGCCTATAATATGTCATTCCTGCCCTGAGCAGGAATCCAGGCACCCCTTGTAGGGGTACGGTGCACCGTGCCCTTGTATATGTCTTTGCGAGGAGTCCGCCTCTGGCGGTCGCCGTGCTCACCATGGATGAGATGTGAAGTGGTCCGCCCGCCATAAGCTCCTTTCATATGAAGCTTCCGATCCTATAGTTGCTATTGGGAGGTAGTCTTCGATCAATGCAGGCATCCCCTTTCTCCTTTCACCAGAGGACCGTCGAATGGCCCAACTTCACCAAATGCCGAAGTTGCGACCCGCTGGGCCGCCTGTGGAGCCCGTATAACGTGAGCGACGCTGCCAATCCACGGCATCTTTCGATCCCAAATCCGCCACGCGTAATTCGTAGACCATGTTCCTACTCTCTCGCACTTTGTCAATTCGTATCACACGTTCGGCGTACGGCGGGCCTCCCATCCGGGGGGTTAGTAGTCCGAGGCGCCAAATATCTGTCCATTGACCATAGTCCGTACCTCTGTAGGTCAAGGGCCGCCAAACCGGGTCATCTCCGGGGAGGCGCATGTAGATCACTTCATTCTCGCGCGCGGCTTCATCAAAGAATTCCGCGATCTCATTCGGAAACTCGATTTGGTGTCGGTGTTGAGGTGGTCCGCTCATGGCGCCAGCCTCCATCCAAAGCACCTTCGCAGTGCGAATCCCAGGAACCATCGCATACTCCTTTCTCTCAATGGTAAGCGGTATTCCGTAAAGCGGTGCACGTTCAAGTACTAGATTATTTAATCTCGAAGACCTTGAGCACCTCGTCGCCGTAGTGGTTGATGACTTTTATAGCTATCTTGCCGGTTTTAGGCGGGTCGAAAGGACGGCTCACAGTGGAATAGAGCGAAGACCAGGCAGCCTCGTCGATTTCAGCCCTGAGCGCCCTCTTCAGCTTCTCATAAGGCTCCTCAGCGCCGGTGAAATAGGCGTGGCGTACAAAGAAGCTCTCATCGTTGTAATCTGTATCTATAAACCAGCAGGCTATGTCGTCGGTGGAGCTGCTGCGAATCTGTCCCGTGGTAGGGTCGTAGACATCTACCCCCTTAATCTTGACGACCACCTTACCATCCTTCCCTTTCTTGATGCTAACATCCGGTTCGCCGAAGACCATGAATAGATTGCCAGCACCTGTTGTCTTCAAGAGCTCATTGCCCATCGCGAGGTCAGGGTTCATGCGGGTTATCAGCACATTGAGCTTGCCATATCGTTTCGCTTCCTCCGACACATGTGGGTCGAAGGCAAACCCACAGATTATCAGCAGGTCGAAGCCGACACCCTTGACCGCTTCCTTGGCAGCATCTTTGACCAATTCCGCATCCACAGTGCCGTACTCGGGTCCGATGCATACCGCCACGCGGCGGCTGGTGCCATCCTTTTCTGTATACGTTCCTTCCGCATGCAGCCATTCGCCTGCATATGGCTCTAGATGGTCGAACTTCAGGCGCTCGTTCTTGACCGTGTTCTGCACACCAGCCTTCCTCAGGTTGTCCAGTATAATCTGCACGAATTGCGAGGCGTCCTCCGTAGGGGCGGGTTTGAAACCCGTCCTTCCCCCATCGTCTGTAGCAATCACGCGGTGCGGCGACAGGCTCTCTACAGTGAACGGCCCCGTGACACGGATACGCTTATTGTCCTCGTAGGGCTGGCCAAACAGCGTTTCCGTCTCAGCGTAGCGAGCGATAGCCTCATCTATCTCCTTACGCGTCATGCCCTCCTTAATGTCAGGGTTATTGGCGATGGATTTGAGGGTGATATGTGGCACACGCTTATAAACGAACCCTTTTCTGATATCATCTTCCGTTTTGTAATCGGGTGGTGTTCTGCCGCTAAGCTCGGCCTCTTTCTTCACACCCTCCAGTGAATCAGCCAGCAGGTAATAAGGGAACCTGCCGGACATCAGGCGCGTGCGCGCCAAGGCCAGCGCCACCCGGCTGGTATCTATGGTAATCCAGCGCCGCCCCCATTGCTCCGCCACATAAGCGGTGGTACCCGAGCCGCAAGTGGGGTCAAGCACCAGGTCGCCCGGGTCAGTGGTCATAAGAATACAGCGCTCGATGACTTTGGTACTTGTTTGCACAACAAATATTTTCCCAGGTTCAGCTCCAGTGTCATACCAGTTATTGGTAAGACTTGCGATTGGAAAATCATCAAGATAGCGAATGTACCGTATAGTGTTCCCGACAATTATGAGTCGTTCCGCGTTGGCCAGTCTCGTAAGCCCTTCAGCAGTCGTCTTCCACCTTTGGTTGAAAATCTTGCCCTGAAACTCAAAGGAAAATATAGGATTTTCTGATTCAAGCACGTTAATCTCAAATATCCGAGCTCCTTTTGGCAGCCTATCTGGATCTTCCTGTTCTATCTTTAATAAATGTCTTCTTGTGCCGTCGGGTAGGCTAACGTGTTGGTAAGACTCGCCTATTTCAGTTCCAGGACCTTTATCGACGTAGAGTGCATGCCACTTGCATATCTGTTTGTCTTTTGCGTACCAGAGTAAGAGGTCATATGTTCCTGGCAAGAATTGAGCTGTAAGCCCCCTCGTTTTCTTAAAAGCGATTATCGAGACGAAATTCTCGCTCCCAAACACCTCATCCATCAGACATCGAACCAGATGCACATTCTCATCGCCTATCTGAACGAAGATACTGCCCGTTTCCGAGAGAAGGTCTCTAGCAACCACAAACCTGTCGCGGAGATAGGCAAGATAGGAGTGTATGCCTAGCTTCCAGGTATCACGAAATGCCTTAATTTGCTCCGGTTGGCGGGTTGTGTCTTCAGCCTTGCCATCCTTTACATCGCGCTTGCGCGTGCTCACCTGCCAGTTAGAGCCGAAGCTGATGCCGTAGGGCGGGTCGACGTAAATCATCTGCACCTTGCCCTTCAGCCCCTCCTTCTCAGCCAGCGAGGTCATCACCAGCAGCGAGTCGCCCAGTATCATGCGGTTGGCCCAGCTCTGCTCATGCTGGTAGAACTCGACCATCTCCTCAAATTTCAAGCCGTTGAAATCGGCGAAGAGCTGCATCTGAATCTCTGGTTTCTCTTTCTTAGCCTGGGCGCGCAAGTCCTCGATGATGTACTTGGGGTGTATCTTCTCCTGAATATAGACAGGCACAGCGGGTACAGCGAGGTCTTGTCTGTCCTGTTCGTCTTTGCCTTTCCACACAAGCTGTGGGTCCAGCGAGGTGTCACGAGGATATAAGACGGTCTTGGGTTTAACCTCGTCCTCTGCCACGAAGTCGCGCAGTTCCTCAGTCGGTATATTCTTACGCTTAACCTTCTTATGTATGGTGGTCTCAATATCTTTCGATTTCTTGCCGATCTTGTACTCCATAACTACTTGCCCTCCGCCTTGGCTATCGCGCTTCGCAACGCAGCCCGAATGGTGTTCTTGGCATCCCAGGGGTCGGATATCTCCAGGAAAGTCCAGCGCCCGAAGTCGCCGTGATTGTTCACCGCGGGCACCCAGAGGTTGCGCGCCGTGGATACCTTTGCCTCTTTATCCTTGAGCTTCCAACCGGATACCTCTACTATCAGGTTGAGCGTGCTATCCGTTCCATCCCGAATCCGCACCAGGAAGTCAGGTATATAGTTTCTCTCCTCACCATTGAACGTGTAAGGGATGGTGAAGCCGAGGTTCTGGTTCTTGGCGTAGCAGACCACCTCATCCATCTCCTCCAGCGCCTGAGCCATCTTTTGCTCCCATGATTCGGTATCGGCCACTACATGGGATATGTGGCTCTTTGCTGGGTCGGTAGCATAGACTGGTCGAGTGGTATCGAAATCCACGTAGCGTGTAGAGCCTATGTAATCGTATGGTCGCAAAATAGGTTTCAAGTACTTAGGGCCTGGCTCTGAGGCAACAATAGATTTGTAAATATGGGCAGCAGCATTGTGTCCCAGCTCTTTGAGCAGAAGCATTTGGGTGAAGGTGTTGTCCTTCAGCGTGACACACTTGCCCAGCCATAGCCTGGTAACATTGAGCAGTTGCGGGAATAGCCACTGCTTCATATTCCCATCATCGTCTCGGAAGTAGCTCTCCAGAACCAGCTTAGCCAAGAGAAAAACAACCTCCTGCTCCCGACGTTCTTTCAAGCCCCAGAGCGTATGTACACTCGTCTCTCCAATTATGGGAGCGTTCTCCGTCCTTGTCGGGATATCCGCGGTGGAAAGTGCCAGCTTCGAATCTTCCGTGAAATGGTGCGTCAGACGTTCGCTGGGAAGGTCATATCTGTACCCTGTCACGCGAGGGAAGGTAATCTCACAGCTAATGCGGTCCTCCAGCGCGCGCACGCGTGTGGGCATAGGGCCAGGCTTGGGGTCAGTGGCGGAGCCTGAACACGGTATGAACGAGAAGGGTACACCATAGACTTCAGCGTACTCAGGGGTAAACATTCCCTTCTCGTTGGGAACATAGTTTGTGCGGCGCAGCCCGCGTCCTACCACCTGCTCACAGAGAAGCTGTGTCCCGAAGGCACGCACACCCATGATGTGGGTGACGGTATTAGCATCCCAGCCCTCGGAAAGCATGGACACGGAGACCACGCACTTGACGTTCTCACCCAGCTTCCCCGGCTTGCCTATGGTGTTCATCACCTCGCGCAGCAGGTCTTCATCGGTCAGCTTGTCCACATCGCGGCTGGGGAAGCGGATGCGGTATTCCTTCTTGAACTCCTCGATGGCAAGGGCAGCGATCTTCTTGAACTCCTTGCTCATGGCCTCGCCGGATTCAAGCTGTTCGCTGTCAATCAAAATAGTATTGGGATAGGATAGCCAATTGCCGCTATCATCGTGATTGCGGAATATCGGTAGCTCACCAGGCACGGTAACTTTGGAGCTATCGTGTAGGGTTTTTGTCCATCCTGCGACGTAATCATAAACCAGCTTGGAGACATTGGTATTGTTGCAGACAACTATGAAGACTGGCGGCGTCTGACCCTTGGCGCGAGCCTCGGTGTTCTGTTCCCATTTTCGATAATATTTCTCGTAGTTCCCATAAAGGCTATGCAGAGCACCCTCCAACTCCACAGGTAGCTTGCATTCGCCACCGCTCTCATCCTTTGTGCCTCGACCTTTCTTAGGCAAATGGTCGCGGATATGTATCCAGATGTTGCGGTAGGTGGGTTGCTCGCCCATCATGGAGTCATCAGCTACAGGAACACGGGGCACTTTAACAATGCCGCACTCTATGGCATCTATCAGTGAGAAATCGGAGACCACCCAGGGGAAAAGCGTGCCTTCGGGGTAGCCTGAGCCACGGAGAAAGAACGGCGTTGCCGAGAGGTCATAAATTGCCCTTATGCCAATCTTTCGCTTCATTGCCTCCAATCCCGAAATCCAGACCCTGGCTTCCTCCTCACGCTTCTCGGCTTCCTTTCGTTCATCACCAATCAGCTTGACATCCTCTTCAACAGCGCGGCGGCGATAGCAGTGATGAGACTCGTCGTTGATGACAATAATGTTCTTTTTGTTTCCCAACTCTCGACAGACCCGCCTCACCATCTGGTCAGGTGTCTCGGTAAATGCACTCGTTTCGCCTTTATTGAGAATGCTCTTAGTAAGCTTACCAGCGTTCACCATCTCTCGTTGCTTGAAGGCATGGAAATTGGTGATTATAATCTTCGCCTTGCCCAGCTCCTCCATCCATTCCACAGGCAGGACATCCCGTTCATGGTAGTAGTTCTGAGGGTCGTTCGGTAGGAGTACGCGCAGACGGTCCTTGATGGTAATGCCAGGCGTGACAATCAAGAATGTATCGGAGAAACGAGCATCCTGAGGATTAGCCAGCTTGTTCAACACATGCCAGGCAATGAGCATCGCCATAACCACGGTCTTGCCGCTGCCCGTAGCCATCTTGAAAGCGATGCGGAATAGTTCCGGATTAGCATCTTCATTAAAACGCCGCAGGTCGTTCTCTATCCAGGAATCGCCATACTTGTTAGCCACCTCGGTGATATAGATGGCAGTCTCCGCAGCTTCGATTTGGCAGAAAAACAGCTTTCGTTCTCTATCAGGGTTCCTCCAGTATTCCAGGAGCCGCCGCGTAGTTTTTGTGATTCCTGCATAGTTACCCTTGCGCCAAATAGAAACCTTGTTGCGAATCCGGTTGATTTCATCGTTTGGTTTGATTCTTTCCCGAGTCCATTCGGTATCAAAAGCGAGCTGCTTTCCCTTCTTCTTGGGAGGAGGGATAGGAATAAAGTAGGCGCTTATGCGGCGTTCATTGACGGTTTCGTTGGTGATCCCCTCGTCAGAAAATTTAAAGTGCAGCGTGGGTTCTTCAAAAGCAGAGTTTATTATAGGGTTCTCAATTACTACTTGTGCCACGTAGCACTACTCCTGTCACAAAAGCAAATCTCGCACGAATATTAGCACATTTGACGGAATCTGTGAAGGGGCATGATTCAAGGGCACAGGCGTCCTGTGCCCCTACAACCCCGGGGGCTAAATCCCCCTGTATCCCCCTTTGCAAAAGGGGGGATTTGGGCGAGGAGACCTCGCCCCTACGGTTTTATAGCGACGAAGCGCTGTTTATTAATTGAGGGCACGGCATGCCGTGCCCCTACTGCAGCATGACGCGGAGATTGCTTCGTCGTCCGTTAGAGACAGACTTCTCGCAATGACATGAAGGGCGCTTCACGAACCGCCCCTACCCATAAAGCCATCATTTCCAGAAACGCTTCCTGGCTACAGCAGCAGCCAGCGGAGCAACCACAAGCCACAAGGCTATGGTCATCAGCATCGCCATCTTGTACCCTATGGTCTCGATGCCGAAATCCGGAGCGATAATTCCCCAGAAAATCATCAGCAGAAACGCGCTGAAGAAGAATCCTCCGGTAGCAGCAGGTATCGAGAAGTAAACCATCTTAGACCTCCTTTGCCCCATTATTAAGGTAGGCGCATATCTACTTTCTCTGCCAGCCTTCCCATTCCTTACGCTTCAGCTCGGCGCGTTTTATCTTGCCCGAAATGGTCTTGGGCAGCTCGGTTACAAAGTCAATCTTTCTGGGATATTTATAAGGTGCGGTAACACGCTTGACGTGCTCCTGCAGCTCTGTTTTCAGTTGCTCTGAGCCGGAGTAGCCGGGAGCCAGTATCACAAAAGCCTTTACAATCTCCCCCCGCAAATCATCCGGGCTCGCCACAACGGCTGCCTCGGCCACGGCGGGGTGCTCTATCAAAGCTGATTCCACCTCGAAAGGACCTATCCTGTATCCTGATGTAATTATCACATCGTCGGCACGGCCGATGAACCAGAAATAGCCATCCTCATCTTTATATGCCTTATCTCCCGTGAAGTACCAGTCCCCATGATATACCCTGGCGCTTTCTTCCGTGTCCCTCCAGTACTCTTTGAACAGGCCCACTGGCCGTGTCGGCTTCACCTTTACAGCTATATATCCCTCAACGCCCGGGGCCAGTTCCCTGCCCTCGATGTCCACCACTGATACGTCAAAGCCGGGAGTGGGTTTCCCCATCGAGCCGGGCTTTATCGGCAAGCAGCGATAGTTTGCTACCAGATTCACTGTCTCAGTCTGGCCATATCCATCGTATATCTTCATCCCCGTCCCCTTCTCCCACTTGGATATGACCTCCGGGTTCAGCGGCTCGCCCGCAGCGGTGCAGTGCCGCAGCTTACCCAGCTTATGCTGTTTCAAGTCCTCCAAAACCATGACGCGATATACTGTGGGAGGAGCGCAAAAGGTAGTGACTCCGTATTGCGCTATGAGCTTCAGCGTCAGCTTGGGGTCGAATTTTACAGGTGCATCGTGTAGAAAAACAGCCGCGCCGATGGTCCATTGTCCGAAAATCTTGCCCCAGGCCGCCTTTGACCACCCCATGTCGGAGATCGTCCAGTGTATGTCCCATGGCTTCAAGTCATGCCAGAACTTGGCTGTAATCAGGTGTCCTATGCCGTAGGAGGCCTGCGTGTGTATCACCATCTTGGGATAGGAGACCGTGCCCGAGGTGAAATAGAGGAGCATAGGGTCATCGCTTCTCGTTCGTGGCACTCCGTCAACCTTTTCCTGAGCGTTAGCAAGCTCCGCATCGAAATTCAGCCATCCTCCTCGCCTATCCT
>Ga0315279_10007336_pt1 | contig 13663 bp, 14 predicted proteins | sample YL17G06_20_MG_FD_203694 | JGI IMG/M metagenome (GOLD analysis project Ga0315279, IMG submission 203694) | Sediment microbial communities from Yellowstone Lake, YNP, Wyoming, USA - YL17G06_20 | ecosystem: Environmental > Aquatic > Freshwater > Lake > Sediment | place: USA: Wyoming | collected... | reverse complement strand
TGATGGAACAAAGGAGGAATCGTGGACTTGGAGTGGCGGTGCCTATGCGGCGGTTCGCTTTTCGCCTTCACTGGAGTCCTCGCGAATCCTTTCAGTAAGGTTGTTCATCGCTGGTCACCCTGCAAAATTCAGTGTTCTGATTCTTGATTCAGACCGGAAGTCGGTGTATGAGACGTCTGCTGTTCCGACCAGTACGGGATGGTTTGCTGTCGATCTTTCCGCTAGCAACGTTGTGGTCAATGGTGAGTTCTACGCAGCGTTGAAGTGGACCACAAAGGACGCACCCGAGTTGGGAGCTGACGAATCGAAACCCACTGGTAGGAGCTTCTTTGTATACCAAGACGGTTCATGGCGCACCTACCGAGAGGTGAACTCCGAAGTGTCAAAGGAGAACTTGGACGGTAACTTCATGATCCGAGTGAAGGTAGCGGCACCACCCAAGTCAGTCCAGATAGTTATGCGAATCGAGCCGAGTATTAAGCCTCTACTGCCCTCCACCGGTATCAGAGTGGATGGCATTTCCTACTCTACCAATCGTCTGCCGATGACATTCACCTGTGAGATCGGGTCTGTTCATACTCTGGAAGTGGACCCAATCATCGAAGGCGCCGCCGGAGTTCGCTATGTCTTCGTTGAATGGAGCGACGGATATGGAGCCGCACTGTACTCTATTGAGGCCAAGGGGGAAGCCACCTACTCGGCAAGATTCAAGACCCAATATCTGCTGACGGTAGACTCTCCGATGGGTAGCCCGCAGGGTTCAGGATGGTATGATGAGGGCTCATCCGCCACATTTTCAGTCACGTCACCCTTACCGGTGGATGGCTTCGTGGGCATGCTTGGCGGAAGATATGTCTTCGATTATTGGAGCGGAGACTCGACGGCGAGCGGAACAAGTGCATCAATGACGATGGATGGACCGAAAACTGTGAGCGCGGAATGGCGAACAGACTACACGATCCCAGCCGTCGTGGCGGGAGTAATTGTTGCCACAGTTGCACTCTCTGCCGTATTGCTCATGAGGCGAAACGCGAGAAAACCGAGAGCTGTAACAGCGGCAGGAACACCCAGCCGCTATGTTGAGTACCTCACGAAGCTGGAGGAGCTTAGAACTCGTGGCGAGATCTCAGAACAGACCTACATGAGACTCAAGGACGAATACTGCAAGAAGATATCAGAAAGGAACACATAGAAAAGCCGTGGGTTCTGCTTCAGCTCGTTAAGATGGCAGACTTTACGTCCTGTGCCGACGTGGATTCACATGCAAGCCGGGTTCTCAAATGGTCGGCGGAGACGAAGTGTTTGCGCTTCTCACCCTCGTCGTGCTGCCTGGTGTTGTCAGGGTTCAGGCTCAAGGCCAGGCACCCCCATGTCCGCCCGATTGTCCCTCCATGGTCCCAGCAGTGGGGGTTGCGATCGCAATTGTTGGAGCTGTGCTACTTGTAATTGCTGCGCTCGCGTCCTTCCTGCGGCGATCCATGAGGTCGTCACCTGCTCCCCAATCGGCAGCGAGTGACTGGCGTTACGTTGAGTATCTTGCCAACCTTGAGGAGCTTAAGACTCGCGGCGAGATTTCCGAAAAAAAGTTATCTGAGGCTCAAGAGAGAGTATCTGAACAAGCTGGAGCAAGACGCAAGACAATCTCAAGAATTGGTGCGTCGTCATGCAATTGTCAAGGAAGTCAATCCTCAGCATCTTGATCATTGGAATCCTCACGGCAACACTCGTTGTTCCTGAGACACACGCAGTACAGAATCTGTGGGGATGGGTGAGGAAGGAGCAAAGGTATGTCACATCTTCGCAATCTTTGGCCGGCAGCCAACAGGTGTCGGGCACATTCGTGTTCTCAATCGGCATATCTAACCCAGGCCCAAGTAGCGTTAGAGGTGCGACGATTGCATTCACTAGCACTCGCACTCCATTGAGTCTGATATCAGATACTGGAGGCATAGGTTCGTCTTACGCGATTTCGGGCCTCAGCTCCGGAAACTACAGGTACACATGGACGGTGCCCGATATCTTGCCCAAGTCCGATCAGCAGGTTTGGATCGACACGCCAATCACATCCACGTTCAGTCCTGGTTTCGACTCTTCCCATGAAGTTACTCCAACTCTGCTAGAATCGCAGATCGTGCCGCAGGAAATCAAAATCCGGGTCAAACCGACGCAGCAGTTCTTTGGCCTAAATGTCGGAATATCATTGGAAGGCACAGACTACGTCAATGTCAAGATGGTCAAGGGTTCAGACAGACCAGCACTGCGCTACAGGTCAAATACATGGATCAGCTGGTGGATCGATCGACCACAGACGAACAGAGTATACGAATTCTCAGTTCGAATAGAGACAACTAGTTTGGTCTTTCCCAGCAAGGTGGATTTCGCTCCATGGATGGAGGTGATGGCATACGAATCACAGCGAGTCGATCAATGGTCGTCACGAGAGTGGCACGGTACAAGCAAACCCGATCCTGACATTTCGGTCTGGGATGTGGCAATAGGAGCGTCAGGGAACTCTGAGAGCAATGTTGGAATTGAGATCGCGAGAACAGTTGGATTCTTGCATCCATCGGCAGCACAATTGCGTACCGAAATCGTGTTCACTGGACTTCCCTTCCTCCAATCTGGACAATCGCCATACCTGTACAAGGATCGGAACGGATTGGAATATAGCTTGATTGTAGATGATGCAGCAAAGCCCGTTGGGTTGATCCGGAAAAGCGAATCCGTTCACTCAGTGATGTTCTGGCTTAGTGAGGGATATCACGTAATAGCTGTCCCACAGATCTTCTTGGATAACTCAGGCACCAGATACTATTGCGAAGAGAGCACGCTCATATTGACGGGAAGTCAGGTCTCCGCCTATCTACACAACTATGCTTTCACCCACACTTTAGTTGGGGCTTTCACCCACACTTTCGGCTACGTGAAGCAGTTCTTGCTCAAAGTTGACCCAGGCGTTGCTGGAAATCAGACGGTCAAATGGATCGATGCTGGTAGCAGTGTAGTGGTCAGAACAGACGCCCTGGTCCAGACCCCTCTTGGAGTGAGATACAATTTCTTGACGTGGAAGGGATCAATAGACGCAAACTCCTCCGAGGTATCCTTCGTAATGGACAAACCTGTCAATATGACTGCACAATGGACTGCAGACTACACTCTACCCGTCTTGGGAGGTGTTGTGGCTGCAGTCTCAGCAGGCTCACTTGCTCTCGTCGCAACGAGGCGGACGAAGCAGACTAGGCCCAAAACCGATTACGATACCCTTCTTCAGAGACTCGAGACTCTGAAGGCATCTGGTTCAATCTCAGACTCGGCATACGCGAGACTGAGAGCAGAATACGAGAAGCATGTGCAAGACTCGTGATCTCCACGTCACGCCAATTATCCTATTTATCTCGACATTCTCGAATGTTGTTGCACAAGTCGTTGAGAACGGATTTCCCGCAATTGACACGCCCTGCTTGACCATGCCCAAGCATCGCAGTATGCCGGTGGGACAAGCAGAACGGTTTGCATAGCGTCGATCCACTTTGTCGCTTTGAAAGCGAAGTTTTATCCCTGCGAACACCTAGCGGCTACTCGTCACAGGGTTGAGAGCTTGTCCTTCGCATTTCAGCCACGTTGGAAAGACGAATATGACTTGGCTGTGAGAAAGAACTCCTCGACGCGTACAATCGTCCCGGCCAAGAAAGGCAATCTCTCGGTCTGGAAAGGATACCTGAAGACCGCTGACAAGCAATTGCATTCGATGGAAGTACGTCTTGAGTACCGTGCGCGTGAGGGGCGAACCCTGTTCTATCCTCTGTTTCCACCCGAGGTCGAATGGCAAACACCTATTCGTCATCCCAACATACAACCTCCCCGTCCAAAAGGCGAGGGCATAATCTGTCTTGCCCCATTTCAGAAGCCTGACAGTTGGAACCCAAAAACACACATCGTCCAGATCTTAGATTTGATAGAATTGCTCTTGCACAATCCAAATCCTGCGGACCCAATAAATCACCCCACATGCTTGGAGGCTGCCATAGATAATATCCGCGAGAAGCTCCATAAGATTCCAGACTCGGCTCTTGCCAAGCGAATACCACCCATGCTTGTAGAAGCCGAGAGTATCATTCGAAGATACTCACCTCGCTGGAACAAGGTCACCCAGGTCGAAATGCGAGAACGGGACCGAGCGTGGTACTTGGTTGTCGAGGCAGGAAAAGCGCTATCCACCGCGAAGTAACACTGAGGCATCCCGGCGTTGCCATCCGTATTCATAAAAAGGGAGGCAGTAGTTCAGGCATTGAAGACCGTCTGCCATGGACTGGCAAGATCACCAAGTGATAATGACCTCGAGATCTCTGGACTCCTTCTGGGAAGGGAATTTGCAGGCGGCCTGGTGATAACCTCCACTACTACGGGAAAACAGACTTCGAGCGCAATCAGATCGGAACTGGATGAGAACTTCATGGCAGCTATCGCTCAAGATATGATTACGGGGAAGATGACTGAGCGTATCGTGGGTATGTTCCACAGTCACCCTGATATTGGCATCTTCTTGTCCCAGCAGGACGTTCGTACACTTGCCAACTTTCACACACTCTACCCTGGTTTCGTGATGATGGTAATAGACCCGCTCAAGAAACCAAGGTACGAGTTCTTCCGATATGATAGTCAGACCCGATCAGCACATTCGCTCACGGTGCACGAACTTGAATAAAGAACGGTGGAAGAGCTACAGAATGGAGAATCCGATCTTTGCAATACCAATGGCGAGTCTGATTCTCACCTTCAAGAAAGTAAGCTGCAACCGGATCCAGGCGTCTCCCGAGGGAATTCAATTTGAGGCAAACTAAGGATAGATACGATCGACAGATGCGAATCCCAGGCTGGAATCAGCTTAAACTCAAACAAGCGAGAGCCTTCATCGCCGGCATGGGAGCGCTCGGAAATGAAGTTGCAAAGAACCTCGCTCTTGCTGGCGTTGGAAACCTCTTACTTCTAGATTTCGATCGCGTCGAATACACCAACCTCAACAGAACTGTCCTCTTCTCGACAAAAGATGTGGGCTCACCGAAAGTTGTTGCAGCCTCGAAATCGATACGTCGCTTGAATCATTTGACTAGAGTGACCACTTTCAAGACTACATTGCAGGACCTGTTGAAAAGACGGCCTAGAGTACTTGGCAAAACGAGTATCCTGATTGGGTGTCTCGACAATCGAGAGGCTAGATTCATCCTGAATCATCTTTCCGTCAAGCACAGAATACCATACGTCGATGGTGGAATGCTCAATGCGATGGGGAGCGTACGCGTCTCCATTCCTCCCTACACGCCATGTATTGAATGCGGCACCCCACCGAGCACATATGCACAGATTGGACAAAGATACCGCTGTGAAGACATTGTCTATGAAGACCTCACTGTGAAACAGATGGCTGTTAGACATCCGACGATCTCAACGGTCACATCAATGACGGCTGCGATTCAGTCTCATGAAGCCCTCAAGATCCTTCTTGGCATTGATCTTTTCCGGTCTAGTGGAATCTGGCCCGAAGGGACCGGGAAACCCGTTGAGAATGAGGTCCAATATGACTGCAGAACAAATGGTTTCCTGATCCAATCATTCCACAAAGACATCGAATGCTACGTCTGTGGCACTCGTGCAACTTCAATCGACCCAGTCAAATCAATCGTGCTGCAGGTTGCTCCTGGGGACAAAGTCACAGCTCTTCATGCCAAGGTTCAGTCCGCACTCAACGCAGAGTTCAGGCTGACCAAGGGATTGAAACCTTTTCCTGAGAGGGCAAACGTCATTCCCGAAACAAGGAACCTATTCCAGAGACTCGTTCATCTCCAGAGACTGGTGGCGAAGTCCAACCTCAGCGAATCTGAGACACGGGAATCTTACCGGATCCTTCAGGGATGCCTAGAGTCCAGTGCTGTGACAAGAGCGCAACACACGTTGCGACAGGGAATCCCATTTGATCGCAGTGATCTTGTCGCAGCCATCAGCAAGACAAGGGATGCAGTAGGTTCACTCGAGTCTAGAAACTGTCGATTTTCGCCGGAGTACTCGTCGACCCTTCTTGAGATCGCGAATATGATCACTCGCATCTTGAATCATGTTGGCGATGACCTGACTATTGAGGAGTGCCAGCTCAGAGACCAAGACGTGCTATGCGCGATTAGGCATCAAGCGGGTCGACTCGGCGACACTGCCGTAGAAGTCATGCTTCGACAATAGCGAGAGGACTTTTCCAATCGCACACCTGAGCACCAAGAAGGAAACGCACGCGTCACGCGAGAGGAGTCAGTCCAGAAGCGAGGGATCTCCTTCAGAGACTCTCCATTTTTCCAGATCCACCAGCCATACGAAAGCGGCCCAATTCGCAAATCCAGCTAGACAGGGTGCGTCGATGCCGATCATTCAGCGAGGGGAAAGATCAAGTCGTCCGAGATGAAAGGTCTTATATTAATTGACAATGGCAATCACACAAGCAAGATGGGGATCATCAAATGAACCCAAGAAAGGGCACCATCTTGTGTGCTGCCGTTTTCCTCATCATAATGCTTTCGGCTGCTCCCTCTTTTGCTCAGTATTTTGCCAGATTTCCGAGCGGATCAGCTTTTCGATTCAATTTCATGACTCCTACCGAGGTTGAGGCCGGAAGGGAGTTCGAAGTGATTGCCTTTGCAGAACACGTGTCAGGTACCCCACTAGGAACCCCCCTGATTCGAATCACTGCTACTCCATCACCGATCATAGTTCCCATAGCGCCAAGCTCAGGCGAAATGCCAATGTACTGTGACCCAAACTGGTGTCTGTTTCCATGGATGACTGGAATGGACCAAGAATCGAAGAAGATGAAGTTCATGGTTGATCCTACGGCGACTCCAGGATCGGTCTTCATTTTGAAAGTGGACGTGTCCGACAATGGCGCTGGATGGCAGAATGAACCTGACATCAGAGTCCGTGTGAAATGTCCCGCTGGTCAGCAGTGGGATCCGAACGCAAACGCGTGCGGAGTCCCCCCTTGTCCCACTGGTCAGCACTACGACCCAGCTTCGAACACATGCGTACCAAACGTGGTCACATGCACCCTTCCCTGCACTCACTTGGATCCCGGCACGAATACATGCGTCTCTACATGCACTACTGGTCAGCAATGCGAGAACAACCAATGCATGATTCCATGTCCTCCTGGTACGCAACGTAATGCACAGACGAACTCATGTGATTGTCCTTCTGGTCAGCGGTGGAATTCAGACAAGAATTCATGTGAGAATATCTTTGACTGGACCTGGGTGTACCTAGGCGTTGTCGTTGCCTTGGTCGCGGTCGGTATCCTCGCGGTATTCTTGCTGACTCGGAAGAAACCTACACCTACCGCCGGCTACAAACCATACTATCCAACGGCACCCGCTGCGCCCACGCTGAAGCCGGGCGCTCCACAAGCTGTGAAGCCAGCGGCACATCGGCCTATGGTCATAGCACGAAGAGAAGAAGAGAAGAAGTGAGTAAGGGTGCGCATATCTGTTCGCAATGGGCTTGTTCCCAGCGAGATCCTGGATGTTGATGCCTGGGGCTCAGACACGGTCGAGTCAGTCAAGAGTCAAGTCTGCCAAGCCTTAGGGTTGGATGCATCGGCCGCGTTTTTGGCATATCAAGGATACGCGCTCTCTGACGACATGAAACTCGATGATATTCCAGTTCCTGAAGGCGCTGAACTGTTGATCATGGTGACAGGAGTAGTCGGGTAGAACGTCCACGAAACTCTACGAAGTGACCATAACAAGAAAGGGGAAGGAACTCCTTTCAAAGACCGGAGAGGTCACGAAGCCAGGCACTCTGGAGGGCCCACAGGTCGCCGGATATGCACAACGAGATAACAAGTTCCTTTGCGGGGCTTGCGGCAGCGCACTCGACAAGCACTCAGCGAAGGACAGAGCAGAGGCTTGGATGTGCGGGTCATGTGGGCAGGTCTATGTGGATGCGTGCCTCATAATGCTGAGCCGTCTTGGTACACCGAGGGCTGTCTGCACAGGCTCGAGTTGTTCAGCCGCGAGGCGCAAGCTGCCACTGTCCAAGGTTCTCCGCAAGATCGGAGCGTGGTAGAGTCTTAGAGGGTAGAACACATGGTGCTCACTTTGGATAATGCACTGGCCTCAACGGTTCTCCAGGCAGGAGGGAGCGTTTGGCTTGTCTTCTTGGTGGCATTGTGCGGACTAGTGGTGTTTTTCGTGATAGCATTGTGGAGGATCCTCCCCATAGTCCACAAGCCCAGTGTAACCCTCCGTCTGGCCAGTAAACCCTTCGTGACTAGCGGCGTAGCGACGCCGAGCGTTGCCCCCAACCCCGTCGGTCCAGTCACTTCGCCGCTTGGGGTGCATTCAGCGGATCGGACAGAACTTCTTCAGGCAAAATCTCAATGGGAACGGCTTGTACAAGAAGCAGACTCGAATGATCAACTGACGTCCGAACAGCGGGAGAGCTTCGTACAGGAAGCACGCCGGAGCCTAGCGGATATCAACAGGCAGCTAGAGGGATCAGGAAGAATAGAATCAGGCTGGTCCTGCATCAAGTGCGGAGCACCTCTTCCTCCCGATTCTAGCTTCTGCGAGGTCTGTGGCGCTCGACAATAGAGCGCCTGTCTCGCTGTTCCTATTCTTCTACTCCCTGTTTTCGAGTCAGAGCGTCGTACTGTTCCTGCGAGATCAAGCCTTCGTCTAGAAGTTGCTTGGCACTCATCTTCTTCTCTATTCGTTCTGCCAGCATCTTCTTCTCCATGTACTCTTTGGGTTGGAGAACACCCAGCTCTAGGAGACGCTTGAGAGCAGAGGCGGCGGTCAGACCCGTTGCCGGCGCAGTTACGCTAGGCTGGGTTCTAAGTTCATGAACCAATCGTCTCTGACCGTCCAGCTCATTCAGAGCCCTCGACGACCTTGACCTAAGAATCAGAGCAGAAACCAAGAGAGCAAGTACGATTATGACAAAGCCCAAGACCATGGGAGGAATCGTTTCCGAAGGAAGCACAACGTACCCATCAATCAATGGGACGGTCGGGATGTTCGAAGAGGTGGTCGACACAACGGTCGTCCACACTGTGGTCGTGGTGGTGTTGTTCAACGTAGAGATTACCGTTTTGGTTGCAGTGGTCGTGGTGGTGTTGAGCACGGCGCTTGCTTCAGGCTTGCTTGTCGTTGAGTATGATGTGGCCGTTGACGATGACGTGGTCGTATCATGTATTTCTCTTTCCTTCTCGGGGGACTTTAGAGCCGGGATCTCCTGAAGGAATAGAACAAACAAGGAACTGAGCAGAAGGGCGCACAGCAACATGCGAGCGTACCGGGCTCGAGTCTTCATGGATTGGATGGTCCTCAACCGAGGTATTTCTTACTTTCCATGATTCGACATGGCTGAGGAGCTCATTTCACTAATTCTGCCACAGGCCCTGTAGAGCCTACTATAGATTTCTTCTGTGAGCACTTTGTCGTCGACAAGAACTTTGGCAGCCTGAACAGCGTTGCGAGCCTGCACGACCAAGACGCTCTCCTGAGTCTGCTTCCCAGAGAGCGTCGCAACGTTAGTGAGGATCCGCTCTTTCTCGGCATTGAAATCTCCATCTCTGCCGTCGAATTCACCGACCTGCTTTCTAACTTCCAGTTCTTCAAGAAGAGCTCTGAGTCTTCGGGACTCGTCTTCTAGCCATTGCTTTCGTGAAACATCGGTTTCACGAGTTTCTAGTCCTATCTCAAAGGCTTCTATCCTTTGGGCTTCTAGACTAGTAATCTCGCTCCGAAATTCCTGAATCCTCCTCTCGGCCTGTTCTCGCGAGATCTCGCCTATGTCATGTGACACTGTTGCTTCGTCGATTCGATCTTTGAACTCTTCAATTTCATTTGTCAGGTGAAGGAGACGGTCATGAGTTCGGTCAGCGGCGAATTCAAGATTCGCGATTGCTTTTGAGAGCTCTTCGTTGAGTCTTTCTCTGACACGTTCGAAGACTGTGGTCTTTGTTGACTCTCTCCTCGCTGTCAGTCTTGAGAGGCGATCTAGCAGCTCTCGAACATTAAGGAGAGTGCTATCCAAAGTCGGCTTGCCAGCCTCGTCGCCTGTTTCTGTTATCTTGATTTCAATCAAGCCCCGTTTCTTGAGCGATATTAATGCCTTCTCAGCTCTCTCCGGGACCACATTAGAGCCTTCCGTCAATTGCTTGAGCGAGAAGCGTTGACCGTCCCACCTCTCCAGAAGACGCAGAACTTGCTGTTCGGTCTCGGCCAGAGGATGACCTTCGCTGCTCATCGCTAGTCCCATCGGTTGTCAGTGCTTTGGACTATTGAAGCAATAGCCGTTTCGGAAGCCATCGGAATGAATACGATCTTGTGTTTGTTGTTGCTCTTGAACACAGGCGAATTGGTGAGTACTTGGAGGCAGATGCCCAGCAGGATAAGGCCATACCGAATCTCGAATACACAGCAAAGAACTATCTGTCAAGCCATCATGCAGAACATAGGTAGATCGGAGAAACTGATCAGGAATTACGGTATGAAGAAGACCAGGCGAAAACACACCGTCGATGATTGTGAAGGGATCTCACCTCGTTGTACGAATCACAGAATATCCACCGGGCCTAGAGATGACAAGACTCAGATGCTGAGCGGCTGGAGTTTTTTCCAGCCATTTTGCGCTGGAAACGGGTACCGTATTCGTTGCACTGCCGGTCGTGCTTGCGGTTTCCTGGACCAGACTGCCATGTTTGGGATCCAATGAAAGCTTGCAGACTAAATGTGGTTCGAAACAGTAACTGGCGAATTGGTTCTGTGGCTGGATTAGCGTCACAAGACTCCAGATCCCAACCATTGATGTGGAGCAAACGGTTGTGCGGAATCCCACTATCGCTCTGTGCCCTATGCAGGAAAGGCGGTGACTGTGCGTCTGTCAGCGCGATCGGGGTTGTCTGGATCCACAAAACTCGCAGAAAATGCTCTCATGCAATATCTCCTTTCCACACGAAACGCAATAACGTTGGGTCGCATCATGTGCTTTTCTCTCGGCTTCTCCCCCTGGACTTTTCGCGTAGACCCGAGCGATTGCGTCTCTTTGCCTGATCTCGTACTCAAGCCTTAGCTTGTCATATACTTGGTCACCAACTCGCTGGGAAACCTTGAGTTCTTCAAGCCGAGCTCTGTAAGTGATGTTTTGGATTGTCTCAGCAAGCCTACTCATCTCAAACTTCTTGCAGACGGGGCACTTCTTGTTTCGAGAAGCGAGTTTCTCGATACATGGAAATGTGCAAAACGCCGTTTCGCAGATAGGACAGCGGAGTGTCTGAAACGTGCCGTCGATGATCTTCGAATCCACAGGACATCTCTGCACCAACCCTAGGGCCGGCTCTAGGATCTCCAAGACTATTCTGTCCGTAGTGGTCAATCTACAGCACTCTGAATACTGATGAAGCTGAGGAGGTTTAGCCTTGTCGGTCTAGAAAACCTCATTTCCATCGGACCTACGTCACCTATGAGCAAAACGTGGTCAAGCATGTCTAGGCAGAAGGGGTCGATTGGCAACGAGGGGCGTGTTCTAGCATACTTACTGAAGGCTGGGAATCACAGAGCTGCGAGCCTTGGAGTGTCCTCTTCAGAGATTGCTGGTGACCTGAGACTCGATATTCCTGAACTCGTACGCGTTCTTCGCAATCTGTCAACTTCGGGATTCATACGACTCAGCAGCCTACCGCGAGAATTGGAAACCAGCTACGTGTCCCAAGTATTCGATGATCTCGATGCGCTTGATCTCCGCTACATGGAGAACAAGGTTACTGAATCTGAGTATGTCTCGACGCGACAGTCAATCACTGATCAACTGAAGCTGTTTCCACATCATGCTGAACCATTCTCCCCTCTCGAGGCCGCACGCCTGTTTCATGAGCTGAATAGGAAGCTTGAACGGATTCTGAGTGAATCCTCACAACTATCACAGCCGCACGAAGCGCTTGAGGGCGAGCTGCTCGCGACCGGGAGCAAGCTGCTGCCATTCAGGAGGCTCGTCCTTTCGAGAATTCACGAACTTGCATCCAAGAAAGAAGACCGATCAGACTTGTCCAACGAGACGCGGATGAGGATGCTCATACTATTCTCCCAGGTTGGAATGAGTCGACTCGCAACGGCCAAAGACGCGGCCCAGGATCTTCTTGAGGAGCTGGACGTGCTGAGAGCTAGACGTCTTCTTGGAGAGATCTCCCAATCCGAACTCGAAGACAAAGAGAAGGCACTGTGGAACGATATCTCGAAAAGAATGCCGCCTCAGCTTCCAAATCACGACACTCTGGCTGCTTGGGCACGGCATCTGACCACCAAGCTTGAGGATCTGGAATCACTTAGGCAACGTGGAGGCATCAGCAAGGGCTTCTTCCAGACTATTTCTGAAGATCTGCATGAAGACATAGCTTTGCTGAAATCACAGGGTTTGCACATATCGTGACGCATCGCCGCTCCCTGCGGGCTACTAAGAGTGATGTGATGGCTTGATGGACCTAGTCGCACGGATAGAGAACGACCGTCATGACTCCCGAACCCTGCAAAGGCCCGCCTCAAAATGGCTCGATAGGGAGATCAACGCTCTCATAACGGTCGGCCTACTCGTCGAGGATAACACCACCAAACCCAACGAGAAGTCCCACTATGCTGTTGAGTGATAGTTTCCGTGTTGCCTCTTGTCTCTCCCAATTCAAGGTCATTTGTCCGCAACTCTGTTTCCTTCATGGCTTTCTTGCCTTGTCTAATGTGAGCGAAGAGACCGCTGACACGGCATTCCAGTACTGGAACCGAAGTACTTTTAGAATGTACAGTGAAATACCGGTGAGTGTGTTCGATTCATGACCTTCTGTCGCAAACCTTCGCGTGTACTTGTCGTGCTGCTAATTGCCAGTTTGGCAGTGTCCAGTTCTGTGAGTGTTCCCTGGGCAGCGACGTCAGCCGACATCGGCCGCTCGGTGAGTATTCCGGTCAAGGTAGTCCTGATTGGGTTCAATGACCAACAGGTTGATACTGGATATCTTTCCTGGAGTGGATCTTACAAGAATTTGCCGGACTCGATCACCAATATTGATCTTGCAAGTGGGAACAGTACTGGTGTTGTCTTCCGGCCGAAGTACAGTTTCAGTTTCGCTTCGAGCAGCTTCAAAGAGAGCCTCGTGAGCTACTTGGATGCGATTGGGGGAAAAGCACACGGGAAGAATCCTTGGTTCGGACAGTATCAAGTGGACCAAGAGAACAAGGACTACTACGTTTCCGTGCCCACCGCAATCGATTACGTAGTTTACGACGCAAATTCGGTTGAAGACTGGCTGTGGAGCCATGGCCAAGCGTTTGGTGGATATCCTGAAGATGGCTGGACGATCATCATCGGTTATTTGCCCGAACTTCCATCGGTCAGTTGGTCGGATGTTCAAGCTTTCAAGGCAACCAACGGGGGTCAGCCATTGAAGTCGACGCCCCATTACTATGGCATATCGCACATGGATGTGGACCTCGGCTACAGGTCAAGGTACCGAGCTTTCATGAACGCATGGGGTGGTCATCATAGATTGTGGTTCATAGACCTGAGTGCGGGGCCGGTTTTCAACTCAGAATGGGAGGACCTCCCGCTGCAGGTGGCTTTGGGTGACAACAACTTC
>Ga0315279_10007335_pt1 | contig 13664 bp, 15 predicted proteins | sample YL17G06_20_MG_FD_203694 | JGI IMG/M metagenome (GOLD analysis project Ga0315279, IMG submission 203694) | Sediment microbial communities from Yellowstone Lake, YNP, Wyoming, USA - YL17G06_20 | ecosystem: Environmental > Aquatic > Freshwater > Lake > Sediment | place: USA: Wyoming | collected... | reverse complement strand
GCTCGCGGGCTGTTTTTGTGGCATGGGCGCTCCTTTAGGAACCGTTTTCCAGCATCGTATCAGAGCCGGGGGTGACCGGGAATTGCTGTCCCGCCGGGTGACCGGGTAATGCTGACACTTGGCCATTCAAACTGGGGGCCCACCGGGCCAGCACCTCTGAGATGTCGCTGCCAATCTACGAGGGCACGATTCGTCTCTGTATACGTCTTGGCCGGACAGAGGAAGCCTTCGAGGTCGCGCAGCGTGCAAACTCTCGGATATTGTTCGAAGCCGTCTCGCACTTACAGCAGTCCTCCACGACGCGCTGCCGTGGCGCCTCGCTTGGTAACCCATCCGATCGCAGATTTGCAGAGGAGCACGGCGTCCGCTCACTCGATCCCCAACGAGCTCTTAGGCATGCCCACCGTGAAATCCTCTCCGCCACCAGGGCAATACAGCTCCTCGGCGAGCGCTGTCTTTTGCAGTACTTTCTTTCCGAAGATGCTCTCGTCTGTTGCGCGCTGAGCAGGCGTGCAGGTCTGGTTGTCCGATCCACCCCCCTTGCGTCCAAACAAGCATTCGATGAGAGCGTTCGGCGTCTCGTGACAGACTTCACCGGTCGGCCCCAAGGAACGGCGCTGCTTCCGAAAATTCGCCAAGCACTACGTGAGTTTTACGGCATTTTGCTCGGTCCGGTAGAGGACGTCTTCCAGGAGACCGGGGGCCTCGTTGTTGTCCCAGCAGGCCCGCTTTGGAGCATACCGGTCAGTTGTCTCTTCGACGGCGCGAACTACGTCGCCGAACGCCATTCCGTTTCGTATTTGCCGCACGTGGGTCTACTGACGCTTCCCCTTCTCGGCCGGGCGCCTGAGTCATGGGTAGGCTTCGGGAACCCGGGTGAAGACCTCAAGAAGGTGGAAAGGGAATTGCCGCGAATTGCAGCTCTATTCAAACATCCGATGATCTACAGTGGCAGTGAGGCGACGCGCGAGAACCTTTGGCAGGCACTACGACAATATGGAGTAGTGCATGTTGCGACGCGTGTGTTTCACGATCCAGAGAAGCCCTTCGACGCATGCTTCGAGGTACGTGGTGCTGACGGGCTCACCCGAGAGCCCTGCGCCGAGGTCATTAACCAAGACGCGAAAGCTGCGCTCGCAATCCTGCGCTGTTGCCACACAGGGGCAACAGTGCCCTGGTTCGGTAGCGAGGTCGCCGGAGTCTGGGCGGTTTTCCTGTTAGCCGGTTGCCGGGCCATTATGGCCAGCCCGTGGAAGGTGTACGAATCCGAAGAAGTGTCCCGGTTGTTTGTCCGCTTCTATGAGTTGTGGGTTGCGGAAGGGAAGCCCCCTGCGGAAGCCCTGGCCTTGGCGCAGCGCGAGGCCATTGGCGGGGGAGCGTACCCGGCTGTCTGGGGCTTCCCCTTCCTAATCGGAAATCTCGGGTAGTGAGAGGCGTCGCTGCAACGCACTAAAAAACAAGGCCAGCAGATCATTAGCCGCGGCTCCTTGGTCGGGTCGCAGCGGCACGATCTTCCGGCAAGCATGGTCGCTCGCGGCGGGCGTTCTGCGCCCGGCTGGCCTTAAGGCCAAGATAGCACAGACGGCCGCGAACGCAACAGAAAAGGAATCCCAACGAGGGGGAAACCGGAAACAACGGCATGAGAAGGCCCGACGACATCATCGCGACGCGCGACAGCCTCGATTCGCCCGTCATGCAGGGGATACCGGTGTCCTTTCCTGAGGCGGGCGATTCGCCCGGCGATGGCCTTGCTCTCACTTGGGATGGGCGGCCGGAGATACGGCTATCTTCCGAAAAATTAGGAGGTTCAACCCAAAATGCTCACCCTGACCGACATCCGCCACCAACTCGAGGATCGCCAGGGGCGGCTAATATTTAGAAAAATAGCGAGCTCCGGTATACACCTCAGCCCGGAGGGCCGCCTGATTGCCGGCGACCAGACCTACCTTCTTGAACCGGCAGCCAAGAAGGATCTGGCGCGCCGGGCCAGAATCCCCTCTGATTTTTTCGAAGCCCTGCCGCCCGATCTGCAGGCGGCGCTGTTCAACCGGCTCTACCCCACCACCCTTATGCATCCCACGACCCCGGCCGAACTGAACGTGGCCATCATGGACGGCCGCCTTGCAGTCTCGATTTCGGATGCCGCCCTGGCCGTTGTACGGGGCGTCGATGTTCTGGAGGCCGTCTTGGAGGCGACCCCGCCGGACCGCGGCGAGCGAGAATCTTCCGAGGTCACCCACTTCAGACTGAACGGCGGAATCAGCCTGTCCCTGGTCAGCCCCACAATCAGCGCGGAACCTCGCGTCGGCGACATTGTACGTGGCGGCGTTGATGTTCATCATTCCGATACAGGCGCTTTCGGCACACAAGTCTCCTCGTATCTGTTTCGGCTTGTTTGCACCAATAGTCAACTGCTCCGTGTGTGCGAACATGACGAGGATCTGCGCGTCCGCCGCGGGGGCCCCGAAACTGCCGATGCCGTCCTCCGCCGCGTCCGTCACGTCACATGCCTGGCCTGGCAGGATCTCCAACTGAAACTCGCTGTTCTTAGAGATTTGACCAATGAGGTGGTGGACGATCCTGCAGCCGTCATCGACAGAATATTGCGCGACGCTGGATTTTATCCGAGCCAGAAGTTGATCCGCGAGTTGCTAGCGGCTCTTAACGCCGACGAACTCGGCAACAGAGGGACCCTCTACGATGTCATGAATGCGTTCTCTCGCGTCGGAACCCACGCGGCAGGGCGCCCGTTTCCCTGGTGCCGGCGTTTTCTTTTCGCCAGCGGGGACGTTCTCCGGGAGCGGTTCGAGCGTTGCCCACAATGCCGCTCGATCCTGCGGGGGCAGCGGGCCTAGTTCTTGGGGAATCAGGACAGTCTCAAGGTCACGAATAAAACTTCGACGGGAAAAACTCATGAATGGCGCGTCACTGTCCGGGCTGGTTGCTTCCATTCTGCCACCCCCCTCCACGGAACGCACGCGCCTTCACAAACACGTTCAGGAACACGTTGCATACGGAGATTCGGTTATGACGGCGAGACAGATTGTCGTGGCGGCTGTTGCACTGCTCGCCGCGGCGCAAATCTGCGCCAGTGGCGAACTGCTGAACCCTGGTGCGGACGCCGCCGGGCTGGCAAGCTGCGACGCGGCTCCGCATCGGGCCCCCACGGGCTCGCTGCTGGCGGCGCGGGCTGCTGCTGCGCCAGCGCCCCTTACGGCGAAGAAACCAAGACCCGCGGGGCGCGCCACGCCCGACTTGCCCAAGGGCCGGCAGGCCGCAGCGACGGCCGCTGATCCCATGGACATGGACTCGGGTCTTAGGGTTACGCACAGGCAACGCCTTGAACTCGCGGGCATCTTCGCGTTCGGGGCTGGCGTGTCCATTATCATGTTGATTCAAGCATCGGTGGATTTCGTGCGGTCTGCGATTCGCTCGCTCGACAGGACCCTGACCAACTTGTACGGCGATCCCAACCGGGCCCGCCGAGTTCTGGGTCGGACGCAGGCGAACGAGGGCGGGGCTGGCGTTCGTGGCGATGCCGGCGGCGACGGCCGTGGAGGGTGATGGTCGTCAAGAGGAACGAGGGCAAGAGGAGGTGTGGCGTGCGCACGGCGGGACAAGATTATTCGGAGGCGAAACTGAAAATGCTGTTTGGCCGGGGCGATCGAGGCGGAGGCCCGGGGCGATCTGGCGGAGGCCGAGAAGGCCCGTGGGCTCGCGCTATTCCTCGAGGGCAAGCTGCGGCAGGACGTGACGGACGTCCTGGGCCACGTCCGGTCGGCGGGCCCTTTGTGCCCAAGCGTCGCGTTGCCCGCCGGCCACGGGGCTCAGGGTGCACCGGACGTGCGGGGGCCGCCGACGAATCGGCGGGGAGCCTTGCCCTGACTGAACCGGACACGAGGCCGCCTTGGGCGGGGCCTGTGACCGGGAGTGGGTGCACTGTCCGGGTGGACAGGGAACTGCTGGCCGGGAGGCTGGGAACAGGCGACTGTTCTTGGGGCGATTTGGTCGCGGGGCGACAGGCGACTGGGCGAGAGGGGGGAGTAAGTGGTGGTCGACCGAGGCAGCAGGCCGCCATCGGTCGGGGGCCGACGGGGCCGAAACAGAAGTGTCGGCCCGGGCCCCGGGAGAAACCTGTAAAGCTCGCTGCGGACGGAGGTTGTATTTGTTTTGGTGAAGAGACGAGAGGAAAACAGGCCCGAAACAGAAGGAAATGGTCCCCTGTCGGCAGGGGCGCGCAACCGGAGGTCGCGCCGGCGCAAGGAACTGCGGCAGATGAAAGATGCCGGGCGTCCAGGCCCTGGCGCCTGGCACGGGATCGCCTCCGGAGATGACTTGGGAGAACAAAGGGGCTGGCGGACGTCCTGGGGCACCTTGACGGGACCGACCCAGGAGTCCGGAAGCCGCGACGCGATTTCCGTCCGGCACTTCTCTGCACCGGACGCCAGCCCTCACGGTGAATCATACCGGCGGTGGGACGACATTCAAGGGGAGCCTCAAGTGACCACCATCCTGGTGCTGGGCACGTGGTGTTCGCAGATGATCAGGGCGTTCGACCTTGGCATCGACCTGCCGCGCCTGAAAGTTGAGCGACTGGGCCCTGGGTTGCTTGGGCTCTACCGGCACGTCGGCATCAGTCTCAGCCGCGCGCCCGAGGTCGTACTCGACGAGACCTTCCTGCGTAGCGCGCCACAATTCGCAACATGTGCAATTGCTCTGCACGAGCTCGTCCACGGCTGGGAATCATCGGTCGGAGGCCGTCGTATCGCTGTGAACGGAGGCTACCACAGCGACCAGTTCCGGTCGAAAACGAGAAGTTTGGGACTTCTCGTCGATGTGGGGGGGCATACGTGGACCGCAGCCGGCGAGACGCCTTTCACCAGCTTTCTGCGTATGAACGAGATCGAGTTGCCCGGCTCCGACTCTTCGTCGGTTCTTGCCATTGCCACGGTAGCAGGAGGTCGTGTTGGCTAGAGAGGATCGGTGGGGCATGGCCAGCATCTTGAGCAGTGCGGAGAGTACTCGTCGGCAATCTGTCGGCGTCCGTGACTCGGACGACGGCGCGATCCGGCGCTCCGCGTTGCCTTGCCTGGAATTTGCGCGGCTCGAGAAAAACCTGGTGCTCTCGCCGGCCATCGAGGGGCCGCTCACGCGCTATGTTGCGCTTCACGAACTACGGCGCCGCCGATGGTTGACCGATAGTGGGCTAGGTGGCGTACTGCTCCTCGACGGCCCTCCGGGAGTCGGGAAGACGATGACCGGGGGGGCGGTTGCCCAGGGAATGGCGAAGCGGTACGCACGCGAGGCGGGCGGCCAAGCGGTGCATGTCGAGGTCAACCTGTCCGCACTGGTCTCGGACATGCTGGGCGAGACGGCAAAGAAGGTGGCTGCGGCGTTCGGTTCGATTGTCGAGTGCGCACGCCATACACTGACCATCGTGGGGATCGATGAACTCGAGTCGCTGTTCTTCGATCGCGCCCGGCTGCCGTCCAACGACCCCACGGATCTTATTCGGGCGGTCAATGAACTTCTGACGCGGCTCGACCTCCTGCGGGCCTGCCCGAACTTCCTCTGCATCGCTACCACGAACTTGCTCGGGAAGATCGACCGCGCCCTCGTCGATCGGGCGGACCTCCTCCTGCATTTTCCGTACCCAGACGTGCCGACCGGGGTGGCCATTCTCGAGCAGGCTGCCCGTGAAGCGGAGCGCCTGGATATCCACGTGTGCCCCGAAGAGGTCCGCGCCGCGGCGGAACGGCTGTGCTCGCACAACAGGGCCATCTCGGGGCGAATGCTCGCCCGGTTGCCGTTGATAGCGCACCTCGAGACGGGTGCCAGGGACCTGCGGGCCAGGGACCTGGTCGGGGCGGCCCGCGGGATGCTCAAACGGGAGAGTGAATATGGCGGTCTTTGAGAAGCGCCTGGTGGTCGTCACCAAGCGGCCCCCCGAGTGGTCGGGTGTGGTGGAGCGTATGCTCGTCAACCTGCTCACTGCCGTTCGCGCCGGAATCTCCGGCGAGGAATATGACCGTCTGATGGAACTGCCGCAGTTCCTCGTTGACCTCGTTCGGGCCGGCGCGGTCACCGGCCTGGAGGTGCAGGCCGGCGGCAACGGGTTCCGTGTTCGCTTTAGCTGGGCGCCCGCAGAAGCGGATGATGTTGAGCTGTCCCAACTCCCGAGGTCGGGGCCTCCCAGAGAGCCGGTGCAGGTGGTTGTCCTGGTGCAGGAGACGGGGCTTGCGCGGGCGATGGGTGTTTATCGTTTGCCCCCGTTGTCGTCGCGCCACGTGGTCTTCGCGATCCGGGAGGTCCAGGGATCACAGCCGGAAACAGGGGGGATATTGGGAGAGGTGCCCCATGAGTAGCCGGGTCAGGCAGTCGACGGGCATTCGGGTCAACGTTTCGCAGCAGTCCGTCACCTACACGGTCAACTCCGTCGTCATGGTAATTTTCCGTCTTGCGTACGCACGCGGTCTCCCGGCTGACTACATGATTGCGCACCGCGAGGACATCGACCGCGGGCTGGGCGTGTGGGTGGCGGAGCAGACGCTACGGTGGGTGATTCTGGAGGTCTTCGTCCAAGGGGAGGATCACGCGCTTGAGCGGTATGAGTTCGACTTCGAATTCACCGCCCGTGCCAGCGAAGAAGCCCGAGAGCCGCCCGTGTCGGAGATCGAAGAGTTCTGCAAGCGATTGGATCACTTGCCGGAGGGGGCAACTTATCGGGTGGTCGCGCAGACGGCACCGAATGCCACCGCCGTCCCGGGCTGGATCGCCACGAGCGTTCGGCCGCTGCACGAAACGGCCAGCAGGACGTTCGAGGTGTGGGGTCTGGGGGCGGTCACGACCAGCCTGACGTACCGGGGCGGGTCGCAAGTGGGCTGAAAGGGGCGCGGGGACATGCTGGATTTCCTCTCAGTCAACGGGCTCGTGTCAGTTGGCCTTTGCACGTTGCTGTTCCTGTGGCTTGTGGGTGCTGTTTCACGAGCCAGCCGGCGCCGGCGGGCAAGCCTCGCCATCGCCGAGAGGGACCGGCAGATCGACGAGTTGCGCCTGGCACTTCGCGAGCGCGATCAACGCCTGGCGGCGATCCGACAGGGGCTGCAGGGCCTCGAGCAGGAGGTGCTGGCCCTTGCTCAGCGGCACCCGGCTGCTCCAGGACACCTGAAGCTGGACCGGATGGGCCGCCTGCGAGAGGAGATGTAAAACGATGGATTGGTTCGACGCGATCCGTGGAGTGTTCGACGTGGACTGGATTCGTCAGAGCGTGAACCCGCTGTTCGTCGGTGGCGGTCGGGTTGGTCGGGAACTGATTCGCAAGGCGGTCTATCACGGCGTCCGGCGAATCAGCCTCATCGAGCCGGACTGGAACGAGCCGAGGAACTTTGCCAGCGGCGTCGGGGAGACGGGCATGGGTCTGTCCAAAGTGCGTGACATTAAGGACGAGATTTACCGCCTGAGCCCGCGGATCGCGTTCAGGGGGGCGGCGGAGAGGCTGTCGGTCGAGCGTCCGGGCATTTTCCTCAGATGGGCGCAGGAGGCGACGCACGTGGTGCTTGCGATCGATGATTTCCCCGTGGCCGCGTATTTGGCGGGGCTTGCGTACCCCGAACGGCCGTGCGTCTACGCGACCGTTCTGGAGAACGGCCTCTCCGGCGAGGCGGCGTGGTCGTGGCCGCGCAGGACGCCGTGCCTGCGTTGCACCGGTCAACTCTCCGAGAAGCGCGGCGCTCAGGGGGGACAGACGATGCTGGCGGATGTCGACCGGGTGGTCGACGTGGCACTCCGGCAATTCATGGGGCTTAGCCTGGTGGGACGGCAAGGCTTTGAGCGTTTCGCACACTACGTGGACCCGCATTTCTGTCTTGCGATGGTTATCAACGCACCAACCGCCACGGGGAACATCGGACGACCAGATATTCCGAGCCTTGTCCGGCTGATTCAGGTGGTAGACGAGCAGGGGGACGGTCCCTCATGCTCGATATGCAATGGGTACCGGGCGTAGCAGATCATGAAAGGAGGAGAGCCATGAGGTCTGTTGTCGCTGTACCGCAGTTGCCCTCGCGGACCGTTCATGCGCCGACCACGGAGTCGGCGCGGAGCGGCCCCCAGCGGGTACTGGCGGGCATTCGGTCACTGATGGCCGAGGCCCAGCCCGGCTCCGACGTACCCCGCCGTAGCCCGGGGGCAGCAGAAGGCCGGGCGCCTAGCAGTCGATTCCGCGTGATCAGTCGGCCCACGGACGGGATCGACTAGCGGCAGGCGCCCTGGGGAGGGCAGCCTCGAACTGCCCTCCCCGCTATCTTACCGCCTTTGCGGGCCCGGCAAGAGGCCCAGCCGATTGGGAACGGCGGCCGGGCCGTCAAACGAACGCCTGAGGGACCGCCGCTGGGCCGGGATGCGACGGGAGGAACAGTGCAATGTCGCGAGCGGGGTCAAACCAGGATGGCAGCCGGAATCGGCCAACCCGTCCGGAAGATGCGGACAGGGATGGACCCGCCGTGCCCCCGCCGATGCGGAACCGGACGCGGGTCTTCATCGTCGGCCCGGTCGAGCCAGGCCAGCCGGTGGTGGATCGGGACGAGGTAACCGAACTGGGCGGCGGCGGGATGGGCGAGAGGCTGACTCTCCGGATCCGGTATGCCGCCTGCGGCCACATGACGCGCACCGCCGACGAGATCGGCGGCGTGTGCGGTTGTGGCGACCCAACGCATACATTGTGTCGTGACTGTGCCGCCAACAGCGGCAACCTTTGCGGCATCTGCCGCAGCCTGACGGCCGGTGCGTGCCAACGCTGGCTTTGGCTGGCCCCGGGCCTGGGGATGGTGTGCCGATCGTGTGCCCGGCGTTGGTGGGCCAGGGAAGTGCTGGTGGGAGCCATCGTCGGCGCCATCGTCGTGGCTAGTGTTGTCATGCTGGTGCGGATGATTGAATAAGAAAGGAAAGACCATGTTCTGGCTGGCAGTGCTGGCGGGGGTCGCGGCGGCCCTGGTGCTGTCCAGGCGCCGCTTGGGATGGTTGGGCGCGTCTTGGCGGTTCCTGGTCATTCTGCTGCCCGGGGCTGTTCTGGGTCTACTGTACGTCCTGCGGCTTGGCCGCGGCGGCATCCTCGCTTCGCTTGCGCAGGGCACGGGAGTGCCGGCGGCCGTCTTGGCCTTGGGGTTCGTGGCGTTCGGGGCGCTGATACTGGCGGGTGCCCTGAGAACGCTGCTGGAGTGGCTCTTTCCGAGCCGGCCGGACCGGCGTGACGGAGACAAAACGAACCATGGCGCATGACGGGGAACTTGGATACCTTGCCCGGCGTTCGGGCCTGAGCCGCGATCCCGGCATCCGCGCGCTGGTCGACTCGCCGTTGCTTTCGACGAAGCGGCGAGAGAAGCTTAGATCCTATCTTGCCTACTACGCGGCGGTGAACAGTCCGCTGTACCACCCTTTTCTGCCAGGTCCGAGCCTGGAGGAGGCGTCGCAGGGAGACCTGAGCTTGGGTCTTCAGGTTGTCACCGGCCGGGGCCCTGAGTACGAGTTCCGCCTCCAGTCTCGGGGGCTGCTGGGCGTCTCTCAGGTCGACGGGCCGACGGGAGCAGGAAAGACGATCACCTTTTTCTTGTTGGCCCGGGCCGCCGAGCGCGCCGGCGCAAGCGCCTGGTATTTTGACACCGAAGGCGACCTGGGCCGCCTTGCTGTGGCCGCCGATCCGACCATCCCCGTCATCACGCCGTCGATGTACCGCCAGGACCTGTTCGTCGGGCCGCCCGCGATGGAACTGGACTGGCGGCAATACGTCTCCAAACTGGTCAGCACCACACAGGAGACGCTCTATGCCCGGAACGGCATGATGAACATGGCGCGGGAGCAGGCCCTTGAACTCCGCGAGAAGGACAAACGGTTCACGCTGTTCGACTTTTACCATCATCTGCTGGGCAAGAAGTACAGCCTCAACACCCGCGAGCGGCAGTATTGGGAGTCCCTGCGGAACCGCATCGGGGGCATGATCCTGCCCTTCCTTGGACCGACCTACTCGGGCGGGAGCCACGACATCCGTGCCCTGATGGGCCGCAGCCTGGTGTGGGACCTGCGCGGGTTGGCCGATGACCAGCTGGCCTTTTTCGTGGTGGGCCTGCTGTTCTGGGTCTCGCTGGTGAGGCCCATCCGGGCCGACCCCGAGCTGGAACTCCTCGCGGTTTTCGATGAGGTGACGCGTGTCTGTTCGATCGAAAGGATGCGGCGGGCCGGGATGAGCGAACTCTTCCTTCTCGACATGGCCAGAACGTGCCGGAAGCGGGGGGAGGGGATGGCCGCGGCGACGCAAACGCCGCACTTGTTGCCCACGCAGCTCAATAGCAACACCAATACATGCATCGTGCTACGCCCCGCCGATGGTCGGTCCCTTCGCGCGGTGAGTGACAGTCTCGCCCTGACCGGGGAGCAGGAGATGTACTTGATGGCGCTGCCGGACCGGAACCCCAGGCAGGCGGTGCTGCGCGTCCCGGGCATCGGGGAGCCGTTCTTGGTCGAGCTGCCGGACGCCCGGCTGCCGATGGCGACGCCCGAGGAGGTCGAGCAGCGGAAGGAGGCGAGCCAGGCGTGGCTGGATTCGATCTACGTTCGCGCTTCGGCGCCGCCCCCGTCGATGCCGCTCTTCGATGGCAAGGAGAAGGAGCCGGTCCCTGTGGAGCGTCCTCACGACCTGAGCAAGGAGCAGATTGACTACCTGGTCCTTAGCCAGACCCTGGAGCCGGTCAGCGAGCGGGACAGCAGGAACGGGATCTCCTGCTACAAGGGCAACAAACTCCGAGAGGCCTTGAATGAGAAAGGCCTGATCCGGTTGCACCGCGTCTCGTTGGGCGGGCGGGGTAAGGTTGTGACGTTGACTGAGGTCACCGAGGAGGGTCGCCGGGTCCTCGACCGGCTGGAGGTGCGGCCGACACCTTCCCCCGGCCGGGGCAACGTCGAGCACCGCTATGCCCAGCAGATCATCCTCAACTGGTGCGTCGGGCAGGGCTACCCGGCCCAGATCGAGGCGGAGCGCCAGGGCGCGCGGGTGGACGTGGCGTCGGAGTGGGACAACCTCAAGGTCGCCGTGGAATTCGTCAACGAGGGGTTGGAGAAAGAACTGGTGAACATCCGCCACGATATGGAAGCGGGGTACGACCGAGTGGTCCTTGTGTCAGTCCAGCAAGAGACCCTCGAGGGGCTGCGCGACCTCGTGATGCGCAAACTGGAGCCGGAGTTGGTGACGTCCGGCCGGGTCAGTTTCACGCGGCTGACCGCGTTCCTCGACGACAAGAAGGGGTGAGATCACGGTGCCGGGTACCGGACAACAGAATCCTGAGATGGAGCCGGGCGGGGGGGATGGTCTGTTCGACCCCATCCCGGGGCCGGACCCCCTGGGGGATCGACTCGTCCCGCCACCGCACGACGTGGTGCCTGAGGACCTCGAGAACCAGGACCGGACCGGGAGGATTCCGAACCTTCCGGAGGGGGCGATAGAAGGCGCCGTCGTGCCGCTGCCGTCCGAACCAACCGAGCCGGACGAGCCCGGGATTGATGAAGGGTGGGGATATACCTGTCCGCCCTGGTCCTCGCCACTGCCGGAGGCCGGACCCGAAAAGGGCGGGCATGGGCCAGGACCCGGTACGATCCCTGGCGTGCCCGTTCACCAAGGCCTGCTTCCTCCGCAGGCGCACCGGCCCCGCCTGGGTGGCGGTGCAGGAATCCGGCGCAGCAGCGGCTCGGCGGGCATCGCGGAAAACCAATGGTGCCCGGTGCGGAAGGAGATCGTGACGGTCTCTGACGAGACCTGCAAGGACTGCCAGTACTACGAGCCGGATCGGGCTAATGCAGACGAGGCGTGCGGGTATTACGCGGAGGAGGACACGTAAGGGGGAGAGACGGGCATCAACGACCCCGTTCGGCGACGTCGTCTGGCTTGGCGAGGGGTATGGAGATTAGCAGCAGAAAGAACGACGGAAAGTAAAATGCGCCCGAAACAGAACCAAATGGACGGACCAGAGCCATGCAGGAAGCCACAGCCCAAGCGTTGAACCCGTCCCCCTTGGGGGAATCGGTTCTGAGAAGGCGCTATCTGCTCAGGAACGAACGCGGAGAGATCGTGGAGACACCCGACGGGCTCTTGCGGCGCGTGGCGAAGTGCGTGGCGGCCGCAGAGCGGGCCTACGGCGGGGAGTCCGCGCAGGCACGATGGGAAGAGGGGTTCTACCGGCTCATGGCTCAGGGCCTGTTCCTGCCGAATTCGCCCACGCTGTTCAACGCGGGCCGTGAGCCCCGGATGCTGTCAGCCTGCTTCGTGCTTCCCGTGCCCGACTCACTTGACGGGATCCTGGAGGCCGCCAAGCAAGCAGGTCTGATTCAGAAATGGGGCGGCGGGGTGGGATTCAGTTTCTCCAGGCTGCGGCCGCAAGGGGCCTGTGTCCGAAGCACAGCAGGGGTCGCTTCCGGTCCGGTTTCCTTCGTGAAGGCCATCAACGCCTGGTCGGAGGTCATCAAGCAAGGTGGAATGAGGCGCGGAGCGAGCATGGGCATCCTTCGCGTGGACCATCCAGACGCCGAGGCGTTCGTCCGGTGCAAGGCCGACGAGGGCGGGCTGGAGGCGTTCAACCTCTCGGTAGGGATCACGAACGCCTTCATGACCGCGCTGGCCAGGAACGAGACCTACCCGATCGCTGATCCGCAGACGGGCATCCAGGCTGGAAAACGGGCGTCGAAGGAGACGTGGGACCTGATCTGCGAGAGCGCGTGGAAGTGCGGAGACCCCGGACTGGTCTTCCTCGATACGATCAACGCTGCCAATCCTACTCCTCAACTGGGCGAGATCGAGGCCACTAACCCCTGCGGGGAGCAGCCCCTGCTGCCCTACGAGTCCTGCAACCTGGGCTCCATCAACCTGACGCGGCTGGTCGCAGGTACAGGCGTGGACTGGAGCGGGCTTCGCGAGACGGTCAGGGCGGCAGTGCGATTCCTTGACGACGTGATCGACGTGAACGTCTACCCCCTGCCCCAGATCGAGAACGTGACCAGGGGGAACCGCAAGATCGGACTGGGCGTGATGGGATTCGCCGACCTGCTCTACTTTCTCGGTATCCCGTACGACTCCGAGGCGGCCGTCGAACTCGCCGAAAACCTGATGAAAGAAGTGTCTCGCGGTGCGAGGGAGGTCTCCGAGGAACTGGCTCTGGAGAAAGGACCATTTCCGAATCTCGGGCAGAGCGTTTACGGTGCGCCTGGCGTGCGCAAGGTCCGTAACGCGACGCGCACGACCATCGCGCCCACGGGTACCATCAGCCTGATCGCGGGCACCTCCAGTGGCATCGAGCCGAATTTCTCCCTGGTGTACGAGCGGAAGGTCGAAGGCGAGAGAACGCTCGTTGTCAACCCCGTCTTTGAACGGGTCTCGTGTGACCGGGGCTTCCACAGACCGGGCCTGATGGAAGAGGTGTTCCGGAGGGGAGGCATCAGGGGGATCGATGGGATTCCTGACGATGTGAAGCGGACCTTCGTGACCGCGCTGGAGATCGCCCCGGAGTGGCACGTCCGCGTCCAGGCCGCCTTCCAGAAGCACACCGACAACGCTGTCTCCAAGACCGTCAACCTTCCGGCCAGCGCGTCGGTTGCAGATGTGTCGAATATCTTCCGAATGGCCTTCG
>Ga0315279_10007334_pt1 | contig 13666 bp, 8 predicted proteins | sample YL17G06_20_MG_FD_203694 | JGI IMG/M metagenome (GOLD analysis project Ga0315279, IMG submission 203694) | Sediment microbial communities from Yellowstone Lake, YNP, Wyoming, USA - YL17G06_20 | ecosystem: Environmental > Aquatic > Freshwater > Lake > Sediment | place: USA: Wyoming | collected... | reverse complement strand
TTCGACGCCATGACCAGCCCGCGCACTTACCGCACCGCCAAGACCCTCGCCGAGGCCATCGGGGAAATCACCCGGGGCAGCGGCACGCAGTTCGACCCGACGGTCATCAGCGCCTTCATGAGCGCCGCCGACAGGCTCGGCGAGGAACTGATGCACGTGCCGGGCATCACCCCCGGCGGGCAAAGCGCGAGCCCGTCGCACTGGCTGCGAGCGGCCTGGCGGGAATCCGAACAGGACGAGGCCGACGCGAACGCGGCGGACAAGGCCGGCCAGACGGTAGAAGGCGGCGGACAATAGCCGCAAAGGCGCCTTCGATAACTCAAGTGCCGCCCGCCGCACGGGCGGACCCTGACGATATCCACCGGCAACCGGCTGCCCGATGATTCCCCGCGACCTCGCGGCCGCGACTGATCCGCCGGGCTTTCCCGGTCAGCGGTTGCGATGTCCTTTCTTCCCGCCGGAGGGCTATTTGTTGGCGGCCGGGGCGCTGGCCGGCTGGGTCGCCGGCTGGGTCGCCACGGGGGCGTGCGCCTTGGTCAGCACGATGTTCCGCATCAGGTCGAAGGCGGACTGAGGCGCGTAGCCGTGCACCTCGTCGCAGGCAAACCCCACGAGCCCGCCGGTGATGTCCTCGTTGCTGAAGAGGATGATGGGCATGTTCTGGGCGTTAAGGACCGCCCGCAACTGAGGGCGCGAATCCGGCATCTTCGGGCGGGAGAACTTGCGGAACTTGACGGTGTCGATCACGGGGTCCTGCTGGGTGAACAAGGGCGAATCGGCGGCTAGCCGGCGCAGGCGCTTGGTCGCGGCGGCGGAGTTGGGCAGCCCGGCGGCGACCTGGTTTGCCAGTGCCTCGCCGGATTCGGCGAAGGCCGCGGCGTTGCGGTCGGCCCAGGCGCCCCCGACGGCTTCCACGTAGAGCAGCCCGCCAGCGGCGACGAATGTCTGAAGGGCCTTGATCTCCTGGTCGTTGACGATGATGCGGTTGGTGCCGCACAGCACCGCCACGTCGGCGCCGCTCTCGGAGAGCTTGGCAATGGGCATCAGTTCGCTTACTTCGATACTGACCTTGTACTTGTGGCCCATGATGCGTGAGAACCGCTCCCACGCCAGCGGCTCGGGGTCGCAGTTGCCTTCCTTGCCCGCGGCGGTGTTGTAGGTCAGCCTGGCCACTATGACCTGCCTGGTCATGGCGCCTTCCGGCTTATCCGGCCAGGTGTTGGCGCCGCGAGCGGCCAGGGCCCTTTCGGCCACGGCCCCGTCGGTGAGGTACAGGGCGATGTTGGCGGGTCCCTCGAACGACGGCTTGTCGCTCTTGCCGAGCATGAGCTGCCAGCTTTTGGGCATGTCGCGGTCGGTGTGCACGACCAGCGGGCGCACCCCGTTGTGGATCATCTCCAGGCCCCGCAAGGTGCCTGTCTTGTTGTCGAGCTTGAAGTTGATCGAGAAGAACTTGTGGTCCTGGGGCACCGCCGCAAGTTTGTACTTGGGGAACATCTTGGCGTAGACGGCCCGGATGCCGTCCTTGAAGCCCTTGCCCTCGCACTCGGCGCAGCTCAGGATCGTCCCGCCCATGCCGACGTAGCGGCGGACGGCGGCGATTTGGGCGTTGGTGAACTTCGGCGCGGTCGAGCCGGAGATATAGAGGATCGGCGCGTCCAGCCATTCCTCAGGCTTGACCTTGAGGTTGATGATCTGCCAGTTGACAGTGCTCTCCTCGAATTCCCTGCCGATCCACTGGGTCAGCTTGGCCATGTCTCGCGGGCGGTCGTTCCAGTCGCCGTCGTATTCGAGCTTGTTGAACAGCACCGCGTGGCGCCCGCGAACCAGGAAGAGCAAGGCGTAGGCCGTGTCGACCACCGGCCCGTATCCGCCCTGCCAGGCGCCGTCGGCGCCCTGCATCCGCAGCAGTTGCTCGGCGCCGATCTTGAACCAGTCGGCCTTGCCGAAATACTTGTACCCGCTGGCCAGGCCCACTCGCTCCACGCCGTAGAGCAGGTAGAAGATGTCCCCTATGCCCGGGTCGCCGCCGCCCTGGACGACGTTGCCGAAGTTCCTGTCCAGCCAGTTCAGGCCTTTGTTCAGCGGCCTGAGGACCGCCTGTACCTCCGGGCCCTGGTCGCACCTGAGGAAGACGTCAGCCAGGAGGTTGTCGTAACAGACGAACATGGACGCCAGGCCCGCCGTGGCCATGGTGGCCGTGGGGTCCCGCTTGCTGTTGTAGCTCCAGCCGCCGTCGGGCGTCTGACATTCCGTCCAGTGCTTCAGGACCTTGTACCAGTACTCGCGCGGCACCTCCTCGTCGGCCTGGACGCCGGCCCAGACGCCAAGCACGCCATACTGGCTGTTGGAGTTGTCCCAGCGGCCCTTGCCGCTGCTGCCGTCGCCGAGGCAGTCGTAGCTGTACCTGCCCTCCGCGGTGGACAAGATCAGCAAGAGCACGTCGCTCCTGAGGCAAGGCCTGTAGGGGCTGTTCTGCATTCCCGACCGCTTCATCGCGGCCAGGAAGGCGTTGGCGCGCAGACCCAGCTCGTAGGTCTTGTAGCAGAAGGCGTTGGCGCTGCCCGCGTTGATCGGCGCTGCCAAGCGGGCGCCGAGCATACTGGCGGGGACCTGGCGCTTGGCCAGCCAGTCCAGGGCCTTCGTCATCTCGGGGGCGGCGACCTTGATCATGTCACTTTCAAGCATGGCGTAAGTGGCGATCGCCGTCGGGCCGACGGGATACTTGTCGCCCTCATAGCCAGGCCAGGAGCCGTCGGCGCCCTGGGCCTTCTTGAGGTACTCCACCCCGTTCTTGATGGCCTTTTCGATCGCCTCGGGCGAGAACGCGGCCGGATCGGCCGGGGCGGGATTGGCAACTTGGGCAATGGCGCTGCGCCCCAGAAATGTGACCGCCGCCGTACCAAGCCCCAACGCCTTGAGAAACCCCCTGCGATCAATCCGAACGCACATGTCTCGTTCTCCAAGTCCGGTTGCCTTGCCACAGACCTCCCACACCGGCGGCAAAGCCGGGATCTCTCGATCTGGTTGTCACACGAGTGCAGACACCTGACGAGCCGCCATGTCCGCCGATGTCCAAGATACCGCCAAACAGCTTAGCCCGCAACCCTCGGCCGGGGGGCCACAAACGTCCGGACCTTCTGCTTCTTCGACAGCCGAAGCTGAAGCATCGCGGCGATGGCGATGAACTCCTGGACCTCGCCGTATCTTGGCGTCCTTCTTGTCTACTTGGCGCCGGCCGGGGCACTGGCCGGCTGGGTCGCCGGCTGGGTCGCCGGCTGGGTCGCCACGAGGGCGTGCGCCTTGGTCAGCACGATGTTCCGCATCAGGTCGAAGGCGGACTGAGGCGCGTAGCCGTGCACCTCGTCGCAGGCAAACCCCACCAGCCCGCCGGTGATGTCCTCGTTGCTGAAGAGGATGATGGGCATGTTCTTGGCGTTAAAGACCGCCCGCAACTGCGGGCGCGAATCCGACATCTTCTGGCGGGAGAACTTGCGGAACTTGACGTCTTTGATCGCGAAGTCCTTCTGGGTGAACATTGGCGAATCGATGGTCAGGCGGCGCAGTCGCTTGGTCGCGGCGACGGAGTTTGGCAGCCCGGCGGCGACCTGGTTTGCCAGGGCCTCGCCGGATTCGGCGAAGGGCGCGGCGTTTCGGCCTGCCCAGGCGCCCCCGATGGCTTCCACGTAGAGCAGCCCGCCGCCGGCGACGAATGCCTGAAGGGCCTTGATTTCCTGGTCGTTGGCGATGATGCGGTCGGTGCCGCACAGCACCGCCACGTCGGCGCCGCTCTCGGAGAGTTTGGAAATGGGTGTCGGTTCGCCGACGTCGACATTGACCTTGTGCTTACGGCCCATGATGCGCGAGAAGCGCTCCCACGCCAGCGGCTCGGGGTCGCAGTTGCCTTCCTTGCCCGCGGCGGTGTTGTAGGTCAGCCTGGCCACTTTGACCTGCCTGGTCATGGCGCCCGCGGGTTTTACCGGCCAGGTCGTGGCGCCTCGGGCGGCCAGGGCCTTTTCAGCCACGGCCCCGTCGGTGAGGTACAGGGCGATGTTGGCCGGGCCCTCGAACGACGGCCTGTCGCTCTTGCCGAACATGAGTTGCCAGCTTTTGGGCATGTCGTGGTCGGTGTGCACGACCAGCGGGCGCACTCCGTTGTGGATCATCTCCAGGCCCTGCAACGTGCCGGTCTTGTTGTCGAGCCTGAAGTTGTACGTGAAGAACTTGTGGTCCTGGGGCACCTGCTCGAGTTTGTACTTGGGGAACATTCTGGCGTAGACGTCCCGGATGCCGTCCTTGAAGCCCTTGCCGTCGCACTCGGCGCAGCTAAGGATCGTCCCGCCCATGTTGACGTAGCGGCGGACGGCGGCGATCTGCTCGTCGGTGAACTTCGGCTCAATCGAGCCGGAGATGTAGAGGATCGGCGCATCCAGCCATTCCTCGGGCTTGACCTTGAGGTTGACGATCTGCCAGTTGACGGTGCTCTCCTCGAATTCCCTGCCGATCCACTGGGTCAGCTTCGCCATGTCTCGCGGGCGCTCGTTCCAGTCGCCGTCGTATTCGAGCTTGTTGAACAGGATCCCGTGTCGCCCGCGAACCAGAAACAGCAGGGCGTAGGCCGTGTCGACCACCCCTTGCCAGGACCCGTCGGCGCCCTGCGTGCGCAGAAGCCGCTCGGCGCCGATCTTGTACCAGTCGGCCTTGCCGAAGTACTTGTACCCGCTGGCCAGGCCGACGCGCTCGATGCCGTAGAGCAGGTAGTACTCCCACCTGTCGCCGCCTTGAGCGATACTGCCGTAGTTCTTGTCCATCCAGTCCAGGCCCTTGTTCAGCGGCTTTAGGACCGCCTGGACCTGCGGGCCCTGGTCGCACTTGACGAACCCGTCAGCCAGAAGGTTGTCGTAACAGAGGAACATCGACGCCAGCCCGGCCGTGGTCATGGTGGCTGTCGCGCCCTGGTTGACGCGGTAGCTCCAGCCGCCGTCGGGGCACTGGCAATCATGCCAGTGCTTCAGGACCTTGTACCAGTACTCGCGCGGCACCTCCTCGTCGGCCTGGACGCCGGCCCAGACGCCAAGCACGCCATACTGGCTGTTGGAGTTGTCGCCGCTGCTCTTTCCGTCGCCGAGGCTCTCGTAGTTGTAGCTGCCATCCGCTGTGGACAACATCAGGATGCGCACGTCGTTCCTGAGGAAAAGCCTGTAGGGGCTGTTCTGCATTCCCGACCGCTTTATCGCGGCCAGGAAGGCGTTTGCCCGCAGGCCGAGCTCGTAGGTCTTGTGGCAGAAGGCCGCGGCGCTGCCCGAACTGATCGGCGCGCCCGAGCGGGGGCTGAGCATCCTGGCGGGGACCTGGCGCTTGGCCAGCCAGTCCAGGGCCTTGGTCATCTCGGGGGCGGTGACCTTGATCATGTCGCTTTCCAGCATGGCGTAAGTGGCGATCGCCGTGGGTCCGACAGGATAGGCGGCGCCTTGGCCAGGCCAGGAGCCGTCGGCGCCCTGGGCCTTCTTGAGGTACTCCACCCCATTCTTGATGGCCTTTTCGACCGCCTCGGGCGAGAACGTCAACGGGGCGGCCGGGGCGGCATTGGCGGGTTGGACAAAAGCGGACGGGCCCGGAAACGCAACCGCCGCCGCACCAAGGCCCAACGCCTTGAGAAAACCCCTACGATTGATCCGTACACACATGCCTGGTTCTCCAAACTCGTTTCGCTGGCCTTGCCACAGGCCCGCGGCCCGGCGGCAACGCAGGGCCTCTCGCCCTGATTATCACAAAAGTGCAGACACTCGACAGACAGCCATGTCAGCGCAGCCGCCAAGATGCCGCCAAACACTTTTTCCCGCAACCCTCGGCCGGGGAGCACGGGGGGCGGCAAAGGGCTAAACCTTCTGCTTCTTCGACAGTCGGAGCTGAAGCATCGCGTCGATGAATTCCTGGATCTCGCCGTCCAGCACGCGGTCAGTCTGGCCGACCTTCAGCTCCGTCCGCTTATCGTGGACCTGCTGGTAGGGATACAGCACGTACGAGCGGATCTGGCTGCCGAAGGCTATCTCGCCCTTCTCGCCGTACATCCGCGAGAGTTCGGCGTCCCGCTTGGCCTGCTCGGCCTGGTAGATCTTGGCCATGAGCATCTTGCGGGCCATGGCGCGGTTCTGGTGCTGGCTTCGCTCGTTCTGGCAGGCCGCGACGATCCCCGTGGGATTGTGCGTCAGCCTGATCGCGCTGGACGTCTTGTTTACGTGCTGGCCTCCGGCGCCGCTGGCGCGGTAGACGTCCTCACGCACGTCCTTGTCCCAGTCGACCTCCACCTCGATGTCGTCCAGCACCGGCAGCACGTCAACCGAGGCGAAGCTCGTGTGCCGGCGGTTCTGGGCGTCGAACGGGCTTATCCGAACAAGCCGGTGAACGCCTCGCTCGCACGAGAGATACCCGTAAGCGTACGGGCCGCGAATCAGCAGGGTCACCGAGCGGATGCCGGCCTCCTCGCCGTCGGTGCGGTCGATCTCGCTGACCGAGTAGTCGGCCCGCTCGAAATACCGCAGGTACATCCGCAGCAGCATCTCGGCCCAGTCGCAGCTTTCGGTCCCGCCCGCCCCGGCGTGGATCGAGAAGTAGCAGTCGCCCGAATCGTGCGGCCCGGACAGCATCGCACGCAGTTCCAGACGATCCATCTCGGGCGTGATCTTCTCGACCTCGGCGGCGACCTCGGCCATATCCGACTCGCTGCCTTCCTCGCTGGCCAACTGGTGCAGGACCGATACGTCCTCGATCCGCTGCGAGAGTTTGCCCACGGGCGTCAGCACGCCGCGAAGGCTCTTTAGCTCCACAACAAGCTCCTGGGCCACTTCCTGGTTGTCCCAAAAACCCGGCACGCCCATGCGGCGCTCGAGCTGGGCCATCTGTTCAAGCCGGGCTGGGTAGTCAAAGAGAGTCCCGGATGGCGATGATCCGGGAACTGAGAGACTCGATAGCCTCCCGCAACGGTTGCGCATCTGTCATAGCGGCGTCTCCTAAGTCTTTCCATGATACCACGGCGCTGCCGGCGGCCGCAAGGTGCCAAGTTATATTTGCCATCGTCATAGGTCTTATAGGACCTATAGGACCTATATCTTCCCCCCGTGGGGCAGGGTATAAAGGATTCGATTGACGACAACACCCAAGGAGCGCCACGTGACGCAGACAACCGCCAACTTCGCCGACCGCCTGCTGGACGCCATCGACGCCAAAGGCTCGCCGGTTTGCGTGGGAATCGACCCGAAGTACGACCAGCTTCCCCCAGCCCTCTCGGCAGGTCTGGGACCCCGCGGGGGCGCCGGCGCCGACGCATCGGCCCAACTGGCCAGGATCGGGGAGTTCTGCTGGCAGGTGCTCGAGGCGGTGGCCCCTCACGTCCCGGCCGTAAAGCCCCAGTCGGCATACTTCGAGGCCTACGGCCCCGGCGGGGTCGAGACGTACTTCCAGGTCGTGCGATGGGCGCACCAGCTTGGGCTGCTTGTCATAGGCGACGCCAAGCGAAACGACATCGGACCCACGGCCGAGGCATACGCCGCCGCTCACCTGGCCGGGCCGGACAAGGCCGACAGCTTGACCGTCAACGCCTACTTCGGCATAGATGGGATAAAGCCTTTCCTGGACGTATGCTGCGCCGAGGGCAAGGGCGCTTTCGCCCTGGTCCGGACGAGCAACAAGTCGGCCGGGCAGGTGCAGGACTTCGCAAACGCCGAGGGCAAAAAACTTTACGAGCACATGGCCGAACTGGTCGCCACTTACGGCGACGCCGAGGGCCTGGTCGGGCGGCGCGGCTACAGCAGCCTTGGCGCGGTAGTCGGCGCGACCTGGCCGCAGGAGGCCCGCCAACTTCGCCGACTCATGCCGCGGCAGATATTCCTCGTTCCCGGCTACGGTGCCCAAGGCGCCTCGGCCAGCGACTGCGCGGCATGTTTCAAGGACGACGGCACGGGCGCAATCGTAAACGCCAGCCGATCAGTCATTTACGCTCACCGCCAGGCGAAATATGCCGATCTGCCCTGGCAAAAGGCTGTCCAGCAGGCTGCCAAAGCATTCGCCGAGGACATTAAGAAGGCGGTAACAGCAGTAGTAAGAAGTAGTTAGGAAGTAGTAAGTAGGAAGAAGGGAAGAAAGGGAAGAAGCGGAAGCGAAGAAGAACCCGAAGCCCAGGGACCCCTTAGGGGCAGGTAGCAATCCCTGGGAACAACGTAGCAATGCAGTAACAATCTTTTTTTAATCAACTTGTATCCCAATGCCGCGGCGCAACAAGAATGTTCAACTCTTCGCCCTCCGGGAGCCCCCGCCGGAGACGCTTATCCTGCGCGGCCGGCATTATCGCCTCGTCCGCGTCTTCAAGCACGACTTCTTCGCGGCGACGTGCCTGTACGAGGCCGCGGAACCCGTCGAAGCGGACATCCCTCGCATTGTCGTCAAGTTTGGTCGAACGCAGGAGTTATGGGGCTTTCCCCTGAACTGGTATGGCCGGTGGATATGCAGTCATGAGCAAGACATCTACAGGCACCTGGCAGGCCTGCCGGGCGTGCCGCGCTGGGTTGGCTGCGTCGATGACACAACCTACGCCATAGAGTATATCGACGCACAGCCGCTGGACCACTTCGACGCGGCGCCGCCGGGGTTCTTCGACAGGCTTGCGGAGGTTTTTCACCTGATGCACGAGCGCGGCGTGGCCTACTGCGACACCAACAAGCAGTCCAATATCCTGGTCGATCAGGCGGGCCGGCCCTTCGTCATCGACTTCCAGATCAGCATCCACCGCCGCGACAACTGGCCCTGGCCCCTGCGGGCCATCTCCGCGATGATCGTCCGCAAGGCCCAGCGGGCCGACATATACCACCTCTACAAGCACAAGCGCCGCCTGGCGCCCGCCGAGTTGACCGGCGAGGAAGATGCCCTCAGCCGCCGCCGAGGCGGGCTGCATACGCTTCATCGAAAGCTCGCCGCCCGCTGGCGCGACATGCGACGCTGGTTCCTCCGCCGCCAATACAAAGCCGGCCGGCTCGAAAGCCCCACGGCCAACCTGGAAGACCACCGCCAGCCGGAAAAAAACGCCTGGCGAAAGGACGATTAGCACGCGGGGAAGGACGAGAGAAAGACCTTGACTCTGCCTGGAGCGACAAGGAACATCATTCAAAGAGGCAACGTACAATGTTTACGAGGCAGAGTCCGTTCGATAGCGAAGTGGAAGAAACTCTTGGGGACAAGAACGCATGACACCTAGACCGTCTGATTTGCCGGATTTTGAGGCCCCCCCCGTTGCAGAAGTGGTCCTTGGGGTCAATTTCACAATTCCTGACGGCTTAAAGGTTTATCACATCGGATTGTACCGGGAGCGAATCAAGGCCCAATTCCCGGGATTTCAGGAGCAGCCTCCATTGCCGGGGCAGGATGAGCAAGGTTTCCGGTTTATTGCGGGGCACCTTCCGTTGCCACGGTGCTGGTTCCTCGATCAGACGGGTACTAGGCTCATTCAACTTCAGGCTGACCGTTTCATCCACAACTGGCGAAAAGTCACCGGCAAAGAGGAATACCCCAGATACGAGGCAATTCGTGACGAGTTTGTTTCCCGATGGGATGAGTTTTGCGGGTTCCTTGGAGATCTGGGGGTCAGTAAACCGATATTGAACGCGTGCGAACTGGCGTACGTCAACCATATATCCAAGGAAGCCTGTTGGACTGAGCCGAAGGACTTGGGCCGATTATTCTCGTTTCTGGCAACTGACCTGTCTGGCGCTGGGCACGCTCTTGAGTCCGCGCAATGTGCCCTTCGGTACAAGCTTCCTGGAGGCAACGGGCATCTCAATGTCAGCATGATGCCAGCCATCCAGACGCAGAACCAGCAGGAGATACTACGTTTTGATCTCTCTGCCAAAGGGGCAATGGAATCCGGGGGAAAGGCGCGGTTGCTAAAATGGTTTGATGAGGCGCGCGACACTATCGTGCGGGTCTTCACAGGGTTGACAACGGAAAAAGCACACTCTTGCTGGAAGAGAAGAACATGATGATGGTGCCTAACACTTCCATTACGGCTAGCCAGCCAAAGCTGAGCCCCCGAGGCCTTGCAGATGCTGACGTGCAGTGTCGGCATATGGAGGAGGCAATCGCATCTTCGACCATGGATGTGATCCCAACAAGCGACCTGCCACCTTGGCTGCGCGCCAGCTTGCCCCGCCTTCTCCGGCTGTGTGACATGAATCCTAACTGGGATTCGTATGGTAGTTTACCCCCGTCTATGGCCCTGGTTAAGAGCATTGTCAAGTCGCTGCGCTTGGCAGAGAAGGAGACTCTTCCCGAGCCAAAAGTGGTGCCCACAAGTAGCGGAGGCATCCAGTTGGAATGGTATCTCGGGAAGAGGGAGTTGGAGATCGAGTTCACGCCCACCGGACAAATAGAATACCTCCGTTCAGACAACGAACGCAATGAGGAGAAAGAAGACGTTATCAAGGACCTCGACGATCTCCGGTGCCTGCTTGCGTGGCTGATTGGATAGAATAGGGGGAGGCGCGTGGCCGAGGCCGGAATTGACCGCCAAGATGATCTGACGATTCCCGACGCCGAAGATCTTTACCGGCGAGTGGTCGAGTTGTGGATCTTTACTGAACAAGCCACTGGGCGCAAGCGGCTTTCTTCACAGGCGTTCTCCGACCGACACAATGAGATATCAGTCGACCTGTCATCGATGATATCCCCGGCGGAAAGTTTGGGACTCGGATTGAGATTCGGAAGCGGGCCTATCCGTGGGATTGTTGCGATAACCGCAGGTCAGGCGCGCGACCTCGACCAGGTGATCGTGCGGGATCCCCTCCCTGAAGATCCGGCCCTGTCGATCCCTGAAAACCCGGCCCATGCGCTGATTTGCGGCAATCAGAAAAAGTCGGTGCAAAAACGTTTGGCAGCACGGGCTCGGTGGGCCTATCCGCCGGAACAGAATCCTCTTGCGTAGGATTTCGCCGCAAAGGATACGACGATGAAAGCCATGGTGCTTGATGCCAACGGCCCCATCGAAGGTTCGCCGCTGAAGCTGCTCGACGTGCCGGACCCGCAGGCCGGGCCCGGGCAGGTGCGCCTCGCAGTGCGATGCTGCGGGGTATGCCGGACCGACCTGCACGTGATCGAGGGCGACCTGCCCGCGCGGAAGCTGCCGCTGATCCCCGGCCATCAGATCGTCGGCATCATCGACCAGGTCGGCCCAGGCTGCCGCCGCCTTACCATGGGCCGGCGAGTGGGTGTCGCCTGGCTGCGGCACACGTGCGGGCAGTGCCGCCTCTGCCGCTCCGGGCGGGAGAACCTCTGCGAAAGCCAGCAATTCACCGGCTACCACGCCGACGGCGGGTACGCCCGGTACGCCGTCATCGACGAGGACTACGCCTACGAGATCCCCGACGTCTTCGAGGACGTCCAGGCCGCGCCGCTGCTGTGCGCGGGGATCGTCGGCTACCGCGCGCTCAAGCGAGCGAACCTGCCCGACGGCGGGAGACTGGCGATCTACGGCTTCGGCTCCAGCGCGCACGTGATCATGCAGGTCGCGCTGCACCGCGGCTGCGAGGTCTATGTCGTCACTCGCGGCGAGAACCACCGGCAACTGGCCCGCCGGATGGGGGCCAGGTGGGTGGGCGAGAAACCCGAGGAACTGCCCGTCAAGGTGGATAGCGCGATCATCTTCGCCCCGGTCGGCTCGCTTGTCCCGCCGGCCCTGGAGCACCTGGAAAAGGGCGGCACGCTCTCGCTGGCCGGTATATACATGACACCCATCCCAGAGATGGACTACGAGAAGCACATCTTCCACGAACGAGACATTCACTCCGTCACCGCCAATACCCGCGACGACGGGCGGGAACTGTTCGCGGCCGCGGCCGAAATCCCCATAAGGCCCCACACCAAGACCTACAAGCTCGCCGACGCCAACCAGGCACTCCAGGACCTCGAAGCTGACCGCCTCCAGGGCACCGCCGTGCTGGTCGTCGACTGACCGGCAAAGCCATCGCCCGGGCGAAGTCAGGATGATCGCGGATCGAACAGGCGTCTACTGCTTGTTCTTGTCCTTAGCCGCCTTCTTGCCGGGATTGCCTTTGTCGCCGCCCTGGCTTTCCCGGTTGGGCAGGACGTGGGCGCGGAGGGCCCAGGCGTTCCACAGGGCGGACAGTTCGGCCACGAGTTCGGGTTTTTCGGCGGCGAGGTCGTGCAGTTCCGTCCGGTCGGCGTTCAGGTCGTAGAGTTCCCACGGCTGGCTGTGTTTGCAGACGAGTTTCCAGTTGTCGCGGCGTATTGCGCGGTTGCCTTCGTGCTCCCAGAAGAGCCCGTCGCGCCGGATGGGCTTGTCGTCGAAGGCGGGCGCGAGGCTGCGGCCCTCCATGGGCACGATGGCGTTGCCGGCGAACTCTTTCGGGTAGGCCGCGCCGGAGACGTCCACGCAGGTGGCCATGATGTCCACAAGCTGGCCGCTCTGGTGGCGTAGCTTGCCCTTGTCGGCGGCGCCGGCGGGCCAGTGGACGATCAGCGGCGTCGATATGCCGCCCTCGTGGACCCAGTGCTTGTACTCGCGGAAGGGCGTGTTGGACACATTTGCCCACGCCTTTCCATAGCCTATGTACGTGCCGTCGGGCCCGGGCATGACGCCGACGCCCTGGCGCGTGGGCCAGCCGTCGCGCGTCTGCTTTGGGATCATGTCCACCTGAAGATCGGTCGGGGCCATGGGTGCCAGCGGGGGCTTGCCAGGCCGCTCCGCATCCTTGCCGCCGCCATCGCGGGCCTGCCGGCCCATGCCTTCGGCGCACCCGCCGTTGTCCTGCAGGAAAAAGATCAGCGTGTTGTCGAGTTGGTTGTGTTTCTTCAGTTCAGCCACGATCCGCCCGATGCCCTGGTCCATGCAGTCGACCATGGCGGCGTAGACTTCCATGCAGCGGGCCTCCCAGGCCTTCTCGGCCAAGGCGCCCCAGTCGCCGGCCTGCGGGGAAAGCTGCCAGTCCTTGTGGATCATTCCCATCTTGCACAGGCGCTCGTAGCGGGCCTTGCGGATCGGCTCGTAGCCGCCGTCGTACTTGCCTCGATACTTGGCGATGTCCTTTTCCAGGGCGTGCATCGGCCAGTGGGCGGCCGTGTACGCCACGTACATGAACATGGGCTTGTCGGCATGCTTGTCGAAGTGATCGGCGATGAACCGTGTCGCGTGGTCGCTGACGGCGTTGGTGTAGTAGAACTTTTCCGGTTTGTACTGCTCGTCGGCGAGGGGAGATATCAGCGTGTTGTCCCGCGTCAGGGTGTTGGGGTCGTAGAAGCTGCCCGCGCCGTGGATCGTGCCGTAGAAGCGGTCGAACCCGCGCTGGCAGGGCCAGTTGTCCTTGGGCCCGTCGGGTTTTGTGTGCCCCGTCACGTGCCACTTCCCGGCCATGTACGTGCCATACCCGGCCGGGCGGAGCACCTCGGCGATGGTGACGCACTTGCGGCTCAGTTCGCCGCGGTAGCCTTCCAGGCCATAGTCGCTGACCATGTGCCCGACTCCCGCCTGGTGCGGGTGCAGGCCCGTCATCAGACTTGCCCGCGAGGGGCAGCATCGGGCGGTATTGTAGAACTGCGTGAACCGCAGCCCGTTGGCCGCCAGGGCGTCAAGGTTGGGAGTCTCGATCTCCCCGCCGTAACAGCC
>Ga0315279_10007332_pt1 | contig 13668 bp, 11 predicted proteins | sample YL17G06_20_MG_FD_203694 | JGI IMG/M metagenome (GOLD analysis project Ga0315279, IMG submission 203694) | Sediment microbial communities from Yellowstone Lake, YNP, Wyoming, USA - YL17G06_20 | ecosystem: Environmental > Aquatic > Freshwater > Lake > Sediment | place: USA: Wyoming | collected... | reverse complement strand
GTGGACGCCGTCGAGGATATCTATCATCATGCGCGCGGCGCGCTGGCCGGTGGAGAAGCTATCGCGGTGAGGATAAGTCTCCCAGGCGAAGAGCGCGTTGGCCGAGCGGATCATCGGCTCGGTCACATGGGCGTGCAGGTCGAGCGTGCCCACGATGGGAATCTCCCAGCCCAGCACCTCGCGCATGGAGAGCAAGAGATCATCCTCAAGGTGGCCGATCCCCTCGACGACGACTGAGCCATGCAAGGGCGCAAGCAGGCCATCTATGGGCAGCGCCTCACGCAAGCGGGCCAAGATCTCACCCTTCAGCTCGCCGTAGCAGGCGTCAGTCAGTGGGCCGCCGGGCGTGGTGCTGGCGTAAACGAGCGGCGCTACCTCCGCCTGGCGCTGGCCCCCGATTGATTCTGTCGGGGGCTGGCCCCCGATTGACCCTATCGGAGGCTGGCGCAACACCTCCAGCATTCCCGCCACCACGCCGCCGGTAGTCGCCAACAGCTCCTCTCCCCGGCGCAGCTCCACCCGGCGAAAGTCGGCCATCTCCGTGGGCCGCCCGCCAAGCTGGTTACACTCGGTGTAGATGCCGCCAATGGCGATGCGTTTTTTGTTCATTGTGGACCCTCCTCAATGATAAGCTGTCGGCCTTCAGCCATCAGCTCTTGGCTTGTAGGCACGGGCAGGAGTCCTTACGGCGCTCCTATCAATCCGTTCGTAGTGTGCCCGTCAGGGCATAAGCGCCTTACGGCGCCACTACAAGCCCGTTCGTAGCGCTACTGCCTGCCGATAGCTGACCGCTGAAAGCTACCCCTCCAGATACGTGGGGGCTGTATACAAGTGTTCCTTGCCGAAAACCATGTCGGAGTAAAAGCCGTCGGGCAAACTCAAGGGGTCTGGCAAGCGGTAGCGCTCCACCACGCACTCGTCCAGCTCCACGCCCAGCCCCGGAGCGTCGCCCAGGCGGATGAGGCCCTCGCGCACGGTCAGCGGCTCGGCCAATAGCTCGTCCACGAAGGGGTTGCCGGTCTGATCCACTTCCACCGTAAGCCCATTGGGCAGCGCGGCCACAACGTGGGCGTTGGCCACGATGGCCAGGGCATCGCTCCAGGTGTGGGTGGCCACCTCAAGGCCGGCCTCGGCGGCCATCTGCCCCACCCTATAGACCTCGCTGATCCCCCCGCAGCGGCTGGCGTCGGGCTGGACGACATCCACCGCTCGGTTGCGGATCAGCTCCGCAAAGCCCTGCGCGCCGAACTCGTTCTCTCCGGCGGCGATGCGCACGGGCACACTGCCGCGAAGCGCCGCATAGGAGGCCAAATCCTCCGGCTGAAACGGCTCCTCGAACCAGAAGACGTAATTCTCCCTCAAGAAGCGCCCCATGCGCCGCGCGAGCTCCAGGTGGTAACGCATCGAGGCGTCCACTATGAGGTCATTCCCCGGCCCGATTGCTTTGCGCACCGCGCGCACTGCGGCGGTGTCATAGCTCTCGCTACGCCCCAGGCGCATCTTCACCCGGCGAAAGCCCCGCGCGATATGCCCCGCGGCCTCCCTGGCCAGCGCCTCGGGGTCCTTCCAGAGGAGGGCGCTGGCATATGCCGGGCAGGTATCGCGGCTCCCGCCCAAAAGCTGCCAGACAGGTTCCCCCTTGGCCTTGCCCAGGAGATCCCAGAAGGCCACATCCAATCCCCCCAGGGCCGACATGGCCACTCCTTTACGTCCGTACCAGCGGGTGATACGATACATGCGCTGCCATAACTCGTCTACCTCCGTGGGGTCCTCGCCGCGCAGGAGTGGCTCCAGTTGCTGCTTGATGATAAGATAGACCAGCGCCGGGTAGGAATAGACCGAGCCCAGGCCAACCTTCCCGTCATCAGTATGCACGCGAACGAGCGTCGTAACGCGCGCCGTGCACTGCCCGCCGGCACAGTCAAAGCCGCCCCCCCTGGGGTACCCAAAGCGCAGGTTGATGACCTCGATATGATCAATACGCATCGTCGCTCCTCTCCAACGTTTGAAAATGGAACGCCAGCAAGCTGCTGACCCCCGACACCCTCGTGTACCCCCCGACTGGATCGGGGGGGGGTCAATCGGGGGCGGGCACCTGCCGCCAGGCTGGCGGCGCTCCACTTTATTCGTTCATAACACTCTACTGCGTCCAGTATAGTGACAGCGAGCGCCTGGCGCAACGGCGGGCGTAGGGCCGGGTGTATCCAGAATGAAGACAGCCCTGCTGATGGCACAGTTGCCCCGGAAGACCACACAGGTCTCGCAGGCCTGACTGGTCTGGGACTAGCCTCTGATCCCCGCCAGAATCTCGGCGCAGGTGAGAACCATCTCCCACCCGTGGCCGTGGTCCTCCACCATCCAGAAGCCAGCCAACACTGTCCGCACCACGCCCTGGGCGGCCAGCCGCGCACGGTCGAAGCCAAGCTCCTCGGCCAACTGCTCCACCCGCCGGGTGAGGATCTGGCGGGTCATGCCGACATCCAGGGGAGATGGCAGGGCGTTGAATAACAGCGGCCCGGTCTCCCACAGCGGCTCCCCAACAACCCCCTTGGGGTCAATCGCCAGCCACGGCTCGCGCTCGGCGGCGAGGATGTTACCGTGGTGCAGGTCGCCATGCAGGAGGAACGGCTCGACAGGCGAGGCGCTGAGCTCGGCGAACAACCCCAGGGCATAGTCAATCCACCTGGCCGGGAACGGGCTGCCTGGCCCGATCAGGCGGGGCGCCCGCTTGGCCATTCCCAGTACCCAGTCGGCGACCGAGGGGAAGGAGTGATCCGCCGGTACCGGCCTCCAAAGCCGGCGCATGACGCTCGCGGCGATGTGGGTCGCCTGGTGGTCATCCGCGATGGCGATGAGCGGCGTGCCTGGGCGAAGCCGTTCCAATAGCAGCGCTCCCTGGTCAAGATCAACCGCGAGCAGCCGGAGCGCCCCACGTCCAGCGAAGAGTTGGAGCGCGCCGACCTCCGTGAAGAACTCGTGGTCCGGGAAGCAGACCTTCAGGACCACGGCTGTGCCATCGGCGCGGACTCCCGGAGCCACGTAGTTGATGGACAATTCCGCAAACGGTGGAGCGATAGTAAGCGACCAACGCCGCGCGCAGTCGGCGACGATTGCAGGCAACCGCTCCAGCCAGGCGAGGCCCTCCGGGCCGCGCATCTCCGCTGTGGTGCGCACGAGACCTTTGGGAACGGCGAATCCCTGGCTCACGCTCATCCCCCTCCCAAGGTAATGATCCGCAATAACGCGAATGGGTGCGAAAGTGTGACCGAGGCCTGGCATCACCGATTCCGTTATTCGCAGTTGGCTCTCAGTGAGTTGGCAAACCAAGACCTGACGCCTGAATCTGGCCCAAAATGAGCTGGATGCCATTACGGGCTAAGGGCGTTGCTCGTCTATTCCTCAAAAGGAAAGCTCACCCGCTGCCCCGTCTCCGCGGAGCGGTAGGCGGCCAGGCACATCTCCACCGAGAGGCGGCCCTCCTGGGCCGTGCACAACGGCACTCCCGCCTTGAGGGCGTCAATGAAGGGCCGGGCTACCCCGGCGATGCGCTCGCCATGGCCCGCCGGAATCGGCAGCCCCAAATCCTGCCAGCCGCGCTCCGCCTTATCCACCTGATACAGCTTGACCCCGATGGGATGGGGCGGCTTGAAGGCGCAGGAAGGGGCATCGCCATGATTCTGGATGATCACTCCCTTGTCGCCATAGATCTCCGTGGTATTCTCCCCAGCCAGGGTCACGCTGGCGTTGAACACCTCGGCAAAGAGGCCGTCAGCATAGCGGAACAAGGCCACGCCGGTATCATCGGGGGCCACATGGGTGAGCACGTTGTCAATCTCGGCCATGACTGAGACGGGCGCTTGCCCCAGCATCCACACCAGCCAGTCGAGAGCATGGGTGGCATCGTCAAAGAACATCCCCTTATTGGCCTCGGCGGTGATGTGCCAGCGGGTAGGGCCTTCTACGAAGGCCTTGTTGAAGAGCAAGCCGATGCAATGCCGCCGACGGATCATCCCCAGCCGGCCCACGGCGCCCGAGCGCACCAGCTCCTTCATCTTGATGTTCTGCGGATCGCAGCGCATCTGAAAGGCCAGGCTGAACCAATTGCCCGTGCGCTCCACGGCGCGGATGATGCGCTCGCAGCCGACCAGGGTGATGGCCATCGGCTTTTGCAAGAGCACACCCTTGCCCGCCTCCAGGGCGGCCACGCACAGGTCGGGGTGCTTATTGGTCTCGCTGGCCACGATGACGCAATCCACATCCTTACGCGAGAGCGTATCTTCCAGATGCGGCGAATAGGGGATACCAAAGGCCTCCCCATTCTGCCGCCCGCGGGCCTGATCATCATCCCAACAAGCCACCAGGCGCGCGTCATCGAAGGTCTTGATGCGTTGCGCATAGGCGTTTACGTGGCCGTGAGCGAAAGAAAGGATACCGATGCCGAGCTTTGCTTGGGACATGATCTCCTCCATAATCCGGCAGCCCCATATGCTGAGCGTTTCCGCAGGGGCTGCGGCAAGTTTGGCCCCATCATACCGCCGTTTTCGCTGCAGATCAAAAGGCAAACCTGATAGCTCTTGCATATCAGCCGATTCGCGGTTATAATGATTGTAGAGTAGAAGCTGTCCTTATATAAAGTGTATCTTTCACTCGGGCCAGAGTTGAATCTGCCTACAGACATTGTCGTCAAAGGGGGCCGCTCATGATTGCCAAACGTCCTGGACCTACACCGGGCACTGTGTTGGTGCACTTTCAACTGCCTGCCGTCATTTGGGCAGAGACGGTCAACCTCGTGGGCGACTTTAACGGCTGGAATCGCCAATCTCATCCCTTGACCCGTTCGCGAGATGACGATTCCTGGCATATCGAGATCCCGCTTGAGGCGGGAAAGGTCTATCAGTTCCGTTACCTGGTCAACGGCACAGATTGGCAAAACGACTGGAATGCCGATCGTTACGTTCCCAATCCCTTTGGCGGCGATAACTCGGTGCTGGAAACTTGACCTTCAGCATGCCAGGAGATAGCCCGTGCTTGTGCCTTGTTATCGCCATCCCTGGGACCTTTCCCCCAAAGAGGCGGTGGAGCTCCAACGAGAGTTAGCCAAGAGGGTTATCCTGGAGGATCGCGGCGATACGTATCGCACGGTTGCAGGGATTGATGTAGGCGTTAAGGGAGAGGTTGCCCACGCTGCCGTGGTGGTGATGGCCCTTCCCGAGTTGAGCATCTTGGAGCGCGTGGTCGTCGAGCGGCTCGTTACTTTTCCCTATGTGCCCGGTTTGCTCTCGTTTCGCGAGGCCCCGGCCATCCTCGAAGCCCTGGCCCGCTTACAGTGTGTGCCCGACGTGTTGATCTTTGATGGACAAGGCTATGCTCACCCTCGACGCATGGGGATCGCCACCCACGTGGGCATTCTGCTCGATCATCCCACTATCGGCTGCGCCAAATCCCGCCTTTGCGGCACCTACGAGGAGCCGGCGCCTGCCCGAGGGAGCCATACCGGGCTGTGGGATAGGGGTGAGATGATCGGGGCCATCGTGCGCACGCGCGCCGGCGTCAAGCCAGTGTTCGTATCTGTAGGCCACAGGATACGTCTAGATACTGCGATAAGCCTTGTCATGCGTTGTGCGAAGGGCTACCGCCTCCCCGAGCCCACGCGCTGGGCACACCGCCTGGCCTCCGGCGGATTATAGACGTAAAGTTGGATGCCTCGACATGACTCGGAAGTTAGCTTTGGTTATCCTTCTGCTAAGCACCGCCGTGATCCTCACCCTCACACCCGCCAGCGGCTTGCTTCGGGCTGACTCCGAAATAGGTTTTGATGCTCCCTACAGTTATCGTGAAACGAAACTCGTTTCCAGCGGGTTCGCCGGCCTGGTGACGAACCTGGCCACAGGGTTGCCCGTCGCTGGGGCAGAGATCAGCGCGGGGGAATATACCGCCACCACAGAAGCCGACGGGTCCTATACCTTGCCCCTTCCGGCGGGCGCCCACGACTTGCGCGCCCAAGCACCCGGCTACATCGGCATGACGCACATGGGTCAGCGCCCGGACGGCCCCGCGCAGGTGCGGCTCGATTTCGAGATGATTCCCGCCGATCCCAGCCCGGAAGAGGAGGCGATCATCGAAGAGAAGATGATAAAGCCCTCCCAGGAGCCTTCGGCGGCGGACGTGGCCGAGCTTGAGGCGCGCGGGTTTGCCCTTTCCACCGCCGTGAGCGTGCCCAAGACCATCCGCGTGCTCATGCCCGATGGTACGGTGGTGGTCATGGAGATGGACGAGTACCTCAAGGGCGTTGTGCCCCGCGAGGTGCCCCCGTCCTGGCCGATAGAGGCGTTGCGCGCTCAGGCTGTCGCCGCGCGCAGCTATGCTGCCACGCGCCACGCCCATTCGGGGGAAGGGGCCGATGTCTGCACCACGACCCATTGCCAGGCCTGGAGCGCGACCCACTACGATACGGCGGATCGCGCCGTTGACAATACCCACGGCTTTGTGGGCCTATACGAGGGGACTATCATCTCGGCCTTCTTCTTCGCCCATTGCGATGGGCACACGCGGGACTCGGAGGACGTCTGGGGGGGGTATCTGCCTTACTGCCGCGGCGTGAGCTGCCCTTGTGGTTACACTTTTATGTACGGCCACGGCGTGGGCATGTGCCAGCAGGGCGCGCGGGTCCTCGCCCAGCAGGGCCAGCGCTATGGGGACATCCTCAAACATTATTACACGGGCATCGAGGTCAAGGCCCCCGCGCCGGGGCGCATCACCAACGCCCTGATCCAGCCCCTCAGCGGCGACGAGAACACCCAGTTCACCTACGAGGCCACCTATACCAGCGAGATGGGCGAGCTGCCGGTGGTGACCAACGTGATCATTGATGGCCACGCCCGGGCTTTGGAGCGCCTGCCAGGCGGCACGGGCAGCAGTTGGCGCTATCGGCTCATCACCCGGCTGGCGGAGGGCCAACACACCTTCAGGTTCTCCTTCGATGACGGCTATGGGAATACTTCCTATGTGCCCACTACGGGCACCTTCCGTGGGCCCACGGTGGTTAGACCTGGGGCCACGACGCCCACGCCCACCCCGATCCCCACCCCCTCAGGGGTCCTGGCGGAGAGCATCACTCACTCGACGGCGGAGGATTGGGCGGGAGGGACCTTCGACAGCCTGCGCGTGACCGAGGTTGGCGATGGGGCGCTCGAGCTTGAGGAGGGACGCACCCAGGGGAGCTATACCTCGCAGGTGCTCGCCGCACCGCTTCCTTTCATCGGCCTGGGGCTGACGTGGTACGCCAATATGCCCGACGGCGCTTTTGTCTCCTTCGAGCTGCGCACCAGCGATGCCCCCGACCAGATCGGGGGCTGGAGCGATTGGCGGGTCCTGGCGCAAGCGGAGGATCGGGCCAGAACCGGCGCTCCGTATGCCACCGACCTGCTTTTCGGCGCGGGGAGGTGGCTGCAATACCGCGTCTTTTTGCGGGTGACGGTTGGGGATTCGTCGCCGGTCTTGCAGAACGTTCGCCTGGTGTGCATTGATTCCCGCGCCGGCCCCACGGCCGGCGAGCTTGCCGCCGCGCGCCAGCTCATGGCGGGCGACCGTCCACCCGTCATCCCGCGCAGCGGCTGGGGGGCCGATGAAAGCCTGATGACCTGGCTGCCCGAATATCGCCCCTTGCGGGCCATCGTGATCCACCACACCGTGACTGGCGATGGTGGGGTGGACCCCGCGGCCGTGGTGCGCGCCATCTACTATTATCACGCCATCGTCCGCGGGTGGGGAGACATCGGCTACAACTACCTGGTGGATCACCTGGGCAACATCTACGAGGGGCGCGCGGGCGGGGTGGGCGTCGTCGGGGGACATGCCCTGGCCTATAATTGGGGCAGCATCGGCATGGCCCTCATCGGGGATTTTCAGCAGCAGGATGTCCCCTCGGCCATGTTGGAGGCCCTGACCACCTTCCTGGCCTGGCAATGCCGCGACCATTTTATTCACCCCACGGCGGAGCGCTTCTTTATTGACCAGATGCTGCCGGAGATCATGGGCCACCGCGATTGCGCCGATACCGTGTGCCCCGGCGACCGGGCCTATATGCTGCTGCCGGCCATCCGCGCACAGACCCTGGCCAAGATGGCCCAGGTGCCGCCGCATATCGCCTTCGCCTCGCCCACCCAGGGTCAGGCGGTGCGCGCCGTGGTGGACCTCTCCACACAGGCCAGCGCGGCCATCACCCGCGTGGACTACTATGTGGACGACGCCCTGCGGGCCAGCGACCCCAGTGAGCCTTTCCTCTGGAAATGGAACGCCTCGGGCGAGGCCGAGAGCCAACACCGGCTGCGCGTCGTGGCCTATAACGCCGCGGGATCGAGCGAGGACACAGTGCAAGTCGCCGTGGATAACACCCCACCCAGCGGCTCGGCCTCGGTGCCGGGGTGGGTTAACTCCACGCGGGTTCCCTTCACCCTCTCCAGCCCCGACGCGACGAAGGTGCAATTCAGCAACGCCTGGGCCTGGGAGGGCGAAGGGCTTTATCACGAGGCCAACACGGGCCGCCAGGTGACTGATACGGCGGCGCTCAACGGCCAGGCTTGGGAGGGACGAGCAGGTCTCGACCGCGCCGGGGCCTGGTTCGGGCCATACACCTGCGATCTTCCCAGTTGGAAAGATTATCAGGTCTATTTCCGGTTCAAGACGCCGAGCCGGGCGGTGACTGCGGAGTTGGCCCTGCTCGACGTAGCCGATGATCAGGGACGGCGGGTATATGCCCAGCGCTCCCTTGCCGGCGTGGATTTCCAGCGGGATAGCGCCTATGAAGAGTTCCGCCTGGACCTGGCCTACAAGGGCCTCTGGCCTACTTGCGACGACCCGGATATTAGCGACGGGCTGGAGTTCCGCACCGCCTTCCGCGCCACGGGCGACCTTTACCTGGATCGGGTGATCGTCTTCGGCGCGCCACAGTCACTCACCTCCCCCCTATATTGGACCGTCTCCGCGCTCGAAGGCGCGCAGGCGGCCACGGTGCGCTTCCTGGATGCGGCAGGCAACGCCAGGGATCAGGTGGTGACGGTGAACCTGGATTTGACGGCTCCGCATTGGCTCAGCTTCGGCATGCGCACAGCCCTGGTCCAGGACGTCCTCTCTGGCCTGGATACCGCCAGCGCCGCCTGGTCCGTCTCGCAGGACGGGGGCAATACCTGGGGTGAATGGCAACCGCTCACCCTGGCGGCGAGCCCGGGCATCACCACGCCCCAGACGCTCACGGCCCCCGTGGTGAGCGGCACGCATCTGCGCTTCCGCGTGCGCGACATGGCCGGCAACCTGAGTCAGAGCGAGCCGCAGTTGCTCCCCGTGACCTCCACGGTCACCACGACGGCCACTCACACGAGCACGCCTACGGCCACTTCGACGCCTACCATGACGAGCACGCTCACCGGCACTCCTTCGCCGACTCCGACGGCCACCCCCACGGAGACGGCGACGCCAACCCCAGAGGGGACGCTCCCCATTTCGACGGCAACTCCGACGCCGGAGGGGACCCTGCCCGTGGAGACGCCCACGCCAACCAGCACTTCCCCGACGTGGCTGTGGGTGCCCTTGATCTTGAAAGCAGAGCCTGAGCGACAGTAAACTGGGCGTGTTGGGGGCGAGCTCGTTCTCCCTTTCCTCTCAGCGAGGAAGCACATGCCAACACGGCGGAACCCGCCTGCAAGTCACTCGTATAGGATATGACAGGACTATGTCCGGCGCGCTGATCATCCATCGCGGCAGCTCAAGGAGGCGCAGGATGGGCTTGGATACGCATAGCGATCGGCCGAAGGAAAGGGCCAACCTGGGTGCCCTGATCCTGAGGGGGCTGATCGAGACGGCCGGTTCCTTCGTGGTCTGGGGAGTGCTCTTGTTTCTTGCCGCGGGCCGCCTGGATTGGTGGATGGCCTGGGCTTATCTGGGCATGGGCGTGGTCAACATGGCGGTCTTGGCGCTGATCTTGGACCCGGAGCTACAGGCGGAGCGCGCCAGGATCAGAGAGGAGGCCAAAAAGTGGGATATCGTGCTCGCCATCCTCATGGCCCGCGTTGGCCCGCTGGCCATGCTGATCGTGGCCGGGTTGGATAGGCGCTTCCGGTGGTCGGCGGAGGTGCCGCTTGCGCTGCAAGTTGCCACTGTGGCTGTCGTGCTGGCGGGATTCATCCTGGGCGACTGGGCCATGATGGTTAACAGGTTCTTTGCCTCCGTGGTGCGCATCCAAAGGGATCGGGGGCACACCGTGGTGACGGGCGGACCCTACCGCTTCGTGCGCCATCCAGGCTATGCTGCCTCGCTCCTGCACTACATTGCGGCGCCGTTCATGCTCGGCGCGCTTTGGGCACTCATCCCAGCAGGGCTGATCTGGGTGGTCGTCATCATCCGCACCGCGCTGGAGGATAGGACGCTGCAGGAGGAACTGGAGGGGTATAAGGACTATACCCGGCGGGTGCGCTATCGGCTGCTCCCGGGGGTATGGTAGAAGGGGGGGCAGGATGTTCTCTGAATATATGTTAGGTGTCTTTGCGAACAAAGACGCATTGCGGAACCAGGGAATGCGTACTCCGTATAGCAGATTAGAAGAGAAGGGTTTGTGAGGAGGTAAAACTCATGAAGCGAATGCTTATCGTGGCTATTCTCATCCTGGGACTGCTTGCGCTGGCAAGCTGTGCTCCAAGCCCAAATGATCTGGTCAACTCGCCCGGTGAGGGGGGGAAGGTTGCGGGGTTCTGGCATGGGCTCTGGCACGGGTTCATCTCACCGTTCACCTTCATTGCCTCGCTCCTGGGCGCCGATGTGAGCATCTACGAAGTGCACAATAACGGCGGCTGGTACAATTTCGGTTTCTTGCTGGGCGCGTCAGCCATCCTGGGTGGAAGCGGCAGAGGAACGGCCAGGGCAAGACGGCCAAGCGAGAGAGCAAAAGAGGGGGATGCATGAAGGGGAATGAGACAAGGGGGCGGAGGTGAGTATGCCAGCCGTGGTTGAGGTTCAAGGCCTTCGCAAGACCTATGGGAGCGTCGTCGCGGTTGACGATGTCTCTTTCGAGGTGAATGAAGGAGAGATCTTTGGCATGGTGGGCCCCAACGGGGCCGGGAAGACGACCACTATCGAGTGCATTGAGGGCCTTCGCCGGCCAGATAGGGGGAGGGCGAAGTTGCTAGGGATGGATCCCCGTGAGAAGCGGCGAGCCCTCGCCGAGCGCATCGGCATCCAATTGCAGGAATCGGAGTTGCCGGCGCGGCTGCGCGTAGCGGAAGCGTTGGATTTGTTCGCCTCCTTCTATGAGCGTCGGGCTGATGCCGAGGGGCTGCTCAACACGCTGGAATTGACTGAGAAGCGCTCTTCGGCTTTCAGCAAGCTCTCCGGCGGGCAGAAGCAGCGCCTGTTCATCGCCCTCGCCCTGATCAACAGGCCCGAGATGGTCTTTTTCGATGAGCTGACGACCGGCCTTGACCCCCAAGCCCGGCGGTCCATGTGGGACCTGGTGCGGCAAGTCCGTGAAAACGGCTGCACGGTGTTTCTCACCACGCACTTTATGGAAGAAGCCGAGCGGCTGTGCGATCGGGTACTGATTATGGATCATGGGAAGATCGTCGCCCTGGATAAGCCCGAGGCGCTCATCCGCTCTTTGGGAGCTGATAAGCGGGTGGTCTTTACCCTGCCGCAAGGGCAGACTGCCCCGCCGTTGACCGACCTGCCCCAAGTCCGGCGCGTCGAGCAAACCGGTGAGCGAGTGACCGCCTATGGTCAAGGCGAGCGCTTCGCGAGTGCGGTGGTCCATGCACTCGAAGAGGCTGGCGTGCAGTTCCTGGACCTGCGTACGGAACAGCCAAACCTGGAGGACGTCTTCATAGCCCTCACCGGGCGAGAGATTAGGGAGTAGCACCATGAGAGGTTTCAGACAGCTCATTTGGGCAGATCTCAAGCTTTACTTTCGGGAGCCTATCGCCACCTTCTTCACCCTGGCTTTCCCGCCCTTGCTTGTCGTGCTTTTCGGAGCCATGTACGGCAACACCCCAACGCCCCTGTTTGGAGGCCGGGGCACAATGGATGTCACCATGCCAGCGTACACCGCTTTGATCCTGGGCACGGTGGGCCTCATGAACGTCCCCATAACCATCAGCCACTACCGTGAAACCGGCGTCCTGCGCCGCTTCCAATCCACGCCCATGCGCCCTCTCACCTATATTGTGGCCGACGTGCTGGCCAACTTGGCCATGACCTTGCTCGGCATGGTGGGCTTGTTGCTCGTCGGTTGGCTGCTCTACCGCGTCCATTTTGAGGGGCGGGTAGGGGAAGTGTTTTTGGCCGTGGTTTTCAGCGGCCTGGCGATGTTTTCTCTCGGCTACTTGATCGCCAGCCTGGCCCCCGGCGCGCGCGCAGCGCAAATCATCGGGATGGTGATCTTTTACCCGATGATGTTCCTCTCCGGGGCAAGCATCCCCCTGGAGGTGATGCCGAAGACGATCCAGCGCATCGCGGACTTTTTGCCGCTCACCCATGCGGTCAGATTGCTGCGCGGGCTCTGGTTCGGGGAGGCTTGGGGAGATCATCTGCTGGAGACGGCCGTCCTGGGGGGCATGCTGGTGGTATCCACTGTCCTGTCAGCCCGCCTTTTCCGCTGGGAATAGGCCGGCAGGGAGCATCGCCCGTTGGCCCTCACGCTCCTGGTGATCCTGGGGATATATGGCGCGGCCATCTCGGCCCTGACTCTGCTTCTGCGCAGGGCGGGGATCCCTGGGAGCAGGGCCATCCTCCTGAGCTTGCTGATCTTTGGGGCCGTCACGGGGATTCTCACGGCCTGGGCGTGGCCGCTGGAGGCGAGCGTCTACTTGAATCTCCCCGCCACGCTCCTTGGCGACCGGGTTTATGTCCTCTCGATTCGCTACCTTGGAGATAGCGGCTCACCTCAAGCCCATTTCACCATCCCCTGGATGCTGAGGGTTCCCCAGGTCTATGTGCTCGCTTCCGTGGCATTGAACGCACTCGTGGGCCTGCCGCTGCAATGGCTCTATAACCGGCGGCTGGGCGGGGGGCGTTGAGGTAGGGGCCGCGCGCCGATATGCGGCAGATGACCTGAGGGCAGATTCCCTGTATGGTATACCTCGCTATCGCCCTGTGAGCTTTCTCCTGGCCCATTGGTCGAACTCGCGGCCCTCTTGTGCGGTCAAAGGGCGCGTAGGTCGGCTGGCATTCTGGGCGATCGCCTTGCGGAACTGGGCACCCAGGTCTGAGGTCAGCGTCCGCCCGGCGCCCCCGGCCAACCGGTTCATGTCAACCAGAGAATAGGTCGCATCAGGCGCCATGGGGTACGCCGGCCCGCGGGCCTGGAAGGAGCCGGGCAGCTTGAGCCTATCGCCGATCCGGAGATAGTCTGCGCCGCGCAGCCTGGTGCCATTGCGCTTCAGCAATTCGGGATTCGCGTCAACAAAGTCCTTGAGGGGGACGCGGTACCGCTGGGCAATCCGGGTGAGGTTCTCGCCCGCCTGCACCGTGTGAGCAAGCACCTCGGGTGGCTGCACCAATAGCGAGCCGCGCGGCTTCATCAGGGGGGCAGGGGCGGGCCTGTGATCAATGCGAATCCTGGGGGCGGGCGGCAGAAGGTTTACTGGGATCGTTGTATGCGGCAGAGCCGTCGGCTTCTGCGGCTCC
>Ga0315279_10007331_pt1 | contig 13668 bp, 12 predicted proteins | sample YL17G06_20_MG_FD_203694 | JGI IMG/M metagenome (GOLD analysis project Ga0315279, IMG submission 203694) | Sediment microbial communities from Yellowstone Lake, YNP, Wyoming, USA - YL17G06_20 | ecosystem: Environmental > Aquatic > Freshwater > Lake > Sediment | place: USA: Wyoming | collected... | reverse complement strand
AAGTGGTCTTGCCGCAGCCGTTGATGCCGGCGACCATTATCACCGTCGGCGGCTGATCGGCGAAGCGCACCTGCCTGTCGCACGCCGGCCAGTACTTCTTGAGTTCGGCCTTGAGGAACTCGAGCACCTGCTCGCCGCCGGCGACGGTTCCCGCGCGCGCGGCGGCCTCGATGTCCTCGCGAATCCTCGCTGCCGTCGCGACGCCCATGTCGGCCTGGATGAGCATGCTCTCGAGTTCGTCCAGGGTTTCGGCGTCCAGCGCCCTGCCGGTCAGCAGGGCCCGCAGCGAGTTGACGAGCTTCGCCCGCGTCCGCTGAAGCCCGCGAGTGAGTTTCTCCAATGCCTTCTTGAAAAACGCCATCTTTCTAAGATCCTTTTAGCAGGGATGAAGGGGATGAAGGGGATACTAACAGATAATTAAAGCTCTTGCGATGGGTTTTGCCTTAGACTCAGGCGCCGGACGTATAGTTTGGGCCGGCCGAAGTTCAGCAGCATGCCCACCGGCAGATGCGTGGCCTTAAGGTAATTCAGCACCTGGGCCGAGTATATGCCTGGGTTGTCTTCCGTTGCCTTTATTTCCAGCAAGACCGCGTGGCCAACGATGATATCCGCGACATAATCCCCGACCAGCACTCCGTCAAAATGCACTTTCAACGGCATCTGGCTTACCGCGGGGAGACCCTCCCGCTCCAAGGCCACCATCATCGCCCTCTCATACACTTTCTCCAGGAACCCGCATCCCAACGTATTCGAAACGCGATACGCGCACTTGAGTATCCGCTGAGTAAGTTCCTCGTGTTCCCCGATGACCATTCTTTACCCCTCTTTCTTGTCTTCTTCTTTTTCGCAATCCGTATCCCCTTCATCCCCTTCATCCCTGCTGATCTTCTCGACCGCGTCCCTGCCGGCTTCCGCGTTCCTGCCGATCTCTTTGGCGACGGCGTCGAGGATGCCGTTGATGAATCTGGGGCTCTCGGCCGTGGAGAATTCCCGTGCCAGTTGGATAGCTTCGCTGATGACGACCTTTTTTGGCGCGCGGCCGGAGCGGAGTTCGTACGCGGCCAGGCGGAGGATGTTGCGGTCGACCATCGCCAGCCTGGCGAGGTCCCAGTGCCGCGTGTGGCGGACCAGGAACCGGTCGCAGGCCGGCCAGTCGGCGAAGGCGCTGCGGGTCAGTTCGTGGGCGGCCTGGATGATATGGCTGTCCTCGGTGCTGTCTTTAATGAACTCGTGGACCAACTCGCATGCCTTGGCGCCTTGGGCGTCGAGGCAGCAAAGGCCCTGGAGCGCAAGGCGTCTTGCCCTATGGCGGCTGCTCACGTGTTTGCCCAATCTCAGTTTCTTTTTGGGGAAGACTTGGCCGCAGGCTTGGCCGGAGAGTTGCCGGGCACCTGGCCCAGAAGGTTGACCATCTCGATGGCCGAGAGGGCGGCGTCGGCGCCCTTGTTGCCGCTCTTGGCGCCGGCGCGGTCTACCGCCTGCTCGACAGTGTCGCAAGTCAGCACGCCGAAGATGCACGGCACGCCGGTGCTCATGGCCGCCATCGCCACTCCCTTGGCCACCTCCGACGCGATGTACTGATAATGATCTGTCCCGCCGCGAATGACGGCGCCCAGGCATATCACGGCCGAGTATTGCCCGCTGCCGGCGAGCTTCTGGGCAATAAGCGGTATCTCGAAGCTGCCCGGCGACCAGTACACGTCCACGCAGGCCTCGTCCACGTGGTGGCGGTTAAGCGCGTCCAGCGCCCCGCCAAGCAGCTTGCTGGTGACGAACTCGTTGAACCGACCGACGACGATGGCGAACTTCGCCCCTTGAGGCGCGATCAACTTACCCTGGTATGTGTTCATTCGTCTTGCTCCTTGCCGCCGCCAAGTGCCGGACCGCCGTCTGGCGGGCCTTGTTGGCGCTACAGGAGTATACGCCCAAGCTGCCCTTTGTGGCAAGATATGTTCCGGCAAGTACGTCCAGCCAGGGGTCATTCATCATCCGGTTGCAGGGAGGGCTGCGACGCCTGGCCGGACAGGCGCAACGGCCTGCGGAGGCGGATCAGGTAGACCCTGCCGAAGTCGCGGTCCCTTACCGGCGCCGATGCCAGGACCACTTGGCCCAGGTCTTGCGGCGTGGTTCGGTATCGGCCGGCCTTGTAGGCTTTGTAGTCTCCGTTGGGGTCAGCCTCGGCTGCGCCAAGGTCGAGCAGTCCGCGGTCGGCGACGATCAGCCAGGCCGCGTCGGATAGATCGACCTGGCGGGCACTGACGAACGGTTGGCCGGCGGAGTCGGTCCGGCCGAACCGGCCGATGTACAGTTCGCAACCCAGTTGCCGGATTCCGGTTACGGCGAAGCTGTCTCTTCCCATGATTGACCGTGCCCGCATGGAAAAGGCGCGGATTATCTCGCCGTCCGGCTGCACGGCGTGCCGGCTGAGGATGTTGCTGGCGAAGTAATGAACGCCCAGCATGGATATGATCGTCACCCAGGCCAGGGCATGGATTCGCCATGCAAGGCTGGTGAAGACGGCCAGGCCAAGGGTGGCGGCCCCCACCGCCACCAGGCCGGACACCACGTACCACGTCTCCGGTTGCGTCCAGATGGGCATCGGCAGCAGCCGCTGCCAGGATTGCGGCATGTGCCCTCGCAGCAGGTATGCCAGCGAGGCGCCGGCCAGGCCGAGGCCTATAACCACCGGCGCCGCCGCCATCATGTGTCGCACGGCGCTGGCGGCGCGGCCGCGATTGGCTCCGCGCCGGACCAGTTCCTCCACTGCCCAACCGCCCATCAGCGCCACCGCGCCGTAGGCGGGCAGCAGGTAGTCCGAGCGGAAGCCGTGGGTAAGCAAGAATGGGACCACCACGGCCGCCGCCCAGCACAACGGGCGCACCATCCGGCGCGAGCCCAGAATGACCGCGCCGATAGCAAAGACCGACCCAGGCAGTGCGAAGTAGATCAGATTGAGCACCCTGGGCCCATGGCTGGGACTCGGCGGGCTGTCGCCGCCGCCAGTAGCCCGCTGCACGATCTCGAAGTTCATCACGTCTCGCAGTTCCTGGCCGCCGCGGAGGAGTTGTCCGCCCAGCAGCGCGCCCAGGACCGCCACCATCGCCAGCAGCCCCCAGCCGAGGCCCACCCGGCGGATCGCCGCGCCCCATCGCCGCGGCACCAGCCTGGCCGCACCGGCCAGCCGAGCCCCCAAGCCAAGCCCGCCCAACTCGCCGAAGCCCGGCTCCAGCGCCGACGCCAGCGCCACGAACCCGCCGACCACCGGCACGCTTACAATGCCCCAACCCTTGCTCAGGGCCGCCAGAATCATGCTCGCCCATAGGCCGATCAGCCACTTCGTCCGGCCCGGCGCCGAGGTCCGGTTAAACAACAACCGGTCCGCCGAGAAAATCGAGGCCGTGATCCACAGGGTAAGCAGCATGTCCGTCGTGACGAGGTACAACTGCTTGCCCATGTGCAGGCCCACCAGCCACAGGCAGGCCGCCAGAAGGCCCGTGCGCCGGTCGAACCATCTCCGTCCGAAGAGGTAGACCAGCACAGCCGTCGCCAGGCCCGCCAGAATGGTCGGAACGCGGAAGACGAAGTCGTCTCGAACCGGGACGACGGACAGCACGGCCGCCTCGGCCCAGGCCAGCAGCGGGGGCTTGCGTGGCACCCGGCCCATCTGGTCTCTGGGCAGCAGCCAGTCGCCGCGTTCGAGAATGCCCATCCCCGTGCCGGCGTTCCACGCCTGGGCGTAGGCGTACGTGTTGCAGGGGCCCCTGGCGCAGATCGCGATCATCGCGCCTGCCACAAGCAGGATCAGCGCGATGTCCAAGGCGGTCCTGCCGGCCGGGGTAACGTTCCGGCCTGCCAGACTCTCATCGGCCACGGCCAACATGCAGGTTCATATCTCCCGGGTGGAACTTGCGGCAGAGAATATCCCACGTAAGACCCAGAAGGCAAGGAACAAGCGGCGGCCTGACAGGTCACTTGGTCATCAGAAACAGCGGGCTCGAGCCCAAATGCCCCACTTGTCGGGGCTCGAAGAACTCCCGGGCTGCCAGCAGGAAGTGCTGCTGGTCGTAATCCGGCGGCTGGGACATGGCCGCGGCCCGCTGCCGGATGAACGTCGGGCATCGGCTGACTTCCAGCCTGCACGAGATGATCAGCCGATTGGAGCAGAGCTTGTCCAGCGCCGCAAAGAGCCGCCGGTGGTCGAGCGTGCCGTTCTTGTGCCTCTCGCTGCCCCAAAAGAGGTAGTGGTAGGTCCCCAGATTCAGGACCGTGTGGAACGGGCCGCCGTACTCGTCCAAGTGCTCTGCAACTTCCTCGTGCGACACGTTGTGGAATCGCGCCGACTGGATGCCTATCACCTGGCGGGCCGACTCGGCCAATTCGATGAAAGGCTGCCAGACGTCAACGCCCACCGCCACCCGACACGCGGGCCTCCGGGCAGCCTCCAGGACATAGCCGCCCCGGCAGCATCCGATGTCCAGCAAGCTGCACATGTCGGCCGAGTACAACGAGACGACCTTCTTCATCCGCCGGGCCAACTGGGGGCTGGGAAGGATCAACCCGTGGCGCAATCGGTAAACGTGGTTGCTGGGATACCGCCTGAGCCGGCGGTTCAGTTCTTCGTTGCCGTCCACGCCGATTCCCACCTTGGCGCACACCTGCAACAAGGCATACCTCAAACTGCTGCCAAATCCAGTAAGTTGTACGGCCATGACGGCTCTCTTGTGAATATCCGGTTACGTATCCGCCAAGCGGTCTCCTGTGCGTGACGCTCCGCTCGGGGCGACGTACCCGTGGCGGCATTGCGGCCATGCGCCGCGCAGGCCCAACAACCTGGATCCAGACATTACAATTAACATGAAGGCTGCATGAAATCAACGCGGCAAACACCGGGACGGGACAATTTGCCTGGGCGTTACGCGAAGACGATCGAGGCGTAGCCGACGGTGGTGTCGTCAAGCTCGTTGGGATGTCGCTTGTGGGTGATGACGTAGCTGTTGGTGTACTCCAGGCAGATTCCCTTTTGGGCTCCCAGCACCCGGCATGCGACGATAGCGGCGGTCATGGCGCCTGCCCCGCAGGCGTTCATGTGCTTGCAGGTTTCGGGGATAACGCTGTTTGCGTCCATGGCCTCGGCCAGGTCGATTATCCGGCGGTCGTTGCGACGGGTCCACTGTTCGCCGACCTGCCCGCGTCCGCCTGGGGCGGGGAAGTGCCCGCCGTGGTGCGAAAGGTCCGTCGAGGCGACTATGGCGACCTCGTCGGCCTGGTCCCGGACTGCCTGGCCAACGGCCTGGCCAATCTCGATAGCCATCGGCGAGGGCGGGACGGCGATCGGAAGGATCATGGTTTCAGGCGCCAGGACCTGTATGAACGGCACTTGCACTTCGATAGAGTGCTCGTTCTCGTGGGCGTCCGGGTTTTCCCGGCAGCATGATTTTCCAAAGGCCAATACGATCTGGGCCAGGTCTTCATCGACGCGCGCCTCGCCCAGCGGCGTCCGCCAGGCGCCTGCGGCGTAGACTTCCCCCATTCGCACGGCCCCGGTGTGGTCGGCGCCCAGCAGTACGATTGTCTTGCGAGGCCCGGCCGCAATGAGCGACTTGAGCGTAAGGGCAGCCAGGCCTCCGGAATAGACCCACCCGGCGTGCGGGACCACCCCGCCGTAGAGCCGCGGCGGGAGTTCATCGGGGACATGGGCCTCTTGCAGGAGCTCTTCGACGTGGCGGCGGCACGATGCCGGGCTGGACTCGTAGAACATTCCGGCTCGCACGGGCGTTCGAACGGTCATGGTTCACCTCGGATAGTTCTAAATGCGACGGCGGTTTTCGACGATAGACTCTAGCAAAAACCGCGTTCGGCCGTATATATTGTATCCGGTAATGTGGAAAGGTTTCCATGAATACAGACGACACGGACAAACGCAAGCTTGACGCCTTGGCGGCCCTGACGGCCAAGGAAGGAAGCGAGGGCGCGGAACCTGCCGCGTCCCCGGCCGGCCTGGGGCCCCCGAGGGGGGATGATCCCTTCAGCCGGCTGGCGGCCCAGGCCGCGTCCGAGCCGGAGTTGATCCCCGACGACGAGGAGCCGGAGGTCGAGGGCGCCCACGACTTCATGCGGATGATGGCCCAGGAGTCTGAGGCGGTCAGCCCCGAGCTGAGCAAGCTGCGCGCCATGACCGGCGGCTGCGCGAACGTCGCGGCGTACGACGGCCCCGAAGGCTCGCCGGAGGCGGGCGGATTCCTGGCCGCGCAGCAGCCGGCGTTCTCGGCGCCCCAGCGATCCGCAAAACTGCGGGCCAACACCCGCGTCATGCACGGGCACGCCTTCAGGCAGACGATGATCCCGCTGCTGCTGGTCGTCGGCGGGGTGCTGATCCTCCTGAGCATAATCACGATGCTGATACTTGCCGGCGACAGCGCCGACGAAAACGCGATCGGGGCCGAGGGGACGTACATGAGGACGTACGGCAAGTTCTTCATCATCGCCTCCATGCTGATAGGCGCGATCCTCATCATGGGCGCCTGGATGTTCTTCCTGGACACCAGGAAGTCAGGCGGCGGGCGCAAATAGCGCGGCGGCGCCATCGGGCGAAACCAGGGAAGGTTTCATCGCGGTCGAACATGGGCCTTCGGCTTACCCTGGAACATGAGAAGAAGGCTTCAGACCTCAGACCTCAGACTTCAGGCTTCAGGCGCGGACGCGGCTCGGGAGCTTCCAGCCTGAAGCCTGAAGCCTGAAGCCTGTAGCCTGAAGCCTGTAGCCTTCTTTTCAGAGCAGAGATCTTCTTCCTTTGGTTGCGGCCTGCCTGCCGACAGGCAGGCCGAAGGCCGCGCCAAGATGAAACAGTCTTTTAGCCGCGGGAGAAAGGCCATGCAGGGCGACAACCCCAACCCGCCAAGGGCGCTGAACTGGCCCAACCGCATCAGCCTGGCTCGGCTTCTGCTGGTCGGCCCGTTCGCGGTCCTGCTGATCAACCAGCAGCCCTGGCCATGGGCCAGGCACGCGGCGCTGGGGATATTCGTGGTCATGGCCGTGTCGGACCTGGTCGACGGCATGCTGGCAAGGCGGATGGGCGCAATGACCAGGCTGGGGGCAATCCTCGATCCCCTGGCCGACAAGGTCCTGGTGATCTCCTCGGTGGTGCTGCTGTCGATGGACGCCGTGGGCGCCGCGGGATACCGCCTGCCGAACTGGGTCACCGTCGCCGTCGTCGGCAAGGAACTGTGGGTGATTGCCGGAACGCTCGTGGTCTATCTTGTGACCGACCGGCTCCGCGTGCGGCCCACGATGGCGGGAAAGGCCTCCACGCTCGGGCAACTGCTGCTGGTGGGATACACCCTTGCGGCCGCCGACGTCGCCGAAGTGTCCCCGCGGGCCGCCCGCTGGGGCATCACTGCCGGCAGTTGGGCGGTGGCGGCGCTGAGCGTGATTGCTATAATGAGCTACACCAGGCTGGGGCTTGCGTTTGTCTCCGCGGAGGGCAAGTTGCTGGAGAACTCGTCCGACAAGCCATCGGGCCAACAGACGCGCCCAGGGAAAGAGAGTAACCGTGTTCAACACGATTGAGGAAGTGCTGGAAGACTACAAGGCCGGGAAAATGATCGTCCTGGTCGACGACGAGTCGCGCGAGAACGAGGGCGACCTGGCCTGTGCGGCCGAGATGATCACCCCGGCGATGGTCAACTTCATGGCCCGCTTCGGGCGGGGGCTTATCTGCGTGCCCATGGCCAGCGACCGCGCCGACGCCCTGGCCCTTCATCCGCAGGCCTCGGAGAACACCGCCCTGCACGGCACGGCCTTCACCGTGACGGTGGACGCCGCCACGGGCGTCACCACGGGCATTTCCGCCGCCGACAGGGCCCGGACGATCCGCATCCTGGCCGACCCCGCGGCAAAGGCGGCGGACCTGGTCCGCCCGGGGCACATCTCGCCGCTGCGCGCCCGGCCTGGCGGCGTCCTCGTCCGCGCCGGGCAGACCGAGGGCGCGGTGGACCTCTGCCGCATCGCCAAGCTCCAGCCGGCGGCGGTGATCTGCGAGATCATGAACGACGACGGCACGATGGCGCGGCGCGACGACCTGGTGAAGTTCTGCCAGGCCCACAAACTCAAGATGTTCTCGGTGGCCGACGTGATCCGCTACCGGCTCCGCAGCGAAAAGCTCATCCAGCGTGCGGTGGAGGTGGACATCGAACTCGAGGCGGGGCGATTCCGTCTGATCGCCTACAGCTCGGTGGTGGACCCCGAGCCGCACCTGGCGCTGTGCTGCGGCGGCGTCGGACTGCTCGATGCCGACGGCCAGCCCGTCATCCACGACGAACCCGTGCTGGTCCGCGTGCACAGCGAATGCCTCACCGGCGACGTGCTGGGCTCGCTTCGCTGCGACTGCGGCCCGCAGCTTCACACGGCCCTTCAGCGAGTCGCCGACGCCGGCAAGGGCGCGGTCATCTACGTACGCCAGGAAGGCCGCGGCATCGGCCTGATCAACAAGCTGCGGGCCTACAAACTCCAGGTCGAGCAGGGAATGGACACCGTCGAGGCCAACATCAAGCTGGGCTTCGAGGCCGACAGGCGCGACTACGGCATCGGCAACCAGATACTCCGCGACCTCGGCCTGACCAAATTGCGGATCATGACCAACAACCCGCGAAAGATCTACGGGATCGAGGGCTTCGGCCTGAAGATCGTCGAGCGAGTCCCGATAGAAATCGCCGCCTGCGACTCCAACCGCCACTACCTCCAGACCAAGAAGGACAAGCTGGGACATATCCTGGAGAACCTTTAGAAGACAGCAAGTAGTAGTTAGGAAGTAGGAAGGCGGAAGTAGGAAGTAGGAAGGCGGAAGTAGGAAGTAGGAAGGCGGAAGTAGGAAGTAGGGAACAGAAGAAGACGGTCCTAGGACAAGGGACTTGGGGAAAGAACTGTGAGGCCTGTTCGCTTCAGCGAGCAGGGAAGCCCGCTGACGAATAACGCTTCGAGGCTCGGATAGTGCGACGGGACCAGTTACAGATGGTAAAGACAAAGGACGAGATCGAACTCCTGCGGCGCGTCGCGAGGCTGACTGACGACGTCTTCAGCGCCATCATACCCTCCATCCGCGAAGGCATGACACAGCCCCAACTCGAAGATGAGATCCGCATGGAGGCCCTGCGGCTAGGCGCGCAGGATGTTTCGTTCCCCCCGGCCGTGATCTTCACGAAAACCGACTCGCCGCCTTCGACAGAAGCATTCGTCTACCCGCGAGAAGATGGCCTTGTGCCCGGCACGTCCGTCGCCTTCGACTTCGGCTTCGTCATGGACGGATACTGCTCGGACTTCGGGCGCAGCCTGTACTTCGGCCAGGCGCCGGACCACATCCGCGGCGCGTACAAGGCCCTCCAGCAAGCCGTGGTGGACACCGTCGCGTCGATGCGGGCCGGGGCAATGCGAATCTGCGACCTGTACCCCGCCGTCGAGCGGACGCTGGACGGCCTCGGCTACGGCGACTACCTCCGCGCCCGCCTGAAAGACAAGGTCCTTGGCCACGCCATAGGCAGGACGGTGCACGAGGAGCCGTGGATCAGGCCGGACTGCGAACTGCCTCTCCGGGCCGGCATGGTCTTCGCCCTGGAACCCAAGCTATGGCACACCGGCCAGTATTACCTGCGCGTCGAGGACATGGTCCTGGTCGGCCAGGACTCGTCGGAGTTCCTCACCACCTCCGACAGGACAACCTTCGAGTTGTAGCCGGCGCCGCCGGCCAACGCGCCGCGCAGGACGCCAAACCCGCGCCAAACCACCTCCCAACCCGCTCCGCAACCCACTTCGGCGCCAGTTTGCGCCCAGTTTGCGACCAGTCCGAACCACTTTGCATTGCAACCAATCCCTCTGCCTTGAGGGGCGAGGTTCTTGGCAGCCCGAAGGGCCGGCCAAATACTGCCGCGCCGTTCGGGGCTTACAGAATCGGCCAGTTCGAGTTTCAGGAAAACGACAAGGGTCCCCGAGGGGAGCCGCACAGGGCCATTGGCGTGTCGGCCAAGAGAGGGAGGCACCTCTCGGAGCAGGCGTTTGACACTTACCACGTCTTCCTGTACGGCATCCCCTCGGGCGGCCCTTAGGGGTGCTCTTAAAAACAGGCTTCAGGCTACAGGCTTCAGGCTTCAGGGTTCAGGCGACAGTCCCGGCGCGCCGGGGTCCTCGTCCTCGGCTTTTCGTCTTTTTCTTTCTCTTCTCTGCGCCCTTTGCGACCTCTGCGCGAGATATTCTTCTTTTCGGCCGATCAGGCCCTCCGACGCCGCCGGACTACCGCCAGCGCTCCGATGGCCAGCAGGCCAAGGGTTGCCGGTTCCGGTGCCGTCGCGGGCGCCCCGCCGCCAACGCTCTTGCCGAAGTTCTTCTTCAGGGTTATGAAGTCGGCCGCGTCAACCACGCCGTCTTCGTTGGTGTCGCCCGGGCGCCCGAACTTCAGGTAGATTCGCCTGCCCGTTTCGTCCAGGGCGACCGTGGCGTTTGACCAACCAGTGTTTCCGTAGTAGATGGTGGGCGCCGTGAATGTGTCCGGGAACGTATCGTAGGTGAACAGGTCGTACTCGCCGGTGCCCAGCGTGCCGCCGTCGTTGGCCTGCATCCGCCAGGCAATCCGCTTGACCAGGTAGTCCTTGTGGCCCGAGCGCGTCCGCTCGCCGAAGACCTCGATATGCTTGGCCCGCAGGTCCTTGACCGTCATCCGGCTCAGGGCGGCGCTGTTGCGGGGTCATCTTGGCCGGGTCGTCCAGCAGTTCTGGCATTGCGGGCTCCTTGCGGATGTGCCCACAACGGCCTTCGCTTAGCGACGGGCGCGCTGTCTGGCGGGGTAGTGATGCTCGCCTCCAGCCAATTGGCAGAATCTCACCAAACCCCCGAAAAACTTCCTCCGCGATGGGCTGATCGGCCTGCTCCGCGCCGGTCGGCTCCCGATGTCCATCGGGACCGGTTGGTGTTGTTGTGCGTGCTGGTGATGTTGTATCTGTCCTGGATGCTGGAGCGAAAGCCCAACTTGGCCGAGCGCCTGATTGCCCTTGGCCAACCGCTCCCGGACGAACCGGACTTCCTGCTCTATGCATCCCGTTCGGACTGCGTGATTTCGCTGAAAACCGGTGAGTTTGAGCAATGCCTCAGTTACGGGGCCTGGGAGGTGGTTTGCCGAGCAGGAGGTCGTGGGGTCAGGCCGGCACGGAGGAGTCCTTGGCCCAGTTGTAGAGGCAATCGGCCTTCTGGCGGAACAGGCTTCCATCCGCAGTGACGAACCGCCAGGGGTTTCTTGGTATCATGTTGAGATGATTACGAACCCCGACTTGATGGCCTCCATGAGCGATCCCGCCCCGCGGCGCCGCCCGCTGCTCGCGCTGGTTATTGTGGCAGTGAGCGTGCTGGCCATCTACCTGGCGATCCGCACCGTTTTCCAGCTTCCCCAGGTGCCATACAACGTCCGGGAGCTGTTTCCCGACAAGCACACCCGCGTCTACCAGCTCGCGTTCTCCGTGCTTCTGGTGTGGATCGGGCTGGGGCCTGCCTGGGTGGCCGACCTGCTGGTTGCCCGACCCAGGCTTACGCCCTTCATGCCCGTCTGGTCGGCCATGCTGGGCCTGGTAAGCTGGGTCCTGCTGCGGTTCTCCGTAACCACCGAGAGCCTCGGGGACATCCTGGGTTTTCCCACCCTCGGCTGGTGGGGCGACTGGGAGATGATATGTCGCTTCATCGGCCTTCAGGCGATAGTGTCTCTGGCGTTCTTGACCGCCGGCGTGTTGGTGAGCGGCATCTGGCGCCTGGGCTGGGCCCCGGGACTGAAGCGGGGGGCCGCGGCCGGGCTGTGGGGGCTGCCCTGGCTGTGCCTGGCCTGGGTTGCGGTTATTGACTGGACGCGGACCGACAACCTGACGGAGTTGATCCGCTCCGAACCGTTCAAGTGGGCAGGGCCCATCTGCCTGACCGCACTGACCGCGCTGGTTGCGATTCACTGCTTCGCACTCGCAGTCGCCTTCACGTCGTGTGGGCGGCGCCGTGGAACGGCCAGGCTCATCGCGGTCGCCGCGACGCCTCTGGCCGTCGCCGCGGCCTGGGCGATGCTGTACCTGGGGCTGGATCCGGCCGTGAAGAAGTACGGCCTGACGTTTCCCGCGATCCGTTTCCTGTTGGGGCCGGACCGCCGTGCCGAACTCTCGTGGGGCCAACTCTTCCTGCGGTGGGGTGGCGTGCAACTGGTGGGCACAGTCGTGCTCACATGCGGGGCCGTGGCCGGGATACTCCTCCGGGCAGGGAGGGGGCGCGGGCACGACGGTGGGGACGTGACGGGTAGCGACGTCGCACCTCCACTCCTCGGCAAGGAAGCCCCCAGGCATGCCGGCCGGACCTATCTGATCCTCTCGGTCGCCTACGCATGCTTCCTCTTCTACGGCTCGCTCATGCCGTTCGAGTTCAGGGGCGTATCCTTTCGGCATGTGTGGGACGCGTTCTGGCACACCGGCCTTCTGTTCCAGACCCGCTGGGGCCAGGCGGACATGGTGACCAACATCGTCATTATGATCCCACTGACGTTCTGCGCTCTGGGCGCCTGGTCGCGTGAAGGCACTCGGCCAGGCCTGTGGTTCATGGCCCCGGCCGTGCTGGCCGGAAGCCTGCTGATCAGTGCCAGCCTGGAGTTCGTGCAGGTGTTCACCGTGGACAGGACTCCGTCCATTCACGACATCATTGCGCAGGCCATCGGCGGTGCGATCGGCCTGGGGGTGTGGATGGTCTTCGGGGGCGCCTTAAGCCGCTGGGTACGTGGCCTGTTCGCCAGTGGCGACCGTCGTCACCTGGCCGGGCGGATCCTCTGGACTTATGCCGGCCTGCTGGTACTCTACGAATTGCTGCCGCTGAACCCGACGATCAGCGCCTCGCAGATCCTGGCGAAGTACCGACAGGGCGGGATCAACTTCGTTCCATTCGTCGACTCCGTGCCGATGGGGCTCTACGCGACGTTGATGAAGGCTGCTGTGTACGCTCCGGTGGGGTTCCTCCTGGCCTTCAGGGCGGGTCGGTTCGGCCGGCGCATAGTGCGGGGGCTGCTGGGCGGATTGGGATTCTCACTCGGCCTGGAGGCCGCGCAGGTGTTCATTGTGTCCCGAATCGCGACGAGCACGGACGTCGTGCTCGGGACGCTGGGGGCCGGTCTGGGCGGATTGGCCGCTTGCCTCCTGTCCGCCGGGGCAAGCGGCAGGGCATCCAATCTGGATGGTGGAAGCGGCATGGCGTGTGGGTGAAGCTTGCCTTGACGGGGCTGTGGACGTTCGCAACCGTGTGGAGAAGATGGTATCCGTTCGAGTTCCGCTGGCCTGAGCCGGGCGTGCAAGGCAGGATTGCGACCATCCTCGGCACGCCCCCGTTCGACATCGTCCGCAGCATTGGTCCCCTCGATGCCGTCGCGCGGCTTGGCGAGGAGTTCGTGGCCTTCCTGGTCCTGGGCATGCTCCTCCAAGCCCTGCTGGCACCCGCCGGCGGAGGGCGACGTTTTCTCATCGCCTTCGGCATCGCCGCGATTGCCCTGATCCTCGATGCCGGCCGCCTCTTCCTGCCAGTGTACCCTCCAGACACGACCCTTTCCCTCCTGGCCCTGGCCGGCTGCGCAGCCAGCGTCTGGGCCTACCCACGCTTCGTCCCCGTCTTCCTGAAAGA
>Ga0315279_10007330_pt1 | contig 13668 bp, 12 predicted proteins | sample YL17G06_20_MG_FD_203694 | JGI IMG/M metagenome (GOLD analysis project Ga0315279, IMG submission 203694) | Sediment microbial communities from Yellowstone Lake, YNP, Wyoming, USA - YL17G06_20 | ecosystem: Environmental > Aquatic > Freshwater > Lake > Sediment | place: USA: Wyoming | collected... | reverse complement strand
TTCTGCTTTTCGTCGAGGAAAGGGAGAACAACCGCGTACTTCTTAGTGAGGCTTTTATCATCAATCACAAGCCCATATTATATCATACAATTCAATTTGTCAATGTTATTTCCTGACAGCCCCTTAGGCGATTTGGTGTCGTGGAAATCCAGGCTAGAAGCTGTCCGAGATGTCCAGCTTCAAACCGAATGCAGTCTGACGCTTGTCAGGATCCGGGTTCAGTCCCATGATGGTCGAGGTCGGTGATCCATAGTAGATCGGGACGCCTACGGTGAGCGTCATGAGCTCGAACGGTCTGAACACGACGGCAGGGATGACCACACCGGAACCGTCGATGAAGACATGTTCCCACTGAACGCCGATGTCGATGTTCGTCCCAAAGATGTTCTTGAAACCTGCCAGGGCCTCCACGGCATGTCCGGTGGGATAGCCGGGCTCATTTCCGATTCCATATGTCTGCACCGAGCTGGCGCCAGGCTCCGCGTTGCTGGGTGTGTAGCCCTGCCCCTGGTCGGCGTTGTAGATGTATTCCAGCGCGACGTGGAATCCGACATCCGCTTGCTCCCAGTACGCGTTGGCGAGCCCGGAGACGCTGACTCCGCCGGCAGGGACGCTTTCCACGATCGCCCCGGCCCGCGCGTCGATGCCGAACACCGTGGCTCTGCCGATGAGGAGGGCGCGGGGAGCCAGGTATTTCTGGTAGTAGCCGCCCAGAGAGATGTCGGCATTGCCCAGGACCCAGTCAGTCATCAGCCCGTATCCAACTTCCTGAAGGTGAGGAATGGAAGAAACCTGGAAGTAGTTGTTCTTGATCTGCGCAATCCCGGAAAGCGAGTGCACGCCGAGCGGCACCGTCAGCTTGACCGCGATTCCCGCGGAGTTGTCGAAGCCCTCGGAATACGGCTGGGTGCGGTTCGACACGCGACCGGGAAGATTGTCAATGGGGAAGAACCGCGAGGCTCCCCAGTTGATGAATTGCTTTCCGATTCTCAGGAAGAGCAGATCCGAAATGCTGTAGTCGCAGAACAGCTCCGCGATCGTGGGAGGAGTCACGTCCGTGTAGGAAACCGGACTTGTGGAAGCATTCGGATAGTTTTCGAGCAGGGTTCCAAGAACCCGGAAGCTTGCATTAGGGCGCGCCTCAAAGCTGAGGCTCAGCGCCATGCCAAAAACCGGTGACCTGGAAAAGCCGCTGCCGAGATCGTTCAGGTCAGGGCGCTGCGCCCACCCCAGGAGGAAGCCGGCGTTGCCACTATAGGAGCCTCTCAGTTGAATGCCCGGCTGAACCGTGAATTGGTCCACGAGGCTCGGCGGCGCCTGCTCAGCAGGCTGCGTGGGCGGGGTGGACGAGGCTGCCTGATCCGTAGATGGGGGCTGCGGCTGCTGGGCGGCGTCCGGCGGGTTGTCCTGGAACATTTGGTCCGTGTTGTCGGAGGCGGCCTGTGAGAAAAGGCTGGAGCCGCACGCCAGGAGGATCGAGAGGCACAGCAGGTGCTTCCTCGTCACCTGCTGACCTTCTCCAGATATGCCTTTGTAAAGAGATTGTCCGGCAGCTTCGCAAGAGAAGGCTTGGAAATCGTGATTTGAGTGCGATCGCCGATGTACTTACCGTCGATGACCCTTCCCTTCAATTGATCCATGATCACGATGGTTTGCGGCACGAACCGACTGCCGATACCCTGGTAGGTGGGAATCAGCAGGGTGCGCAGCAATTGCCGGGACAAGCTGTAGTCCTCCCCTTTGCGTACCAGCGAATCTTCGCTTATCCATAGCTTGGCGAAGGGGAACGTGACCTCGCTGCTATTCGCCTTCAGCGATAGGACCGTACAGTCATACTTGCCAAGCCGTTCTTTGCTGGTCTGCTGGACGCTGTAGTCGGAGGCAAATGTCGACCGAGTGAAGTCGGAGTTGCGGGCGTTGGAATTCCGAAAACGGTCGCGCGAGCTCGTGAAGACGTACTTCCTGGGCACCGGGTCATAGAACCACAGGTTGTCCCCGATCTTGAGATAGCCCTTCCCGCGATCCACCTTCGGGGCAAGGAGCAGGATCAAGTACTTGTTCTCCGCATCCCGCCGGAAGATTGCTGCCTGGGTGGTGTCAAAGCCTTCGTCCGGCCTGTTCGTAACGAACGTGTACTCGGCGCTGAAATCGGAATCTGGAAAGCTTACCAAGCTGTCCACTTTTCGCAAAAGATCCTTTGCGTCCGGGTCAGCCCATAGCTGCGTGTCAAGGACCAGCAGAATTGCCAAAACTGCCGAATACCTCATTCTCTTCTTTTCAGTCACGCATCCCTCCGAAGTGCACGAGCTGGTTCCACGGCGCTGGCCCGGCGGGCAGGTATCCATCCTCCCAGCAGAACCGCCGCGAGCACAGCGACAGCATTGACCACAAAGACCCCGAGCGAGAAGTGCCAGCCCAACCGCCCCTTCTGCAGAAAGATGTCAAAGCCGGGAACCTGCACAAACCGCACGCTTCCTGTCGCGTAGAGAAGAGAGAGTCCGGCCAGGCTCCCCGCGGCGACGCAAACGACGCCGAGAATCAGCGCCTCGGCAAGGATGAGCCGGGACACCCTGGAGCGCTGCATCCCGATTGCCCGCAAGGTGCCAAACTCTCGAACCCGCTCATGGACCATCACACGGTAGGTGTTGCCGATTCCGAGGGCGATGACGGCGAGCATCATGGCCAGAAGGAGCACGAGCCCTGCATCCAGGGCGGAAGTGAGGTCCCGGATCTCCGCGAGATAGCCGTCCAGGGTCAGGACGGCATACTTTACTCCGGACCAGTCCTCCCCCAACCGAACCCATAGCTCCTGCTGGCTCCTGAGCGGCGGAAAGATTTGAAGGGACCCTGCCAGAGCCTCATGAAGCCGGGAAGATTCCCTCCGAGCAGCCCCGGGATCCCGAAGGTAGATTCCAAAAGTCGTGTACTCGCCAGGTGCAAGGCCGATCAGCGCGGTCAACAGCTTGATATCGACGTAGCTCGTATAAGCGCCAAAAATGCTCGCGTCCTTGAACACGCCCTTGACGATCATCGACGCGGTGTTCCTTTGGCCCGTTACTGTATCCACCTCGAGGACCACATCATCGCCAACGCGCGCGCCGAGCTGCTTTGCCGTGACGTTGGAGATCAGGATTCCGTTCGAGCCCCTCATACCTTCAAACCCGCCCGAAGCGAACTCAAGGCCGGCAAAAACCGCCGCTTCAGCCTCCCAGTCGATACCGGTCACCGTCTTCTGTCTGGACGAATATCCATTGAAGAAGACCTGCCCATTCTCGAAGAAGTTCGTTCGTCGAGCGACTAGGGATGGCTCTATTCCTGCCGCCCGGAGCGCAGCAAGAATGGCAGCGTCGTCACGAATGACCGGGGTGTAGTAGGGGTTCTTCTGATGGCCCAGCACGAACAGGTCACCGCCGTAATGCCGGGCCGCTGCTGCCGTGACGTTCCCCCTCATGCCGCCGGCCAGCCCCGTCAACAGCAACATCAGGGCAAAGCCAAGAGACAGACCAAGCGCGAGGAACAGATAGCGTTTCCACCGGGTGACCAGGGCTTGGAAGGCAAGTCGAAGCAGGGCCACTGCTACTCGCTTTCCATTGCGCGCGCAGGGTGGATACGAAGAGCGAACCGCACCGCGAACAGACTTGCCGCGCCCCCAATGACAATCGAACCAAGGAACGCAGCCACAAGTGTCCCCGGAGTAAGAAGCGGACGAAGGATTCGTCCGCCAAAAACCATGGAGATGATTCTGTTGTCCGTGGCGAAACCGCGCCGATGCATCCATGCAACCAGGAGTGAGCCTAAGATTACTCCGGCAGCTCCGCTGAGGATGCAGAGGACTGTTGCCTCCCCAAGGAACAGCGATCTGACAAACCTCTTCGGAGCACCGACGGCGCGCATCGTTGCGATCTCCGAGGTCCGCTCGGTTACCAAGGCTACAAAGGAATTGGCCAGAACAAGGATTATGACGATGGCCAACAGACCAAGCCCCACGTTGAACGCAAGGCTCAGAGAACCGGCGAGGGCCGCGCCGGAACCTGCCGCTGCTTTCCAGTCTCCGACGCGGGCTTCGAGCCCTGCAGAACGCAGCTTCTCTTCCAGGTCCCTCTTCACCGTGTTCAGATCTGTCCCTGAAGCTAGCTTGATGACGAGAAAGTTCCAGGACCCGGCATCCTTCGGCTTTGCTTTGTCCTGCGGCCCACTTGCCGCAAGTGCCCGCTCGACATCAGAGAGACGAATGCCTGAATCAACCGTCGTTTCAGTCCCTTTGGAGTCAAAGATGCCCTGCAGATCGCCGCTGACCCAGGTGCGCGCATCCTTGGGAAGGTTCTCCGACGCGGACGATCCCTGGATCATGCCGTTCAGCGCCCTTAGGGTGTCCGAGTCCACATAGGAGATTCGGTCTAGAACCGCATTTGACACCGGATACTCAAACGTTCCCGCAAGCGGAACCTCCCGAATACTGAATCCACGGTTCGTGAACACGCTCAGCTGAACCGGATCTCCAATCGCAGGCTCGTGACCGGTCATCTTTCCGATGTCCAAGGCACTCTTCTCAGAGATCATCAGGCCAGGAGCTTCCGTTCTCAGGAAGGTTCCCCGGACAAGCCGAACGGAGTCGAAAGCCCCGAAATAGCCATCACCGTCTACTCCGAAAAGGACCACGGGGTTCCTGATGCCCTGGATCTCCATCAGTGCATAGCCGGAAATCTGGAAGACAGCAGATGCGACCCCTGGTTGCTGCCTCACGATCTGGTCCACGCTATCAGCCTTTGGGAGCACTGGTATCGGTGAATAGGCTCCGATGACAGGAATATCTTCCCCAAAGAGGCTGAGCGGCGCTTCGATCCGCGGCGCAACGAACAAGTCACCGGTAAAGCAATCGATGAACGTCCTTCTCAAACCAGCGACAGAGCTCTGGAAAAACGAGTTCCCGATGATCGCTATTACCACGCAGGCGGCGATCAGCGACCCGACGAGCAGGGATCGCCTGCTGTTACGGAGCAGATTCCTGGCGGCGAGGTTCAGAATCAGCACAGAATCACCAGACTCGGACGCCGTACCGGGAAAGGTAGATCGGTATCGGATGAAGCTGCTCGGAAGCCATTACATCCAGCATCCGTCTCTTGAGGGACGTATCTCCATTCCCAAGGATCGTGAGGGAACCACCGTCCCCGCCCGCGCCGTTGACCTTGCACCCCACCGCGCCAAACTTCCGCGCCGTCTCAATTGCCTGCTCGAACTTGGGGCAGACGAGGTCTCCGTGAAGCCGGCGCTGGATGTCCGTGTTCTCATCCATCACCTTGCCAAGCCGGTCGAAATCGCCCGACAGCAACGCATCCTTTGCCTCTGCGGCCGCGGTTCGCAGACCCTCGAAGCGGGGATCAGACTCCGCGTCGTCTCCCAGGCTGGCAATCACCTTCTTATGAATATCGCTTGAAGTATGAGGGGAACCAATGTAAACGAGGGCGAGACGGTTCTCCAGCTCCCACCAGATGGGATTTGGGACGTGGACCTGGGAGACGCTGGCATGAGGGAAGTGATCCATTTGTATGAAATTGATGCCGCCATACGCGCTGCTCATCTGGTCCTGGATTCCACACTGAAGCCCAAGCTTCTCCGTTTCTACGGAATGTGCCGCGGAAGCGATCTCGTATGAGGTGAGATGCCGGCCGGCCCAGGTCGTAAGGGCGGCGATCAAGGCCACTGTTAGCGCCGCCGAAGTACCTGTAGAGGCACCGGGAGGTGCATAAGAGAAGATATTGACGTCAATTGAGCATTCCGACGGCAGGCCGACAATGTCGATCGCCGCATCAATGAGGGGGTGAGAGCCATAGGTGATGATTCCCGGCGTGAGGGTATAGGACTTGTCGTAGTTCTCCAACTTTATCGCGATGGTCCTTTGGTCTCCCTGTCCGTTCCTGCTTACCTGCACTTCAACATAGGGATAGACAGCAATGTTGAATATGCAGCCGCGCTTCGCAAACCACGTGTCGGTCCAACCGCCAATGTCGCAGATGCGTATGGGCGCCACGGCATTCACTCGGGCCCGCCCTTGGCCGTTATGATCATCAACTGGATAGTTCTTCTGCCCAGTAATCATAGAGCCTCCTGAGCGTCTCCTGGATCGAGACAGTCGGTGTCCATCCCGTCTGTTCCCTCAGCCGCCGGGAGTCCCCCCGGATTCTCGCCGGTTCGTCGGCTCGGACTCGGTTGGCCTCTACGGCAATTCGAATCTTCTGCTTGCCCGCGAAGGAAACGAGTGTATCAAGCAACTCCCGAAGCGGGTAGCATTCAGAAGCACACACGTTGTAGACACTTCCGGGCATTCCTTTGTCCATAAGCATTCGATACGCTCTTGTGACATCCGCAACGTCCAGGAAATCGCGGGAAACATCTATGTTCCCAACACGAATCACGGGTTCTTTCAGGCCTGCGGAGATTTCCGCGCATTGCTTTGCGAAATCCGAAAGCACGTAGACTGGCGCTTGACCAGGTCCGGTATGGTTGAAGGTCCTCGTAAAAACAATCCGACATCCATAGTGCTGAACATACCCTCTACCCACAAGCTCTGAGCAGACCTTCGTCACCCCATAGATCGTGGATGCTTCCAAAGGGCTGTCTTCGTGGAACAGCAATTCGGGGCCATTTGCCTTGCGGTACTGCTCCATGGTCCCAACTGCCAGGACTCGCATGTCGCCGTGCGTCCTGCAGGCTTCATAGATCGAAGCGGAACCAGAAACATTTGTCCGCAACGCCGCGAGCGGGTCTTCTTCCGCGGCGCGCGGATTCGCCACTGCCGCAAGGTGATAGATGTCTTTCACTTCATGCTTCTCTATGAAATCAAGAAGCATTCCATGGTCGGCAATATCCAGGAAGGAGTACGCAAGCCACTCTGCCCATGGATGTGGCTGCAGATCGATGCCAACGACTTCTTCGCCACATTCCTTCAGGTACCGGGTAAGGTGCTTGCCGACAAATCCGTTACAGCCGGTGACGAGAGCCCTACGAGGCATGAAGCTTGGTCTCCGAGAGGTCCGCTTCTACCATCATGCTGACAAGGCTTTCGAAGTCTACTTCAGGCTTCCAACCCAGCCGACTGCGAGCTTTTGCAGAATCTCCAATAAGAAGATCAACCTCGGCGGGCCGGTAGAACGCCCGATTCACAGAGACGAGCGTTCTTCCTGATCTCTTGTCGAACCCGCGTTCCTCTATACCTGTGCCTTTCCAGGCCAGTTCGAATCCGGCAACTCTGAAGGCGATATCGCAAAACTCCCGGACCGTATGCGTTTCTCCCGTGGCTATGACATAGTCATCCGCGGCTGGCTGGCTAAGCATCATATGCATAGCCCTTACATAGTCTCCGGCAAAGCCCCAGTCCCTCTTGGCGTCAAGGTTGCCGATCTCAAGGTGATCAACTAGCCCACAACGAATACGAGCGATCGTGTGCGTGATCTTGCGGCTGACGAACTCGAACCCTCGCCGTGGTGATTCGTGGTTGAAAAGCATTCCGGAGCAGGTAAAAAGCCCGTAGCTTTCCCTGTAGTTTATCGTGATCAGATGGCCATATACCTTCGCCACACCGTATGGGCTGCGGGGATAAAGCGGCGTCTTCTCCGTCTGCGGTACTTCCTGAACCTTACCGAACATCTCGCTGGAAGAAGCCTGGTAGAAGTGGGCCGAGGGGCATATCCTGCGCATCGCCTCCAGCATTCTGGTGACCCCGAGCGCCGTGAACTCTCCGGTAAGGACTGGCTGGTCCCAGGAAGTCGGCACAAAACTTTGCGCGGCCAGGTTGTAGATCTCGTCCGGCTTCGCCGTTTCCATGGCAAGCATGATTGAGCTCTGGTCAAGGAGGTCGGCATTCAGAAGGGTTATGTTGTCAATGATCTTTTCGATCCGGTTGAAGTTGACGGTGCTGCTGCGCCTGACCAGCCCATATACCTTGTACCCGTCTTCAAGGAGGTGTTCCGCCAGGTAGGACCCGTCCTGTCCCGTGATTCCGGTAATCAGGGCAGTTTTCATCTGATAGTGCTCCTACTAAGGTTGCTTTGGAGAATCAGCTCTAGAGATCCCGCGTTCTTCAGAACCGCTGGAAAGGGATTCAATTGCCTTCAACACGACTGCGGCGGAATCCTCCCAGGAGAAGGCCTGTGCCCGGCGAATCGCCGCCTCCCGCAAGCTGGCCATCAGGGCTTCGTTCCGCAGAAGTCTTTCGATCGCAGCACTCATGGCAAGGACGTCTTCTGGATCGACGAGAATGGCCGCGTTTCCCGCTACTTCAGGCAGCGAGGACCGTGAACTGCTGACAGCCGCCGCACCGCAGGCCATGGCCTCAAGCAGCGGCATTCCAAACCCCTCGTAGAGGGAAGCGAACACGAATACCGAACAGGAGCTATAAAGGTATGGCAGTCTCTCATGAGGAACATAGCCGAGCATTCGAACGTCGAAGCTTCGGCGCTTGAGATCCTGGTACGTGCGGTAGATACCATCGTCCTTCCACCCTTTTCCCCCGACGAGCACGAGAGGAGTAGAAGAGCGAATGTCGGGGGGCAGGCCCGCGTAGGCGTCGAGAAGCCGCTTGATGTTTTTCCGCGGTTCGATCGTACCCACGAAAAGAATGAACTGTCGCCAACGCAGACGGTAGTGCTCGAGCACCGCATTACACTGCGCCTCAGACCGCGGGAAGTACACGGAGCGGTCCGCAGCAGGAGTAGCTACGATCACCTTTCTTGGATCGACCCCGTATTCCTCCAGGACTTCGCGGCGAATCGTTTCAGAAGGAGTAAAGACCAGGTTGCTTCGTGCAATCGATTTTGGAACCTTTCGTACCAGGAAGCGCCGCAACCGTCTCGTGATGGTGTCAGCGGAATGGATATAGGAAAGGTCATGAACGACGACCGCAGAAAGCCTGGTCAGCGCGAGGGGCCAACGAACAAAATTGGGGAACAGAAAGAAATCGCCCCGCGCCCCGGTCAGAAGGTCCAAAGGCGGCGCTATTCCCAACCGGTACAATACTCGATAGGCCTTCGATGGCAACCAACGGCTCCTGCGCTCAACAATATTCGGCAATGCAAGGCCGGTTTCAAGATCCGGCTTGGTCAGGAACCAGAAATATGCTAGTTCAAATAGGCTCTTAGGCCTCGCCCTCGCCATGGCCGCGACGAGATGCTGTGTGTAATAGTCGACCCCTGTCCGCTGATCCCGGGTAAGGGCTGTTGCTTCAATGCCTATTCTCATACCGAGCCTGGACTTCTGACAATGACAGTTGAAAGGGTCTCCCCTTCCGGCATAAGTGCTTTGTAGCAAACGCCTAGCCAGAGGACGGAGAGATTTATCGAGCCAAACACAGCGTAACCTTGAATCAGCTTGGCTTTCAAGACTTCAACGGTCCGGAAGTGCACGCTTCGACGGCGAATACCTCACCAGACATATTCGTCGTTGTTCTGGAAAACCTCCAGTAGCCTACTCTCTACGACGCTGAGCAAGCACCATTCTCGCCATGTTCGTTCCAGGGACGCCCATGCCCCAAGCTGGAAGATTCCACGCCGGATAGGTCACTGCTATCTCAGATACAACGCTACTTCGGCGGGAAGCGCGAAATTGACGTGAATACATTCGCGACAGAGATGTCGATCTGGATTCGCTCTTGACGCCAAGAAGCTCTGAATCCGACAGCCAACTGTGGTAAATGCGGGTTGGACTCATTGCCGGCTAAGGCACGATGAGCTTTTCGATACATGTCTCCTGTCATGCCATTCTTGACCTGTGTATCCGTGAGAAGATCCGTCTGGCAAACGTTCTGCTGAAGAGAATGCCCAGAACAGTAGCCAGTCTTCCCTGCAAACTCCATTCCATGGGGCAGAGGATCTTCCATACATGACCAGGGTAATAGCCGACCACGGTGAGCTTCTGGATAAGCTCTGCAATTTGCGGTAGAGACCACAGATCCGTTTCATAGCCCTGTACGGCACCTTGAAGCAATTCGGTTTCGACCAACTCCAATTGTTCCTGCGTCAGGCGGGGCTTTCTTCCCGCTTCGATAGCCCTCTCAAGTTTCTTCGTGTCGTGAATGTGCCATGCTAGCCACCACTCGCTGGCGCTTTGGCGGCTGACACGTAGACTATGAGCAATCGTTGCCCGACGTTCTCCTTGCTCGAAGAGCTCCACAGCCTCCTTGCGCCGTCTACGCAGTCTTTCCAGTCTTGCTTTTCCCCTCTCCATAGCAAGAGCATGCCACATTGCTGGACTTTGGTCCGGACTTTATGCGAACCTCAACAGGCTACTGGAGCTTTTCTATTCTAATCGACTCAACCGTAATATCTGTATCTCCTCGATTGAAAACTGGGAATTCGACTCCAGAAGCTGACTCGCTCAATTCAAACGAAAGGCTTACAGGTGCCTCGGTAAGAGCCTCCGAAAAGACTCTCTTCCCAGAATCAGATGTCACCCTGACTAATGCCCTACTACCAGGCTGTCCACTTATCCGGAATTGTACACGATACTTGCCTTTCATGTACGATGAATACGGCCCATAAATATATTCGTTCGGCTTCAAAATTACAGATCCATTCCTGGCTATAGTTCCGCCGCTTCTTGGAAGATCCGATACCTGTATCTTATTGCCAACAGATTCATAAACAGTTATCACAAATTTGTTGTCGAATACCCTTATACTATGGTCCAAACTAGGAAACCACTTTGAAATCATCGGGTCGAGGTCACTGTCATCTCTAAATCCTATGAGCGCAAGGCTACCCTGTTTGCCAAGTTTGGCCAGAATCTGCTCGGAAATATTTTCAGAGCGGGTGGAGATACCAATAAAGTCTTTAGATCCGCTAGCGTTTTTAGCCCATACTAGCGGCCAGACTTTCCAATAGTTCCCGATCGCTCCATCATTACCGTGCGGAAAGACTAGGTACTCTTGATAGTTATAATGCGCGACTATTCGGTCCTTGACATTCACGAAAGGAGAAGGTGAGAACGAAACGAATACCGCCGTGAGCGAGGCTACTATTGCGAGTATGGGACCGAATACCTTGAGCGCTGAAGGTATTCGAAAAGTTTTTGCAGACTCATAGACTATCAGCGCATTGTTAAGCACCAAGAGATATGCGCAAAATAAGAGGTATCGGGGGAAGTTGAGGTTAGCGCGCACCCATTCCAAGGACGACATTGTCAGCGCTATGATAATGCCGGGTACGACGAACAATAAAAGGGAGATAGCGACCTCCCTTAATCGACGACGGACGATCAATATGGTGTACCCAGCGATGCTAATGCCGATCGACGCTAGGGCGAATAGACGATATTGGTCATATGCCCTAAAGTTTCTCACCATCGCGATGAGTGTATCGAATGAAGTCCTGGGATCTAGATCTAGCAGTATCATCCTCTTTCCGACAACGTCGGAGAAAGGAAGGCGCTCAAGTAATGCAAACAACGCGAAGCAAAGCGCAAACCATGCAAACCAGACTATTGCCTGGCCGGTATCGTGCCGTAGAGTTGCGCTACTTAGCTTTACTTCACTCGACCCCAGACTGACCGTCATGTTGCGTGCAGCGATGTATATGTTCCAGAATACGATGATGACAATTGATGGCTGCGCGGTCTTTATCGCGAGAACGTCGATTGCCGCGGACGCCACCAGGAGCAGCTGTCGCGCTACGAGCCTTTTCGACTTCATAGACCTAGAGAAAACCCATACCCCAAGAAGCGCCGCTAAAAGAGAGAGAGCATAAGGCTGGTAGCATGACTCGAACCAGAAATACCTGTTTAGTGACGCCATTAGCACCAAAGAAATAGCCCAGATTCCGTATTTTTTGCCAGGAAAAAATACTATCGCTGCCAGTAGCGGATAGAAAAAAATAATCAATAATTGCGTTGAAGATATCCAGAAAAGGTTCTGCACCGGATCCCGTAAAAAGGAGAACAAAAGAGGTAAGGAACTCAAAAATTCATTCTGGCCCCAGTAGAACAAGGTCGGCTTCGTATAGCTCATGATGCTTGCGAGAAGTGAATCACCGTGCTGCAGCGCATGAAATCCAGTGAAAAACTGGATGAAACCTGCGTACACGATAAACAGCACTGGGATAGTGACAACAAATACAATTCTGCTCCGCTTCATAGGAACTCCTATTATTGAGCATCGCATAATGAGCAGACACTTTGGTCAAATGAAAAGCCAGCATGCACCAGAAAGGAATGGAGCAATACTCGCTGAGAGTGAACGCGCTCGAATGGTTGGCGCGCTCCCGCAACCATTCCACCCAAGTTGTCTGCGCAATGATTTGCCAGTTCTTTTCCCTGGATGTTGCTCAAGACAGTCTCCACACCACTGCTTCTTCTGCCACGGCTTGAGGTCGTTTTTTTTACACCCTGCGGACCGTCTCATGCGAGATTGACTCCACTTCCTTGAGCTCCACCAGTTCGTCCGCCAAGAGCCGGCGTCCAGCGAATGCGCCCTTGCGGTGCATCCGTGCAGGCAATCGTGGTCAGCATCGCCTCGCCCTTCCCGCTGAGTTTCGGCGGGTGCCCTGAGCGAGGCTTCTCCCCGAGCGCCTGGCGCAGCCCGAATCGCCAATACTTCTCTCGCGTTACTGCCACCATCCGCAGGCAAATCCCAAGCGTGCTCGCGATCTCCTTGTCGCTCTTACACCCCTATTTGACCTCTCGTCTGCCATGAGCAAGATGCGAGCCCGGTTGATCACTCTCGCTTTCTGCGCTCCCTTATGAACCAGCGCCTGCAGTCGCTTCCGTTCTCGCAAGCGCAAGAAGACCTGATTGTCGCTTCTTGCCTCCCATACTGTTCCCCTCCGAAAGCCAGTATGGCGCATTCTATTATAAATTTTAGTGACATGACACTAGATGTCATCCCGGCCCAGCTGAAGGTGATCCGCCACATTCGACCCAAGTATGCCTGAAAGAAATGCGAAGGGCAGGACAGCCTGCGTCCGGTGAAGCTCCCGTGCCTGCTCAGATCATTGACAAGAACATTATCACCCCAGGGCTCCTGTGATTTGTGCCTGTCAGCAAGTTCTGTGATGCGATTTCTTTCTATCGCTAGGAGAGACAATTCGCTCGAATCGGAATCGAGCTTTCCTGCGTGGACTTCTGCAATTAGGCCATTCAGGCAGCTCTTCAGTGCGATACGTTGATTGAGCTTTTTCGCGATCAAATACGGGCCGGACCTGTCATGCAAATGGACGAAACCCGAGTGCAGGTCATGGAAGAGCTGGGCGGAGCCGACGGTTCGCAGTCATTCATGTGGGTCATGCGCGGCGGACCGCCGGAAAGACCGGTCATTGTATATCGCTATCATCCGAGGCGAAGCGCTGCGATTTCGCTTCAATACCTCTCGAGTATTCAGGGCCATTTTCAGACCGATGGCCACGAGGGGTATTCGGAGGTAGAATGAAAGCTCTCCAGGTTCCGCATTCAGCTCTCGATTGACGACGGGTGAAGCTAGTCTTTCACCTTCTCTTTGTCGTAGCTGTCGGGGACATTGCGAAAGATTAGCCGATATCGTCTCCGGTCCTCTCGGTGAGCCAGTCCCGAGCAGATGGACAGCTTTTTCCAATCAGGCTGTCGACCTAACTGGCCACGGGCGTAGGTCGTCCACCCCGAATTGTCCGATGACGCGCTCAGCTGAGTTCCCAGGACCACCGAAAAGGC
>Ga0315279_10007327_pt1 | contig 13669 bp, 1 predicted proteins | sample YL17G06_20_MG_FD_203694 | JGI IMG/M metagenome (GOLD analysis project Ga0315279, IMG submission 203694) | Sediment microbial communities from Yellowstone Lake, YNP, Wyoming, USA - YL17G06_20 | ecosystem: Environmental > Aquatic > Freshwater > Lake > Sediment | place: USA: Wyoming | collected... | reverse complement strand
CGTTGTACGTGTACTTCACCAGGACCGACTGCAGGTTCACGGCCACCGGCGTCACGTTGCCGAACAGCGGCCCGGTCGTGCCGTCGCCGAAGCGCAGCAGCAGGTCCGGGGCGGCGTTGTCGATGTAGCCGATGCCGTAGGTGATCGGATTAAGCGCCGCCGCGCTCGAGGTGATGCCGTCGCCGTCCCACGCGTGGGCCATGACGTCGAAGCCCTGGAGGATCCAGCGGCGGACGTCGGCGATCGGGTTCGCGCCACCGGTGTAATCGATCACGAGCGAGCCGCTGGTGATGTCGAGCTTGGCCGTGGCCAAGCCGCCGGACTCGGCGAGCTTGAGCTGGCGGGTCGTGCTGGTCGAGCGGTCGAGGCCGATCGACATGATGCCCCTGAGGTCGACGCGGTTGACGCCCTGGAAGCCGCGGGCATTCAGCGTGGCGCCGGCATCAACCGTCACGACGCCGTTGACGACGTTGGCCGGGGTGCGGAACATGCTGCCGTCGCCCGGGTCAACCGGTTTCACATAGTCAGTGGGGTTGGTGGTGCCGCGGCCCAGCGAGTCGTAGCCGAAGCCGAAGGTGCCGGTGTCCCACATGGCGCCGGCCCCGCCCGTGCCGTTGCCGAACCGGGCCTCGAAGGTGTGCCAGCCGGCGTTCAGGACCCTCGAACCGGAGGTGGTAGGAACACCCCAATTGGTGTCGTTGATCCAGACCTCGCCGTCAATCCTGAGCAGGCTGTTATCGTCAATATGCTCCACGAACGACACCGTGCCGGACGTCGGCTGGTAGAACTCGCCCGTGTAGACCCAGCTCTCGTTATCGCCCCACGGCGGCTTGAGGTTGGTCTGGGCCATTTCCGGCGCCAGCTTAGTGGCGCCGCCGGGGTTCGGTGTGTTAAGGTTCCACCAGTCGCCCGTGATGCGGCCTTCGAGCAGGCCGGGGACCCATACAGGTGCGGGCGCCGTGCTGGTGATCATGGTGTTCAGCATATTCACCGTTCCGGGCCGGGCGTGCAGGTTGCCCTGACCGGTCAGGTCGATGTTGCCGCCGTAGGCCAGCGTGCCGGCCGGCCCGATCTCCAGCGTGCCGCTCTGAACTGTCGTCGACTGGAGGAGCGGCAGGCCGGTCAGAACACTCGTTGTGCCATCGGTGTGGGTCAGGTTGCGGATGGCGCCGAAGCCGACAGCGCCCGGCAGGTCACTGGTGAGCTTGACGCTGCCGCCCACGGTCAGGTCGGTCAGGCCGCCCGGCACCGAAGGATCGACCGCCAGACCGCTGCGCAGGTTCACGTCGCCGCGGATGGTCGGGTTCGGGACGCCGCCGGTGCTCTTGATCGTCGGGTAGGCCAGGTACGTCTGCCCCAGGCCCTGGACGCCGAGGACGAGCGAAGCATCGGTGCTCTGTAGCGTGGCGTTGTCCTCGAGGACGAACTCGGTCGAATTGAAGCCGTCGCCCTCGCCCGCCGGCAGGCCGCCGTAGGCGCTGGCCGGCAGGAAGCCCTGCGCCCCGCGCCAGCCGAGCGTACCGCCGCCCTTCACCGTAATGCCTTCCAGGTGCTGCTGGACGATGGCCGAAGCCTTGCCGCTGGCCAGCCAGCCGCCGGCGGTGGCGCCGAGACCGTTGTCGTCCATGCCGAGCAAGGAGCCGCCCGTCACGACCCACGACAGAAGCCGCGTATCGTTCGAGGCCGGGTTGAAGGTGCTGTACATCCACATCTCGCCGCCGCCGGCCTTCTCGATGTGGGCCACCGGCCGATGGTTGCCGCAATCGCCCACCAGGACGGGGGTCATCAGGTTGCCGTCGGAAAGGGTGTTGCCGTCGACATCGACATCGTAGAAGTCAAGCTCGGTGCCGGTGCCGATGTTGATCCGATACGGCCTGGTCTCGCTGGAGAAGGCGGCCTGGCCGAGGTTGTCAAACTCCTCCTGGTCGACGTCGAGCCGGATGCCCGGATGGCCGGCGATGCAGTACCACGTGCCGCCCGTGCCGAGCCCGGCCGCCAACTCCAGCGTCGATCCCGGATACATCGAGCCGATGGCCTGGTTCTGAGTCGGCCAGGCAACCGGGGTGGCCGCGGTGAACCTCAGCGTCGAACCCTCACGGACCTTGAACATGTTCGCCCGCATCTCGCTCGTAAGGCCGAGCTTGGAGGCGAGCGTGGTGCCGCCCATGATGTCCAGGATGGCGCCGTCCGTCAGGCCGGCATTGACAATGGTGCCGCCCGTGTCGAGCGTGCCGCCGCCGGTGAGCGACGGCCGGGCCGTCGGCCCACCGATCGTCAGGCCGTTGGCCATGATTGTCTCGCCCGACGCCACGAACAGCGACGCCGCGTTATCCAGCGTGACGTTGCCGACGAACGTGCCGCCCTTTTCGAGCCGCAGGACGCCGCCGCCGACGTTCAGGCTGACCGTGTAAGCCAGCGACGCCAAGTCCTTGACGACCAGCGTGCCGTCATCGACCTGCGTTTGGCCGCCGCCGTACGTGTTGAGCGACGGGCCGCCCGGATCGAGCAGGGTGACCTGGTTGGTGCCGACCTTGCGGAGGTTCGCCACATTATTGACCAGAGCGCCGTCCGCCACGTCGGTGTTGCCCGACCCGCCGCCGCCGAGGACGTAGTCGTCGTTGGCGTCCGGGAAGAGCGTGGACAGGTCGAGGGCCATCAGGGTGCTGCCCGTACGGGCCACGCCGCCGCCATCCATGTACAGGTTGGCGGGGATCAGCTGGGTCCCGAGGTCGATCGAGCCGCCCGGTTTGACACTGACCCCTCCGGCGACGGTACCCACGTCGGTCGCGAGGGCCGCGGCGCCGTAGACGTTGATGCTGCCGGTGATGGAGACGGTACCAGTCAGGATGACCATGCCCTTGGTGATCGGGTCGTTGCCGCCCGGGCTCAGCCAGCCGATCTGGATGTTCCTCGGCGTGAGGCCGTCATCGGTCAGGGCGCTCTTGACCGTCAGGGCAGCCCCGCCGCCGCCGAGCATGTACGTGGTGCCGGCGGGCGTCAGGATGCCGTTGTACTCCGAATCGGCGTACGCGCCGAGGCTCATGCTGCTGTTGAGGAACGTCAAGGCCTGGCTGTTGTAAGCCCCCAGGGCCAGAACGCCCGACGAAGCCGTCATATCGACCTCGGTGTACGTATGTTCCATCCGGCTGACGCTGTAGGCGGAGCCTTGGCCGATGGTCACCTGCTGAGGCGCGGCACCCGAGACCACGACGATGCCGCCACCGCCTCCACCGCCGCCGAGCGTCAGGCTCAGGATGTCGTTGCCCCCGCCGGCGAGACGCAGCGTGCCGGTGCCCTGCTTGACCAGGTTCTTCGGGCCGCCAACGTCGCCGGTCACGTCGCCGGCAAAGACCACCGTGCCGGACGGAATCGTCCAGGTGCGGTCGCCCGTCATCTCAATCAGCTCGGTGAAGATGAGCGCCCTGCCGGCGGCCACCGCGAACTGGGCGTTGTTGCTGTCGACCAGGGCGCCGGAGGCCACCGCGTCACGCACGGCCGCAATCGTGCCGCCCGCGAACGTGATCGGCGTGGAGGTGTTCTTGTAGAGCGCCAGCGTGGCGCCGGTGTTGACCGTGATCGGGCCGGACGAGAAGTCGGCCGCCCGGAGCTGAAGGACCGTGCCGGCGTTCGACAGAACCACCGGGCCGGTGCCGAGGCTCGAGACGTTGCAGGCCCGCGTCGTGCCGCTGGTGATCGTGGTGCCGAGCGAGTAGGTGTTCGACGAGCAAACCGTGAGGTTGCGGTCGATCACCACCGCGGTGCCGCCCACCGCGAGATCGGTGAGGATCGGCACGGTCTCATCGCCGAGTCCCAGGAGCTTGTCGCCGCCGCGGAAGGTGATGGTGGCGGCGGTGCCCGCGATCGGGCTCAGGATGCTGGCGTTGTCGGTGTTGATGGCGCCGATCGAGACGTCGTCGAGGTTCAGGGTCAGCGTGCCGCTGTAACCCGGCACGCCGATGAGGATCTTCTGGTTCGTGCCGGTGTCGGCAACCCACGGGACGTTGGTGTTCATCAGGTCGATCTCGACCGAGTCCTTGACCACCAGGGCCGTCGGCGCGAAGACCTCGTGATTGAGGATCAGCTTGCTCGTGTCGTTCAGGACCATGACGCCCGCCGGGTAGGCGGCGTTCATCATCAGGTCGCCGCCCGTCTGGACCGCGATGCCGCCGGCCAGGTTCAGCGTGGCCGAAGGCTCAATCGCGGCCTTGCCGTACACGGCCAGGTTCGCGACCGACACGTTGTTGGTGATGTGGAACCGCTGCGAGCCGAACAGGCCGAGGTCGTAGCCGTTCCCCTCGTCGGTGACATCGCCCACGATGATCATCGTCTCGGAGGAGTCGTTGACCAGGCCCGCCGGGCCGAGGAGCCGGATGGCCCCGTTGCCGCCGGTGCCGCCCACCTGGATGTAGGGGGGCGCGCCGAAATCGGCCCGGATTTCAAGGCCGGCATACGCCTCCAGCGTGACGTTGGGATAGAGGACGAGGCCCGCAACGGCGCCGCCGCCCCAATCCGCCTGGCGGCCCGACAGGACGCCGTCGACGTTCATCATGTCGGCGTCGGCCTTGATGGTGATGTCGGCCGCCACGGTGTTGACCAACTGGGCGCCGTTGCTGAAGCAGACCATGGACCGGAGCATGCGGCCATTCATGATGTCGACCTTCGTGGCCGGCGTCAGGGACTGGGCAAGGTCGCCGTTGGCCCCGCGGCGGACTTCGAAGCCGCCGCCGAGCCACTGCGCGCCGTCCCAGTAGCCGTTGATCAGGATGGTGCCGGCGCCCGGATCATTGGCCGTCGTCCACATCTCGACCGGGAACGGGCGGCCGTCGCCGTTGAGGCTGATCGACGTCCGCTGGATCATGAGGGTGTTGCCGCCGAGGCTGAGGAGGCCTTCCAACCGCACGGCGCCGCCGCCGGTGCAATCGAACGCGGCGTTGGCCATGCCGGTCATCGCCAGCCGGACGCTCGGCGTCGGGAAGCCGGCGTCGACCTCGTTGATGTACAGCGTCTTCGCGGTGTCGCTGGCGGTTACGTGGATTTCCGGATTCCACAGGCTGCCGTTCATCGACACCATGGCATCGCCGTCTTCCAGCGTGATGTCGGCGCGAAGCATGCCGCCCGCCTCGAGGCGGACCTCGGAGTTCGCGTACAGGTGCACGTTGCTGAAGTGCGCCAGGGGGTTGCCGGCGCCGCCGCCGTGATTCCAGGAGTTCAGCTGGGCATCCATGCCGACGGCAGAGTCGACGATGTTGATGCGGCCATCGAAGCGGTTCGTGTTGGTCTCGCCGCCGATGACGGCCTGCTCGACGGCCAGACTCATGCGGGCCGTCCCGTCGCGCAGGTTGATCGTCAGGCCGGCGCCCCAGCCGTTGTCGCCGAAGCTGTCATAGTTGTTCATGCCGTTGTAGACGTACATGTTGCCGTTGCCGCCGCCGCCCCAGTCGATCGTGCCACTGCCCGGATCGAACGGCTGGCGGCCCGGTGCACGGTTGACGTCCCCGTTACCGAAATCCATCCAGGAGTTCGTATTGACGCGGGTGATGGTGTTGCCGTTCAGGTTGAAGCCGGGCTGGAGTTCGATGCAGTTCGTGTTGTTCCAGTTGATGTTGGCGTTGGTGATCGTGCCGTTCATGAACAGGCGGCTGCCGGCCGTGATGTTCAGGATGCTCGGGAAGAACTGAGTGCCGGTCACGTTGCCCAGGGTGTCCCAATCGTCCCACGCCTGGTAGGTGCCGGTGGCGCCGTCGAGGTACAGGTTCCTGATCTCCATCTCGGCATCGCCGCGCAAGATCTGGACCGTCGCGCCGTCCAGGAGGTGGACATTCGTGAACACCGCCTTGCCCCACACGTCGCTATTGGGATCCTGGCGGTCCGTACGCAGGCGGCCATTCGCGCCGTCCCAGTTAATGCCCTGGTTGCCGACGACGATCATGGAGTCCAGGATGTTCTCGTTCCTCGGCGTCCCGGTGGCGCTCTTGTTGGCGAACAGGCGGACGCCGCCGCCGCGGTCGAGGGTGATGGTGGTGTCCTTGCCCCAGCCGGCCTCGCCGACGGTGTCACCGGCGCCTTCGCCGTAGAGCATGACGAACCAGCTCCGCCACCAGTCACCCCCATGACCCGCGACGTCTTCCAGGGTACCCGCACCCGGATCGGTCAACACGTCGCACCAGGCCCACTGATTGCTGATGGAGGCCTTGCCTCCGCCCAGCTTGAAGCCCGGATCCAACTGGAGGCAATCGTCCGCGTTGTAATTGATGTTGGCGTTGGTGAGCGGGCCGCTGAACCAGTAACGGATGTCTTCATCTATTGTGAGCGTGCCTGGAGTGGCCTGGGTGCCCGTGACGTTGCGCATCCGCATGTAATCCCAGTTGTCCCAGTGACGGATGATCATCTTGTCGTTGTTGGCGTCGGTGCCCTCGAGGAAGAAGTCCCACACGGACCACGTTTGGTCCCAGGACCGGATGATCGCCCGGGAACCCGGCATGAGGTGAAAATTGGAGAAGACGACGGTGCCGCCCGCGTTGTCCGGGTTGCTCCACCAGTCGTCGCGGCCGGCGGCCCACGCGGAGTCTCCCGCCATGGCCACGAGCTTGGTGCCCAGGACGTAGGTCGGGCCGGCGAAGGGCTCATTCGGCACGCCCGCCGCCGCGTCGGAGACGCGGACGGCGAACTCGGACCGCCACATGTCACCGATGCCGGGGCTGCCGCCGAGGATGGTGCCGCCCGTCAGGGGCGTCATGGTGGCGGCCGGGCCGGCGCGGACTTCGAGATAGCTATAGTCGGCCCCCGGAATGCCCATCTGGGTGCCCGCCTTGTTGATCGTGGCGTTATCGGTCATGCTCGCGCCCGGCATGATGCGCATCCAGTTGCGAAGCGTCGTGAGCGTGACGTGCTGGAGGGGATCGTCGCCGCCAATCTTCCCATAGACATCCGTCCACATGTCGGTGCCTGCGTAGCCGATGCGGATCTCGCCGTTGCCCGTGACGTTCTGGATGCTCGGCTCGTCGCCGCGGCGCAGGTAAGACGTGCCGCCGAGGGAGTTCAGCGACAGGCGGATGTCCTCGCGGTTGAGGTCCGCCCGCTGGACGTTGACCTTGGCGCCGTCGGCCAGGTTCACGTTGAAGGTGTAGACCCGCTGGCCGCTGCCGCCCTGGTCGTCGATGCGCCAGATCGACTCGCCGGCGCCGGAACCCAGGAAGGTGATCGGCTGCTTGACGTCATCCGGGCCGACGTCGCGCCAGAGGTAGTGCATGAAGTACGCGCCGTTTTCGATCTGGATATCGCTGGCGAAGTTGCCGGCGGCCATCTTGCTGCGGACGCCGAGCTGCTCGCCCAGCTCCAGGCGCGTCCCGGACTTAGCCAGGATGACGCCCCGGATATCGAACGTCTGCGCGTCATTGTTGGCGAAGCGCAGGTTGCCCGACAGGACGGTGATGTCGTTGGCCTTGGTGGCCCAGTAGTCGGTGCTCCCGTAGAGCCGCACCCAGCCCGTCTGGGCCTTCTTCTGGAAGTCGACCACCTGCGTGCCGTTGCCCGCATTGCCCTCGCTGGAGCCGCTTTTGGGCAGGAAGGGCTCCGTGCCCGCCGCGTAGCCGACCAGCAGGTTGGCATAGGTGGTCGGCGTGTTGGTCAGGTCCACGCCCCTGTTGAGGTTGAGGCTGTTGGCGCTGCTCACGCGGACGGTCTGGACGGCCCCGCTGGTCTGGTCAAACGCACGGACCAGCCCGGACAGGTCCCGGCTTTCGTTCCAGGGCGTCGCCAGGAGGCAGTTGTTGCCCAGCCAGATGCCGTCGCTGAAGGTGCCCGCACTGACGATGACGTTGGCGCCGACGTTCTTGGGCAGGCCGGCGCTGTTCCACGCCAGGTTGCTGTCCAGAGTGAGCCAGGTCCCCTCTTCCCACGTCCACGTGGTGCCGGGCTGCGTGAGGCGGTCGGCATGGTTCGTGCGGACCCACGCGCCGGTCTTGATGTTCCAGGTGCCGTACGCGGGATTGTCGGCCAGGTACAGGGTGCTGTTGGCCTCGATGTTGACGACGGACCCGGGGGCGGTGGGCGTCTTCTGGTTCGCCGTGTCGATGGCCAGGAGGCCGTTCTGGACGGTGAGGACCCGGCCGCTCGGCAGGATGCCGTTGCCGAGTTCAGCGAACTCGATGATCTCCTTGCCCATGTCGCCCGGATCGGCGCCGGACGGCGCCTTGCCGATCCGCAGGAGGCGGCCGTACGAGCCGGTCAGGACGCCATCGAGGGTCAGCTTGGCGGAATCATCGCCGGTGATCGTGACGGTGTTGCCGGGGTTGGCGTTGATCGTGGCCTGGTTGAAGCGCCAGTTCTGCTCCAGGTGAATCTCGAAGCCCGTGGTGCTGTCTGCGGCCTCGGAAAGCGTGCCGGCGAAATCGTACGTGGCATTCCTCAGGACGCTGGCGTCGCCCGGATCCGTCGGGATCACGTAATCGGCCGAATTGGTGGTGTTACGGCCCAGGGGATCAAAACCGAAGCCCTTGGTCGCGGTCCAAGTGTTGTTAGCCGAGCAGCCGGCCCCGCCGCCGCCGTTGCCGACCCGCAGTTCGAAGTCGTGCCAGCCGATGGTGACGTTCCTGGCGCCGGAGGTGCTTACATTGCCCCAGTCTCCGTCGTTGATCCAAACGACGCCGTCAATCTTCAGGTAAGTATTGTCGTCGATGTTCTCAGCGAAGGAGACCGTGGGCGTGCTGAAGTACATCTGGCCGGTGTAGATCCACGTCTCGTCATCGCCCCAATGCGTGGCGTCCTTGACGTTCGTCTCGGCCATTTCGGGCGACAGTTTCAGGCCGCCGCGCCCCGCCTTGGAGGACGTGCCCAGGTTGACGCCGGTTTCGTTGTCCGAGCCTGCCAACTGGCCTTCGAGGAGGCCGGCTACCGTCCGGAGGACCGCCCAGGTCCGGTTGAAGACCACGCCGCTGTAAGCGGTGTCGGTGCCGTTGCCCAGGTTGGCGTAGTTGGAGCCACTATCCAGCGTCGTCACGCCGCGGAAGAACTGCCCGCCCGCGGCCAGGGCGTCGGCATGGACCGCCTCGGGGCCCGGATTCGGCGCGATGATCGCGGTGGGCGACAGGAGGACGTTCGGGTTCAACTGGCCGTTATAGCGCGAAGTCGTCAGGTCGCCCATGAGGCGGCCGTCAGGCTGGACTTGGATCGCATGGCCCACGCCGTCCGGCATCGTCGGCGACGCGGCGGCCAGGTTCAGCACCGACCGCGGCCCGACGTCGACGTTGTTATTCGGACCGAAGGTGTTCTGGTTCTGGGCGTTGAGCTGCGTGTTGCGGTTGAGGATGCTGATGGTGCCGAGCTCCGCCACCGAGCCGGAGCCGCTGATATCCATCGTCAAGGAAGCGAGGGTCAGGTCGCCGCCGCCCGTCATCGGGGTGGTCAGGTTCAGCTTGTAGCCGTCGGTCTGGTTGATGGTGAGCGTCTTACCGGCCGCGATCGTCCACAAGCCGTTGAGGTTGACCGTCGCCGCCCCGATCGTGCCGAAGACCGCTCTTCCGGCCAGCAGGCCGGCGTTCTCGTTGACGACGAAATTGCTGTCCACATTCATGTTGCCGCCCGCGCTGGCGACCGCGAGTCCGCCGGTGCCGCCGGCGGCCACCTCGACGGAGGCGCCGCCGAGCGCATTCTGGCCGCCGCTGGTCCCGACGACGACCAGGCGGCCGGCGTCAATCTGGAACTTTGTCGAATCCCCGTCGTTGGGGACGGTCGTCTGGTCCGCCACGAGGTCGCTGGCGCCGGTCTTGACCACCGTCGCCAGGGCGCCGGGGTCGCGGTTGCCGTCGGTGAGCTGGCCCAGGTAGAGCGGCGCGGCCGTGTTGAAGCCGAAGGTGGCGTCGCCCGTGCCTGTGAGGTTGGTGGCCGCAAACCTCGGCCAACTGCCGGCCGTACTCCCGGTGGAGGTCAGCGTCACCCCATCGTCGATCGTCAGCGTACCGAAGGCGATGACGCCATTGGCGTTGATGGTGCCGCTGGCGACCGCGTTGACGTTGTGGCCGAGAATGGAGCCCGGGAGGCTCTGGAACAAGACGTTGGCCGGAATGAGGACCATGCCCGCGCCGGTGTTCCAGCGCAGTTCGACGCCCGCGCCGCCGCCGCCCTCATAGAAGCCCGCGGCGAACGGGTAATAGCCTTGCGTCAGGTAGATGGGGGCGCCATTCGTATCGCCGAAGCCCGTCCAGATGTCCCTCATGGCGGCCACAGCGCCGTCGATCCAGATGGCGCTGCCGTCGTCGCTGGACGCCCGGAACGTGTAGTTGCCGGCCGTCGCAATGTAGATGAGCCCTGTCCAACGTGCCGCCAGGTCGTTGCCGCCGGGGACGCCGTTTTCCGTGCTGCCCTGGACGACGGGGTTGCCCAGGTAGTCGAGCACCGGGCTGCCGCTGGCCAGGACGAACGGGTTGGTGTCGCCGGGCCCCTGACTCCCGCCGCCCGGGAAGTCAATGGGCGCATTCAGGACACCCCACTGGTACATGGCGGCGTTATACTGCGCCCCGCCGGGGGAGTATTGATCCATATAACCAATGGAGGACAGCACGGTGCCCGGCCCGTTGGCGCGGCCGACCATGCTGTAGTACTCGCCCTTCAGCCCAGCGCCGTCGGAGCCCGTCGCGTCGATCGTGCCGCCGTTGAGCGTGATGGCGGCGGTGCCGAGCGATGAAGTGTTAGGCTTAAAGCCGGCGATCTTCAGGATGCCGCCGTTGACCGTCACCATGCCGGTGATATTGTTCGGCGCGGCGACGGCGGTGTTAGTGAGTTGGAGCGTGCCCCCGGAGGCAACCGCCGCGGTCAGATCGACGGGGTTCGTGCCGCCGACGCGGCCGGTGTAGAGCAGGGTGCCTCCACCCACATTAAGCGTCACGGCGCCGCCGGCCGGGTTGAGCGTCGTGAACGTGGCCTTGCCCGCGCCCTGCTTGGTGAACGAGTTGGCGCCGGTGGGGGCCAGCATCGCGCCGCCAGTGACATCGACGGCGTTATTCAGAATGGCCGGGCCAAAGAGGGTGCCCGCGTTGGCCAGCGTCGTGCTGGTGAAGGTGACCCCCACCGGGCTGGTGTTGGTGACGTTCAGCGAGGTGCCCTTGTTCATCTTCAGGGTGCCCATCTTCACGTTCGTGGTTGAATCGGTGGCGAGGGTGGAACCCGCCCCCGTCACTTGCACGTTGTTTCCGAAATTGCTGTTGCCCTGGGGCGGAAGGGTGTAGAACATGCTCGTCGGGAAGGCCTGCCAGCCGCCGCCGGGGGGCATGTACTCAATCTGGACGCCCGCCCCGCCGCCGCCCTCGTACCAGCCCATGACCATCTTGTGGTAGCCGACGCCCAGGTTGATGTTGCCGCCTTCCGTCCAACCCATGCCCGTCCACCAGTCGCGGGCGACGGCCGCGTTGCCGTCGACCCAGATCTTGCTGCCGTCGTCGCTGGTGGTCCGGAACCGGTAGTCGCCGGCCACGTCGATCTTCAGATAGGTGGTCCAGCGCGAAGCGACGTTGTCGTTGCCGAAGTTGACGGCGCTGCCGTTGATGTCAAGCAGGGCGTTATTCGAAGCATCCACGAAGGGATTGCCGCCGGTGTCCCAGCCCGTGCCGGGGTTCATGACCCTATCATAGATACCGTACTTATAGAGCCCCGCGTCGTAGCTGGCGCCGCCGGGAGAGATGGGGCTGAAGCCGGTGCCGTCGGCCGGCAGCAGGATGCGGTCACCGCCGATCGCGCGGGGCTCGGTCGGCCAGTTGCCGTCCCCCACCATGCCGCCGTAGAACTCGCCCGTGATGCCAAGCGGCATGATCCGCGTGCCGTGCAGGGTGACGGTGCCGCCGGAGAGTCTCAGTGTGACCGCACCGAGGTTGGCGTCCTTGCCGATGATCTGGCCGCCGGTCCCGACTGTCACGGTGCCCACCATGTAGTTCGCCGCCGCGGCGAACTCGAGTGTGCCGCCGGTCACGGACGAGCCGCCGACGATGACGCTGTCGCCGGCCACGCCGACCTGCCCCGAGATCTTCAGCTTGCCGGACGATTGGGTGATTCTGAGCAGGGCGACGCCGAGGTCCTCGTCCAAGGCGCCCATCAGGTTCGCCTGGATCTCGTTGGCCGCCGTGCTCGCCCCACCGCTGCCATGAATGAGCGCGCGGACGGATAGCGTCTCCGCGCCGCTCTTCAGCGTGTAGGTCTCGGAATCGTTCAGGAACTTGAGCGTGTCCACTCCCTGATCGGCGTTGAGGTAGACGTCGCCGATGCGGCCGGGGTCCACGCTGCTGAACGTCGCGGTGTCCAGCGCGGTGGGATAACCGCCGATGCCGCCGGATTCCCAGTTGACGTCCATGTCCCACGCTTGCGTTCCGCCGCCGTTCGTCCACGTGTACTCCGTGGCCTGAACGGCCGGCGCCCATGACAGCAGGCAAACGATCGCGGCCACCAAGAGGCTCAGCATCTTCAGCGCGTTGTGACGTGACATGGCTCTCTCCCTGATCCGTGTTCCCGTCGGCCCTGTTACGAGCCTATTAAAATAGAAGAATGTCCTGACCCTTCCGGCCGCGCAGCCGGAGGGCGCTATGCTCGACAGGCAATGACCGACCGTTATGTGATGTGAACTCAACCGTTTTCCTAGATGCCAGTGCACCCAAAGAGGGCCGGCGCGCTTGCCGCGCCTCCCTATTTGAGCATCCTATAGATGGAATATAGCCCAAGATTGGCCGAAGTCAAACGCGGCCAAGAGATTTATGAAACATTTCGTGGGGGACAACTTGCGCAGTTTGCCTCTTTTGCACAGGTTATCCACATGCGATGTCAATACCGGAGGGCCAGAAACCGGCCCGGAAAGGCCATAGAACGGCTATGCTTGCAGGGCCAGGATGCCCGAAAGGATGGCTACGGCGGCGGTTTCGATCCGCAAAACCGTTTTTCCAAGCCTGACGGGCACGAAACCGGCCCGCCGCAGGGCCTCGCGCTCGCCCGCCGTCAGTCCGCCCTCCGGCCCGACGGCTATATTATATGTACGCGGTGCGCCCGCCCGGCCGGACACCGCCGCCGAGAACGGGCGGGCGTCCGCCGACAGGTCGCCGACGAGACCCAACCCGTCCCGCGGCGCCGCCAGGTAATCCGCGAGGAGCATGGGATCCTCGATCGTCGGGAGGAAATCGAGACCGGCCTGCTTTGCCGCCGAGACGCAGCGGCTCCGCCACCGGCGGCGCTGCGCAAGGGAAAGCGCGCCGCCGGCTATGCTCCGCTCGAAGACGATCGGCCGCAGCGACGCGGCGCCGAGCTCGGTCGCCTTCTCGAGGAGCCAGTCCAGGCGGCCGCCCTTCGGCACGGCGAAGGCCAGGTGAACGATCGGCGCCGGGCGCGCGAGCGGCGGGCCGACCTCCTCGACGAGCGCCGTCACCGCGCCGCGGCGGACCTCCGCCACGCGCGCCAGGGCCGCCGACCCCGCGCCGTCGAAAAGCGCGATCGCGTCGCCGGGGCGGAGCCGCAGGACATGCGCCGCATGATGGGCTTCGGCGGGCGGAAGGGCGAGGCGCTGACCGGCCGTGAACGTGGGCGCGGCGCCGGCCGGGCCGCCCGAGGGACCCAAGGCCTCTTCCTCCCTCGATACAAAGAACCGTCGCCTCTTGTCCGCCTCGGCCACGGCGCGCCTCCGTGTGGTTCCTCCGAGAAG
>Ga0315279_10007325_pt1 | contig 13674 bp, 7 predicted proteins | sample YL17G06_20_MG_FD_203694 | JGI IMG/M metagenome (GOLD analysis project Ga0315279, IMG submission 203694) | Sediment microbial communities from Yellowstone Lake, YNP, Wyoming, USA - YL17G06_20 | ecosystem: Environmental > Aquatic > Freshwater > Lake > Sediment | place: USA: Wyoming | collected... | reverse complement strand
TACGCCTCAGCGCAAATGCCATTGGATTTCAGCCACTTAGCCACTCGCTCCGAGTCGGCCACCGTTAAGCAGTAGATGATGCCACTGCCCGGGAACTTGTGCAAGTTTTCGGCCAGCCACGCCAGGCGCTCGCTTTGATCGCCAAGCACAACGTTTTGCAGGCGGAGCGAAGCACGAGCGAGCGGGCCGCGCAGCACTGTCAACCCTGGCCCAAGTTGTGATTGTACATCGGCCACGACACGGTTGTTGGCGGTGGCTGTTGTTCCAAGCACGGGAACGCCTTTCGGCAAATGCTGCAGAATGCGGACGATGCGGCGGTAGTCCGGTCTAAAGTCGTGGCCCCAGTCCGAGATACAGTGCGCCTCATCTACGACAAATAATCCTACACGTCCGGCGATGCTCGGCAAAACCGATTTGAGAAAACGCTCGTTGTTCAATCGCTCTGGCGAGATGAGTAACAAGTCACACCTATCCTCGGAGAGAGACTGTTCAGCCGCATCCCACTCCTCACGGTTGGCGCTGTGGATCGTCACCGCCTGTACACCAATACGCCCAGCCATCTCGATTTGATTCCGCATCAACGACAGCAATGGGCTGATAAGCAAAGTCGGCCCGGCGCCTTGTTCGCGCAAGAGTTTGGTGGCAAGAAAATATACGAGACTCTTACCCCAGCCCGTGCGTTGAACCACCAGCGCCCGCCCGCGCCGCACGGCGACCGTCTCAATCGCTTCCCATTGTCCAGGTCTAAAGCTGGCCTGCTTGCCCAACATCTGCCGAAGAAGGTCCAGAGCATACGGAAACATCGCATTCCCTTTGCCGAGTGTGCCAGTATTCTACTCTCTCTATTTCTAAACTGCAATTCACGGTTGCCACGGCAGACAAAAGTGCTATACTCCCGGCAGCCAAGTCCATAATAAGGGAGGAACAAAACCATGCGTATCGGATTGCAAATTCCAAGTTTTACCTGGCCCGGTGGATCAACCGAGTTAGGCGCACGGCTGGCGCAGATCGGCAAGACCGCCGAGGACGCCGGCTTTGCCAGCATCTGGGTGATGGATCATTTCTTTCAGATCCAGTTTGTCGGCCAACCTGACGAGCCGATGCTGGAAAGCTACACCACGTTGAGTTATCTGGCTGGCCTCACCCATCGGGTGCGGCTGGGTGCCCTGGTGACCGGCGTCATCTATCGTCATCCGGGCATCGTGGTCAAAGCGGTTTCGACGCTCGACGTGCTTTCAGGCGGACGAGCTTACCTGGGCATCGGCGCGGCCTGGTTCGAACGAGAAGCGCTAGGTCTGGGCGTGCCGTTCCCGCCGCTCAAGGAACGCTTTGAACGATTGGAAGAGGCGCTTCAGATTGCCAAGCAAATGTGGTCCGGCAAGGTCGCGCCCTACCCGGGCAAGCACTATCATCTGGCCGAAACGCTCAACAGTCCGCAGCCACTCACAAAACCGCACCCCCCCATTCTGATCGGCGGCTCGGGCGAACAGAAAACGCTCAAGCTCGTCGCAAAATACGCGGACGCCTGCAACCTGTTCGCCGGCGCCGGCCTGGACGAAATCCGCAAGAAGTTGGGCATCCTGAAGCGCTATTGCGAAGAGATCGGGCGACCCTACGAGGACATTGAACGGACGGCGCTGGGCACGGTCAATCTCTCGCCGGGTAACATGACGGCAGCCGATGTGATCAAGACATGCCGCGATCTGGCCGACCTTGGCATTCAGCACGCCATCTTCAACATGCCAAATATCCACGAGCTCACGCCGCTTGAAGTCTTTGGCCGCGAGATCATTCCTGTCGTGGCCGGGTTTTGATCTGCGAACGGCGTGTCATTAGACCAGACCTTCAGAGTCCAAGACCTCGCAGGTCTGGTACGCGCTGCCGATGTTGACGCACGAAGCACAAGAAAAACGACGCCAGGGGAACTCTCTGGCGTCGCAACTTTATCCAGTGAGCCTGCCATCAGGCCGGCTCAGTCACCGGCTCCTCGCTTGCCCAAATGCCGATCCGTCATCATCAGGCCCGGCCCCTGCTCTCCAACGCGCTTGAGTTGTTCCACAACCTCACCGGCATTCTTTTCTTCTTCAACCTGCTCGGTGATGAACCACTGCAACTCGATCTGGGTGGCATAGTCCTTCTCTTTGAGCGCCAACGTATACAACCCATTAATCAGTCCGGTCACCTTTTGCTCGTGCTCCAACACCTGCTGGAACATGGCAAGCAACGACTTCCACTCGGTCGGCGGCGGGTCAATCGCCTGGAGCAACACCCGCCCACCCCGGTCGTTGATATACCCAAAGAGTTTCATAGCGTGCCCAACTTCTTCCTTGCTTTGCAGCGCGGTCCATTGCGCCGAACCCGGCAGGTTGTTCGCCTGACAATAGGCCGACATGGCAAGATACAGATAGGCAGAGTAAAGTTCATGCTTGATTTGCTCGTTGATGGCATCTTGAACGGCTTGGCTTAACACGGTTACAGTCTCCTTTCGTGAAGAATGTCTCTTGGTTCTTGGTTGACATTTTGAAATTCCGCCCTGGACGAGTTTTCATTCCTGACTCAAATCATTGCCCTCCTTTTTGCTCGGCAGGCATCTCCTGCCCATTTGTCATTTTGAGCGCCGCGAAGGCCAGAGGTCTCAAGCCAGTCCAGCTCCATCTGTGGCGCGGCAGACATAGACCTGGGGTGTCTTGCCAGTGCGCGCCGGATACTGCGTCTGGATCGCTTCCACCACTGCCGGCACAGCGCCATCCTGCACGAGCGCCACGGTGCAGCCGCCAAAGCCGCCGCCCGTCATGCGCGCTCCAAAGCAGCCGGGCGTGTTCTGTTGAATCTCCACCAGCGCGTCAATGTCCGGTGTGGTGATCTCGAACCAATCTCGCATGCTGGCGTGCGAGGCGTTCATCAGCTTGCCGAACGCGGCCAGGTCGCCGCGCTTCAATGCCTCGACGCTATCCAGCGTGCGTTGATCTTCCGTGACGATGTGCTTGCAGCGGCGAGCGGTCACGCCGGGCAGCCTGGCTTGGTGCGCCTCGAACATCTCAACGGTCACGTCACGCAAAGCCTTGACGCCCATCAACCGCGCGCCTTCCTCGCACTGCGCGCGGCGCTCATTATAGGCGCTGTCCACTAATCCGCGCCGGATGGCGCTATCGGTCACGACCACGCGCGCGCTCGCCGGCATGGGCACCAGCTCATAGCCCAGGCTGCGGCAATCAATCAACAGCGCGTGATCGGCCTTTCCCAATGACGAGATGAACTGGTCCATGATGCCGCACCGCATCCCGACGAACTCGTTTTCGGCGCGCTGGCCCAAGAGCGCGGCGCGCACCGGATCGAGGTCGAGCGCGCTCAACCGGCGAAAGGCCGTGATCGCCGCCAGTTCCATCGCCGCCGAAGACGACAGGCCCGCGGCGCGCGGCACATTTCCCGAAATCGCCGCGTCCATGCCGCGCAGCGAAAAGCCTTCGCGCTGCAAGACATCGGCCACGCCGCGCACGTAATCGGCCCAGGTTGGCTTGTCACCGACGCGGCGCACATCATCCAGGCTAAAGGTATCGTGGTTATCCAGGTCGGCGGAATAGAGGCGCACGGTGTGATCGGGCCGGGCGCGCGCGGCGATGCGGATATCGTAATCAATCGCCATCGGCAGCACAAAGCCGTCGTTGTAATCGGTATGCTCGCCGATCAAGTTCACGCGGCCCGGCGCGCGCACGATCAGGTCGGGCGCGCCATCAAAATTGCGGGTAAAGTGTTGGGTGAGAGTGTCGTTGCGATTCATCGAGATCAGGCTTCTCCAAAATGGACTAGGGGGTAGTCTACACTTGAACGGGCATCACGTCAAGACGCCGGGAATTTCAGAAACTCGAACGTTTAGCTCATCGGTACAAGACCTCGCTCATTTGTCGCAATCGCTCGGCGGCAGTCTCGGCGGTCAGGTCGCGCTGAGGATTGCCCAGCATCTCATAGCCCACCATGAACTTGCGCACCGTGGCGCTGCGCAGCAACGGCGGGTAGTAGTGGGAATGTAGATGTGCTTCGGCGTGATCCGCGCCATCGGTGGGCGACTGATGCCAGCCCATCGAATAAGGGAACGACACCTCGAACAAATTATCGTAGCGCGTGGTCAGCCGTTTGATGACATCGGCCAGCGCATCGCGTTCCGGGCCGGTCAGATCGGGCAGGCTGCCCACGTGTCGCCGCGCCAATACCATCGTCTCGAACGGCCACACGGCCCAGAACGGCACCAGCGCCACAAAATGCTCGTTCTGTAGCACAATGCGCTCACCCGCTGCCAACTCCAACGCCACGTAATCGCACAGCAAGCATGTGCCATGTTCCTCCAGGTATGCGGAAAGCGAGTGCAGTTCCTTGGCCGGCTCGGTCGGAACATGCTCGTTAACCCACACCTGGCAATGCGGATGCGGGCTGCTGGCGCCCATCATCGCGCCATTGTTTTCGAATATCTGCACGTGGTTGATATAGTCCAGCCTGCCCAGCTCAGTGGTCTGTTCGGCCCACACGTCCACCACACGGCGGATGTCGGGCAAGGGCATGACGGGCAAGGTCCAGTCATGCCGAGGCGAAAAGCAAATCACACGGCAGAGGCCGCGCTCGCTGGCAGCGCGCAACAATCCATGTTGGTCGAGTTCAGCCGAAGGCGTATCCGGCAGCAGCGCGCCAAAGTCATTCTGAAAGATAAACGTGCTCTCGTACTGAGGGTTGCGGTTGCCGCCGGCGCGCTCGTTGCCGGGACACAGGTAGCAACCCGGATCGTAAGGGGGCCGCGATTCGGGCGGGCGCTTTTCTACCTGCCCTTGCCAGGGCCGCTGGGTACGGTGCGGCGAAACCAAAATCCACTCGTTAGTGAGCGGGTTGTAGCGCCGATGAGGATGAGAAAAAAGGTCCACAAGGTCCTCGCAAGATTGAGGGTGATGAACTGCATCCAGAGTATACCGCAAAAGCGGCAACCGGCAACATAACAACTTTACCGGATCGTCCCCCACACCACCACCTGCCCCTGACTCCACTCGGCGGAAGTGAAACGAACCGGCAGCAGCTCGGCGCGGCGGAGTTGCACCTGGATTTCATGTTGCAGAGCTTGCCGGATAGGGCCGGGGATGGGCAGGCTCAACTCCAGAATATCCACCACGGGCAAGCCATTCGCCAGCGTGATGCGCGCCTTGCCGCCCACGTGAACGCGCAGACCGGCAATCGTGGCGTCGCCTTCGCCGGAAACGTAATCGGGCGTGATCTTGACGCGAGGATGCGCAAAGGGAATTTGCGGATAGCGGCGCAGGTACCAGGTGATCGTCTGATCCGCTTCCAACTCGGTCAGCGTGACTTGCCACGCTTCGCCTGAATGTTGCCCGGAGCCAATGTACTCGAGCAACGTCACAATCTCCGGGTCGCGGATCGGATCGACGACGTAGGGCGCGGACGCCGCCGACACAACGCTGGCCCAGGTGTATAAATTGGCAACGATGAGGATTAGGGCAATCCACACATTCAAATGCTTGACAAGCCCGAACGGTTGTCTTTTCATGGTTTCGCCGCAATCAAAATATTTGATCCGCGAATTACGCGAATGGACGCGAATAAGAACAGAATTAGCGGAGATTCGCATGATTCGCGGAAAGACTCAGCGCATCAACAACTGCAAGCCCGTGATGCCGGCCGGCACAATCGCCACCAGGCAGGCCAAAGCCCAAATCGCCACAGCCCGGTCGGACAGCGTGAAGGGGACATCGGCGGACTCGGCCGCTATCGCACCGGGCGATGCGGCGCCACGCGCGACCGCGCGCCCTATCCACAACGCAGCCAGTCCCAGCACCAAAAGGAACGCCAGCGTCGTCCCCGCCGCCGAAAGCCCCAGCACGTTAATCTCCGGCGGAAGCTGGCCGAAGAAGCGCGCCCCGGCCAGCGTGATGACAAGCAACGAACCGCCATTCCAGATCGCGTGCACTCCGGCGGCCACTCCAAAACGAGCCGCCGCCTTGGGCCAGGCATTCGGTTCGCCTCGCAGAACATCGCGCCAGCCCAGGCTCACCAGGCCAGCGCCCAACGGATGAATCGCGCCGCCCAATGCCCGCACGACGAGAATCCCGGCCCAAAAGCCATGACCAAAGCCGGCATACAGCACATTTTCCAACGCGGCAAACCCGGCCCCGGCCATCGCGCCGACCAAGAAGGCATCCCGGCGGGCGAGGCGACCCAAGAGCGGCAGCGCGACCAACGGCTTGGCCAATTCCTCCGCCAATGGCGCGATGCCGGCGATCTGCACAAAGAGGTAAACAAAGGCGGGGTTGGCAATAGCCGAGGCGATGTCTCTGCCCGCCAAGGCATCCAAGACCGCTTGCACATTCTGGGTCACAAAATCGCCCAGGCCAAACACCAGCGTCAGGATGACGACGGGGAGCAAAATCTCCAATGCGATCGCGATTGCCACGCTGACGGTCGCGCCGCCTGCCAGGGCGACCAGGCCGCGTCGCCAGGTGAGACCGTCCGCCTGCTGATCCATGAACCACGCAACAGCCAGCAAAGGCGGCAGGACAGCCGTCACCGTCAGAACGGGCGGAAAAAACAAGCTGGTCGCAAAGTCGTACTCGTAAATGAATATGCCGATGGCGACGAACAAACCAAAGACGGCAGCCAACAACCAGGCAGGCGGCAAGCGCAGTGACGCCGAAGGCTTGCCTTGCAGCGAGCGCCAACTGTGTCGGGCCACTGTCACACCGGCGACCAGCGTTATCACCATCAACACGAAGCTGAATGAGCCGATACCCAGCGCGTCACGGTCACGGTTCATGACCGCAAGCGGAGTGAGGCACAAGAAGCTTATCATCATCGGCACGCCCACCAAAGCCAGGAGTAGGCCGAAGGTGAAAATGGTCGTTTTCAACCCAGAGGACATTTGTCCCGCCGCGAGTTTCATCACCTCACTCCCATGTCTCCAGCACTTGCCGCCATGCTTTGATGTCTTCCAGCTTGCGCTCAATCGCGATGGCCGCCACGACGACCAGCAACCCAATCACTCCAAACACAATCCACTGGTTGACCGACCGCAGTGAGTTGATGAGTTGCGCCGTCGTCGCCAGGATCACGCCCATCATGCCGGCGTAAAGGAACCGGCGCAAGCGGCGGGCGCTCCCCCACCAAAAGGCAGCGAATCCTTCGATGCCCAACATCAGCGCGTAACCCCAGCCGAACAAGAGCGTCTGCCAAAAGAGCGACCCCATCATTAGCAGCACGGCAGCGTATTCGAGCCAGCGCGCGAGTGTTCGATTTCCCCGCTGCCACTCCAGGTAAGCGATGCCCAACAGATACAACCCGGCCGGGATCGCATACCCTTGCACATGCGCCGCGCCGCCCCATTGCTGAACGTAAAAGGCGTGCAACATCCAGGCCGCCAACAACATTCCCATGGCGACGTACCCTAACCTCAACCGGCGATGCGTGAAAGCCGTCGCCACGTAAAGCAATCCCAACAGCGACAAGACCCCAACCGCCATCTGCACCGTTTCCAGTTTCACGATTTGCCGGAAGGAGAAACCGAACATGGCGCGGACGGTCCAACCCACCAAGTCCAGGCCGAGCCAGAGGGTCAGCGCCAGAATGGCAAAGGAGAACCAGACACTGGACCTCTGCAAGGGCCGTTCCCAAATCGCCAGCCACGAGCGCACCTCGCGTTTCAAACTGTCGCGGGTGAACGCCATACCGTACCCAATCAAACCATATCCCAAAGCCAGATACGCCAGTGCAACCGGCAAGCCCTCAATCGGCCCAGTCAAAGTGGAGAGCCATTGTAGCAGAGCGATGACGCCCAAACTCGCGCTGACGTAGGGCATCCAGCGCGAAAGCCAAAACGAAGCCAGCACGGCCATCAACAGCGCGTGCGTCAACGTGACCAACGCCCCGGCATCTGTCTTTCCCAGGCTCCACACTTGAGCGGCCACCACGTCGAGCAATGCGAGAGCATAAAGCGGGCGCGACCAGCCCGCCAGGCTTCGCTTGAGGTCGAGCGGCGAACCTTCGCTCCTGCGCCGCTCGATCCACAACGCAACCGCCGTGATCAGCAGAGTGACGGGCAGGAACCTGAGCCAGGCATAAGTGGGATAGCGCCACCAGCCCAAGTATTGCAGATAATAAATCGCGGCCAGGTGTCCTGCGAACGCCGTCGCCAGCAGCCAGCCCCGCAGCCGGAAGTGAGCCATCCCCCAACCGAACAGCGGCATGAGGAGTAGGCAATTCAAAGCCGATAGCCCCGCGTGAAAATCGGTAAAGAACGGACTGGCCGCCGCCAACCCAAAACCGAGCGCATACAGCGGCAATCCCCACCAACTCGTCAATCGGTCGGCGGACGCGCGCGCCCATTGCGCCGGATTGCCCCACGGAAAATCTCGCCAGTGACCCAGGCGACGGTCAAGCCACCCGCCCAATGCCAACGCGGCCACAGCGCCGGGGATTAGCGCCAGCCCATGATATTCAGGCCGCAGCGTAAGCTGCAAACCGACGGCATACGGCACGATGACTAACGCGCAGGCTGGAGTCAACAGCAACGGTTGACGCAACCATGCGGCGGTGAGGGCATACAAGACTGCCACACTGCCATAGCCCCACAACGCGCCGGTCTTGTCTCGACTTGACGGCGGCAAGCCCAGAGCCATCAACGCAAAACCCACGGTCAACGTCGCCGTGCCATACGCCGATAGTCGGACCCGGCGCAGCGCCCAGGCCAGCAGCAAGTAAATCGCGGCCAGGCCGATGAGCCACCAACCTTGACGATTGCCGGGCACGCCCGCTTCATTCAGAGCCAACAAGAGCGAGAGAGGCACGACGGCCGCCGCCGGATAAACCCAAAGCGGATTCCTGAACAGGCGAGCCGAAGCCAGCATCAGCGCCGCATCGTAAAGCAGCGCCAGCGCCAACAATGGCGAATCATGCGCCACCAACAGCGTGCCGACAATGGCCGACACGTAACCCGTCAAATATCCCGGCAGAGCATAATCGTTGGCCGCTTCCCGTCGAGGAGCCACGCGCAGGAGCCACTGACCGGCGATCAGTCCCACACAGCCAAAAGCCAGGAGCATCAACCCATAATGCTCATGCCGGGCCGAGGGCAACAGCCAGGCCATCACGTAAACACACCAAACCGGAATCAGGCCCAACGCAGGATAGAGGAATTTGACCTCGCCCCCTGCGCCCCCTCTCCTGACCGCCCCTTCGTCAGGAGAGGGGGTTGGGGAGAGAGGCCGTGCCCTGCGATAGTCCAACACCGCTCCCAGGGCATAAAAGCCAATCGCCAACGCAAAAGTAAAGCGGCTGGTGCTCACGTGAGCGAGGCCCCATAGAAGCGATAAAGGCAGCAACACATGCGCCACCGATTTCAACGGCAGCGCAAAAGCCCGCGCAGCAAACCGATCCAACGTCAGACCGGTGAGCAAGAGCAGCCAGGCCAGCACGACCCAGCTGAGCGCAAAGCCCGGTGTGGAAGGTCGCTTGAAAATGAACCAGCCCAGGTTGGTCAAAATCGTCCAGGGCACAAAGATGAGCAGCGCGGCCAGCCACATAAAGCGCGCCCGCCGGAACAGTCGGGCCGAAAGCGTATACAGTCCCGTAATCGTCACCAGCCCTGCCGCCGCCCAGATTTGCTGAATGCGCCCGCCGCCCAAGAGAATCAAATTGCGGACGAGCGCAAGACCGATGACACCGGCCGATGCAATCCACCCGGTCATCAACAACGGACGCCGATACAATCGCCAGGCCAACCGGATGAGCGCCTGCCGACGCCGTTTCACGCCGGGCCGCGTGCGAAGCCAATGCAGGCCGCGCTCGGCCAGGATATAGGCCATCACGCCCAGCGCCCCTTTGAAGGCCGACGAACCGCGCCCCTCGCTAAAGGCAAAGGCGACGAATCCGCCGCCTGCCGCGATCAACCAGGCGGCCAGGTGTCCCCATCGCTCGGAAAAAGTCGTCCAGGCGTAGAGCGCATAGACCACACCCAACACGAGTTGGCAGGCCGCGCCCCACACACGCATCTCGTCCGTCCAGGCGACGTCATACAGCAAGTCATTCAGCGGACGGACATAAACCCGCCAGAGCAAAACGAGACTCAATACGTGCGCGGCGAGATACAGCGGAGTCAACCAGCGATGCGTGAAGACGGGCGACCTTTTTCGCTCCGTCCATAACCCGACCAGAAAATAAACCGCGATGAGCAGCGCCAGCGCCAGGCTCACAGCGTCAAAGATCAGGCGCAGCCGTTCGAGCAAGAGCACACAGCCCCAAGCCGTCACCAACGCGCCGGGAGCCAGCTCGAGCGACTGCCGATTGGTGATGGCATCCGCGATGTACAACAGCCCGGCAGCGAGCAGACAGACCGCTGGCGTAAACCCGTCTGGCGCAATCGCAATCGCGGCAACCGGCGCAGCAAGGCTGACCGCCAGTCCCGTCAAGTACCACGGCCAACGATATGCGCCGCCGGGCCGGAGCAAGTTGAGCCGGCAACTGAGCGCCACCATGCCCCACGCCAGCGCAGCCAGGGTCAGCGGCAAGTCAGCGCCCAGCGGGCCGCGATTCGCAAACAACAGCCAAATCCACATGGGCAGTGGCAGCGCCGTCAACCAATGAAAGAGCGACGGGACCCCCTTCTCACGCTCGCCGGTTTTGCGGAAGGGCGAAGGGCCGGGGGTGGGAGCAAAACCAGCCTGCCCCACATGCGCCAACCGCGCGCCCCACGCGGCCAGGCCCAACCAGTTCCCCAGCGCATACGCCAGCAGTTTACCATCGTAAGGAACGAGCGGTGGCAAGAGCGCCAGCGCCGCGATAATGTAACCGGCGACGACCACCGGCCCGGCAAAGTCACGGCCCTTCTCCCGGAACCGATTCCCCACGTTGAGCGCGATGATGACGTGCGCAATGGATAGCGAGGCCCAACCGAGCGTCAACTGAGAGAGCGACAAGTTCAACTCGGTCATTGCAAACGTGGAAGCCGTAACAGAGAACAGCGAGGCGGCGTAAAGATACCTGGGCCTTCGCCACAACACAGCCGCCAACGCGACCGCACCACTCAACATGGCGTGACTGCTGGCGGCCGCAGCGCCACTGCGCAAATCGGTGAGCGACCAGAGCGCGGCGACGACGAGCAGCGCCACGCCCCACCCTGCCGCCGTGCGCCCGTGGCCGTATACAATCGGGTCGTCCTTGCGCGCCTGCAATTTGTGGCCAACGACAAAATAGAGCCACACCAGCAGCGACCAGCCCAGCGCGTGCCACGCCGGGTTGATTCCGGCTTGATGAAAAACAGTCGCCTGGGCCATGTACGCCGCCACTGGCAAGGAGATCGCCGCGAGCACCCCTAGACTGCGGCTGCGATAATGCACGGCTCCCCAGCCGAAGATAAAACCGCCCAGCCACCAGTTGATCGTCATGGCAGAATGGAGCGTGTCAAAGCCGCTGCGGCCAATGTAACGCCAGCCAAACGTCAACGGCATCAGCGTGCCCACGGTGATCAGTGCGAGATTGCGGAAGGGTTCGGCGAAAACGCGCAGCCGCTCTTCTTTCGCGCGGCGGCTGAGCAGCGTCGCCAGAAGAATGAGGCACACTGCCAACGCGGACAGTCCGCTCATGCGCCAGTCGAGCGAGAAGCCAAGCGACTGATGGGCCACTTCGATGATGGCAAGCACTGTGCTGCCAGCAGCCGTGCCCACCAGGTAACCAAAGAATGGATTCCGAATAATCCATGTGACGACGATGTAGGCCACGAGGCAGGCCATCGAAGTGAGAAGCCAGAAAAGAGGCGCAGAGTCAGGCGGGACATGAAAGTTGACATACACCATGTAAAAATCTGCCGGGATGAGCAGCGCCGCAATCGCGCTCAAGGCAATCCCGGAGCGATACAATTTCATTTGAGTGCGGACGTACCACCCCGCCGCAAAAGACAAGATCACGCAGATGGTGGGGAGAGGCACGCGCCACGGAGGCGAGACACTCCTCCAGCCTCCCAATACATACGCGATGGCCGACGCGAAAAGTATGAATATGCCCAGAAAGAGCAGCGACTGCACCACTCGCTCAGAAGGCAGCGCCCGAAGGCGATCGAGGAAGGGAACTGGTAGAGCGACTGGCGGCGCCGGCACAGGCGGAGCGGGACTTGGCTCGGGGCTGATGGCTCGCGCCTGCGCTGGCGCCGGGCTGGGTTTGGGCGCGGGCACCGGGCGGAGGCCGAGCTTGACTTCCAGCTTTTCCTTTTCGGTCAGGAGAGGCGCGCGGACTTCTTCTTGGGCCTCCGGCGTGACAAAGCCGTCGCTTTGGCTCAAGTGGGCAACGGCTTCCAATAGAAAATTCGCCAGATCTAGACGCTCGGCATCGGTTCGGGGATAAACGGGACGGGCGCGGCCTTCCAGTTGTTCGAGCAGGTCATCCACCTGGAGACTGGCCGCATCGGTGATGGCCGACGCGGCCGCCGGCGTGACGAAGCCGGCTTGCTGCCATTCGGCCATCTGTTGGAGCAGCGTCTCGCGCCGGAGAAGCTCAGGCCAGGCCTTGCGCGCCTCTTCGTCGCTAAAGGGCGGCAGGCGCAGGCCCAACTTGATCTCCAGCTCGTGCTGACGGGCGAGGTACGTCTGGGTGATTTTGTGCCGGTCCGCCGCAGCCAGCGTCAGCCAGTTGGCGATCTCACCCAACGTCCAGTTGACGTGGGTCAGCTCTTCGACCAGGGCCGGGTCGCCCTGGAACTGGCAATGAGGGCAAGGCTCATCGAGGCGATAGATTGGCTCGTCGCAACTTGCACAGTGCATGCCGCCCTCGTCATGCTGGGAAACAATGTTCGGCTACGGCTGACCCCGTCAGCAGACAAATTGTAGCACGAAAGTGGAGGAGAGACAAAACGATTCTATCGCAAGTGGCTTTGCCCGTCTACCCCTTGAGGACGACCACGCTAGCACCCGAGTGCTTGACACTCGGCGGGAAACTGGCTGGCGTCGGCCATCACCAACGAGCCAAGGATGGTGTATACTATCTCCATGCTAATCACCTTGGTTGCCACATTGCCATAAATTAGCCATGCGTGGTTCGATGGCTTGACCGTGACGAACACAGAGGACGACGAGACTATTCTGGCTGGGCCAGTGGCCGATCAGACGGCGCTGCACGGCTTGCTCACGCAAACGCAGGATGGCGCAGATCGGAGATCGTCGCTTACTTTTTCTTCTTTCGGCGCTTTTCCTTCTTCCCATGCCCGATTTTCCCCGGGACCGTTTTGAGCAACTGCTGTACCTGCTGGCATTCCTCGTACTGCTCTTGCGTATTCCGGCAAATGGCTGCGGCGCGGGCCAGGTAACGTCGTCCCGGTTCGAATCGCTTCATATAAAACATGATGACACTCAGATTGGCAAGTATTCTGATCAGGTGCGGATGTTTTTCTCTGTGCGCTTTTTCATAGATTCTCAGCGCCTGCTCCAAGTACGGCCTGGCAGCCACGTACTTGCCCTGCATGAATAACACTGCTCCCAGGTTGTTGAGGCTGGTGGCGGTGTCTGGATGATCGTCGCCCAACACTCGCTTGCGGATGGCGAGCGCTTCTTCATGGTACGGTCTGGCCTGCTCGTATTCTCCCTGGGCCTGGAACAAACTGCCCAGGTTGTTGAGGCTGGTAGCGGTATCGGGATGATCGTCGCC
>Ga0315279_10007324_pt1 | contig 13676 bp, 7 predicted proteins | sample YL17G06_20_MG_FD_203694 | JGI IMG/M metagenome (GOLD analysis project Ga0315279, IMG submission 203694) | Sediment microbial communities from Yellowstone Lake, YNP, Wyoming, USA - YL17G06_20 | ecosystem: Environmental > Aquatic > Freshwater > Lake > Sediment | place: USA: Wyoming | collected... | reverse complement strand
CGTTCTGGTACTTCAGCATCGCCGGCGGCGTGATGCTGATGGTCTACGCCATCTACATCAAGAGCGCCGTGTTTATCCTCGGCCAGGGGGCGGGCCTGGCGGTGTACGTCCGGAACCTGATGCTTATCTATCGCCATCGGGCTAAGGTCGGTGCGGCCGGCGACCCGTGAACTCAGCCGCCGGGTGCACCCTTCAGCCAGTGATTTATCAATTCGCTTGAGTCAGCCCCCTAAGCGCTTTAAACTGAAAAACTCGGCCCCAGTGCGCAGCCCCGGCAAGAGAGACATGCCCCAAGCCGCCAACAAGCCGAAGTGGATCTGGATCGCCGGCGAGTGCCACAGCGAGGATTTCCGCCTGCGGGCCAGGCGGACGTTCACGCTTCCGTCGCGGCCCGCCTCGGCCCGCCTTCGCGTGACGGCCTTCAGCGATTACGTTCTCTACGTGAACGGGCGGTACGTCGGCTGCGGCCCGGCGCCGTCGGGCTCGGAGGAGCCGCTCCTGGACGTGTACACCGAGGCGGACCTGCCGCTGGTGCGCGGCCGGAACGTCATCGCCGTCCTCGCGCACAACCTGCACGTGGGCACGGCCCGGCGGCCGCGCGTGCCGGGCGGCCTCTGGCTGGCGCTGGAGGTGACGGGCGGGCGCGGCCGGACCGAAACGGTCGTGACGGACCGGCGGTGGCGCGTCGCTCCGGCCGGGGACTTCAGCCGCTGCGCGCCGCGCCTCTATTGGACCGCCGGCTTTGCCGAGGTCCGCGACACGCGGCGCGAGCCGCCGGGGTGGACGGCGGCGGGCTTTCCGGACCGGGGCTGGACCGCCGCCGACGAAGTGCAGCCCGGCGGGCCCCCGACCGCCGCCGCGCCCCGGCCGCGCGAGCGCGGCACGCCGCGCCTGGCCGAGGCGTTCCGGGCGCCCTCGGCGGTGGCGGCCGCCGGCCGCACGCGATGGCCGAAAGGCGTCACGGCCATTCCTTTCGAGTTTGCGATGCCGGACCCCGCGCACGGGGAGTTCTACGCGGCCACGTTCGTGCATTCCAGGGTGCGGCAGAAGGCGCGGCTGGTTTTCGACTGCGACGAGTCGGCCGCCGTCTACGTCAACAACCGCCAGGCCCTCCGGCAGGGCTACACCGAGGATTTCCTCCAGTGGCTTGAGGCGGGTGAGCAGGACGAGTACTCCGGCATCCACAGGGGCCAGGGCCGCCGCGCCGAGGGCGCCGATGTCCTCCTGGACGAAGGCTGGAACTCCATCGGCGTGGTCATCTACGACCCGGGCCGGTCCTGGGGCTTCGCCCTGGGATTCACGAGCCCGCATACGGGCGATCCGCTGCCCGTGGAGTTTTCGCCCGACAGGAAGACCGGGCGAATCGCCGACTGGCAGGTCGTGATGGAGCAACTGTGCCCGTGCGGCAACGGCAGTGTGCCCGAGACGCCGCGGCCGAACGAGCGGACGTTCCCCGACCCGGCCTGCCAGTGGGCGTGGGAGATGCGGGCGGCAAGCCGCCGCGCGCCCCGCGGGGCTGGGTCGCTGTGCGCGGGCGACGCGGGGGCCGCCCCCGCGCCGGGCGCCAAGGCCGACGGCCGCCTTGTGCTTGAGGACGGCGAGTTCGTCACCTACGATTTCGCCGATGAGGTCGTTGGCTGCGTGGAACTTGGCGTCGAGGGCCCGGCCGGGGCCATCCTGGACCTGGTCTGGGCCGAGGGGCTCGAAAGCGGCGAGGGCCCTTCATCCGTCGGCCACGGCATGCGGCAGGCGGACCGGCTCATCCTGGCGGGGGGCCGCCAAACCGTGCGGATGGCCGGTCGCCGGGCCTTGCGGTACCTGACGCTGGTGGCCAGGACGGACGGCGAGCCGCTGGCGATCCGCCGGCTGGGCGTGCATGCGACCGCGCGGCTGGCGGGGCCGCTTCCGGTGGTCGCCGCGGCGACCGATGCGGGCGTTGCGGCCGCGATGGGCCTGGCGGCGCGGACCGTCCGCGCGTGCATCCAGGAAACGCTCGAGGGCAGCCCCGCCCGCGACGGCGAGCAGGGCGTCCCAGCGGCGTTCTTCCTGGGGCAGGCGGCGCGCGTGCTCCTGGGGCGGACGGACCTCGAGACGGCGGCCCTACGCACCTTTGCCGCAGACCAGGGCGGCGACGGCTTCTTCCGCACGGTCCTCCCGGCCGGCGTCCAGTACGTTGTGCCCGACTGGAACCTCCTGTGGATTATCTGGCTGGCCGACTGCGTGGCGTGGACGGGCGACAAGGCCCTTGCGGCCGACCTGTACCCGGTGGCCGAGCGGTGCCTCGACTGGCAGGCCTCGCTGCGCGACGCCTCGGGCCTGCTGGAGAACAAGCCCGACCGCAGCCCGTGGTGGCTGTTCCTCGACTATTCGCCCATCCAAAAGCAGGGCGTGGTGACAGCGTGGCAGGCGCTCTACGCGCGGGCGCTGCGCGCGGCGGCCGACGTGGCCGAGTTCCTGGGCAACCGCGAGGACGCCGAGCACGGCCACAACGAGGCCAAGGCTGTTGCTCAGGCGGCGCGCGAGCGGCTGTGGTCCAAGTCCAAAGGCCTCTTCGTCGATTGCCGCCTGTACGAGCGAAAGAGCGCCCGCGCATCGGCCGAGACGAACTACTATGCCCTCTACGGCGGCCTGGCGACCGATGAGCAGGCCGACGAGATCCTGGGGCGCCTGTGGCGCGACGAGCGGACCGAGGCGCTCCCCTGGGGGCCGCACGAGACGCCGTACGCCAAGTACTTCGCGCTGGAGGCGCTGTTTGAGCGCGGTCAGGCGGAGCGGGCGCTGACCGTCATCCGCCGCTACTTCGGCGCGATGGCCAGGGCGGGCCTGGCGACCGTGCCGGAGGTTTTTCCACTCCCCGGACGTAGCGCCCGTACGGGCGCCTTCCCGCGCGGGCGTACGCCCGCGCTACGCGACGGCGGCGGCGACGGGCCGCACGGCGGCCTCCCCCCGCCGGTCCTCTGCCACGGATGGGGCGCCTGGCCGCCCGCCCTGGTGGCCCGGTGGGTCCTCGGGGTTCATCCGGGCGGCCCGGGCTTTGAGCCGCTGGTGCTGGCGCCGATGCCGGGCAGCCTCGGCCGGGTGAGCGGCCGCGCGTGGACGCCCAAGGGGTTCGTTGAAGTCTCCATTGCCGGGAAGGCCGGACGCCGAGAGGTCCGAGCGGTCCTGCCGGAAGGCATGCCGTACAAGTTGGACCGCCGGCACCTGGACAAGGCCGATGAGGTCGAGGTGGTCGGCGGCAAGCCTGCGTAGTGCGTCAGGGGGCGAGTCATTATGGCTGTTCTGAGGGCCGGAGGCCCGGATTGATCTCTAGCCACGGGCGCAAGCCCGTGGAAGGGGTGTGGGGCCAACCCGTTTCCATTCTGTTTTCCGTAAGAGCCCCAGAGGGGCGATTGAACGGCCGTTCAGTCGCCCCTACGGGGCTCCACAATATCAGAACCGAGAGTGGGGTCGGGCCGTCCGCGTTCCACGGGCTTGCGCCCGTGGTTAGAGCGCAGTAGCGCCCCTCCGGGGCGGATGTCAACAAGGACCAATGACAAAGGACTAAGGACGAATGACCAATGCCCCCGCCGCAAGGCGGGGAATTTTGTTGCAAGCCTCTAGCGCTGGGCTAACATGCCAAGTCCGTGCTTTTCGGGCCGGAACACGAACGCCGAGGTGGGAGGAGCCTGACATGTCCAAGCGCGTCTTGAACGTGGGTCTCATTGGCGGCGGGCGCGGGGCGTTCATCGTGAACCCCCATCAGAAGGCCATTCACATGGACGGCACCCGCCGCGTCGTTTGCGGGGCGCTGCACCAGGACCCCAAGATCGCCATGGAAGAGGCCCAGAACTGGCCGTATCCCATCAAGGGCTACGCCCATTACGACGAGATGATCGCGGACCAGGCCAGGAAGCCCATCGGTCAGCGCGTCGATTATGTTGTCATCGTTACGCCTAACTTCGTGCATTTCGATCCCGCCCTGAAGTGCATCAAGGCGGGCCTCCCGGTGTTCTGCGAGAAGCCGCTGACCATTACCGCCAAGCAGGCCGAGCAACTCGAGGCCGCCGCGAAGAAGCACAAGGTGCCCTTCGGCATCGCCCATACTTACCTGGGGCACTGGTCCAGTTGGGTGGCCCGGTGGATCATCAAGAGCGGCAAACTGGGCGCCGTCCGCTGGGCCGATGCGTACTACCTCCAGGGCTGGCTGGCCACGCGGCTGGAGACGACCGGCCAGATGCAGGCCTCGTGGCGCACGGACCCCAAGATGGCCGGCGCGTCCTGCTGCGGCGGCGACATCGGCAGCCATGCCTACATGCAACTGAGGTTCGTCACGGGCCTGGAGGTCACGAGCGTCCGGGGCATCGTCGAGACGTTCCTCAAGGGCCGCCAACTGGACGACCACTTCACCACGTACTGCGAACTCTCCAACGGCGGCAAGGCCCTCGTGCGGGCCAGCCAGATTTGCATAGGCCACAAGAACGACCTGGGCCTGGAAGTGAATTGCGAGAAGGGGAGCCTCGTGTGGCGGCAGGAAGAGGCCGAGGGTTTCATCATCCGCCTGCCCGGCGAGCCCGACCGCACCTACTGGCGCGGGGAACTCAAGGGCAAGGACTCGTTCCTGGGCGACCTGCCCGACTGGGTGGGCGGCGAGCCGACCATCCCCTCCGGCCACCTGGAGGCCTTCCACGATGCGTACCGGCGGCTGCACAAGTCGTTCGAGGAGGACGTGCGGCTGTACAACGACGGCAAGACGTTCTCGTGCGACGGGTCGAAGTACGCCAACGTGCACGACGGCGTCATGCACATGCGGTTCATCGAGGCGGCCGTCAAGAGTTCCAAGGCCGGCGCCAAGCCGGTGAAGGTCAAACTATCGTAGGCGCCGTGGTTGTTCGATCCCGCCGCGGGCTTGTCCGCCGAAGCCTCGGCGAAGGTGGGAGCGGCGGGGTATCCGCAAACGCAACGAACATTCTTTGAAAGGAGACGCCTTATGAAACTCGGAGTGTTCATGGCGCTGTTCGGCGGGCAGCCGTTCGACGCGGCCCTCGATTACGTCAGGAAGAGCGGCCTGGAGGCGGTCGAAATCGGCGTCGGCAACTACCCCGGGAGCCCCCATTGCCCGGTCGATGAACTGCTGGCGTCGAAGGACAAGGCCGCCGAGTGGAAGAAGAAGATCACCGGCAGGGGCCTGGAGATCTCGGCCCTCTCCTGTCACGGCAACCCGCTGCACCCGGACCCGGCCTTCGCCAAGAAAGACATCGAGACGATGCACAAGGCGTTCCAGTTGGCCGAGGTCCTGGGCGTGAAAACGGTCATCGGCTTCTCCGGCTGCCCCGGCGGCGGGCCGAAAGACACCGTGCCGAACTGGATCACCTGCCCCTGGCCGCCGGACTTCTCCGACGCCGTCAAGTGGCAGTGGGAAGAGAAACTCATCCCCTTCTGGAAGAAGGAAGCGGCGCTGGCCAAGGACCACGGCGTGCGGATAGCCTTCGAGATGCACCCCGGCTTCTGCGTTTACAACACCGAGTCGATGCTGCGGATCCGCAAGGAGTGCGGGCCGAACATCGGCGCCAACTTCGACCCCAGCCACCTCTTCTGGCAGGGCATGGACCCGCTGGTGAGCCTCAAGGCCATCGGCAAGGGCGTCTTCCACGTCCACATGAAGGACTGCCGCATTGACGGGCCCAACACGGCCTTCAAGGGCGTCCTGGACACGATGCACTACGGCAACGAGAACGAGCGGTCGTGGATTTTCCGGACGATCGGCTACGGCCACGGCGAGACGTTCTGGCGCGACTTCGTCTCGACCCTGCGCGTCATCGGCTACGACGGGGCGCTCTCCATCGAGCACGAGGACAGCCTGATGAGCGTCAACGAGGGCTTCCAGAAGGCCGTGGCGTTCCTCAAGAACATCATCCTCACGGAAAAGACCGGCGGGATGTGGTGGGCGTGAGAAGAGAAGTGACTAGGTAACTAGGTGACTAGGTAACTAGGCAACTAGGTAACTAGGTGACTAGGTGACTAGGCGACTAGGTAAAAAAAGCGACCGCGCGGCGGAAGAACATCCGTCGCGCGTCCTTTTGTTTTTGCCGTACCTAGTTACCTAGTCACCTAGTTACCTTCTTGCAGGTATCGCCGCGTGGCGAAGGCGTGGATAGCCAGGGCCACCATGACCACCGCCAGGCAGATCAGGATGATGTTCGTCACCAGCAGCGGCAGGTTCCGCTGAGGCAGGTACTCTGTGAAGAACAGGTACACCAGGGCCCCCAGCGTCGTCACGGTCATGAAGATGGCCGGCAGGATGGCGAACCACGCCTGGCGTCCCCGGCCCAGGAGCCACAGCGAGATCACCAGGAGCACCAGGGCCGCCAGCAACTGGTTGCCCGAGCCGAACATCGGCCAGATCTTCTCGAACGCGTTGAAGTAACACATCACGAACATCAGCGCTGCGGCCAGGCCGGAGTTGAACAGGCTGTGCTTCAGGACCGCCGGCGCGTGCCCGCCGAAGAGCGTGATCCACAGTTCCTCAAACAGGTACCGGTTCAGCCGCACCGACGAGTCCAGCGTCGTGACGACGAAGCCTTCGACCATCAGGATGCCGAAGACGCTGCCCAGGCCCGGAGCGATCCCCAGGCCCCTGTGGAGGAGTTTTCCGACACTGACGGCAAAGGCCAGGACCGGGTTTCCTCCGTGGCCCTCAGGCCAGACGATCGAGCGGTATTCGCCGAATGACAGCCCCCAGACGACGGCAGCCGTGACGCAGGCCGCCAGGAGCGATTCCAGGAGCATTCCCCCGAACGCAATCGGCCGCGAGTGCCGCACCATCCAGCACTGTTTGGCCGTCGTGCCGGTGGCGACGAGCGAATGAAATCCCGAAATCGCCCCGCACGCCACGAGGACGAAAAGCATGGGCCAGATGCCCCCGGCGATCTGCTGCCCCTGGCGGATCTGCGCCGCGCTGAACGCCGGCTGCTCGAACGTCGCACCCTGGAAACCCGCGGCCAGGATCGCAATCACCAGCAGCGCAAGGCCGCCATACAGGATCTGGACGTTCGTGAAATCCCGCGGCTGAAGAAGGAGCCAGACCGGAATCCACGACGCCAGCCACACGTAGATCGTCAGCAGCACCATCCACGACGTCGTCGGCACCGACACCGGGTACTGGAACCCCACGATGATGCTCCCGACCGCGATAGCACCGGTCAGAACGAAGGCGAGCCAACTCGGTATGTTCTTCCGGTAAATGAGAAACCCCACCAGCGGCGCCAGCGCCGTGATGAGGATGACGCTCGTGGAGGCGATGCCCCCGATCTGCCCCATGACCACGCCGTCTTTGCCGGTGAACGTCTGCAGGAGCGTCTCCTCCGGCGAAACGCCCAGGTTCGCCAGCGGGTAGGCGCTGGTGAGGCTCTGGGCCGCCGCGTTCAGAAAGGCCGCCGTCACCAGCACCAGCATGATGATCGTAAAGAGGACCAGGAGGATGAAGCCGGGCTTGCCGAGGGTGCGGCGGGCGATCTCGGCTATGCTCCGCCCGTTTTCCCGCAGGCTCACCGACAGGGCCGCGTAATCGTGGACCGCCCCGAACAGGATGCCGCCCAGGATGATCCACAACCACACCGGGCCGTAGCCGTAGCAGACGGCCATCGTTGGGCCGAGGATCGGCCCGGCCCCTGCGATCGTGGCAAAGTGGTGGCCGAAGAGCACGCTCGGCCTTGTTGCCACGAAGTCCCGCCCGTCCGCAAACAGGACCGCCGGCGTCGGACACGACTGGTCCTCGCCCAGCCAGTGGCCCACGAGCCGCCCGTAATACCGGTACGCCAGCGCCAGAAGCGGCACCGTAATGATGACGACCCACGCGATGTTCATCCGCAGTTTCCAGTTCCGGAGGGACGTCCCCTTGCCGCAGGGGTCCACGCACTATGCCGCGCGGCCGGCGTTTCTGCAAGATTCCTTTTGGCCCAGGGGCCGCTATAATGTGGCCTTCGGCAGACGGTCGGCCGGTGCGGCTGAAAGGGTCCCGAGATGACCGGAAAGCAGGCAATCGGGTTTGCCGTCATCGGTGCGGCGGGGGCGGCCGTGCTGGTCGCCCTCTACCTGGTCCTGCCGATCAACGCCAGTTGGCAGGTCAACCGCATCCTGCACTACGCGTGGATGGCCATGGTGGCGCTGGGGACCGCCGGGGGTATCGTTTGGCTCATGTGGCCGCGGCCGAAGGCCAGGCGGCGGGACTTCGACCGGGCGGCCGCGCGGCGGCGGGTCATCGGCGTCGGGGCGGTGGTCGTGGCGGCGGTGGCACTCATCATGTTCGGCGGGTTGTGGCGAGAGGCGGTCTCCGAGAAGTACCTTAAACCGGCGGCCATCGAGGACCTCCAGGCCATCGCCAAGGCGCTCGGGGCCTACGCGGCCGAGCATGGCGGCGCACGGCCGGCCGCCATCGAGGCCCTGGTGCCCAAGCACCTGGCGCCGGCCCGCCTGTACTTTGCCTATCGCCGCGGGCCGGCCTCCGTTGAGCCCCCTCAACCTGCGGCCGAGTCCGGCGTCGAGGGCGCCGCCGCGCCCGCACCCTCCGGCGTCGCCGGGGCGACCGCCGGGCAGGGCGCCTCCGAGCCGCCCTCCTATGCCCTCGTCAGACAACTCCCGGGAAGCGCCAACACCAAGAGGTCGCCGGCCGACATCGTGGCCTACCTGAGGCCGGGCAACGCCTGGGCCCCCCTGACGGTCATCGTGGAGGAAAGCGGCCGGGGCCAGGTCGTCAGCGACGACGCCGTGCGCACGTTCGAACGCCGACTCGAGGCGAAGTAACGGTTGGCATGATCGAGCCGCGGCCCTGAAGCCGCGGGCGTCAGCATGTAGGCCGGGATGAAATCCCGGCATTGCTGGCCGACACGGCAACAGCGCCGGGATTGGATCCCGGCCTACCGCCTTCACAGCCGCGACTTGCCCCCCCCCGCGGCGAGAGGCAAGCGCAAAAAAAGCCGGGGTCAAATCCCTCCCGGATGACCCCGGCCACTCCAAACTCCCCCGGATACGGCCGCCGTTCGGCAACGTGTGCCGAAGGCGCTCCAGGCGCTCCACAACCCCGCCGCGCGTCAGCGCGCTCCCATGGCGGCAAGTAAAACAGCCTGGAAAACCCCGATGGGCGCCCGACGGCAAGGACGCCAATCGTTCCACACACACAAGTAAGTATACCCCCAAAAGCCGGGATTGTCAAATCCCTGTAACACAATTCGGGCGGCTTTTCGGACGGCCTGGCGCCGTACCCCCCCCCCGGCTGGGCCGAAATCCTACTCGTTGCCGGGCGTTTCCGGCTTCTCCGGCTTCTTCAGGGCCTTCAAGGCGACCAGCCCAAGTCCGATGACTACGACGATGAGGGCGACGTAAAGCACCCACTGGTTCCGCTCCACCCACGGCAGCACCGGTTTGGCTGCACGCGTGGCGATGAAGCGGGGATTCTCCTGCGGTTCGCCCAGGCGGGTATCGAGGGCCGCCTGCCGGTCCACTTTTGCAAAGACCGTCGCGTAATCGTAGTGCGGACTGCGGGCGTCGGGATTCCCGTAGAACAGGCGGTACTGCTTGCCCGCCTCGAACGGGAAGTAGATGTACCGGGGCCGCCCTTGGACTTCGACGCGGGTCACCGGCAGGGGCGGGTCGTCGCCGTTCTCGATCTTCACCAGGATGTACCGCCCGAACGCCTCCGGGAAGGTCACCGCCAGCCGCTCCTCGCGGTACCGGTCGGTCCGGAAGCGGAAGATGGCGCCGCCGCCCGCCGGCTGCCAGTGCTTGTTGTCGTCGGAGGTCTCGACGCGGACGGGTCGCGAGAAGTTCTCCTGCGGCGTCACGAACGTGACCGTGCGGACGGGCAGGTGCCGGGCGCCCAGGTCCAGGGTCACCCAGGTTTCGCGCATCTGCTGGGCCTCCGAGCGGTTGACGACCGGCAGGGATACCAGCAGGGGCAGGTCGGACTTCTCGCGGGCCTTCTCCTGGTACACGTCGGCCCCGTCGAGGTCAATCGGCCCCGCGTTGGGCGGCGCGGCCACGACGACCCGCAGGTACCGCATCCGCGTGTCGGGAATGGTGACGGTGGTGAACTGCCGCTGGATGTCGCCGCCGAAATCGAAGATGGCGGCGTCCTTGCGGATCGTTTTCCACGTCTTGTTGTCATCGGAGCCCTCGACGGTCACCGCGCAGCCGAAGTTGCGGGCGGGCGTCCGGACGTGGATCCGGTTCGTGATGGGCGGCCCCTCGCCGAGGTCCAGCGTCATCTCCGACGCCTCCTGGCCGCGCTTGGCGATGTTGAAGACGCGGGCGGAGGTCTTCCCGACCTGCGGCTCGGGTTCCTGCGGCACGTAGGCGACATAGCCGATGTCGTCGGTCTCGTCGCGGATGATCCGCAGGTCCCGGAGGTCCGGCCCGGGCGAGTTGTCCCAGACGTTGTTGTCGAGGGCCAGGCGCGCGGTTTGGCCCGAGGCCCCCTCCGGGGCCTTGATCTCGCGGCACACCCGCCACGCCTCCGGGTCAAAGTCGCCGCGCGCGGGAGCGGCGAGGCCCACCGTTACCAGCAGCGCGATTAGCGCTGCAACGCAACATTGCGCGGCGGGTCTCCTGGGTCTTTGGCCGAATTGCCGTTCATGTAGGGTGGGTGCTCTGCACCCACCATTTTCGCTAAGTTGATGCATTCGGTTTCTCCTTCGCCTCCGGCCCCGGCTCCGCACGGAAAATAATGTGCCGGTACTTGTAGTACAGGAAAGACGCCGCCAGCAACAGCAGGCCCAGCCCCAGGAACGAGAGGATCCGCCACAAGGCCTCCAGCCGCGACAGGTCCAGCAGCATCACCTTCGCCAGCGTCCCGCCGAGGATCACCAGGGCCAGCACCCGCAGCAGGGTCGCCCGCCGCCGGATGCCCGCCGACAGCAGCGCCAGCGCGTACAGCGCGTACCCCACCGACAGCGTCGCGTGCCGCGCGTACCACGCGTGCAACTCCTCGTTCGGGAACCAGCGGTGGGCCCGGGCGTCCCAGAAGTCCATGGCTTCCAGCGTAAAGCACGCGAGCACCGCCACGTGCACGAGGACCGAGAGAACCGGCAGGACGTACTGGCGCTCGACGGACTCCCGCGGCAACCGCCGCGCGTATCCCACAGCCCCCAGGGCAATCACCGCGGCCGTCACGACGAACGCCATGCCGCGCGGCTGCCAGAGGACCGTGTCGTAGCCGGGGCCGCTGTCGAAGGCTGCGCCGGTCAGGATGAGGCCGCCCGCGGCCAGCGCCGCCAGGCCCGCCACGCGATGCGCCAGGCTGCCTATCCACAGGCCGCGCAGCAGCACGAGGCCCGCCATGGCGGCCAGGCCCGCCGCCCATAGCGAAGGGATGGTCCGGCTCGACAGGGACAAGCCCGTCTCGCGGTAGCCGGCGAACTCCAGCGGCACGGAAGTGACCAGAACGCGCGCGTGAGATGAAACGTAGTCCTCGGCCCGCGTCAACTCCGTGAGATAGAGGCCGAGCACCACGCCCAGGGCCAGGAGTTCGTACGTGATGGCCATCGCGCGGCCGGTCGGCGGCATCGTGGCGACGAAGTGCGCCAGGATGGCCGCCAGCGCCAGGCACGCGGCCACGGCAACGAACGTTGCCCCCACGCTGTTCCATGCGGCAATGAACTTCAGTTGCGGCAGGTCGCCCTGGGCCGCCAGGAGCACGATGAAGCAAGCGGCAAAGGCCACCAGGGCCATCGCGTGGTGGAACGTCCGCCTGAAGAGCGTCGCCGCCCCCGCCGCCAGAAGTCCGTACGCCGCAAGCCCGCAGGCCAGGACCGCGTCGCGCATCCACGCCAGGTTCCGCATCTGCTCGGGCAGATCCGCGAGTTCCTTGCCGCTCAGTGCCGCTGCGGCCGTTGTGTGCCACCGGAAGACCTCAACGCCGAGGGTCAGCATGAGGCCCAGGTGCGCCACGGCGGCCACGACGCTCACCGCGACGCTTTCAATCGACGGTTTGCCTTCGGATTGCCGCCGGTACAGCCACGCCGAAAGCGCCATCGCCAGCGCCGCGGCCCCGAAGGTGGCTGTGCGGGCGTTCAGGATCGCCATGCCCGGCGTGCGCCACGCCTCCTCGGCGTAATAGATGAGAGCGCCGATCGAGGCGGCGTGCACCAGCAGGCCCACCCCTCTCAGCCGCCAGTCGGCCAGGCGCAGGCCCAGCCAGAAGAGGACGACCGCCTCGGCCGCCCACGCCATCGGGATGAAGACGCCGCTCAGTTGAATCGGGATGGCCAGCGTCAGCAGGCCCATCGCCTGGGCCACCTGGAGCAGGATGAACCGCACCTGGGCGGCCGCCAGGCGCTTGACGAGCAGGCCCTCCGCCAGGTAGACCGCGCCGAGGATCGCCGCCGCCGGGCCCAGCAGGTAGTGGTGGTCCGCCCGCAGCAGGACGTACAGCCCCGCGAAGTACGCCACGAGGTTGATGAGCGTGACCGGCAGGTCCAGGTCCGATGCCTCCCGCCGCCCCAGCAGGTGATAGACCACCGACAGGGCGAAGTACATCGCCCACAGCAGGGTCATGTGCGTGACGATCATCGGCAGTTTCTCGAACGCCGTCTGCCCGTGGTACCAGTAGTGCGAGTAGAGCCACACGACCACGTTGAGGACCGTCCCCGCCAGCGCCAGCAGGTTCAGCACCCGCCACTTCTTGAAGTACGCCACGCCCAGGACGCCCGCGTTGACGGCCAGCAGGTACAGGAATAGGACGTGTCCGGGGTCACGCTCGGGCCGGATCATCAGGGGCACGGCCAGGCCGCCGACGAGCGAGAAGATGGACACCGTGAGGCTTGAGTGTCGGACCGCCAGGATGATGGCGACCACCGTGATGACGGCCATGAAGGTCCAGGCGGTGGCATCGGAGACCAGGGGCTGGCGCAGCGGCGCCCAAGCGGCGAAGGCCGCGCCGTACATGGCGGTCAGGCCGCCGCCGGTCGTCACCCGGGCCAGGACACGGTAGGCCTTTTGCGAGAAGTACTCCCCGGCCGCGAGCAGCCCCAGGCCGATGAAGGCCGGGATGACCACGCGCATCCACGGCAGTCGGCCGAACCAGCCCTGGTCGTACCCGTACTTGACGAAGAAGGCGGTGCCCAGGAGGACCACGATGACCCCGGCCCAGGAGAGGCCCCGGAGGCCGATCCACTCTTCCAGGCGCACCGGCTTTCGCGCTGCGGGCGCCGGGGCTGGTGCGGGCGCTGTGGGTGGTGCGGGCGGCGCCGGCGGAACCGGCGCGCGGGGTGGGGCCGCCGCGGCAGCGACGGCGGCGAGGCGAAGCGCCTCGGCCGCACGGGCTGACGGCGCCGGCTCCGCCGGGCGTGCGGCGGGTCTCGGCGCTTCGGCCGCGGGTCGCTCGGCGCCCGGGGCGCGAAGGATGTCCCGCAACCGCCACGCCAGGTCTTCAACGCGGCGGCCGGCCCGCAGGGCCAGCACCAGGGCGATGATTGAGACCGGCAGCGCGGCCAGGAGGGCCAGGAGGGCAACCACCCCCAGACAGATGAAGTAGCCTTCTTCATCCATGGCGCACCCCCATCAAGTGGTTTCAGGTCTCGCCGAGTCTAGAATTGCCTGTGGCCTCTCGCCAGCAAAATCGCGCGGGCGGCGTAATCCGTTAGTTACGGTTGGGCCGGGGATTATGTAGCGCGGGGCTTTATGCCCCGCGCGGCCGTGGGCCCCAA
>Ga0315279_10007322_pt1 | contig 13679 bp, 12 predicted proteins | sample YL17G06_20_MG_FD_203694 | JGI IMG/M metagenome (GOLD analysis project Ga0315279, IMG submission 203694) | Sediment microbial communities from Yellowstone Lake, YNP, Wyoming, USA - YL17G06_20 | ecosystem: Environmental > Aquatic > Freshwater > Lake > Sediment | place: USA: Wyoming | collected... | reverse complement strand
TCCTCTTTTATTTTTTAATGTATTATGATTACAAAAAAAATTGTAGCGATTACGGTTATCCCTTTACTTATCATTTCTGGCTGTGTAATTTATTTTTATCCGAAAATCAATCAGTATGTAATTACTGAAACCCAAGTAGTAAACGATTCACACAACGAATCAAACAAATATAGTAATTTTATTGAGTTTAATCAGGAAAAACTTCAATTACAAAATGAGGTGGCGCAGTTTGAAATTAAATTCTACGATAATGATACGATAGATGTATCATTATTCATGTACGTCAGTTACGTTGATAAAATCATAACATCTAATTATTTTTTACTTACTGATGGCAGTAAACCTTTAATGGAACCAAGATGTCTTTCGTATGTTCCTGAAAGAAAATATGTTATCGTTACACCGAGAATACAGTTATCGATCGGGAAATTTTGGTTAATTAAAATGTTGAATGACCGAAAAGGAAAATACAGAATCGGCTCAAGCTATATGGATGCTTGTCATTTTGATGTACATACTGACGATATCTGGTATCTCACTGTCGCCGTGCCTACTTCATCAGAGCAAAGTGGTTATGACATCACTTTCAAATCCATTTATAATTCAATGGAAATCCATCAGTTGACACGACATAGTAATTTGGGATTATTTTCAGCAAACTACAATCAATTCTCAGGAAAATATTACGCCATCAAATTTTCGATTCTTGGCGGATTGAGCATATGCAATATCAACAAAGAGATAACTGCAAGAAACGGTTCTATTATAGATTTTGGTATTGCTGCTCACAGGAAAGGAAGCATGGTAGTGACTCTTCCAAATGGAGAGGATATATCGGACAACAAGAAAGGATTCATCCATTACATATTTTTAGGGAATGAGACAGGAAATTGGAAATTCACGTTTAAAGGATGGTCTGTATATTATCGGATAGCTGCCTTGTTGTTATATATTGATATCGATCCCCATTGTCTATTTTCCTCTATTGACAAATAAAAAAAAGAAGAGAAAAAAATATTCATTCTTTTTTTCCATTGTTGGATAATTCTTAGATGCTCGAACCCGTCATTTTCTGCGTCGTCGTGAGCCACACGTCCCCGAATCCCTCAAGGGCCATGAAATTCATCACGAAATCCTCAGGAGGGATACATCCCTCCGGTGCGTACACACCAGGGGATTTAATCTCGCCCTCCGCAAGCATCTTCGCTCCGACCGCGACCGGGGTCCCTGTCCCCTCTCGCATATGGGACGTGCCTGAGAACTCGAAGGTTTTCGGTTCTCCATCGAGATCACCGGCAATACGAACTATGACGGTTCCTCCGGAGGGGATGTTCTTCACTTGTTCAATTATTCTCTTGCGGACGACATTGATGTACCCAGCGGTGAAATCCAAGGGTTTGATCGTTGTTCCCGCAGTAGTGACCGGATTCTCGGACAACATTCCGAGGGATTCGATTTGGACGAGCGCGTCACGGAATTCCCTGGGGAAGAACGTGCCTTTGCAGCAGACGTTTTGTATCCCTTTGATGTACCGCGGAATCGTTACGGTCTCCGGGTGGCCGAAGTAATAGCATGGGACTTGACCATACGGGTGAGGGAACGTCACATACTCTTCCCCGTCTACGAGTCCTTGTGCTTTCTCGAAGCGCCCGTTCCGGTAGATCGGGATCTTTCCAAGCCAGCAGTGCATCATGTGATAGGGGATCGCACCACCTGCTTCTTCCTCGATGCCTCGGGCGACAAACACCTTCACCTCGCGAACATTGGTAAGCTGGTTCGCACCGAACGCCGCGATCATATTCGTAAGACCAGGGCTTGCCCCAAGGCCAATGATACAGGTGACACCCGCTTTCTGTGCCATCGTATGGTAATCATCAAGGAGTGTCAGGGTGGCATCATAATCGTCACAGATGTCAACGTAGTTGATGCCCTTGGTGAGCGCCGCCTTCAGAATGCGCGGGGCGAACTTGTAAAACGGGCCGACGCAGTTCACCGCGACATCAGCATCCTTGAGGCTTGTTTGGAGGCTTTTGTCATCGGTCGCATCTGTCCGAACAAAATCGATTTTTTTGCTTGCTTTAGCAATGGTTTTTGCGCGAGCCTCGTCAATATCAGCGATCGTGATGCTGGAAAACGTCTCCATTTTTGCGAGGCATTGTACTGCGAAGCTGCCTACGACACCGGCTCCCCCAAAGACGACTGCTTTCATAGGAATCAGAAGAGGAAAGAACTGCGTATTAAATATATTTCGCCTTACAGTGATCTCACCAGAGCAAGGGACCACAGGGTTCTTTTTCCGTTGTTCCTTTCATGGATGTTCGACAATTGCACATAATAATGACATAAAGTTAATAAAATAGGGTGTTCTCTTAATAGTAGATAGGAAACATTTTAAAAGAACATGGATTGCAGTGAACCGCGCATGACCACTTATAAAATCGATCCGATGGACGTCACCTTTGAGCCTCTGGCTGGTTCCACCTTCACGAACTTTTTACGCTTGCTTGCACAGAACAAGTTCAAGATAGGTATGATCGGGGTTCCTAGGACCTTGTACTCGGCTGCGATGAGCCTAGTACTCTCACCAATGAACATCTACGAGAAAATCCACTGCAGTAAAGAAATTAAAAATACGGTCATCGATAAATCCCCGCTCTTCATTATCGGGCACTGGAGAAGCGGGACGACTTTTCTTCACAACCTGCTCTCGCAGAACGACCAGTTCGCGTACCCGACCACGTTCCAGACCGTGACCCCTGGTCTGTTCCTTTGTTTCGAAGACTTCGTCAAACCCATGGTCGCAGCATCCCTCCCATCGAAACGACCCGAGGACGACATCGCGCTCGGAGCGGACCTGCCGCAGGAAGAGGAGTACGGTATCGGCAACCTCTCACCGTATTCGTTCTACAACGGCTGGTGCTTCCCCCATAATGTCCTCTTCTATTACAAATTCGTCACCATGGAGAACGTCCCCAAAGAAACGATTGATAACTGGAAAACTGTCTACATGTATTATCTTAAAAAACTCACGCTGTCCCATGGAGGAAAGCAACTGATCCTGAAGAACCCGGCGAATACCGCACGGGTGAAACTGCTGCTTGAGATGTTCCCAGACGCGAAGTTCATCCACATCTACCGCAACCCGTTCTACTGCTTCCTTTCCATGATGCGGGACATCGAGAAAGAAATGACCCTGTACTGTGTCCAGCAACCCCAGGATCACTCCATCTTCGAGACAGCCATGGTGAACCTCTACAACAAGATGTTCGAGAAATATTTCGCTGAGAAACTACACATCCCGAACGGGAATCTCATTGAGATCAGGTACGAGGACCTCACCGCAAACCCCTACCACGAGATAGAAAAAATACATGACGCGCTCGAGTTACCAGGGTTCGAGGCATGTGAAGCGAATCTGAGAAAATACATCGCGTCCCAGCGGAATGTCAAGACCCACAAGTACGATCTGGATGATCAATTAAAACGTAAGATTTACAAGTACTTTAAAACAACGATTGATATGTGGGGATACAACTACACCCTTTCGTAAAGCATGCCGTGTTCATTTCTCTTTTTTCTGTCATTGCTGACTGATCGTTGAACCATCGCGTACTTTATAAAACTCAGATTCTGAAGCAAGAAATTCTCACGTAATCTGCTGAGGTACGATAGACCGAAATTGCATTCGATGCTGCAATGTGCACAAAAAGGATATTTTCCTGCCTGAGAGAAGGTTGCATCCCAAGCTGACGAGTGATAGAGGGAAAAAAGACCCTGGCCCAATGGGAGCTTACGTTGATGGTGTTGGAAACAAGGAACAAGGATGCAATTATCTGGTGAGAGATCAAAGGTGGCTTTCCCAGCCCTACAACGAGGATGTTCCGGTGAATTTCCTCCCCTGGAATGAAACCTCATGTGGGTGAGGCTCATTCGAACATACGGCTCCCAGAAATATTTCGTAATAGTCGTAATGTATTTCTCGTACAACGCTTCATTCCCGAAATACGAAAAACATGGCTTGATATACAAGATAACCTTGTTTCGCCTACTGAATTCGACAAGGTCGGGGATGTTACTGATGTTTTCGTTGGTCGCCGTGTACAGTAAACAAACGTTCTGACTCAACCTTCTTGCAAGCTCGACGCTCTCCATGACCTTCTCAAACCCGTCTATCCCGCGTATCTGTTGATACTCTTTGGGGGCCAAGGTGTCCAACGAGACATAGAGTGTGTCAACATATCCCCTGATTTCATCAGCCTTCTCAGGGTACAGAAGGCCATTGGTTGAAAGGTGGACCCGTAACCCTAGATGTTTTGCTGCCTGAAGCATCTGAGGCAACTCCTTGTTCAGTAAAGGCTCGCCGCCAGTGAAATCAATGAGGTATACTCCGAGTTTCTTCAGATCGTTGATATTTTGTTCGGCATCCGAGAATCGCGCCTGACCAATGTCCTGCAAGTTAGGATTCCTCCAGATGTTGCAGTAACCACATCGGGAATTGCATCGGTAGGTCACAAAATACAGGCATGAGAACAGCGTCATAGCAGAGAATCACCTTTTTGTTCCTAACCGTTTTCTTTTATATATCCTATTCATTTAAACTCTTTGGCACTATCGAACAAGATGATAAGGACTGTTGCGATGCATCTGAAGGAAACGCAGGAGAAAACACTAAGTTCTCGACCAACATTGGTTCATGTCACTGGAATCCAAGCTAATGCTTCTGCGGATGAAAAAATAAAAGCGATTCAAAACGCGGCGACTGCGGCAACAGATTTTTCATGGCTCACGCAAGGCGATTCTGTGTTCATCAAACCAGCGATGAATTCTGGGAAGATGTATCCAGCGACGACCGATCCGCTCGCAATCATCGCGCTGATACGACTCCTGAAAGAGAAGGGAGCAAGGCGTATCGTGCTGGGAGATCTTGCAGGGATTAAGGATGTACGTTTCTACAAGGATTTCTTGCACGGCAGCACTCGGAGCATCATGGAACAGACTGGGATTGCGCAAGCAACCCTACAGGAAAGAGGAGAAGTGGTTTGCTTCGAGGAAGCTGGCTGGGACGGATTCTACCCAGAAACCCCCCTCAAAGGGACACATTGGAAGAATCCCTTGATGGTTCCTTCTCTTCTCAAAGACATGGACCACATTGTTCTTCTGCCTCGATGCGCGCGGCACCTGATGGCTGGTGCCACCCTTGGTATGAAGGCAACAGTCGGATACCTACGGACTGATACGAAAATGGAGCTCCATCGGGATGCAAACACGTTCCACGAAAAAATCGCGGAGGCAAACACAATCCCGTTGTTACTGAAAAAACAACGCCTCGTTCTGACGGTCGCGGACAAGGTGCTGAGCACCTTCGGTCCGAATGACGGCTATGCAACAGCACCGAATCCCGGACTCGTCATCGCCTCTGAGTCTCTTCTCGCACATGATATGGTGTCGCTTGGATGGCTGTTGGAAAACCGTTGTTGTACACCTCAAAAAGAGCTGATGGAATCAAACGATATCAGCAAGCGGTTCGCGAACGCTTCAAACAGAAACACGGTTTTCCTCCTCAGCAGACGACGCATCGCGTCCCTACGGTCTGAACCACTTAGAAAAATCGATCTAAAAACGATTTGGGACGACCCAGTCCTTAATCATACATTTTCACTTCATGATGGTATTCCTCAGGTGACCATCACACCAACCAACGGGTCAGTGCCTGATGAGCTTCATGCGAAACTCAAAAAGGCGGTTGCTCTCATATAAAAGAAAATCGTGATCTTTTTTTAATACCAAAACTATAAGTAATATTCCGTTCCTTTGTTCTTTAAACATGCATCAGTATAAAATTCTCCTTGATAGCGCGCGATGGGAATGCTCACCGAATCTCATCACGTGTTCCAGGCTCCATGACTATTTCGTGGCCAATGGCCATACCATCGTCCAGGAGCTAACAGACTCTGACTACATCATCATCAATTCCTGTGGGGTGACAGACCGAGGGAAAAACCGGACCCTAAACATCGTGAGAAAGTATATAGAACAAAAAAAGGATGACACTACCATCCTTCTGTTTGGCTGCCTTATAGATATCGAACCACAGGTGGTAAAAGATCTTAATGTCATCACTATCGGTCTAAAGGATTCCCAACGCCTTGACGCTCTCTTTTCACGGAGCAAGCTGTTCAGGGAAATTCAACCTTTCTGCGATGATACCCTGAGAACACAACTTGTGCGAGGAAAACACTCAACCGCTGTTACACCGACCACCGACCCGTTGAAGATAGCACTCCTCGATCTGCATCCGTTTCTATTCTCCTTCCCGCTCGTCATGTTCTTCCCGCAAGCAAGGAAAAGATTTCACCAGATAAGAAACCGATTTACCAATACCATGTATGTGGAGATCAGCAAGGGATGCACCGGGAGGTGTAACTACTGCCTTGTCAGGAAGGCAAAAGGGACGGTTCGATCTCGTGAGATCCCTGAAATCCTAAGTGATATTGAAAGATTGTACGATCCTTCAAAGGACCTGTACCTTGTCGCTGATGATTGCGGATGCTACGGCGTGGATAAAGGATCATCAATCATCGAGCTTCTTGACGCCATTTATGGGAGATTCCCTGATATCCGGTTGAAGCTCAACTACATTGATCCACGGTATCTTCTGAAGCATTCCGAGGATTTTCTAAGAATCTTTGGGAGCATGCATATCACCAGTACGATGATTCCACTTCAGAGCGGTTCGCAAAAAGTCTTGAAGCAGATGAACAGAGATTATGATGCAGCCGAGATTCTGAAGTTTATTAATAAAATCAGAACGGTATCACCTAGTACGTTCATCAGTTCTCATTTCATTGTCGGGCATCCTGGCGAGACCTGGAACGAGTATCGCAGGACGCTAGCTGCCGCACGTTTCTTCGATTACCCAGCGCCATTCTCGTATTCGAATAACAAAGGAACCGCCAGTGCAGCTATGAAAAATCAGGTCCCGCGATCTATTTGTTTTCTTCGGTATGCTTTCTTCATACTCTTTCTGAATGTGATTGTGTTGTTCAGGATTGCCGATGCTTCAAAGACACGAAGAATCAAGTAGCTCAGGTTCTCAGTGAAGAGATTTAGCTTCTGGTTAAGAGGGAAAAACTCCCATAGACTACAGGGAGCATATCATCCTTGGAGATGATATCATCATGCACCTGCTGCGAGAAAAATTTCGTGTTGTCGAAAGAACCCGAACCAAAGAGGAACTGATGGAAATCGCCGAACCACCATCGTGCTTTGACTCCCACCTGGTAAGCAAAAACAGGGTCGATGTCACCTTCCATCAACATGCGATACAGTAAGAACGGGAAATCAATCCCGGCATAAATGGAAAGCTCCAGAGAACCCCAGAACCGGGGGTTTATCTCAAGTAAATTTGGTATTCCATTGCGTTGATCGATGCGAAACTCCACCATCGCGACACCGGTCCATGAGAGGCGCTGCAAAAAATCAAGAGCCTGGTGCATGAGACTGTCGTCTCTTACTGTCTCGCGAAGCGTGCTGATACCCCCGTACGGACAGTAGGTTCTCATACGACGCTGCATGATTGCAGCTCGTGGCTGGGAACGACCATTGAAGAGCGCATAAACCCCGATTTCTCCACCATTCGGGATATAATCTTGTACGATACAAGGTCCATGCACCTTAGTCATTTTATGTAAGCATCTTCGTAATTCGGAGGCTGAACCGCAGATCGTGATGCCCATGCCATGTCTACGTAACGATTTCACGATGACTGGGTAGGTGACATCCCCACCCTGGACCTCATCCGTTCCATAGGTCTTTGGAACAGGGATTCCAAGCTCTCGTGCTTTTTTCAAGGTTTTTTCTTTCTGATACGCGATCTCGAACACCTCCGAACATGGTGTTGGTATCTTGGTATATAAGGAGAGTTTCTGTTGATGTCGAGCAAGTAAATAAGCGGTAGATGTGTGTGACACAAATACACAATCATACGAATTATTCTGAAGGATTTTGACAAGAGAATCGAGGTACCTCGCAGAATGTTTCTGGGGATTTGGAAGGAGAAAGTTGCGACGACTGTACTTTGACAGTGGTCCCATTGGGAAAAAACGTTCACTAGCAGTCGTGACATGAAATCCCCTTCGTCCTAATGAACGAATGATCGCTAGGGACGGTCGAAGGTGTGCATCAAGCACGAGGACATGAGCCATATGGACTCCATCAGGGTAATGGTCTCTTCATTCTTAAATTGTACATGCAAAATACTACAAGGAGCGGAATGATAGAGAGATTCAAAAAAAAGTGTAGGTTGATTATCATTGAAAAAAATCTGCAACAACACCAGAGATATATTTAAATTCGGAAGCAACATCTGGAATGGCCAGCAACAGGTGAACCGCAGGTATGATCTAGTGGTTATTAACCAAGAAATAACTCTTAAAAAAGCGACGAGGATCTCAACGGTATTTTCGACTGATGTACTCGATCCCTTCTTCTGTGTAAAAAACAATTCATCAAATATACTTGAAATATCTATTTAAGAAAAAATCACCGGCAGTCCTTCGAATAAGCCGATTGAAATCTAAATGTTCATCTTGAATGCTTCTTCTCAAACAATTGGAGAATGAATAATATTGTTTTACTATGGTGTTTCTTCCACGAAAAAGTTGTTCGACAGTAAGATTTTTTGGTTGAAACACAACCTCTCTTAAATTATATTTCTCCCAATCCTTGGTAAGAATCCTTCCTTCTTTTTCCAATTCATGAAATAATTTTGTTCCAGGAAAAGGAGTTAAGATTGCAAACGCTGCTCTGTCTAACTCCCATTCATCAATCGCTTTCAGGGTAGTTTCAAAAATATCAGGTGTATCTGCATCAAAACCAAATATGAACAACCCAATGATCCTCATCTCATACTCACTAATTTTCTTGACTCCAGATGAATAATCCTGGACCTTGTTTGATGATTTGCCGATATGGTGTAAAGACTCCTGGTTTATTGATTCAAATCCAATAAGCCATGTCTCACAGCCAGCTTTTTTCGCGAGGGATAAAAGTTCATCATCACACTGTAAAATGTTGATATTGCCGTAACAACTAAATTTTTTGTTTAATCCTATCATCTCTTGGAATAGCTGTTTAGTGAAGTGTGCATCGATGGTCATTGAACTGTCGGCAAACATGAATCTTTCTGTTTCAAGAGATTTTATTTCACTTATTACCTGTTCAACTGGCCTTGCTCGAAAACGTGATCCTTCCACATTATTTATGGCACAGAATCTGCATTGATTGGGGCATCCTCTCGACGCTTGTACCACACCAATATAGGGAAAATTCCCTGACGGTCTCCTCGGAGAAGGAATCATCTTGGGATCCACCAGAGGCGCCCGATAAAAAGGTTTCAGTTCTCTATTTTCAAAATCCCTGAGAAGTTTGGGCCAGCTTATTTCTGCTTCACCTATCACCACCGCATCAGCATGTTGTAAAGCCTCCTCCGGAATAGCAGAAGGATGGTAGCCACCAAGCACTACCGTTATCCCCTTTTTTCGAAATTCATCTGCGATTGAATATGCATGCACAGCATTTGGGGTGAGGGTGGAAATTCCAACAAGAGAACCTTTCCAATTGAGATCGACGCTCTGATATCTTTCATCAACATAGTCAACCTTATAGGTATTTGGTGTTATCGAAATCAATTGCTCAAGTGTAATAGAGGGATAAAAAGAGGTATATACAAATTTATTAAACAGACTTGAGCGAGTTCTCGAATGAGCCTGTATCAGTAATATCTGTGTTATTTCTTCCATTCCTATAGACTTCCAATCTGATAATGCATAACAACGATATCTATTTAAAATAAGATTCAACCTTTGAATCCTATCCTATCATCAAAAATATCCATGGTAGTATCCTACTACTCTTTTCATGATGGGGCTCGCATCATAAAACACAGAAAACTATTAAAACCAAGTCTTGCTTTTTCTCCCGGAAACGCGGGTATGATCTAGTGGTTATGATTTCAGCTTCCCAAGCTGGACACACGGGTTCGAATCCCGTTACCCGCATCCAAAACAAGAGTATTGGTCTTACTTATCGCTTGTATGAAGGTAAAATACTCCTGGAGTTTTAGCTCAAGGAACTTGGAAATAACTAGTCCATTGTCTCTCGCTTTTTGTAATAAACCAGCATCAATCAGTAGATTCAAATGTCTCTTCGTCATACGTATGCATACGTATTCCAAAGCATAAATAGCTTCTCATAACCCTCATTCTTAGATTCTAAAGATAGCATATCCCAGTCTTAATTTAATTGACTCCAGAACCCTAACTTAGTTGCTCACACATCTGATAACGATATTCCTAAACATTTATCATACTCTTTTGGATAACAAATCTGGGGAGGATTGTATGAGAAGAAGAAATCCCTCAGACATAACTGTCAACGAAGAAACTATTTCTGTCGATAAAAATGGTCATGCATCGTATATTGATTTCAGTAATGAACAGGCGGATATAATCATCCTAGCATACCAACCAGGCATAGGGAAAACATATAACATACTTGAATACATGAAGAGTAATCCAAGTAGTTTCTATTTTACTGATAGACACAAAGTAATACAAGATAATACCCGAAAGTGGGATGAACAAAATATTGAATACGCCCATTGGGAAGGGTTCGGAAGAAAATGTAAAAATTCAAGGTTAAAGAATATTGTTGATGAGTATGGTTTAATTCCATCAATAGCATGTTCCCATTGTAGTAGAAGAAGATGTAGTTATAGAGGTCAATTTACTCGAAGAGAAAGAGTATTCGCTCCATTTGAATATCTTCCAATTAATCATGTGATGAGTGATTTACCAGATATTATTTTTTTAGATGAAAACAAAGTGAAAGTTGATACCGCTTCTTTTAATCAAAACCAAACAGTTGAATGGTTAGAGACAATATCTCATTATTCTGATGTGCCAAATAACTGTATTCAATCTATGAGGGAAGGTAATCATGCATTTTTCACTAATGAAATATTTAGAGAATTATCAACATATCATCGAGAAGCACAAGACACAGCATTTGAAGGGAATCATCTAGACGATGTCAGGATAATAGGAAGAATAAATCCATACTCTCTAAAAATGTACTTTAAATTTGCAGAAACATATCATGACTTTCAACGAGGCGGATATTACATTCCTTTCTGGTATCATGCATTTGAAGTAGTGAATAGTAACAAAAAGGTGGTATTCCTAGATGCTTCATTCAATAAAGATTGGTTCAAATACATGCTAGAATGTTTTAATGGAGAAGTTGGATTTGACCGAGTTATTTCTGTACAGATTTACACAACTAATGAAATCAATCATAACACAATCGTATATAACATGCGACATAACGCTGAAAGAGCGAGTTGGATGCCAAGGGAGTCAATAAGGCGTTATATCATGACTTGGTTTCCACAGCATTTGAAAAAGATAAAGGAGATATATGGTGAGGAAAACGTTGGATTGATAACTTTTAAAGAGGTTGTTGAATTAAAGAATAAAAAATATTTTGAGTTATTTGATACTCCTTTTCTCGGTAATCTTCGGAGTAGTAATGCCTTCGAGGACAAACGAGTCTTAGTTGTTTTAGGAACATATTTTGGTATGCAGAATCAGTTATTTGAAAATCTGGAGAAAATATTTGATGTCCATAACCGAGAACAGATTGTTGAAGAGGAAGAAACAAGACAGAGTTTTGTTAGAGCAGGATTTAGTGATTTTTTAAGACCGCTCCATCCGGATAGTTTGTATAATACGGTTCTACGACCAAAACGACGAAGAAGATTTACAGATAGTCAACCTTTGGAATATATGGGTGATGGAGATCCTAGTAATTATGACAATCTGGTTATGCCAGTTGATTGGCTTCAAAGTGGTATCTGGGATAGCGAAATGTACCAAGCATTTCATCGAAATAGAGGATTGCAGAATAACAGAGTCATCTTTGGTTATTGTTGGTTTCCTGCTGAAATATTGAAAGAATTCCATATCGAATCAGTAAATCGAGATGTTGAATCCGAACAAGCATTTTGGGATAAATTAGAGAACCAGGAGATTGAAAGAAATCTTATGAATTCCCTTGTAACAGAAATTAGCTTGTCAGAAAGACCACTTAAAATGAAAACACATCTGTCTGAAAAATATAGGATGTTTGGAGGGGAAAACAGAGATAGAATTGAGCAGTTTATCAATAAATATCTGGAGATAAAAGAAAGAATAAGGCCACCAAGAAAATGAGTAAAAGTGATAGATTTTCTCCTTAAAAAGTAATAGAAAATGAGAAATGAATATTTCTTAAGGAGGGAATATTCATAAAACCTATAATATATATTATAATCTGAGATGGATGATGTGCTAAAGAAGGGAGATTACGTAAGAGTAAACGAGAAAATTCTAGTTGACGACCAATATGACCCGCCTAGAACTGATTTTAAAGACAGATATGGAATAATCGAAAAAGAAGATAAAAACTATCCTTCAGTTCAATTCTACAGATACGGAGAAAAAGATCCATCACTACCTATGAAAATCCCTACTGTTTGTCTAGAGAAGATAACAGAAGAAGAGTTCTGGTTAAATCGGATATAAATATCGTTATATTCCGTTATGGGACTCGTATTCGTTAGAATTCCATAAAAATCCTCTTCTCCCCCAGACAAAGATATACATAAATATATATGCGTTATAAACATATCAATATGAGAAATAGGCATCTTTCTCTATAATCTTTTATTAAAGTCGTTTCTTTCGGTTTGATTCAATTTTGTGGTGAGGATGTCATCTAGCTCTTTTTTAATATTAGGTTCTTTGTAAAAGTCCTGGATTATTCGATATGCTTGGATTATATGTTCTTGGATGTTTTTTCCTCTTTTAATCCTTTTGAGCTTTGTCCAAGAATATCCTTCATCAAAGAAAACCTCTAATGACTTGTTGAAGTAATGAACTAATTTGTTTTGATATTCATTTTTAATAAATTTCTTCTCTACATCTTTCGCTAACAATTCTTTTGCCATTTCTAAACAACTGAGAGTTTTCCAAGTGAATGTTTCTGGATGATATGCACCAATTAAAAAATTTATTCTTACATCTTCGACCATATTTACTATATTGAGAAAATTTGCATTCGCTATAGCAATCATCTTATTATCCGAATCAAATGCAATTCCAATAGCGATAAAAGAGAGTCCAAGAGTAATTGGTATCGCCATTGGTGAAACAATATCAAGTGTAAATTTTCCTGTCCAATAGATTGCGAATATCACAGCTCCAAAACTTATAAAAATGATAATTGCACCAACATCTTCAAATCTTTTTCCCCATGATGAATAATATTTTTCTGTTCGATGAGGTTTTTTTCTAATAAACCATTCATCTCCAATTTTTTTAGGATCATCTTTTTTACCAGTCATAATGTCCGTAAGAAATATTTGAGCTTTCTTGAATCTGCTCTGTCGTCCAAAAATAAATAAGATGATAATAACTTCAGAAGCTATTGATGGAATAAAAATTAACCATTTTTCGAAGAGATTAAGACTATACGAACCAATTCCCATAGTAACAATGATTGCTAGTGCCCCAAATACAATCGCATAACCAGTATTAATTGTATGACAGAAATATTGAATCCAATCCGAAACACTTACA
>Ga0315279_10007321_pt1 | contig 13681 bp, 12 predicted proteins | sample YL17G06_20_MG_FD_203694 | JGI IMG/M metagenome (GOLD analysis project Ga0315279, IMG submission 203694) | Sediment microbial communities from Yellowstone Lake, YNP, Wyoming, USA - YL17G06_20 | ecosystem: Environmental > Aquatic > Freshwater > Lake > Sediment | place: USA: Wyoming | collected... | reverse complement strand
CAAAACTTTGCTTTTGGCGGGTACCGAATGTGTAGAGATGGTTGCGGCCATGGCTAAGCATAATCCGTTTGGCGAGAGAGCGGGGATGAAGAAGGCGGCTGAGCAGGAGCCTCAGAGGGAGATTCTGCGGGTTTCCAAGGTCCTTGAACAAGTCGGGTTTAATGTTCAGCTGCTTGGAAGCGGGAACCATGTATTCCAGAAACTTCAAGCACTCAACGCCGATGAGCTGGAAAGGGTTAGGGAGGCCTTCGTCAAAGCCGACCATCCACGCTTCTCAAAGTTTTTCAGCTCAGGCCTTCCATTCGGGCATACGGGAGATTACGAGAAAAAGGTGAATACTGCAACCTTGGAGCAGCTTGCAGGACTCATCAAGATCTGCGGTTTCCTGATGCAGACGAAAGCTTACCTTTTCTGGGAACGGCCCGCTTGAACTCATAGACCATTACGATCGTTTCTGTGGGTCACCCGCTGTTTATCCCGGTCCAGGCATGCTCTTATGAGCTCAGCGCGTGCGCTCTTTGCCCATTCATTTTGGCGCGTGTATGCAGCATTGGTGAGGAAATTCTTACTCGAAGCGGAGTCAAGGTCGGTGCTAGAAAGTCCGAAAACATGGAACTTCGTCCTTTTCCAAAACACAACTAGCGCACTTCTAGTAAGGTACCTTTCGTTTCGCAAGATAGTGTGTCATGTTGCACACCTAGAGCGCGCTCCCAATTTGGAAAGGATTCGTACTCAACGCTTACGTTAGAGGTTGCATAGAAATCACTGGCTCTTGAGACAGCAAAGTGCGTAAAAGGTCCAATCGAGGTATTTTGAGGACATCAGAGAAGGCGTCGTCAATGATTTTTCGTGTTTCATCATTGATAATTTGTGGAAAAGGCAGTAGATTTCGGTCACTGACTTCAAGCCACAAATGGTCTAACATCTCCAATTGACCCTTGGTAAGAGAATTCAAGTCTAGAACCTCTACTTCCTCATACCAAACCTTTGGAAATTTCACCCAAGGGCCTCTTGTTTCCTGACGCTGCATGAGCATGCTGAAAAGCCCAATAGTTGAATTGAACCACAATGCCAAACGGTGTTCCATGGCAAACCGTTCTTCATCAACCTCAGAAATCCATCTTGTTGGCCACCACACATTTGAAAGTGCAGGTCTCGGTAGAACGACTGCGGCCACATGATTTGTGCTTAACCAAAGCTCCTTGGGCAGCATCAGAGTCCCAGCTCTGCTCCAAAGTAAGTTTGCGTCTCGAAGATGTCTTCGCGGAAGAGCCTCTGTTAACGGATTCAAATATTGGTTTGGCTGCGCCGCAAGTCTCTGCACACTCTCTGCTTCGTGCCCCCAGAAAGCAGCGTAAACAGTCGGAGTGTTGGTGAGACAGAAACCATCGTAAATGTCTCGACCGTCCGGGCCAAGCGTCGCAACATCGGCAAGTCTTGTTGTTCTTATAGTTCCTACCTGCCCAGTACCAGGCAAAAAGATGCGGCCTTGAGACAGATAATATGCCATACGACACAGGTCTGTCTGCGCAAATGATAGGGGCAGCGTCCACGAGACATTCGTATTCGTGCTAAGTGAAAGTTGAGATATCTCACCAAATTTCCTACCATTCGCCCGAATCTCACATGTGCCCGCTGTACTATCTAAATCGGCTGGTTGTTTGCGTCTAACTTCCTCTGCGATAGCTAGAGCCTCGACGCTTGTTCGAGGCTGATACCAAAGGTTAATGAACTTGGTTGAAAGCGACTTCTTAGAAAGACCTTTCCTCAACACCAGAAGAGTTTCGCTCAAGTCTGTCGATTCGGAGAAATTCCAGCTATCGGGGTCATGGCTACATATCGCATACTGCAGGTGATATCGTTCAGAGAATATCGTTCGTGTAGGCGTCCAGCTACTACCTGCAAGAACTGCTTTAGGAAGAACAAGAGCCAACGTGCCATTCTTTGTCATCATTCGGTCGGCGATTGCCACAAACACTGACCCGAGACCCGCAGTGATGTTTGCTTCTAGCTCTTTGCATTTCACTATGTCCTGCAATCTTGCCTGGAGTCCTCCGCGCTCTGCTTCTGGGATTGCACCGAAGAGTAGATTGCCATAAACGCTCCTGGTGAACGGGGGATTCATCGTGCAAATGTCTAGTGCCGGGAGAGAAGCGCCAACTTTTTTCCTTGTTGTTGCTTCTTCGGGCCCAATTGAAGCGCCTATAAGGGTTCTTTGAACATGTAATTTTCGGCTTTGCGCAAATTCAATGCTTCCAAGTTTCTGCGATGGGCCACCCAATGGAAGAGCATAGAGGTGCATTGCTTTGACTGCAATTTTTGGGTTGTGCATTGCAATCGCTGCAGCGGCCAAATGTATTGCAGAAGAAAGCACATCAAAACCCCAAAGGCTATTCTCAATCAAGTTTCTATGGATTTCATCAGGTTGTGCAGAAATCCCATGCGATATGGCTTCTCTGATATGTCTATCTTCGATTGCTGCCATTCCAGCCTTAAGCAACGTACCTGTGCCACAAGCCAGGTCTGCAATATGGAGTCGCCCAACTGAACTAGGGTCAGCCCAATCAATTGGCCAGTCATACCCATCTATGGTAAGTTTAAGCAACAACGTAGCCGCTGGAATTTTTGTGTAAAAAGCCCCATAGAATTTGGCGTCAGCCAAGAGCTTGTGAAATATGCGGCCCATGAGGTCATGCCTCAGAGCTGCCCTGTTTCCAGAAATCCTAATTGCCGAGTCAGCTAATCTCCTTAGAGCCATGTCAGTCTCGGGTGAAGCTGGAAGGGTCAGCAAGATTTCTCTCGCGACCTTAAAGATTGGCGCAAAATCAATTTCATTCTCAATATATTTCCATTGATTATTAAATTCGCCAACCAAATCTGACGCTTCGACAGTCTCACGCAAAGTCTTCACTTTGGCTCTCTGAGAAATAAGCTCCTGAAATAGCATCGCATTTACAAGCGTCAAAGAGGCGACCCGATATATTCGCAGGTCAGTACTTGACATCGTCCGTCTCCCTGTCATGAGGCAATACAAGTATTCCTCTCAGGCGCTGTGCAACACCTGGAAAATGTGCAAGTGCTTGCGATGCCGTTTCTATGCCATTTCTCAACTCTTCCACAGCGACATTTACAACGTCTTCGCGTACCAGTGATTCGTATGCTCTCCGCAGTACTGCAGAAAGCCCTTCTGCATTTGACTCTACCCAGTCACCGCTTCCAGCTTCTATGAAAACCCTGATTCTCAATCTAGCGCTCTGCAATTTTTGCTCCAGTGCTGCCCAATCGGCATTTCGCAGTTCAGGAGGATACAATATTCCTATGACGATTGCAGCAATTCCCTCTTCCAAGCGCTTGATGCAGTCTCGTTCAAGGGTATCGCGAACGTTTGGTCTTTCCTCAATCCGTCCCTCCAAAACCACTCGTACGCCCCAATAATCACCGACTGTGATATCAGGCAAGCGTCGACCTTTTTCGTGCGCAAGGATTGACTCGGGCACTGAGAGCATTCCGCTGCGCGAGAGAAGCTCTGCCAGCTTGACGTTTAGAACTTCTTCTCTAAAACCCTCTTGGACTCCATCGGACCTTCTCGACATATTAGCAAGTTATTCACCGAAGCTCCCTAATTATTTTTTGCCAGATGCGCGCAGCTTCTTGCGGACACGAATTCCTGTTTTTTCGAACGAAACGAGCAATGGGTAACCTATCAACATTGCCGCAATGGATTCTCCAAGCGCTATTGTTGCGACACTGATCAGATAAGGTACATTATAGAACAGCGAGACATATACGCTGACGCCAAACGCATTCACCCCAATAGGATAGACGCATGCCACGGCTTTCCTGCTGAAGCTGAATTTCCACGACAAAAGTGCAGCAAGAAGCGTCAATGCTGGCCCAAAAATCATGTCTGGCAAGCCAACAGGACTGAACCAGTTAGCAAGAACGCATCCTACTGTCAGACCGGCTACAGCAGGAAAGCCCATAAGAAAGGGCAAAGGTGCGAGTGCCTCGCTTATTCTAACCTGAATCCACGAATAGCCAAGCGATCCCAACATAACAGTCAGTAATGCGTAGCTCGCCGCCATCAGACTGGCTACCGCAAGCTTCAAGCTTGGTTTATCCAAATCCATCTCTGCTATCTCTTCCCCAATATTGTGAGTCCTTCACACGGACCAATGAGCCAAGAAAGATAAGTGTAGACTAGACAATTAAACTTGAGGTGGAGGTATTTATATTGGACTCGTCGAAGGTAATCTGTGAATCTGGAGGATTTTGCCGAGTCATTGAGGTGGCAATGGATCGAAAAACCCTCTTGACACCCGCATACTTTCCTGCAGTCTCAAGTTACGGCGTCAAGTACTCCTTCCAAACCCTAGTCCGCCTTCTAATCGCTTATTCCTATCCGCGAATTCTCATCTCAGCCTACGATTTTCATTTGGCGGACAATATGGTAAAGAAAGCACTGTCAGAAGAAATTCGCTCATATTTTGAGAAAGGTTGCTTTGTTTTTGCGGATAGTGGCATCTACGAAAGCTACTGGAAAGCTAATGCTAGCTGGTCTTTTGAACTCTATAAAACTGCAGTACGTGAGATGGATTTCGATTTCTATAGTAGTTTTGATGTCTTGCCAACAACAAAGGACGTTGGAGGATTCGCAAAGGAAACTGCAGACAGAATATTGGCCTCTAGGAGACTCTCCGACAAACCTGGATTCATGCCGATTCTGCATGGAATACGCCCAGACCTGCTTGTCTCATTAACGAGTAGTTTCGTACGGGAACACCCTTCTTTATCTACTTTCATTGCAATTCCTGAAAGAGACTGTGGCGACAGTCTTGTCGAAAAGGCCCAAACAATAATCAAAATTCGTAAGATTCTGGACGGTGACGATGATTCCAATCATCACAGAATCTTGCACATACTTGGGTGCGGCAACCCCATCTCATTGCTCCTGTACTCGTATTGTGGCGCGAGCACATTTGATAGCTTGGACTGGGTCAAGCAGGCAATCGATCCGCAACGTCTGACGATAAATGATTTTTCTCATCTGGAATTGACAGGTTGTCAATGCCCAGTTTGTGCAAGTACAAAAAGAGACTATACAGAAAAGGTATTGTTGCACAATCTCCTCTTTTATCAAAACCATATGCTACAAATCCAGACGCTAATCCGAAACAATGAAATTCGGCAGTTTCTCAGCAAGCACGTGGGACAGAACATTCTTGACAAAATCGCTCTTTCGGAAGACCAGCTTTAACCCCGCTCGCTCTGGACTTTAGTTAACTCTATTGACTTCGTTTTTTCCTCGAGTCCCATGATCTTGACGTACTGAAGAAAGGCGTAGTTTGATATGTCAGCAAGTTCGTTGCTGATTTCTTCAAACAAGTTTAGCGACTCGAATTTACTTCCGCCAATTTCTTCACCCATCTCTAATCTCTCATAACATTTCTTGAAGAATACTTCAAGATATTTCGTCTTTTCATCGTCCATATATTCTTCCTCCTGCAAAACAATGAGCAAGATTTTATTAGATAAGCCCTAGTATTTAATGCCCCTAGGGATCTGAGTCTTGAGGGATTTTTGAAAGTGCAGATAAGCAACAATGCAACGCTCACTCAGGTAGTGGAGGAATACTCAAAACTAGCCGATGCTTTTCGATTCAGAAAAAGATGGAATGAAATGTCGGAAGAAGAACTCTGGGGAGAGCTCTGCCTATGCATCCTCTCGAGCAATGTACCATACGAATTGGCGCTATCTGCTTTTGAGCATCTCCGCTCCGATCAGTTTTTGAAAACAGAAAGGATCATTGAATGCCCAGACGCAGCTCAGAGTATTGCCATTGAGCTCTCAAGACAAATATACTCGCCAAAAAGAAAAGACGGTTCCTTCAGAAAATACCGCTTTCCGAATATCAGGGCCACAAACATTGTGAAGGCTGCCAAGACTCTGTACGAGGAAGGACCGGCGCTCTCATGGATCCTGATGAATTGTACCTCTGAACATGAGACGCGCGATCTGCTGGTTGAGAACATCCATGGAATCGGATTGAAGGAAGCTTCACATTTTCTCCGCGACATTGGTTACTCAAATTCTTTGGCAATAATAGATTCGCATGTTATTGCTTTCTTGGTCGAGCTTGGGGCAATACCCGCGAATAAAGCCAATGTAGTAACCCCTAGCCTTTACACGAGACTAGAAAGAGTCCTCCAGAATTTGTGCGCTGATCTAGGCGTAAACCTATCTATCTTTGACATGGCCATATGGCAATACATGAGAGGGAAATCGGAATGAAGATCGTTGTGTTGGCTTCTGGCGGAGTGGACTCTTCTCTGATGATGTTTCTGTTAAAAAAAGAGGGACACGAGATATTGCCACTTTTCATAGATTACGGTCAATTGGCTCGAGAGAAGGAATGGATATCCTGTCAGAATCTATGTCATTTTCTCGGACTGGAACCCTTCCGAATGGATATTTCTGGATTTGGAAAAAGCATTCCGAGCGGAATTACAGACAGCGAACAGGACATAGAAAAGAATGCCTTTCTTCCGACTCGCAATCTCCTCTTCTTAACCCTTGGAGCAGCCTACGGGCATGTCAAGTCTACGAATGTGATCGCCATTGGAATTCTTTCAAATCCAATCTTCCCCGATCAAACAACCGACTGTGTCCGAGCTGCGCAAAACAGTATTAGCACAGCTCTTGGAACTAATACTATAATCATGGCACCTTTGATATCCCTCGACAAGCGAGATACATTAAAACTGGCCTGTAAGTACGAACTCCCATTGAATCTGACAAGCTCCTGTCACTCAAGCAGCAAAGAACCATGTGGTCGCTGTATCTCATGCAAGGAGCGTTTGGCTGCAGAGGCCTATCTTTCAAATGAAAAATCCTAAATGGCCATCCATAGATTCAGAAACTTATAACAACCAGATACAATCAAACATAACTAGGAGGCAATCGTAGTGGGAGGCGGCAGCTCTTATTCTGGTCCTTCAACCCGAACCACAGATGAAGCCGAAAGAATATTCAAATCCACAGTCGACGAAGCCAAACAAGCTTCATACCAAGCCGATGTAAACTCCTATTTCCAAGACCTTCTGTCCGATTTCAACAACCGAAAGGTCGACGAAATCAATACCCATCTTCAAACAATCAAGGATGCTCTCACCAAAGAGAATATTGGTTCAATCAATCTAGTCTACGGAGGATCCATAAAGAAACACACATACATAGACGGGTTGAGTGATGTTGATGTACTGGCCACAATTGACAATACAGCTCTGGCTAACGCATCTCCCCGCCAAGTTCTTGAATACTTCGCCGAGAAGCTTCGAGAACGACTCCGAAACACGGAGATAAAAATAGGGAATCTAGCAGTAACCGTGAAGTTTTCTGATGGACATGAGATCCAAGTCTTGCCTGCAGTCTCCACTGCAACGGGTGTTCGCATTTCGAGTTCAAATGGAACCGATTGGAGCGGCGCAATTAGACCTGACAAATTCGCGAACAAACTGACAAGCGTCAATCAGTCAAACTCCGGCAAGGTGGTTCCTGTAATAAAGCTCTACAAGGCGGTTAATTCAGGGTTGCCAGAAGATGCACAGCTGTCTGGTTATCATATTGAGTCACTAGCCATAAACGCGTTCAGTAACTATCAAGGCTCTTTGAGTCACAAAGACATGCTGTTGCACTTTGTGGAATATTCATCCAAAACCGTTCTGAGTCCCATAAAAGACAGCACAGGTCAATCGGTTCACGTTGATGATTATTTGGGTGATCCCGCCAGTAGCAAGAGAATACGTGTAAGCACTATTCTTCAAAACACTGCCGCTCAAATGAAGACAGCGGATTCCGAAGCATCTTTAGAAAGGTGGAGAAAACTGGTTGAAGAATAATGCTAACAAGATCAGCGGGAGACGTGTTCATTTAGCTGGGAGCGCAGATCCAGATGTTGAACCTCAGAGGCTCAAGTATTTTCACAGACTAGTCAAAAATGTGGCGAAACGCACGCTAGCTGAAGGCGGAGGATTAGTAGTCACCGTCGGATCTGAGCCGATCCATCAGACTGAACACGATTTACCTTTGATTTTTGATTGGACATTATTGGAAGCTCTAGATGAAAGCCTGAAGACGAAACTACCCGACTGGCCAGAATCCCAGGGTGCGCCGATAATTGCAGTTGGCCTACCGCGATGGCAAGACAAGATGCCTAAGAATAGAAAACCTCTATGGGAAAGATTAGTCTCCACAGAAAATGTCGAGTTGGTTCAGATCAGGTCTGAGTTGAGCGTAGGTGGAGTCCTTAGGGAGAGGCAAGCTAAATTTGGAGACATTCTAGTTGCTGCAGGCGGAGGGCCAGGCGTTGAGCATTTGGCACAGTTGTACATGTTGACTTGCCGACCGGTCATTCCCTTGGACATAAAACTCAAAACAAAGGCCAGCGCTGCCGAAGGACTGGCAACTAGGGCTATCGAGAGCCCAGAGAAATTTTTTGACTATAAGCCGGCTCATCACGCTGCCGCAGCATTCTCGGCCCTATCATTCAAGGATCCGCTACCAAAGGTTGAGGAGTTCGAGAAGAAGTTCTTCGATTTCCTTTTTCACCTGCGGAGACCAAGAGCCTTCTTTGCACGACTTCTCAACAGGAAACGACCAGAGTTCGGTGAAGTTGAAAGATTCTTCAGAGACGTGGTAGATCATGTCGTCCAAGACGCGGGCTATGAACGATTTGAGATGGGAAAAGAAGCATCCAGAGAGCCTTTTCTCAATGTTGAAGTATTTCAAGCAATCTATAGCAGTTCCCTAGCTATCGTAGACTTAACGGGATTGCGTCAGGACTGCCTTACTGAACTAGGCTACGCGTTGGGGCTCGGAAAGAAAGTGATCATAACTGCGCAAGAAGGAACTTGTCTCCCATTTGACTCAGCTGCACTTCCATGTCATTTCTGGTCACACGAACAGGTGGATACTCAACGCTTAACCTGTCTTCAGGAATTCATGAAGAAAAATATCAATAGAAAACCAATCGTTGAATCAATGTGAAATGCGCGCTGCATTTCGTTTTTTGCTTAGCGCACGCTATCCCTTGAGTAGAGAACGGAAGTTTTCTATTCTCTACGAGTGCTTGCGCTAACTTTTCAATTCCGTTTCAAACCTTTCAGGATTCCAGATCTCTTCGCAAATCAGGCTGTAGAGTTGTTGTCGTTCGTCCAAATCTTTCTTCTTGAATTGGGCATGGGACTTGAACGGCAATTTGCTTTGGCTGATATAGTTCATGAAGCTGGGGTTCATTTCGTAGCACCTAGGATGAAGCGACTTTGCGAGAAGGTTTTGGCCGAAATATGCGTCAAGTTTATCTTCGTATTTCCTGCCACCAAAGCTCTGATTGAAGCTCTTAGGGACGAGAAGCAGACCTCCGATTCCGTTTCGATATTCGCTGAAATCATACTCGTTAGTGAATTCGTCTTTGTGATAATCCCAATTGTCAGCCCAGATGTGCTCTATTTGGAAAGGCTTTGCTACGTCGCTTGCGATGTATTGTTCATAGCTTGACTGTACTCCACTCTGTTTTTCGATGTGACAGGTAATTCTGGCCAATAGATGGTGTACATACCTCTGGTTTGGCTGAGTTAGTCCAAAGCCTGGATTGGATTTGAAAGTCTCTTCCATTTCATCGGTTTTTTTCTTGAGGGTAGCAACCAGTTCTTCGACAGTCTTGTCCCTGACATCACGCAGCAAATTGAACATTGAGGACACTATTGACGAGTATCCAAGAGTACGTTGGTTCCAAATTCTGCGAGCAATGAATATGTCAATAAACCCAGCGACCAGTCTGATCTTTTTGAACAGTGTCTCTTGACTGTCTCCGATTTGGAGAGGCGCAAGCAGCAACGGTTCTTGCAGAGTGAAGTTGTTACTTGCATTGTAGTAGACGGCTTCCAATTCTTCTGTTTGCATCAGAGAGGCAAGGCGTATTCTCATGTACTGGTCCGAGAAAAACTTGAACTTCTTTTCTAGAAACTCTTGGAAGTCCTCGTCTTTTGTGAGACCAATTTTGCCTCTTTCGTCTCGCACCCATCTGTGAAAGCCTCCTGACCTCTCTCCACCGATTTTGTCCCAATCTTGAGGTAGTGCTCCTTTCTTATGTTCTTTGATCGAATCAGCGTATTTTGCTCTGAGCCAAGTCTTGAAGAAATCGGACCCATCTTCATTCTGGATTTTCATCAGTTCTGACAACTGATTACGCCACAGATTGTTGAGGAGGGTCTTTTGCTCATTGTCATTTATGTTCGATAGCAGGAACCCCTTCAGCATGCCGGTAGGACTCAGTTTCTTGCCCCTGTCGTTCATTGTTTCAAAGATAGTGTAAGCATCATCATCATTGTATGCTGTTATCTCAACCAGGTCAACATTCTGGATTAACCAGTCAATGAAGTATGGAAGAGCCTTGTCTTTCAAAGCATCGGGGAAGTTCGTTTGAATATCGTCATAACGCGCGACAAGATTCTTTACCGAGTCATCTTGATTCGTTGCATCAAATTGCTGATTGCTAAACAAAGCTTCCATACATTTCTTGCGATCGTCAATATCAAGGTTGAACGACTTCTTTCCAAATAGCTCCGAAAATATAAGGGAGTGAACAGCGACTTTTTCTTCGTCTGGACGGTCTTTCTGAAGGTTGTTCAAGTAAATTAGTAGCAGAGTCAGAGTTGTCAGACGTTGCTGCCCGTCGATCAAGAAGCTGTTGCCCCCTTTTCTGCAGATTACGATGTCGCCTAGAAAATAGTGGCTGTAATTTTGCACATCTTCTCGCGCATGGCCCTCATCGTAATGCAAATAGAATTTCGATTCGAGGTCTTCGAGGAGATCCACGATATGATTCGTTTCCCATTCATACTCGCGCTGATAATAGTCGACTGTGTACTTGGTGTCTTTCAAAATCGCGTTGACGTTTTTTTCTTTGCCATGGATACTTATGGGCGGCGCAGACATGAATTTTCACTCCATATGCTCGTATCTCTCATGGTAAGTCAGAGTATTTAAGAAATTACACAGTTCAATCCTGTCTTTGTGTGAATTGAGCCTTCTTTTTTCTACTCTACAGATCAAAAGAATTTGACAAACTCTAGCGCGCTAAGTCGTTTGTAACAATCGATGTTGCTTTCAACGTTGCTTCAAGAGGTTTCAAAATTCAAATTGTAACAAAAAAGTTGGTCAAAAACTCTCGGCGCGCGCGCCAATTGGGACTAGATAGAGGCCCTACTGAAACACAGTTAGTGTCCATCGGTTTTTCATCATTAGCTATTTGCCGCTGGATAGGCACAACCTAAGTTGCCAGATGACACTGGATTGTCAGTCCTTGCGGTTTCGATGTTAATTCTGCCAAGCTCTCACCGACTTCGGTTTCTTACGCTGATTTTAGCAAGGAATCGAAGAATCTCGAAGCCAACAAAGCGATATTAGCTTGAAAGACCTGAATCTACTTTTGGCGGTAGCTATGATCAAGCAGTATTGCGATCGTGAATATGATCTGTTTTCAGATCTTTCTCGGAGCAAATATGACGTATTGGATGAAGTGAAGAGTTTTCTTGACTCGAATGGCATAATCTGGGATCATCTTTCCCAACTTCTCTTCAAATCCACTAGTGCGTGTCTTGACTACAGTTTCGGAGACATAGCTATTAGTTTCTCACGATGTGGATGTTGGTCTGAGAAAGATGATGAGTATGTGATTCAGCTGTCGATTGAGAACCAGAAAGGCAATGTTGAAAGGAAAGTGACGTATGAATACAACCTCAGAGAGCTCGCTAAGCTTAGGAAGAGAAAGCAATCGAGACTGGACAGTTTTGGTGAGTAGAACATGAAACAACATTACATTGTCAAAGATGGCAGACTCTCTAGAAGTAATCCTTTTTGTCCAAGATGCGGAGAGGGCGTATTCATGTCAGATAAAGGAGAATGGTGGTCCTGCGGAAAATGTGGAGACAGATACAACAAGAAGGCATTTGGTTTCAGGTCCTCTAGACATGAATAGCATTGATAGATACTGGGCCTATCTTCTCAGGGTAGCTGCTGATACGACTTACTATGGCGGGCGTTTTCGCGGACCCGTACTTGATCAAGGTTCTTTTGAGTACGTACCTATCCCAGAATATAAGGCTGACAAAAGGTATCGCAACACTGTCTACGGTCAACTCACCTACGGGAATAGTGTTGACAGATACGATGAGCACACTTTCGCCGAATATATCCAAGACAAGAGTGTAAAAAAGGGACTTGTAGGGAGGCACATGCACCCCGACCCGGATTTTGCAAATCGTACGTACGGCGACGTGACCAAGACGGAGAAAGAAGATGGATCGCTAGAGACTGTCCCAAAAGCAGCGACCCTAAGAGATCTGGAGAAAGGGAACATTCTCGTTTTCTGCGCAAGTTTGTATCCTTTCGGAAAAACCAGAAGCGAGAAGGCGCTTTACATGATCGGGTATTTTGAGGTCGAGAGAGTCTATGATTTTCAGAAGTTGGAAGCACGCGACAGATGGAAAGTATGCAAGAAGCTCAAAAAGAGAAACCCTCATTGCGCATGGGCAAGATTTGACGAAATGAACGAGTACTATTTTGAGCATTTCGTGCTTGTGGAGGGCAACGAAGGCAAGAGCACTCTTCTTGATAGAGCCATTCAATTGACCGATCAAGAATACTATGTTCTTCCAACGTGGAAAAAGGAATTTGGATTGAATTCTTCCTACTTTCCGAAGGGTGGCCGCTGGCTTCCACAGACACATCAAAACGACTTGCGCAAACGCCGCGAATACATTTCAAGACTGAAAGCTGTGCTCAGGGAACATGGCGTATACACTCAAAACCTAAGAACTGTCTGACAACTACTCCTGATTCGCGACATCATCAATTACTATATGAAAAATAGAAAAAAAGGAGGTTCGCGGGAGACATCTTCACTTGGGACTGGGTGCAAATCCCAGCAACCCCACCTCACTTTCATTTTACACTCTGTGTAGTTGTCAGATGTCTTTTCACAAGAGCGTTTTTAACGGCTTTGCACCCAGGTAGATACAGAGAGTAGAGCGGAGGCTCTCTCGCAGCAGACGGTTATTGAATAGAGGTGTATGCGCGCGCCTATGATGCTCGCAGTGTCGGCTGGAAGGCTTGAAAAGGCGCAGAAAAAAAGATAGTTTTTTAATCATGCAGAGGGCTCAGAATCAACATTGAAACTTATGGAGAAGAATATCAAACTTTGAATAGTGTTCCAAGGGGTCTGTAGGCTTAAACTTGACTGCAACGTCTTCAGCCAGTATCTACCAAAGATTTGGAGGATACGTTGCAAGGGGGCTACGGCTGAAAACTTGATTGTGACAAGTAGAAGAAGAGAGTGAAAAAAATCAACCCACTTCTTCTTCTTGCAAGTAACTAGTAGTAGGATTTGAAAAATTTTCAAGGCCTACTACTTCTAAGCCAAGTTGCAATGTACTCCTCTACAGGGCACTTCTTGCAAGACATCAACTTCGCCCCGGGTAAAGTCCCGAAATGTTGCGTTTGTGAGCTGAAAGCCCTCACAAAAACGGTACCCCCTATTTTTTATTTCATGCGGCCCCAGGGATGGTCTCGGTGCTAAAAGGGCCTCTGGAATGCTCGTAGTAAGCCAGAGAACATAGAAAAA
>Ga0315279_10007320_pt1 | contig 13681 bp, 14 predicted proteins | sample YL17G06_20_MG_FD_203694 | JGI IMG/M metagenome (GOLD analysis project Ga0315279, IMG submission 203694) | Sediment microbial communities from Yellowstone Lake, YNP, Wyoming, USA - YL17G06_20 | ecosystem: Environmental > Aquatic > Freshwater > Lake > Sediment | place: USA: Wyoming | collected... | reverse complement strand
GTGGCCAAGGAGATCGGGGCGGATAAGGTGAGCGGCGACGACAAGATCGCCAAGGTCTCCATCGTGGGCGTGGGGATGCGGACCCACTCGGGCGTGGCCGCCCGGATGTTCGAGGCCCTGGGGAAGGAGAAGATCAACATCATGATGATCAGCACGTCGGAGATCAAGGTCTCCTGCGTGATCGAAGGCAAGTACGCGGAGCTGGCCGTGCGCGTGCTGCACGAGACTTTCGGTTTGGGCGAGCAGGCCGTGACGGAAGAGGCGAAGTGATCGAGGAGTCCTCTCCGGCCCGGCGGACCCCGCCATGCGCCCCGGCGGATGCCTACGGATTGGCGGTCCTGCTCCTGGCGATCCTCCTGGCCGCGGGCACGGCGCTTCCTCGGCTCGGAACGGGCGGGCCGGCTTTTCCACCGCCACCCGGTCCCCAGATGGTCGAGCGGTCCGCCCCCGCGGCGGTCCCGCGCCGCCTTCCCGCCCCGCTCAATATCAACGCGGCCGGCGCGGAGGCCCTGCAGGCCCTGCCCGGCATCGGCCCGGCCCTGGCGGCGCGGATCGTGGCGGACCGGGAGGCCCGCGGGCCGTTCCGGACCCCGGAGGATCTGCGTCGCGTGCCGGGCATCGGGCCGAAGCGGTGGGAGCGAATCCGCCCCCTGGTGCGGCTGGCGGAGGAGCCATGACCTACCAGGTCAGGCTGGAGATGTTCGAGGGGCCGCTGGATCTGCTCCTCCATCTCATCCGGGAGCACCAGCTCAACATCCTGGACATCCCCATCGCCCGGATCACCGAGGAGTATCTCCGGTACCTCGCGCTGATGCAGGAGCTGGACCTGGACGTGGCCGGCGAGTTCCTGCTCATGGCGGCGACGCTGATCCACATCAAGTCCAAGATGCTCTTGCCCCCGGACGAGGCGGCCGAGGGGGAGGGAGAAGAGGAGGGGGATCCCCGTGCGGAGCTGCTGGATCGCCTCCTGGAATACAAGAAGTTCAAGGACGCCGCCCAGACGCTGGGCGTGCTGGAGGCGGAGCAGGCCCAGCTCCACCGGCGGGGGGCCCCGGCCACTGAGCTCGAGGTGGAGGGGCCGCTCGCCGTCTCGCTGTTCGAACTGCTGCGGGCGTTCCGGGGCGTCCTCCGACGGGCGGACGTGTCGGCGCCGCTGGAGATCACCCCCGAGGAACTGAACGTCGGCCAGCGCATCGTGGTCCTGCTGGATCTTCTGGCGGCCGAGAGCCCGATCGAGTTCACCGGCCTCTTCGCGGGCACTCTGCGGCGTGCGGAGATCATCGTGACCTTCCTGGCGCTCCTGGAGCTTCTGCGGCGCCGCCTGGCCAGTGCGCGCCAGGCCGAGCCCATGGGGCCCATCATGATCTACCGGGGCGTCGAATACCTGGACGAACAACCGGCCGGGAGGCTTGAGGGCGAGGAAGCGAGAAGGCTGGGATCACCCAGAGGGTACCCGGAAGCCGGAACATCCGAAGCCTCCTAGCTTCCCAGCCTCCTGGCCGCCGACGGCGGAGGGTATGGGCGTGAGCGCGGAACTGGATCGGCGAGGTATCGTGGAGGCGCTCCTCTTCGTGGCGGAGGAACCGCTGCCCCTGGCCAGGCTTCAAGAAGTCCTGGCGGACGAGGATCCGGCGGCGACCGAGGCCACGATTCGCGAGCTGGCAGAGCGGCTGGAGGAGGAGGGGCGCGGGCTCATGGTGCAGGAGGTGGCGGGGGGGTTCCGTCTCGCCACGCGACCCGAGGCGCATCCGTGGATCCAGCGGCTGCAGCAGGTCAAACCCGCGAAGCTCAGCCGGCCGGCACTGGAGACCCTGGCGATCATCGCCTACAAACAGCCCATCACGCGCGCGGAGATCGAGGCGATCCGCGGGGTGGCGGTGGAGGGGGTGATGCGGACGCTCCTGGAGCGCGGTCTCATCCGGATGTTGGGGCGGAAGGCCGAGGCCGGGCGGCCCATCCTCTACGGGACGAGCACCGACTTCCTGGAGCATTTCGGGTTCAAAGACCTGGGGGATCTGCCCAGCCTCAAGGAGATTGATGAACTCATCGGCCCCTCGGGGGCGGAATCCCCGAGCCCGAACAGCGGCGCCGCGGCCGAGGCCTCCCCGGCCGTCCCGCCCCCCACGGGGAACGGGACCGGCGATCCGACGGACGCCCCCGAAGCCACCTGAGCGTTTCCCGGATCGAGGGCGTGTCTCGCCGGGCGGGCGCGAGGATCGGGGTCCTCTTCGCCCCGAGGGCGTCCGAACGGTTCCCCCGCCCGCGCCGCCTGATCGGGGAGAGCGCCTGCAGAAGTTCCTGGCCCGGGCGGGCATCGCGTCCCGGCGGCAGTGCGAGGTGCTCATCGAGGCGGGACGCGTCCAGGTGAACGGGCAGGTGGTGCGGACGCTCGGCACAAGGGTGCGGCCCGGTCGGGATCGCATCCAGCTGGACGGGGAAGCGGTCCGCGCCGAGGCCCGGGTCACCATCCTGCTGCACAAGCCCGCCGGATACATCACCTCCCGGTCCGACCCCCAGGGCCGCCCCGTCGTCACTTCCCTCGTGGCGGAGGCGGGCCTGCCCCGCTTGTTCCCCGTCGGGCGCCTGGACTGGGACACGGAGGGCCTGCTCCTCCTCACCAATGACGGCGCGCTGGCGAATGCCCTGACCCATCCCCGGTACACGGTGCGGAAGGTCTATCACGCCAAGGTCAAGGGGCATCCCACTCCAGAGAGGCTGGCGCTCCTCACGCGCGGGGTGATGTCGGACGGCGAGCCGCTGAGAGCGCTGGCGGTGGAAGCGCTCCATCCAACCCGGCAGAACACCTGGATCGTCATCACACTTGAGCAGGGACGCTACCGCCAGGTCCGGCGGATGTGCGAGGCCATCGGGCACCCCGTCCTGAGGCTCACCCGGGTGGCCCTGGGGCCGCTCAGGCTCGGCTCGCTCCCCCGGGGGCAATGGCGCCCGCTCTCGCCGGTTGAACTGCGCAGCCTGTATGCGCTCGTGCCCTCCCGCGATCCGTCCGGGGGGCGAGGCTGACGGGGGGTCTCGGGCCGGAGGGATGGGGGCCCAGAAAGCCCTTGATCGGTCCGGGGCGCCCGGCTATCATGCCGTGATCCCGAACACGGAGGGGGAGGCGGTGCGCATCTTAGACCTGCGCAAGGCGATCGACGAAATCGATTCCCAGATCCTGCGGCTGCTCAATCGCCGGGCGGAGCTGGCGCTCGAGGTCGGCCGACTCAAGGCAGAGCAGAACCTGGACTACCACACCCCCCAGCGCGAGGAAGAGATCTACGCCCGGCTGGCCGCGGAGAACGCGGGCCCGTTTCCCTCCCAGGCAGTCCGGCCGGTCTTTCGCGAGGTGATCTCCGCCTGCCTTTCGCTGGAGCACTCCCTGCGCGTGGCGTACCTGGGGCCCCGGGCGACCTTTTCCCACCTGGCCGCCATGGAGCGGTTCGGGCTCTCGGCCCAGTTCCTGGCCATGCGCAGCATCGGCGAGGTCTTCGCCGAGGTGGAGAAGGGCAATGCCGACTACGGCGTGGTCCCGGTGGAGAACTCCACCGAGGGGGTCGTGAGCCACACGCTGGATATGTTCCTGGATTCGAGCCTGCTGATCTGCGGCGAGGTGGTGGTGGAGGCGGCGCTCCATTTGCTGGGCAAGGCCTCCAGCCTCGCCGGGGTCCGGCAGATCTACTCCCATCCCCACGCCATTGCGGCGGCGCGGAAGTGGCTGGAGGCCAACTCCCAGCACATCCCGGTGGTGGAAACGAGCAGCACCGCGGCCGCGGCCGAGATCGCCGCCTCGGAGCCCGGGGCGGCGGCCATCGCCTCGGAGCTGGCGGCCGGCCTGTACGGCCTCACGATCCTCCAGCGGCGGATCGAGGATCTTCCCAACAACATGACCCGGTTCCTGATCATCGGCCGCAAGGCCTCGCCCCCCTCGGCCACCGACAAGACGTCCATCCTCTTTTCCATCAAGGACCGGGTGGGGGCGCTCTACCGGATGCTCCAGCCGTTCGCGGAGCACCAGATCAACCTGACCAAGATCGAGTCTCGCCCATCGAAGAAACAGGTCTGGGAATATGTCTTCTACGTGGACCTCGAGGGCCACGCCAGCGAGCCGCGCGTCCAGCGAGCCCTGGAGACCCTCCGGGATGAGTGCATCTTCCTGAAGGTGCTGGGCTCGTACCCCAAGGCCCGCTTGCCCAAGGAGGTCTAGGATGATGCTGAAGAACTCGTTTTCGCCCAGGCTGCTCAAAAAGGTCCGGATGCAAGGCGGCGCGCGATGCGAGGTGCGAGGCGTACTTAGTCCGTACGTCGCAGCGCCGCGCGAGCGCGCCAACGCCGCAGATGGGCCTTTTTCAGCAGCCTGCCAGGATGACCCGGCCCGCCCGCCGAAGGAGGTGTCGCGTTGACCCGCTCGCTGGAGGATCTCGCCTCCCCGTATCTCCGCGGCCTCATCCCATACTCCCCCGGCAAGCCAATCGAAGAGGTGGAACGCGAGCTCGGGATTCGCGGGTCAGTGAAGCTCGCGTCCAACGAGAATCCCCTGGGCCCTTCGCCCCTGGCGCTGGCCGCCCTGCGGGAGGCCCTGCCCGAGGTGCATCGCTACCCCGACGGCAGCGGCTATCGCCTGTCCCAGGCATTGGCGAGGCACTGGGATATCTCGCCGGACATGGTGATCCTGGGCAACGGGTCCAACGAACTCCTGGAGCTCGCGGGCCGGTGCTTCCTCATGCCGGGGGACGAGGCCGTGCACGCGCGGCAGGCCTTCGTCGTCTACGACATGGTGGCCCAGGTGACGGGGGCCACCAAGGCGGCCGTCCCCCTCAGGGATTTCACCCATGACCTGCTGGCCATGCGCGCCGCCATCTCTCCCCGGACGAAGCTGGTGTTCCTCGCGAATCCCAACAACCCGACGGGCACGGCCGTGCCGCCCCGGGTCCTGGAGGATTTCATTGCCGCGGCGCCGCCCGAGGTCCTGGTGATCGTGGACGAGGCGTACTATGAGTACCTGCCGCCTGACCTCGCCCCGGACACCTTGCGGTTCGTGCGGGCGGGCCGGCTGGTCCTGGTGCTGCGGACGTTCTCCAAGATCTATGGCCTGGCGGGTCTGCGCATCGGCTACGGGATCGGGCCCGCGCCGCTCATCGCGCTGCTCAACCGGGCCCGCCAGCCGTTCAACACCAACAGCCTGGCCCAGGCGGCGGCGACGGCCGCACTCGGCGACTCGCAGCACGTGCGGAGCACCCGGGCGGTCACCGAGACGGGTCGCAAGTACCTCACCGAGCAGTGCCGGTCCCTGGGCCTCTCCGTGGTGCCGAGCGTGGCCAACTTCCTGCTCGTGGATGTCGGCCGGCCGGGACCGGCGACGGCGGACGCCCTGCTCCGGCACGGGGTCATCGTGCGCCCCATGGCCGGGTACGGCTTCCCCACGCACCTCAGGATCAGCATCGGGACGCCGCCCGAAAATGAACGCTGCATCGCCGCGCTGAAGGCGGTCCTCAAGGGATGAAAGAACCGACAGCGACAGGGACAGCGACAGCGACAGGGACAGCGGAAGGGACGGGGATCCCGCCAAGGCGGGACTGTCGGAGATCGGCGATAGGGTGATGTCATGATCATCGTGCTGCGGCCGCGAGCCACCGAGGAAGAGATTGCCCAAGTCTGCCGGCGGATCGAGGCCCTCGGCTTGACACCCCACCTCTCGCGCGGGGTGGAGCGGACGATCATCGGCGCCATCGGGGACGAGCGCGTCCTGATGGACAAGGGCATCGAAGCCCTCCCGATGGTGGAGAAAGTCCTCCCTATCCTGAAACCCTACAAGCTGGCCAGCCGCGAGTTCCACCCGGACAACACCGTGGTGACGGTCAACGGCGTGCGGGTCGGCGACCGGCGGCTGGCTGTGGTCGCGGGCCCGTGCTCGGTGGAGAGCCGCGAGATGCTCCTCAGCGTGGCCAAGGACGTCCGGGCCGCCGGCGCGCACCTCCTGCGGGGGGGCGCCTTCAAGCCGCGGACGTCGCCCTACGCGTTCCAAGGGCTGGGGGAGGAGGCCCTGCGCTACCTGGCGGAAGCGAAGCGCGAGACGGGGATGCCCGTCGTGACCGAGCTCATGGACCCGCGCGAAGTGATGCTGGTCCTCAAGTACGCCGACGTGGTCCAGGTGGGGGCCCGCAACATGCAGAACTTCCGCCTGCTGAAGGAGCTGGGGATGCAGAAGACCCCGGTGCTTCTGAAGCGGGGGATGAGCTCGACCATCCGCGAGCTGCTCATGTCGGCCGAGTACATCATGTCGGAAGGCAACTACAACGTGATCCTGTGCGAGCGGGGCATCCGCACCTTCGAGGACGCCACGCGGAACACGCTGGACCTGTCGGCGATCCCGGTCCTGAAGCAGCTGACGCACCTGCCCGTCCTCGTGGATCCCAGCCACGGCACGGGGAAGTGGGACCTGGTGGCGCCCATGACGCTGGCCGCCGTGGCGGCCGGGGCGGACGGGGTGATGGTGGAGGTGCACCCCCGGCCGGAGGAGGCGCTTTCCGATGGCCCGCAGGCGCTTTTGCCGTCGCGGTTCCAGCGGATGATGGACGACCTCGCGAAGGTGGCCGAGGCCGTCGGGCGAACGCTCTAACCAAAAACGTTCGGCAGTTCGATGGTTCGGCAGTTCGACCGTTCATGGTGAGATGACGATTCCGCATTCCGCATTCCGCAATCCGCAATCGGGCGGCCCGCTCTTCCGCGAGATGGCCGTCGTGGGGGTGGGCCTCATCGGCGGCAGTCTCGCCCTGGCGGCGAGAAAGGCGGGCCTGGTCGAGACGGTGACGGGGGTGGATGCGGATCCCACCCACCGCGAGGTGGCTCTTGCCACGGGGATGGTGGATCGGGTCGCGGGGGAGCTGACCGCGGATCTGGCCCACGCCGGCCTCGTGGTGCTGGCCGTGCCGGTGGCCGAGATCGTGGCCCTGCTGCCGGAGGTGGCCCGACGCGTGACGGATGGCTGCCTGGTCACGGACGTCGGGAGCGTGAAGGGCCCAATCCTCGCCGCGGGGGACGCCGCCTTTCCCGACGGCCGGTTCGTGGCCGGCCATCCCATCGCGGGGCAGGAGCGGTCAGGGCCGGCGGCGGCGCGCCCGGACCTCTTCGAGCGGGCGAACTGGATCGTGACGCCGAGTCCCTTGACGGAGGCGAACGCCGTGGAGCGTGTCTCCGCCCTCTGGCGCGGGGTGGGCTCGACGATCGTCACCATGGAGGCCGGCTGGCACGACGAGGTCTTCGCGGCCGTGAGTCACCTCCCGCACCTCGTGGCCTATGCCCTGATGGATGCCGTCCTGGGATTGCCCCTGGGCGAAGAGCGGCTGAGGTTCGCGGCCGGCGGGCTCCGCGATTTCACGCGGGTGGCCGCCAGCCATCCGTTGATGTGGCGGGACATCTTCCTCATGAACCGCGACCCGATCCTCCGCGTGCTGGCCGCATACCGCGAGGTCCTGGCGGCGCTGGAGGGAGCCATCCGGGACGGGGATGGCGAGGCCCTGGCCGCGCGCCTGGCGCGGGCCCGAGTGGCCCGGGAGGAGATCACCCATCGCCCGTGACTCGCTGATTCGTCATGACCCGGAGGTGGCCCTCCTGGTGGGCGTCTGCCGGCACCCCCAGGCCCGTTGGGAGGCCGAGGATTCCCTGGCCGAGCTGGAACAGCTCGCTCGGTCGGCCGGGGCGCGCGTCGCCGATGCCGTGCTGCAGGAGCGGGATCGGTTCGACCCTCGGTATCTCATCGGGAAGGGCAAGGCGCTGGAGATCCGCCAGCGATGCGCGGGGGTGGATCTCGTCATCCTGGACGAGGAACTCTCCGGATCGCAGCAGCGCAACCTGGAGCAGCTCCTGGGCAAGCGGGTGGTGGACCGGACCGGGCTCATCCTGGACATCTTCGCCCAGCGGGCCCAGAGCCGGGAGGGGAAGCTCCAGGTGGAGATGGCGCAGCTCGACTACCTCCTCCCGCGCTTGGCCGGGGCCTGGACCCACCTGGAGCGATTGGGCGGTGGCATCGGCACCCGGGGGCCGGGCGAGACCCAGCTCGAGTCGGACCGGCGGCGGGTCCGGACCCGCATGGCCAAGATTCGCCGGGATCTGGAGCAGGTGCGGCGGCACCGCGCCCTCCTGCGGCGGCCGCGTCGGAAGGTCCCGTTTCCCATCCTGGCCCTGGTCGGGTACACCAACGCGGGGAAGTCTTCGATCCTGAATGCGCTGACTCACGCCGGCGTGGTGGTGCAGGATCAGTTGTTCGCCACGCTGGACCCGACGCTTCGCCGCCTCACGCTGCCGGGCAACCGGGTGGCGCTTCTCTCGGACACCGTGGGTTTCATCCGCAAGCTTCCGCACCAGCTCGTGGCGGCATTCCAGGCCACGCTGGAGGAGATCCAGGAGGCGGCCGTCCTGCTCCACGTGGTGGATATCAGTCATCCCCACGCGGACGCGCAGCAGGCGGCCGTGGAGTCCGTGCTGGGAGAGCTGGGGCTGGCGGATCGGCTCACCATCCTGGTGTTCAACAAGATCGACCGCCTGGGGCGGTCACCCTTCGTGTGGCGCCCGGGCAGCGGTCGCGTCGCCATCTCGGCCAAGACCGGGGCCGGGCTGGACGAGCTGCGCCAGGAGATCGTATATTGTCTGAACGGGAACGCCACTGCGGGAGGCGCCATTGCCCGCGAGGCCGCCGAGGCCACCGCGTGAGGTCGGGCCACAGCCCATGCTGACCCTGGCGAACCGCCTGACGATCCTCCGCATCCTGATGACACCGGTCATCACGGTCCTGCTCTTGTATCGGCACATGGCCGCCGCATTGGCGCTGTTCCTGCTGGCCGGGATCACCGACGGCCTGGACGGGCTGGTGGCCCGCTGGCGGGGGCAGAAGACGACGCTGGGCATGGTGCTGGACCCGGTGGCGGATAAACTGCTCCTCACCTCCACGGCCGTCACGCTCACGATCCTCAAGGAGTTGCCGCGCTGGTTCACGATCATCGTCGTGAGCCGTGACGTCCTGCTGATCGGGGGCTCCGTCATCCTGTACATGTTTCTGGGCAAGATCGGCACGCCTCCGTCATGGCTGGGGAAGGCCACGACCGGCCTCCAGTTGGTCACGGTCCTATCCGCCATGCTGGACAACTTCATTCCGGACCTCAAGACCGTCATCCTTCCACTGGCTGTGATCACGCTGACCTTCACGATTGTCTCCGGCCTGGACTACATCTATCGGGGGGCGCGGCTCCTGAACGACCAGTGACGGCGGGGCCGGCGCGCTGCGGAGTGCGGGTGACGATTGCCGCAGCCGCGGCCCTCCGTGTCCCACTCTGGACGCTCCGGACACACCGGCAAGCGCGGTGACGTACGTGACGACGAAGCTGCTCACCATTCATGGCGTCGAGCCCGGCAGTCCCGCCGCAGAGGCGGGAGTGGCGGCGGGCTCTGTCCTCCTCCGCGTGAACGGCCGCGCGGTGCAGGATCCCCTCGACCTTCGTTTCGCGGAGACGGCTACGCGGGTGGACCTTGTCTGGCGCGACGGCAACGGAGCAGAGCGCCGGGCCCGCCTCGAAAAGCGGGAGGACCTGCCCCTGGGACTCGAGGTGGATCCGTTGAAGGTGCGGGCCTGCAACAACCGATGCGCCTTCTGCTTCGCCCACCAGAACGCCCGGGGGATGCGCCGCGCCCTCTACTTCAAGGACGACGACTACCGCTTCTCGTTCCTGAACGGCAACTTCGCCACCCTGACCAACCTCAGCCGGGAGGACGTGGACCGCATCGTCCTGCAGCGGCTCAGCCCGCTCTACATCTCGGTCCACGCCACCGACTGGGCGCTCCGCAACCGGATCCTGGGCAACCCAGAGGCCCCGAACATCCTGGAGCAGATCGCCGCCTTCGCCGCCGGGCGCATCCACATGCACACCCAGGTGGTCCTGTGTCCGGGCATCAATGACGGCGAGCACCTGGCCAGGAGCCTGGAGGACCTGGCGCGGTTCCATCCCTTCGTCGAGACCGTGGCGCTCGTCCCCGTGGGGCTCACCCAGTACCGCGAGAAACTGCCGGTGCTGAAGTCCCCGGACCCGGAGTATGCGCGGCCCCTCCTGGATTGGGCGGGGCCCCGGCGACGCCGGTTCCTCAAGGAGCTGGGAACGCGGTTCGCCTTCCCCTCGGACGAGTTCTATCTCCTGGCGGGTCGGCCATTTCCGGCCGGCCGGACGTATGAGGGATACCCGCAGGTCGGCAACGGGGTCGGCGGCAGCCGGAAGTTCCTGGACGAGTTCGGGCGGCTGGCGCGCAGGCTCCCCCCCTCCGTTTCCCCGCTTCGCCGTTTCACGGTTGTCACGGGGACGCTGGCAACCCCGGTCCTGCGAGGAGCGATCGAGCGCCTGAATCAGATCGGCGGCGTTAGGGTTGAGCTGATTCCCGTCGTGAACGAATTCTTCGGGGGGTCGGTGACCTGCGCCGGCCTCCTCACCGGAGCGGACATCGTCAAGACCCTCGACGGGAGGCGGGAGCGGCTCGGCGATGCCGTTCTCATCCCCGCGGTGGCCCTGAAGGAGGACGAGGATATCTTCCTGGATGACCTCTCCCTCCAAGGCCTCGGGTCCCATCTCGGCCATCCCGCCCTGAAACTTGAGGCGACAGCCCGAGCCCTGGTGTCGGCGGTGCTTGGAACCTAGCAGGATGTTGGAAAACCCGTTCGCACCCAGGCTGCTCAAAAGGACCCAGATGCAAGGCGGCGCCCGATGCGAGGTGCGAGGCGTACGTAGTCCGTACGTCGCAGCGCTGCGCGAGCGCGCCAACGCCGCAGATGGGCCTTTTTCAGCGGCCTGTTAGGAAGGGTCTTGGGGCAGAGACTGTGGACGGAGCTCGGAGTTCGAACCCCTCATGCGTCGCCAACAAGGCCGAATCTGGGCACTGGAAAGAGCAGACTTCAATCCGATGAAGGGAGCCAGTCAACGTGCGGGGAGTTTCGAAGACCTATCCGGGCGCGTTGTTGTCGTGAGGCAAACCGAGCGCGCCCCGAAGTTGCTCGTTGGAAGGGCGGTTGCGTTTCGATAACCAATTGTCTGCGGCGAGCGCAGTGCAATTGAGAAAGGCGTTAATCGTTTGTAGCGTCCGGCACATCACGGCCGCTGGCGGTTCTTCGATGCCTTTGAGCGGGTGCCCGTGTAGCTCCAGAGAGAGAGGGCCGTAAAAGACGCAGTAAAGGTCATCAACACCGGCTTCCCGAGCGCGGTCTTCTACCGTCTTCCGTTTCGGGATCTTCTTGTATTCTGCGCGGGCCAAAAATTCCTGGCTGTGATCGAGACCGGTCAAGCGGTCGATGATCCCAAGTAGACCCTTCTGCATGCTCTTTCGAGCTGCTCGCCGCAACTCGTTCAGACCTTCGATCCGAAAGGCCTCGGCGTTCGCTGGATTTTCAAGAATCCAGAGAAGTGTGATCAGGTTCTCAAGCAGCGCACGATTAAGGACGACTACAGCGTCCTCGTTGAGATGCGAAGCGAGAAGGGCGCAGGCCGTAGCGAAATGCGCTGCCCGGCCGGCCATCGATCGCACAGCGTCGTCGCGCGGATCGTGGTCGCCGTTTGCTGGCAAGAGGAAGGAGAGTTGTTCGAGCTTCGAGGCGAGCGCTAAAGTAGCACGCTCGACAATCAAGAGAAGTTCGGAGGGTTCGGTCAAGAGATGCCTCGATCAGCGGCTGACGCCGCCCGGCTTCGTATCGGGGTCGTCCCCCGATGAAAGGCAAGTGCTCCTATCCTAATCTCGCCGCATGAAGCATCTTGCCAAATATCTCTGCGGTGATCTCTGTATCCGTCATACTGCTGTGAAGATCGCTTCTGCTAACCGATATGCCGTAATGAGATGCGGTTTCAGATAACGTCGGCCACTTCCATTGATTCTTCCGCCTTAGAAAAGCAACGGCTACGATGTCCATGTTCGTGATCATGGTGCAGAGCTTCTTCTTGCGGCCGACAAACGGAATGAATTGAGCGTCGAAAGAAATGTTGTGGGCAACAAACCTTACAACACCAGCGCAGAACTGCTCAAAACCGGGATCTTCGGTGAAGTGTTTGGGATAGGAGGCGTCGCCTCGTCGGTTCGCAATCGCGTCTCCCGTTAACCCATTGACGGCGATGGCGCTAGGATCAAAGGGCTCGACGGGGTAGTAATAACGATCGAATCTGCCGAGTTCGTTCATTTCGTAGGTGCTTGGGTCAATCTCGCATTTGATGGCCGAGCATGACAAGACGCTGGATTCGCCGCTTAAGCCATTCGTTTCAACGTCAAGAACAACGACTTGCGTCTTTCGTTTAACATCCAAGAACTTGTCGAGTTCGGGCTTGGCGTGTTGTCGAACCGGTGGCCGTTCTCTCTCTTGAGGAGTCTCAGTTGTCTGCCATGCAGCCCTCGCGGGTTCATGGCATTCCTGAGAAGTATTTGTTGGGCGGTCAATAATCTCGGCAACGCGTGACCATAGCTCCGCATCTGAGCGTTGAATCCTTCTCTTGTAAGCCTTCTTGTCGATTAGGTGTTTCAGGACGAGGACTAGGAGCCCAATGATTCCGCAGATGAGAAGAAGTCCAAGCATCTGTGTATCTCATGACTGAGCGTGGGCGTTCTCGTATTCAATTGCGGGTTGGTGGGAGCGTATCGAAGGCTTCGCGCGGTGTCAATGACAATCGCCCCCGTCTAGGTAGCACGGGCCCCTCTCGATACATGGTGCCTGGGGTGAAAGGAGATGTCGGGGAAAAGGGGGTAGCCAGGCAAGGGGCTGGCGGAGATCGGGGAGCCTGGGGCAACCTAGAGGGTCACTCTCGAGGTTGTCAATATGAATAGTTCCTTGTACCAGGAAAGGGGAGAGGGCGAGCCGCGGGAGGCAAGCGAGCCCGACCGACCAGGCAACCAGGGGGGGCCGAGGACGCCGGAGCGAGGCGACCAAGAGGATCACAGGCGAGGCGGCGTCCGGCGGGCGGGCCGGGAAGCTCCCGGAGCACTGCCCAGGTTTGGACTCGGATGGCTCCCCAAGCGGGGCGAATCTGGGCACTGGGAGGAGAGTGTATCGTTGCGGTGAAGCTTAGCGATAGGACTAGCCGGCGGGCATTCCGTGCTTGTCCGTGGTCAGGGCACTGTTGAGCGGCTCCTATTCCAAGCCTCGGTGACCTCTCGATCAAGTCTATTCATCTCACCACAAAGCCGAAACATTTCGCGGACTACCTTCCTCGCATCTTCTATCATTTGTGCCGTTGCGGCCGCGCCGTGCGCCTGCATAACGGACGGATGGATGACGACTCTGGGTGCTTTGATTCCAACCGAGCTATTCGAGAGGAAGCCCCCAGTCCCACAAGTGATCGTTTGCAGGATGTCACCTATTGTCAGATCGCGAGGCACTCTCGCAAGAACAAAGCCTTCGGTTAAGGGAATCGCATATATCGTGACGAATGAGCCTGACCGCTGTCGGATAGGGATCCCGAAAAAGCCCTGTGAGGGGTAGCACAACGGTGCCTGCGGATGCCCCCGCAGGCCGGCTATCGTGTGGGTTTCCTGACAGGCAAGCACTAGCTTGAACTGAGTCGTAATAGTGTTGACACGTCAGGCATCGACAAAGAAGGGCCATCTGTCCTACGCTCCTCCGAGTGCAACCCCGGCCAAGGGACACTTGAGAGGAGGGAGGACCGATGACCCTGGA